>Ga0335078_10007177_pt1 | contig 16516 bp, 15 predicted proteins | sample Lox_Sample_32_FD_206711 | JGI IMG/M metagenome (GOLD analysis project Ga0335078, IMG submission 206711) | Soil microbial communities from Loxahatchee National Wildlife Refuge, Florida, United States - Lox_Sample_3.2 | ecosystem: Environmental > Terrestrial > Soil > Wetlands | place: USA...
TCCAAGCGTTCGGCCGCTTGGCTGATCCTGCGGCCCGCTTCCCTGATGGCCAATTGGGCCGAGATCGGCGCACTCGATCCATTTCTGCGGAGACAAATGGAGCGCTATCCCACGCTCCGCGTTCCAACCATCATGCTCAATGGCGACCGCGATCCGCTGGTACCGCCGCAATATCACGCCGAGAAGCTCGCCAAACTTGCGTCGGTAGCAAAAGTCGAGGTGCTGAAGGGCTTCGGCCACATGCTGCACCACGCAGCCGCCGAACGCATCGCTGCCGCAGTCGAAGAACTTATTCAGCGACTGGAAGCGCAAGGGCAAGGCGCGCAAGCGCAGACCAATTGATCCACCGCTAGCGGCTGCCGGTTGCGGCCGCGCCAACGAAAGCAACCCGTATCATATTCGTCGCGCCTGGCGTGCCCAAGGGTACGCCCGCGACGATGATCACCCGCTCACCGGCTTTGGCAAAATCTTCTTTGCAGGCGATTGCACAGGCGCGCTCGACCATATCGTCCTGATCACGGGCATCCTCGGCAACGACGCAATGAATGCCCCAAACGAGCGACAGCTTTCGCCCGGTGCCAACCATGGGTGAGATGGCGACGATCGGCGAACGCGGTCGCTCACGGGCGACCCGCATTCCAGTAGCGCCCGATGACGTCCAGCAGACAATGGCGGCAAGGTCGAGCGTTTCTGCCACCTGCCGCGCCGCTGCAGCAATGGCGTCGGCGCCGGTTTGCTCTGGCTCGGTGTGCAGGACGTGCAACGCCGGAAGGTAGATCCGCTCGCTTTCCACCTCCTCGGCAATCCTGTTCATCGTCGCCACCGCTTCGACCGGGTATTGGCCCGCGGCCGATTCTGCAGAGAGCATGATGGCGTCGGCGCCGTCGAAAATGGCGGTGGCCACGTCTGACACTTCGGCGCGGGTCGGCACCGGACTCGCGATCATTGATTCGAGCATCTGCGTGGCGACGACCACGGGTTTGCCGGCGCGGCGACAGGCGCGCGTCATCTCCTTTTGCACCCCGGGAACTTTTTCCAGAGGCATTTCAACTCCCAAATCGCCCCGCGCCACCATCAGCGCGTCGGCAAGATCGAGAATCTCGTCAAGTCGGGAGACGGCTTGCGGCTTCTCAATCTTGGCCATCACCGCTGCGCGTCCGCGCGTGATTTTCTTCGCTTCGGCGACGTCCTCGGGGCGCTGGATGAATGACAATGCAACCCAATCAACACCGGTGTCGAGGGCGGCTTCGAGGTCGGCCATGTCTTTGGGCGCCAAAGCGGCTAGGGGAACTACTGTGTTGGGAAGGCTCACGCCCTTGCGGCTGGACACTCTGCCGCCGACTTCGACTTGCGCGACAATACGTTGCGGCTCCACCTCCGCAACGGTGAGCCGTAGCTTGCCGTCATCAATAAGCAGAGTGTCCCCCGGGCGGATAGCGGCGAAGATTTCCGTATGCGGCAAGTTCACCCGCTTCGCATCGCCCGGAGTAGGATCGGCATCGAGGACAAATTCTTGGCCAACGTCGAGCTGCGCCGAGTCATCCCTGAAACTGCCGAGGCGCAATTTCGGTCCCTGCAAATCAACCAGGATGCCGATCGGGCGATTCCACTCTGCTTCGACGGCGCGAATTGTCTGCACGAGTTCGCGCATCTTGTCGTGCGCCGTGTGGCTCATATTGATACGAAATACGTCGGCGCCCGCCGCGAACAGCCTGCCGATGATGCCCCGGCTTGAAGAGGCCGGTCCGAGCGTCGCCACCACTTTGGTGCGTCGACGCCGCCTCATCGACTTCCCGGCGGTGCGATCGAGGCGGGAGCACTTGGCGTCGCGCGGCCCCCCGGCATTGCCCGCGCGCCGCCGGTCGGTGCTTGTGTGAGGGGATTGTCCGCCGGCAAAGGATGTTGCGGAGCCTGTTCGCTCGATTCGGTGAGCTGTACCGTCCAGGCGCGCTGTTCGCCGGTATCCACCTCGAAGAATCCACTGCGGTCGTAGCCGCGAGCCAGGCAATCGGTAATGCCGCGGATCGTGAACTCCTTGTCTCGGGTGCACATATAGGCCTGTCCCATCCATTCGCCGCCGCGATCGTAATCGATCGCATAGACGTAATAATAACGGGCAACAAGGTTGCCTTTCAGCACGGTCTCACAGGTATGTGACGGCAAGTTCCACCAGCCTTCGGTGGTCCAGCCTTCCGCATCCTTATAACCGACCGCGACGCCGACGCGGCTTGCGGTGTTGTTGCATAGGCGAAAATCCGCGGCTGCCGGTTGGGCCGATGCTATGAGCAAGAGTAGCGCCATCGCCAAACCGGACACTGCGGTCGTTGCCGCGGCGTTGAGTGTTGGACATCCGCTGTTCTTGCGCACGCGAGCGAACAATTGCGTCCCCATCCCGAAATCGATCGCGTCGCACATTCCGGTCAGAATTCGGTTAATGATTATTGGCTGTCAATAAGGATGACGCGGAAGTCAGTGACGTTGGTGAACGTCGGACCTGGGCGGAACAAATCACCGATGCCATTGAAGAACCCTGTGGAATCGTTGTCGGCGAGAAAGGCGGCGGCATCGAGGCCGGCTGCTTTTGCCCGGTTGAGCGTGTTCGGATCGACAAACGCGCCTGCGGGGTCGTCGATTCGCCCGCCACCGCCATCGGTTCCGTCCGTATCCGCCGCAAGGGCATAAACCCGCGCCGCGCCTTCCAGATTTACCGCGAGTGCGAGCGCGTATTCCTGGTTAGGACCGCCGCGGCCTTTCCCGCGCAGCGTGACGGTCAGTTCGCCGCCGGACAGAAGGGCTGCGCGGCGTCCTTGCGCGCTGATTTCGCGCGCAAGCCGCGCGTGCTCGCGGGCAATCTCGCGCGCCTCGCCCTGCAGGCGGTCGCTCAATATGATGGATTGGTAGCCGGCCGCTTGTACCAATTCTGCGGCGGCGCGCAAAGCGTCGGCTGGCCGAGCCACAATTCGATAACCAGCTTGAGCGAACGCCTTGTCGCCCGGCTTCGGCGTTTCGTTCGCCGGATCGGCGAGCGCGCGCGTAACCGGCTCCGGCAAAGTCAACCCGTGCCGCCGCACGATTTCACGCGCATCGGCGAGCGTGGTCGGATCCGGCACGGTTGGCCCGGAGCCGATCACGGCCGGGTCATCGCCGGGAACATCGGAAATAGCGAGGGTGACAACTTTCGCCGGATGAGCGCGCAGAGCTAGCCGGCCGCCCTTAATACGGGAAAGGTGTTTACGGACGGCGTTCATTTCGTCGATCGCGGCGCCGCTTCTTAACAGTGCTCGCGTTGTTGCCTGCTTCTGTTCCAGCGTCAGGCCCGGCGCCGGAGCGGTCCAGTTTGCCGACGCGCCGCCCGACAACAAGACGAGGACGAGGTCGTCACCGTCTACCGCATCGGCCAGCGCAAGCGCCCGTTTGGTCGCGGAGAGACCGGCCTTATCGGGTACTGGGTGTCCGGCCTCGATTACCGGGATATAGCGCGTCGGTCGGCCATAGCCGTGGCGGGTAACGCCGAGACCGGCAAGCCGGTGGCGCGGCAGGACATCGGCGTAGCGAGCTTCCGCGATTTCCACCATTGAGCCGGCCGCCTTCCCAGCCGCAAGGACGACCAGTCGTCCCCGCGGCGGCGGTTCCGGCAGGTTTGGCGGTAGACAGCCCAAAGGATGAGCGGCACCGACTGCGGCGCGGAACAAAGATTCGAGCAGTCGCCGCGTTGAGTTCGCCTTGGCGTCCGACATCGCAGTCATGTGATTGCGAGGCGCAGGATGGCAACTGACCGCGTGCGCCTCTATGTTTCAGCCATCAATACGCTGCGGAGGACAACATGGCTACCGACGAGAGAAGCCGCGTGGAATTGGAAGCGGCCGTCTATCGCCGCCTGATCGAGCATCTGCGGTTGCGGACCGATGTCCAGAACATCGATCTGATGAACCTTGCCGGTTTCTGCCGCAATTGCCTCTCGAACTGGATGAAAGAGGCGGCCGACAAACAAGACGTACCCATGAGCAAGGAGGAGAGCCGCGAACGCGTTTACGGCATGCCTTATGATGAGTGGCGCGCCAAATACCAAAAAGACGCGTCGGTCGAGCAAAAAGCGGCATTCGAAAAAGCAAGCCAAAAGCACTAAAGCGCGCGTTGCGCCCCCGCGGTCCTGTGTAGTCTGTGGATGAAGCGCGAACACGCTTGACCGGACCCTGTCCGCTTTCGAATGGTCCGCCTGACTCATCGAGCCCGGTTCTCTCGCCTATCGCTTCTGCAATGGGCTCTGCTGGTCAGGAGTTCACGATGGCAAATGCCGCAAATGCCGCCGCCAAGGATGATCACGCGCCGCGCCGTTTTGCCAAGGATCACTTGAAGGCGTTCGTCGAACGCGTCGAACGTTTGGAAGAAGAAAAGAAGGCGATCGCGGACGACATCCGCGATGTTTACGCCGAAGCCAAGGCCAACGGCTTCGACGTCAAGGCGTTGCGGACCGTGGTCCGCCTGCGCAAGCAGGACGTCAACGAGCGCAAAGAGTACGAAGCGGTTCTGGAAACCTACATGCACGCGCTTGGAATGGTGGGCTAAGGGCCTGCTCCCTGACCGGCAAGAGCAGGCGGGACCGCCGCGCTAGCAGGTCGGCGCACGCATGTTTCCCATCGTTCGAACGCTATAATCGTGCGGCACCGAGTCTCGCGCCGGCAGCGACCCGCATTGCAAGAGGGACTATTGTAATTCGGCGGTGCGCAGGGGGTAGGTTATCGTCGATATAAACACGATCGCACTGCCGCTGAAATGATTGCTGGTCAGTCCGGCTTCCGGATCAGCCGAGAAGGTCATCAACACAGAATTAGCCGGTTTCACCATCAGCGCTGTCAATGAACGGAAGTCGCGTGCGCCCAGCTCAGTGATGCACAAGAAGCGGTATACGCTCGGCGACCATGCAATTGCCCGTAACCAGGGATCGTCAAGCCGCACAGCATTAGCGAGGATTGCCGAAGAACCCCTTTTCGCGACTGTGAGGATGGCCGAGGTAGGCCGCCCGCTGACGCGCTTGACTGCAATGGTCATCTCGTCAGCGCCGGTGCGTACGGCGACGGGACCGGTTACGGTAGATCGCGCCGGCCCCGGGAAAGCGGCCGACGCGACCAGCGGGGGCGCTTCGCCATCTGTAGATTCCGCAAAAGCCAGAGCATCCTCCAGCCCCGGGCGATACCGATGCGGCGTAGCGAAGGGCCCGATGGAGCCGGTGGTTTCCGCGTCGTTCCCGGCAACCTCTTTACCCGGCTGGCTGGAAAGCGCGACAACCGACGTGGCGGCTGCCGCGGCTGGGCGGGCGGCACTGCCGTCCGCTATCCCTTGCCAAAATCCGCGGGTCTCGATGATTTGATTTGGAGTTGCCGTTGCGGCTTCGGCACGCCCGATAACGTGTGCCTTCGAAGCGATCTTAATCAGCTTTGACTTTTCCGCCGCGAGCTTTTCTTCGGCATTGGAAGCGGCCTCAACGAGCTTCACCTTTTCCGCCGCGAGTTTACCTTCCGCGCGCGACGCAGCGTCAACAAGCTTCCTTTTCTCGGCCGCGATCTTGTCGCCGGTTCGCGCAATAGCGGCGGCCAAGGCGGCCTTTGCACCGGTCCGTTGCGGTTCGGCGGCAGGAGCAGCGGCCGCGGGAGCGTCGCCGTCTTCTTCTTCGTCGGCCTGCGCCAAGCCGAACAATTTTGCGAATGGGCGGCCGATCCGATGCGCAACGCTATCGTCGGCAACGTCAATTCCAGCACTGCGCGCAGCTTCGACGGAAACATCCGACGGATTATCGCCACGCTTCTTGATATCGGCGAGCGCAAGCGCGTAGCCGGCGAGCGGCCGCCCGTCGCTCGGGATATGGACGGTTCGGCCATCGGGGAACACGCGCACCAACTGCTCGCGGGTCATGCGCGGCCAGTGCCGTATCCCGCCGGTGTCCATATGCACGAAGGGAGAGCCGGAGGTCGGATAGAAACCGACTCCTCCTCGCTGCAAGCGCAAACCGATATTGCGCAACTGTTCCAGCGGGACGCCCGGAATGTAGAAATCCATGGCATGGCCGAGAATGTGCTGGCTGAAACGCGCCACGCCGTTGCTGTGACGGCGCAGCATGGCGTTGGTCTCCGGTGAGCGGTAACCACAAACGACCCAAATTGGCTCCTTGGAGCCGGTCTCCCGCTGCACCTCCCAGACCAAGTCGATGAGGTGCGGATCCATCCGCGTCTCTTGTTCGCGCCGCCAGTCGCGCAGGAACCAATTGACCTTCTCCAGCGCCGCCTCGTCGTAGCGCCCGTCGCGCTTGAACGTGATGGTGATGTCTTCACCGGTGTGCATGTGGTGCATCGAAATCGTGCGGGTGTCGCCTTCGGCGATGGCATTCTGCAAACCGCGCGAACCGATGAGGAGGACGAGAACGGCCAAGCCGCAGGCATAGAATGCGGGAACCGCGGCAATGCGAGAAGTGATTAGGCGCGCCCCACCAACGAGCACTGGCGTCCCCGCGTTGACACACCGATCGGTGCCATCCGCCGCGGCATCCCCACCGCAGCGAAAACCCTAACACAGCGTTAACTTGGGAAGGATTAACGGAAGATTACCCGTTTACCCACCCCCGACCAGGCTAGGTTGACGGTCTAGTGTGGCAAAAAATGGCCGCTTCGGGGGCTCTTGGCGGCGAATATGGCAGCCGATCGAAAATAAGGGTAATGCTTTCCTACCTGCTGCGTTCCCGTGATTAGCAAGTGATATCAGATGGTTAAATCCATGTCTTCCCGCCGGGCGATGAGGTTTTCCGAAAAATCCGATTCGGCTTCAGCGATGCCGCTGGGCCTTGGCCAGGGGAGCGACTGCCTTGGGAGCCGGGCAGACGCAAAGGCCGACTGCAAAGTACGCGCGCCGCGTAGCATGTTTGCGATTCTGGCCTTCCCGCTTTCTTCATCCAAGTCGTGCTTGTGAACGTCTCACCGCTTCTGTTCGACGCAAATTGAATCTGACGTAAAATCACCGAAGTTCGCTTCCGCCAAGATCGAGGGGTCCCCTTTCATGCCCGTCCAGACCGAGGCAAGTTCTGGCGCTACCCCCACCGCAACGAGCACCGTTCAGGCGGTCTGGTATGCCTCCTATCCCCCGGGAATTCCGCGAACCATCGATGCTGATAGCTATCCATCTCTGACGGCGATGTTGCTCGACGCCTGCGCCCGGCATGCCGAGCACCCGGCCTTCGAATGCCTCGGATCGCGTGTAAGCTTTACCCATTGGGAGCGCCTTACTCGCAATTTCGCGGCGTTTCTTACCGAAGAATTGGCATGCCAGCCCGGCGACCGGGTCGCGGTCATGCTGCCGAACCTTATCGCATATCCGGTAGCGTTTCTCGGCGCGCTGCGCGCCGGACTAATCGTGGTCAACGTCAACCCGCTCTACACTCCGCGCGAGCTCGGAGCTCAGCTCATTGATTCGGGCGCCACGATTATCGTGATCATGGAGAATTTCGCGCACAAGCTGGAATCGGTGTTGGCCGAAACACAAATCAAGCATGTGGTGGTGGCGCGACTCGGCGATTTCATGCCGGCGCTGAAGCGCGCTGTGTTTAATTTCGCCAACAGCTACATCCGACGGGCGGTGCCAGCGTGGCGCATCAAGAGCTTTGCGATGCTCCAGGCCGCCTGCGCGCGCAGTCCTGGCCGGGACTATGCCGACGCAAAACTCCCGGCTACCGCGCCAGCAGTGTTGCAATATACCGGAGGAACGACCGGCATTCCGAAGGGGGCTGTCCTGACGCACCGCAATCTGGTGGCGAACAGTTTGCAATGCCGAGCCTGGATTGCGCCGAACCTTCCGGAAGAGAAGGGGAGCGTGCTTACGCCGCTGCCGCTCTATCACATCTTTTCGCTGACTGCGAACCTGCTGGCGTTTGCATTGATGGGCGGATTGAGCGTGCTCGTTCCCGACCCGCGCGATCTGAAGGGGCTCATTCGCACCATGCGGCGCGCGCGAGTGACGACGATGACCGGCGTCAACACACTGTTCAACGCGCTCATGAACTCGCCTGAGTTCGCCGCGTTGGACTTTTCCAGTCTTAGTTTCGCGATTGGGGGTGGTGCCGCGGTGCAAAGCGCGGTGGCGGTACGCTGGCGGCAGCTGACCGGCAGCGATTTGGTCGAAGGCTACGGCTTAACGGAAGCGTCGCCGGTGGTGTGCATCAATCCCGTCAGAAGCCCGAAACTCGGCACGGTGGGACTGCCGGTGTCATCGACTGAAGTCGCCATCCGCGACGATAAAGGCAACGACCTCCCCATCGGCGAAGCGGGAGAAATTTGCGTGCGCGGGCCGCAAGTCATGCCGGGCTATTGGCGCCGACCCGACGAGACCAAACTCGTCCTCACCGGCGAGGGCTGGTTGCACACCGGCGATATTGGATCGCTCGACGCCCAAGGGTTTCTGAGAATTCTCGATCGCAAGAAGGATATGATCAACGTCTCCGGGTTTAAGGTTTTCCCCAACGAGGTAGAGGACATCATCGCGCGGCATCCCGGCGTCGTCGAAGCCGCTGTCATCGGCGTTGCCGATCCGCAAACCGGGCAGGGGGTGAAGCTTTTTGTCGTCAAGCGCGATCCGGCGCTTACTGCCACCGAGCTTACGAAATTCGCGCGTGAAAGCCTTGCCGCCTACAAGGTGCCGAAGACGATCGTGTTCGTTGACGCCTTGCCCAAAAGCAATGTCGGCAAGATCATCCGCAAAGACCTTAGGTAATAGCGTCTGGCGAGGCCGGTCGTCTTGCGCGACTGCGGTCGCCTCGGCGGCGATCCGTCCATTAATGAGCCATCAGCAGCGGAAGCCTGGCATTCGCGAGGATTTGCCGTGTGGTGCCACCAAATATCATCTGCCGAAGCCGGCTTTGCGTATACGCCCCCTTGATTATGAGATCGCAGCCGAGTTCCTCGGCTTTGGCGAGAATGACTTCTCCGGCACTGTTTTTGCCAGCCGCCAGTGTGATGGGTTCGGCCGTGATGCCGTTGGCACGCAGCGACCGGGCCAGATCGATCCCGCTCGGCCCCGCTACGGTCGCTCCTTCCACGGTCAGGATAGTGATGCGCTTGGCAAGACGAAGGAGCGGCATCGCAAAAGCCGTTGTGCGAGCCTGCTCGGTCGAGCGATTCCAAGCGATCAAAACATTTGCGCCGAGCGACGGCGGTGATGTCGGGGGGGCAATAAGGACCGGGCGGCCGCTTTCGAACAAGGCTGACTCAAGCGTGACCATCGCCGGGCTCTGCCACTCTTCGCCGGGCCTCGCCAATACGATGACGTCGAAAACTCGTCCGTAGCTGCCAACAAAATCGTGCCCGCTTGGAGCGGCCGGGAGCCAAGTCCAAGACAGTGAAGCGGGCGCCGTATCATCCGCGCGGCGCTCTATCCCGTGACTTTCCATGAACGAGCGGAAAAAGCCCTCCGCCTGACGCACCATTTCCGCGTCGTTTTCCTTGACCGCAACCATGGTCAGGCCCGCGTCCGGGTCCATGGCAAGCATGTCAGCCACCGCCGGCCTCAAGGGAAATCCCTCGACGCGGCTTTCGAATTTTTGTGCCAGCAGCAGCGCCGTATCCAACGCCGAAAGCATCGGCGTATTTTGCTCGGCATTGTATTCAATCGGAACGAGAATGGTTTTCATTGTGCGTCCCGCACGGCATACCCATTCAAGCAATCATACCGCCGCCCGCACGTGGCGGATAGTGGAGCGAAGTTAACGCGGTGCGCTCGCGCGAGGAGCGGCCGGCGCCCGCGGCTTGAAGTCGGTCAGCACGTCGGCCAGCGCCCGCGGTTCGACCCTGACCGCTCCCGAAAAGGGACGATCGATCATGACAATGGTCAGCAACTCGGAAAAAATCAGAAGCGACAACAGTGCAGTCATCACCGTCTGCGCCGGCAAACTTCGCGTTCCGAAGAAAAAGGTGAAAGCTACTGTCAACACCGCACCGCCGAACAGCACGGCCCAGATAACGCCGGGTACGGAGCCTTCGGCCGCGACCAAACGCACCCGACGCGCTTTGGTGATGAGGTCGAGCTGGTGCAAAATTTCCGAAAGCACCGCGGCATCGCCGCCTTGCGGGAGCGGCGCCTTCAACAGTGAGGCGTAGAGCTCGTCGAGTGCCTGGCGGACCGATCGGCTTCCTCCCATCGCGCCGCGATCCATCGCGGGCCAATCGTCCGCCACTGCGACTGCGAGATAGCCGGTCAGCGCGCCGCGCAGCTGGTCTTTTCTTTCGGCGTCGCTGAGGCTCGACGACAGCCTATAGATTGTTTCGGCGGCGCCGGCTTCTTGCGCTACCGTCGTCTCCGCATCGCTGAACTTTTGCCAAACCAGGATGATGGCGAATGCGAGCAGAACAGCGTAAAGCACGCCAACAGTGGCGAATTTGAACCCGGCTATCTCGTTATTGGTCGTCAGCCTCTCAAGCGCTACGTAGCGACGAACGACGAAGGGGCCAAGCACGGCGAGCATGGTCGGAAGGCCGACCATGACGGCGGCCGATACCCAGAGCGGCTGAGTTGTGAGAAAAAACAACATTTCCCCGCCTCTTGGCTACGCGTTCATTGGCGCGATCATATGGCCTTGATCTTGACGGCGCCACGAAGAGCACGCTAGCCGCGAGGCGCTGGAGATTTTCATGGCCGTCTATACCGACATCGCAGCGGAGGATCTCGCACCCTTCCTTGCCGACTACGATATCGGCGATCTCTTGGCCTACAAGGGCATCGCGGAGGGCGTCGAAAACTCAAATTTTCTGGTTCATACCAGCCGCGGCTATTTTATCCTGACCCTGTACGAGCGCCGCGTGGCGGAGAGCGATCTGCCGTTCTTTCTCGCTCTGATGGAGCATCTCGCCAGCCGCGGCATTACTTGCCCGCAACCGGTGAAGAACCGGTCCGGGCAAACGCTCGGAAGACTTGCCGGCCGACCAGCCGCGATGGTCACTTTCCTTGATGGCGTATGGATTCGGCGGCCGAGCGCCGCTCACGCTTCGGCCTTAGGCGAGGCCTTGGCGCGACTGCATCTCGCCGGAGCCGACTTCGCCATGCGTCGGGAAAACGCACTCTCGGTCGCCGGTTGGCGCGCGCTCTACGAAGCGTGCCGAGAACGCGCCAACACGGTACAGCCCGACTTGCGGGCGGTGCTTGCGGCTGAACTCGAGCGGCTCGAGCGTGACTGGCCGCAAGGCCTGCCGCAAGGCGTCATCCACGCCGACCTGTTTCCCGACAACGTTTTTTTTCTCGGCAATAAGCTGTCCGGCCTCATCGACTTCTACTTCGCCTGTACCGACACGCTGGTCTATGACGTGGCCATTTGCCTTAATGCCTGGTGCTTTGAGCCCGATCATTCCTACAACGTCACCAAGGGGCGGGCGCTCTTGGCGAGTTACGCACGGACGCGACCATTGTCGGCGCGGGAGTGGGAGAAACTACCGCTGTTCGCGCGAGGCGCCGCATTGCGTTTTCTGCTGACTCGGCTGGTCGATTGGCTGGATGTGCCGCCTGGCGCGCTCGTGCGCCCCAAAGATCCCCTGGAATATTTGCGCAAGCTGCGGTTTCACCAGAAAGCGATTAGCGTCCGCGATTACGGAATTGACACGCCGTGAGCCCGACGCTGCCGCATGTCATCATTCATACCGACGGCGCTTGCTCGGGCAATCCGGGTCCAGGCGGATGGGCCGCGATACTCGCCTTCGGCGATCACGAAAAGGAGCTCAAGGGCGGCGAGCTTTTAACCACAAATAATCGCATGGAACTGACGGCGGCCATCGCCGCTTTGGAGGCCCTCAAGCGGCCCTGCCGCGTCGACCTGCACACGGACAGCCAATATCTGCGCAATGGGATCACCTCATGGATCGCAAAGTGGAAGGAGAACGGTTGGCGAACCGCGGACAAGAAGCCGGTGAAGAATGCCGATCTGTGGCGGCGGCTCGATGGCGCTTTGAGCAATCACCAAATTCGGTGGCATTGGCTGCGCGGCCACGCCGGGCACGACCTAAATGAACGTGCCGACGTCCTCGCCAGGCAGGCGATCGCGGAAATTCGCAATAACGCCAGGGCTGACGATTAAAACCACCGGCGTTAATTCACCCTAAATTTCAATGCTGATTTATTTTGTGCGCCGTTTTGCTATGAGACAAGAGGCCGGCGAGAAGTTCTCGCTTTACGCAGGCGTTCGATGACCGCGAGTGAGATTCAATCCGATAAGGATCAGATGCGCGCAGAGTTCGCCATGTCGGTTCGGCGATTAGAGCTGAGCATGGAAAAGCTGCGAGAAAAGGCCATGGCGCGTCTTGCTCCGGTCCACAAGCGCGCCGCCGAGGTGAGCCGCCTGCAAATCGAACTCGACGAGAAGGCGGCGCAAATCAAAACGCTGCGCGCGCGAGCCGACGTACGCAAAACCGTCGCCAGGAGAATTGTCAAACTCCTTCTATATATTTTCGCGCGCAGGCGCCGGCGACACCGGCCGGTCGCTCCGGCGCCACCGCTATTCAAGTTCGAACAAGGTCCGCAATGGGAGTTCAAAAAACAGCCGGCGCCAAGGGGCCACGCATCTGCGGCGACGGCATTAACGGCCAAAACGCACACCGTGCAGAACGACTCGGCAGCCGCCGCGACAGCATCAGCGGCTAAAACCCAGCCGGCGCGAAGTGACCTTGCTGCTACCGCGGCAGCGATAGCGGCAGTCAACCTCAAGCGCCGCCGTGCGATCTCGAACAAGGTTTGAGAAGAACGGCGCCGCCAGAAATCGCCTTTAATTCGTTTGTCACATCTGCTTGAGCAGATTATCCGCGCCGGAAATCTCGGCTTTGCCGGGCGCGTCCTCGATGTTGAGCTTTTTGACCACGCCGTCCTCGACCACCATGGCGTAACGCTTGGAGCGGGTGCCGAGTCCGGCGCCTGATCCATCCAGCGACAAATCCAGCGCCTTGGCGAATTCACCGTTGCCGTCGGACAAAAATTCGATCTTGCTGCCCGCTCCAGTCGACTTCTTCCACGCGTCGAATACGAATACATCATTGACGCCGGTGACGGCAATGGTGTCGACGCCCTTGCTCTTGAAAGCATCGGCGTTTTTCAAAAACCCGGGCAGATGATTGTTGTTGCATGTCGGTGTAAAAGCCCCGGGAACGGCAAAAAGCACAACCTTCTTGCCCTTGAATACATCTGCGGTCGTCCGTACGGCCGGTCCATCGGGTCCCATCACGCGAAATTTTGCTTCGGGCAGGCGATCGCCAACTTTGATGGGCATGTTCGTATCCTCTCGTTATGCAGATTGATTTATTGGACAATGTTAGCGCATCGAACGGATTAGTCGAGGCGGGCTTTGACCTCCACCGCGTCGGTAGGGGTCACTGCAGTCAATGTCAGCATGGCGCCCTCCGCTTGGGCGCCGGGCGGCAGCCCGTCGAGTGTGAAGGTGAAGCGTCGCAGTGAAGTCGGCTTGACCGATGCGGAATGGTCTGCCTCCGGTAGCGGCAATGCCCATTCGGGCGTCGGCCCTTCGGCAAAAAGCTCGATTGGTGTGTCCTGTGGTGCCGCTACCTCGACGACAACGCGTTGCCGCCCCTCCTTAAGCTCTCGATGTATGGAGCACACGGCAAGTATTTCGCCGCAGCCGTTTTCCGCATGCAAGGCCGCGAGCCGCGGCACACGAGCCTCAGCCGCCAGTAGCGTCGTCTCCTCGGCCCCTTTTTTGCGCGACAGGAGAAGCCCGAGATCCGCTTCCGCAGGTACACAGAGTTCGCCGCAGACGGCGTAGTGGAGCTTGACGTGCAGCGACGTCGGTTTCGAGCCGTCCTTTGGGATTACCTGCAACGGCCATATCACATGATCGCGGTAACCGATGGAGTACCCGCCGGCGCCATCCTCAAATCGGACGGGCGCGGGCCACTGCGTCCTCACTGATTCGACGTTCGCGGATTCCGCGAAGTCAAAGCTCGGCGGGGTCCCGGAATCGCCGGGGTCGCGCCAATACGTTTTCCAACCGGGATCGAGCCGCACCTCGATTCCCGCGCGCAGCCTGTTGGACATTGTTCCGGTCGCAGCGCCGCCGGCAATCAGCCGGGCGGCTGCGTGGAGTTCCCGATCCCAATCGGAAGCATCTTGCGCGTGCGCGGTTGTGGCGCCGGTCAATATCAGCGCTAATCCCGCGACCGAAAGGCGCTGTACTACTGCAAGTGACATCATTCGTCGTGTCTTAGAACGAACCGCTCGCCACGCGCCACTGACATGATTGTTACCGGACTAGCTATCTGCGCTCGTCCGCGTCCCCAAAATAATTGAGAACTTTGGTTGGCGTCGCTCGTTTGCAAAAGTGGAACGATCGGCTAACCTTCGGTCATGAAATTGCCAAAAGGCACGTCGGCAAAGAACCGCAATCGCGGCCGGGGTTATCTCGACGGCCAGATGCTGATCGCCATGCCGGCGATGCTGGATGACCGTTTTGCCCGCTCGTTGATCTATATTTGTGCGCACTCGTCCGAAGGCGCCATGGGCATCGTTGTCAACCATCCGGCGCCGAACATCAATTTTTCCGATTTGCTGGTGAAACTTGATGTCATTCCGGCTGCGGATGCGATCCGATTGCCATCAAGTGCCGAGGTCGTGAAAGTGATGCGGGGAGGACCGGTCGAAACAGAACGCGGTTTCGTGCTGCACTCCGCCGACTTTTTCATCGAGAATTCCACTTTGCCGATCGACGACGGCATTTGCCTTACCGCTACACTTGATATCCTTAAAGCGATCGCACGAGGCACTGGGCCCGCGAGCGCGATTCTCGCGCTCGGCTATGCCGGATGGGCGCCGGGCCAGCTTGAAAACGAAATCCAAGGCAATGGATGGCTCCATTGCGCTCCGGATTCGGAACTCATTTTCGGCGCCGATGTCGGCGGCAAGTACGAAAAAGCGCTAAAGAAAATCGGTATCGATCTCGGCATGCTGTCGAGTGAGGCCGGGCACGCGTAAGCCGGGTAAACAAGACTTCATCGGTGCGGGTGCGGTCGCAAAGATCGGCGCCCAGCCTTGGGTTCCGGCTATCTCGCCATCTCCGCTTTTGTATGCGGCAGCAATAAACTGCGCGCCCGCTCTTCCGGCATGGGTTCACCGAATACGAAGCCTTGGGCGTACTCGCAGCCAAGCTGATAGAGCTCGACCGCGTCGGAATCGGTTTCCGCGCCCTCGGCGATCACGTCCATACCGAGGTCGTGCGCCAGCGCGATGATCGAGCGCAGAATTACGGGCCGGGTGCCTTTTGCGGTGGTGCGCACGAAAGATTGGTCGATCTTTATTGTATCAAAGGGAAAGCGCTGCAGATAAGCGAGCGAGGAATAGCCCGTGCCGAAATCGTCCAGCGCAAGGCCAGCTCCAAGCTCCCGGATTCGGTGCAGCATCTGCGCCGCATGTTCCGGATTTTCCATGACCACCGATTCCGTCAATTCAAGCTTTAGTGTCCCGCGTGTGAGCGGCGCACGCGCCAATACCGAGCGTATGTCCTGAATCAGATCGTGGCGCAGCAATTGTCGCGAGGAAACGTTGACGCTGGCGAACAAATGGTCGCGTGCGCGCAGCGTGCGTTGCCAGGTGCTTAGCTGTCGCGCGGTGCGGTCGAGAACGAATAGGCCGAGCTCGATAATGAGGCCAGACTCCTCGGCGATGGTTATGAATTCTGTCGGTGACATCTTCCCCAGCCGCGGATGATTCCAGCGCGCCAGCGCCTCGAACCCGGCCACGGAACGGTCCTCGAGTCGCACTATCGGCTGATAAAGAATGGCTATCTCTTCGCGTTCGATGGCGCGCCGTAAGTCGGATTCTATCGAGAGCCGGTCGGATTTTCGGGCGCGCATCGGCGGTTTGAATACATCTATACGATCGCCGCCATTGCGCTTGGCGTAATACATGGCGAGCTCGGCGTCTTTCAATCGTTCCTCCGCGCGGTCTTGTCCGCCATCGCCGAGCGCCATTCCGATTGAGCCGGTCAAAAAAATCTCGCGGTCGTTGAAGGTGATCGGCGCGCGCAGTGTGCGCCGTATAGTCTCCGCGAGTGCGGTGATGCGTGCGGAATCTTTCTCCGACAGCAGCAACAGACCGAATTGATCGCCAGACAATCGCGCCAGCGTGTCCTGGGGTTTGATCAGACGCCCGAGCCGCCGTGCCAATGTCAGCAGAATCGAATCGGCCAGCGCCATGCCGACCGAATCATTGACCTGCTTGAAGCGGTCGATGTCGATCACCATTACAGTGGGTCGAATGGCGCTGTCGGTTTTGGCAAAACCGAGCACCGATTCGAGGCGATCGAGAAACAATTGGCGATTAGGCAAACCGGTCAGGTTGTCGTGAACGGCATCGTGCAACAGTCGTTCCGCGGCGGTCTTGACCTCGGTCACGTCACTTAACGTCCCGACCAGCCGAATGACTTCCCCGTCGGTGCCGACTACGGGCCTTGCCCGCAACGCAAACCAGAGATAATGGCCGTCGGCCGTGCGCACGC
>Ga0335078_10007178_pt1 | contig 16516 bp, 11 predicted proteins | sample Lox_Sample_32_FD_206711 | JGI IMG/M metagenome (GOLD analysis project Ga0335078, IMG submission 206711) | Soil microbial communities from Loxahatchee National Wildlife Refuge, Florida, United States - Lox_Sample_3.2 | ecosystem: Environmental > Terrestrial > Soil > Wetlands | place: USA...
ATGGTCAGAGCGTATGTCAACTGTCTTGTTTCGGTTAGCCCCTGATTTCAGCGATGCTCCCCGAATCCGGGTCACAGTTCTTGGAACGGCCACGCCCGGCCGGCCCGCGCACATTATCTTGAATGGTCACGCCTTGGGAACGATTGTCGCCGGACCCGCTAGCAGCGATTTTGTTGTTGATCGGTCGGTCTTCCGGCCTGGGGGCGAGAACGCGCTAGTCATCCAGGTGGATAATGCCGGTCCTGACGGTCCCGACCCTCGAACATTTGGGTTCTATTGGAACGGACTCAGATTTGCCGCGGCTAACCCATAAAGGCCGAGTGTAAAGCGTGAACTTGCACTAGGATTTCTGTGATGACTACGAGCGCATCCAAGAGTGAGAACACTTCGACCCGGGGATCTGCAATCGTCTCCGACAGCCGGCAATCGCTTCTAACATCGCTAGCGCCCTACGTTATTGTGGCGATACTTTCCGTTCTGATCGTCGCTGTGGTGTATCACTTTTGGAAGATCGATTGGCGGGTCCCGCTGAACACCGACCCCGACGCGCACCAACAACAGGCGATCGTAAAGAATTTTGTGGAAGGCGGGCACTTCTATGTAAACCCATCGCTAGGAGCTCCCGGACAGCAGGAACTCTATGATTTTCCGCTGCCCCACTGGACTCATCTGATAGTTTGGGATGTTCTACGGCTCTTTTCACATAATTACGGCGTAGTGCTCAATCTTTACTTCTTCCTAACCTATCCGCTTTGCGCCCTGACCGGGCTTTATGCCTTGCGACGATTCGGCATTTCCACTGGCCTTGCGATTGCCGGGGCCGTCTTGTTCGCATTCTCACCTTTCCACACACTTCGCAGTGAATCGCATATATTTTTGAGCTCGCTCTACACGCTTCCCTTGGCGGCTATGGTATGCGTCTGGCTTGCTGTTGGTAATCCCTTATTCGGCTTTCAGCTTTCGGACCAAATGCCATCCCGTCCCCCGATCACCAAGGACGGCGTCATTGCTCTGGCCAGCTGTGTGCTCATGGGTTGGGACCATCCGTATTATGCATTCTTTACAGCCGGCTTTCTCCTGATTGGTGGACTGTTAGGGCAATTCCGCTATGAACATCGACGGACATTGATAACGGCGTTATTGATGTGTGCGGTGGTGGCGGCGGCACTGTTCACGGCGTTGCTGCCGAATATTTTGTACTTCCATACGCAGGGCCGAGTAGCGGTAGGCCAGCGGCTACCGGAGGAGTCAGAAAGATATCCCCTTACCATTGTCCAATTGATTGCTCCTATTCAGACTCATAGAGTTCCGTTCCTTAATCACATAAGACAATTCTATGACCAGCGCGCAGAAATGGTTAATGAAAATTCGACAGCTACTTTAGGGTTTCTAGGAAGTGTCGGTTTGTTCGTCTCGCTGGCTTCTTTGTTTAGAAAACGCTCGTCTGAATTTCTCTATTCGCTGGGTATTCTCAATCTGTGGGCACTACTCGTCGGGATCATGGGAGGCTTTGGCGCCCTATTCGCATTCCTGGTATCGCCTCAGGTCCGAGCTTATAATCGCATATCCGTATTCATAGCCTTCTTTAGTACGGCGGCGCTTATTTGGACTATCGATTGCTGGATGCGGTCGCGCCAATCTGAATCGCAATTCATGGGGCTGCTAATTATTCCCTCGCTATTACTCACGATAGGCATTCTCGATCAGGTCCCAGATCATTCTCGTATTCCTCGGTCTATAGTCGAGGCCGAGTTTAATCAGCAAGGGGCCTTTATTTCGAGGATAGACAATTTGCTCCCACCGCATAGCATGATTTTTCAGCTTCCCTACGCGTGTTACCCGGAATGCGGCGGCGTCAACAGGATGGAGCAGGATAGCCACCTCGTCGGATACTTGCATTCCAGCAATTTGCGATGGAGCTATGGTGCAATGCATTTTCGCCCGACCGATCGATGGCAGGAGCGCGTTGCCGCCGAGCCTCCCGACCAGATGGTCCAATCCCTTGCTGATGCGGGCTTTGCCGGGATCTATATCGATCGGTATGGCTACGCGGACAACGGAGCGGCCCTGGAAACGCAGTTGCGGAAGTTACTCAAGTCGGAACCTATCACGGACTCTCGCGGACGATACTTGTTCTTCCGCCTGAATCGCTGACCTTCGATTTCCGCAGTTCTTGCTCCAGCCAGAAGAATCGGCTTGGCTTGCGGGAAGCTATGCCATCCACTTGCCTCCCACATGCGTTAATATCCGTGGCATGCTCCTGGATCTCGGCGATCTGCGGGTGCGCGACTGGCGCAGGGACGATCTCGACGCATTGCTCCGTTACGCCAACAATTCCAAGATCGCGGACAATCTCCGCGACCAGTTTCCGCACCCCTACACTCGTCGTGACGGCATCGAGTATCTGAACTATGTGCGATCGATGGATCCTGCGATGGCGTTCGCCATCGAATACCAGGGCGAAGCCGTCGGTGGCATCGGATTCAAGCTCGGGATCGACATCTCGCGCCTCAGCGTGGAGATGGGCTATTGGCTCGCCGAACCGATCTGGGGACGTGGTCTAACCACCAGAGCTGTGACCGCGGCTTCCGACTGGGCCTTCGACAGCTACAAGGTCGTTCGCGTCTTTGCCACGGTCTTCTCCCACAATGTGGCATCGATGCGGGTGCTGGAAAAGTCGGGGTTTGTGCGCGAAGGAACTCTGCGGCGGAGCGCGATCAAGAAGGAGGTCATCCTCGATCAGGTCCTATACGCGAAAGTGCGATGGACCGCCGCCCTGCTAGCATAGTTCTGTGCCCCCGCTGCTGGACGTCCGCAACCTCAGCATAGAGTTCGCAACCGCTCAAGGGATGGTGACCGCCGTCCGCGACGTCAGCTTCCACATCGATGCGAGCGGTGTCCTGGGGCTGGTCGGCGAATCCGGCTCGGGCAAATCCGTCAGCGCGCTCGCGATCCTGCGACTGCTACCGCCGCAAGCGTGCATCCGCGGCAACATTCGCTTCCGCGACGACGAACTGCTCCAGATCCCTGAGCCGCAGATGCGTCACATTCGCGGCGCGGGCATCAGCATGATCTTTCAGGAGCCGATGACTGCGCTGAATCCGGTCATGCGAGTCGGCGACCAGATTGCGGAAGCGGTGCTGGCGCACGCCGGCGGCAACGGCCGCGGCAGCAAGGCCGACGCGTGGCGCCTGGCGGTCGATTCCCTGCGCACGGTCGCCATCGCCGACGCCGATCGCCGGGCGCGCGACTACCCCCATCAGCTCTCCGGCGGCCAGCGCCAGCGCGTGATGATCGCCATGGCGGTCGTCAACCGTCCTTCGCTGCTCATCGCTGATGAACCAACCACGGCACTCGACGTCACCATTCAGGCCCAGGTGCTGGATCTGCTCGCCGAGTTGCGCCAGAAATTCTCGCTGGCCATGCTATTTATCTCGCACGACCTCGCCGTGGTCTCGCAAATCTCGCACCGCATTGGGGTGATGTATGCGGGAAGCGTGGTCGAGATGGGAATGGCGCGCGATGTTTTTCTTCATCCCATGCATCCTTACACGCGCGGCCTGTTACACTCAGTGCCAACCTTGCACTCCGATCGCGCCAAGCCGCTGCAGACGATTGAGGGCGCCGTGCCGGCCATCACTGCACCACCGCCGGGGTGCGCCTTCGAGCCTCGCTGCGCCTCGCGCATCGCCAGCTGTGCGGACGCCTTGCCGCCGCTGGTCGAAGTCGCTCCCGGGCACCTGGCACGTTGCCCGGTAACCGTGCAGGAGGTGGGCTGACTCGTGCGCCTGCTCCTGCTCAGCGACATCCATGCCAATCTGGAAGCCCTTGAGGCCTGCCTGCACGCGGCGCCCGCGCACGATCAAATCATCAATCTCGGCGATGTCGTGGGCTACAACGCTTCGCCCAACGAAGTCTGCGCCCGCGTGAGAGAGATGGGCAGCCCGGTGGTGCGCGGCAATCATGACCGCGCCTGTTCAGGTTTGTCCGGTTTGGCTGAGTTTAATCTGGTAGCGGCGATATCGGCGCGCTGGACGCAGACGACGCTGGAAGATGAGCATCGGGATTGGTTGCGAAACCTGCCGCAAGGCCCCCTGCGGCGCGACGACTTGCCTGGTATCGAATTTGTTCACGGCTCGCCGCGCGATGAAGACGAGTATGTGCTGAACACCTCCACCGCCGGGCTCGATTTCCACCTGCCCGGCCACGCCGACGTGATTTTCTTCGGCCACACGCATCTGCAAGGCGGATTCGCGTACAAGGACGGCAAGACGCGCGCCATCACTCCCCTTTATCGCAGCACCCAGGGAGTTGCTTACACGAAGTTCACGCTGGCGCCGGGCGAGCGTTATCTCATCAATCCCGGATCGGTGGGCCAGCCGCGGGACAACGATTGGCGCGGCGCATTCGCGCTGTACGAGTCCGACGGCGACAGTCCGGGAAGCGTAACCTTCTACCGCGCGCCTTACGATGTCGAACTCGCGCAACAGCGCATTCTCGCTGCTGAACTGCCAGAGCGCCTGGCCACGCGACTGGTGCTCGGGCGCTGAGCCGAAATTCTTCCTGCCATTTCCGCGCATCGAATCCAGTAGAGGTAAACTACAGATCATGCCCATCCGTCCTTTCCCGCAAACATCCTCCCGCTATCGTTCCCAGGAATTCATGGGCTCCGCAATTACAAGTCTGGATCAGGGATATCTGGTCACGTATATCGACGGGGGAGCGCGCGGCAATCCCGGGCCCGCCGGTTATGGAGTGGTGATCGAAGACGAACTCGGGCGTCCTGTCGCCGAACTCAGCGAGTTCCTCGGCCGCCAGACCAACAACTATGCCGAATACTCCGGCCTGCTCGCGGCCTTGAACTATACCCTGCGGCACGGCTTCAAGGCGCTCAAAGTCATTAGTGATTCGGAGCTGATGGTCAAGCAGATCAACGGCCAGTACAAAGTCAGCAGTCCCACGTTGAAGGAGTTGCATGATCGCGCCATGAAGCTGGTCGATCAGCTCGACTGCTTCGAGATCAAGCACGTGTTGCGCGAGAAGAATCGTCAGGCCGACCGGCTGGCGAATATGGCGATGGATCGCGGTATTGCCAAGAGAGCTCCTGCGGTCAGCGCCACCGACGTCGGCGGCGTGGCTGCGGTGGTGCCGGAGATCAATGGGGTGGTGCGCGACGGCGTCGTGCACTTTATGGGCGAATCGCTTCCCGATGGCACGCTGGTGAAGGTCCGCGCAGTGAAGCCTTAGCAAGGTCGGGGAGCTAGCGGGGGATACGCTGTGCTACGGGGTAGCTGCTGACTGTTCGTCCTCTTCGGCGCGGATCAATCCAAACTTCTTCAGCTTATAACGCAGCGCATCGCGGCTGATGTCGAGCAGCTTGGCGGCGTGCGTCTGATTGCCGTTGGCTTGCGACATGGCAATCTCCACCAACTCGCGCTCCACTTCTTCCAACGACGTGCCCCCTTCCGGAATCTCCAGCTTGGGCAAACTGCGCCCGTCGGGCAACTCCTTGCCCGCCGAGCCGCCGTTGTGGCCGGAAGAGATCTCAAATGCCGTCAAAGCCGAGTGTTGCTGTGCGACGGCAAACGGCAGATAGTCAGGATTGAGCTGCGGAGCGTCCTCCAGAATCATTGCCCGCTCGACCGCATTCTTCAGCTCGCGAACATTGCCCGGCCAGTCATACTTCAACATCAGCTTGCGCGTCTCATCGGTAATGCCGGTGACGTTCTTGCGAAACTTGCGGTTGTAACGCGAGATGAAGAATTCGACCAGCGGCAGAATGTCTTCCTTGCGCTCGCGCAGCGGCGGCAGAAAGATCGAGATGATCGCCAGGCGATAGTACAAATCCTGCCGGAACTGGTTCTCGCGCACCGCCCGCTCCAAGTCGCGATTGGACGCAGCAATCACGCGCACGTCCACCTGCATATCGCGCACCCCGCCGACACGACGAATCACCTGGTCTTCCAGCACGCGCAGCAGCTTGGCCTGCAACAGCGGCGAGAGTTCGCCGATCTCATCGAGGAAGAGCGTGCCGCCGTCGGCCATTTCGAACAGACCCTTCTTCATGGTCTTGGCGTCGGTGAAGGCTCCGCGCTCATGGCCGAAGAGCTCGGCTTCCATCAGGGTTTCGGGAATCGCGGAACAGTTGATGGCGACGAACGGCTTGTCCTGACGACGGCTCTGGTAGTGAATGGCCTTGGCAATCAGATCCTTGCCGGTTCCGCTTTCGCCTTGCACCAGGATGGTCGTCGCCTCGCTGGCTGCGACCTTGTGGACGAAGCCCAGCAGCTCCGACATCTTCTGCGAAACGCCGACGACGTTGTGATAGCCGGTGCGGCGGCGCATCTCGCCGCGCAGGGACTCGACTTCCGAGCGCAGGCGCGTGGTCTCCAGCGCATTCTTGACGGCGACCGCCAGCTCGTCAAAGTCCAGCGGCTTGCCGACGAAATCGTAGGCTCCCAGCTTGAGCGCGGTCTTCACGTCCTCCAGCTGAGGATCGGCGGTAATCATGATGACGGCGCGAGCGTCGCCGGACTTCTTCAGCTGATCGAGCAGTTCAATTCCGCTCGCGTCGGGCAGGCGCACGTCGAGCAGCACGAGATCCGGGGACTCGTTGTGAGCCACGCGCAGCGCAGCCGAGCCGTTGTCAGCCTCTAAGACGTGATAACCCCACTCTTCACACTTCTGGCGCAGAGACCAACGAACGAGCTTCTCGTCGTCGACAATTAAGACTTTTTCCGAGGGCATTACTTCTGAGGAATAGGTTACTACAGGTTGCGCGCTCCCATCCGGTGACAGTCCACTAACGTGGATACTGGCAGAACTTTCGCACACGTTCAGACCCCCGCTCCCTTGTCAGGTTGATCCCCGCGATTTTCCACTCGCTACGACGGGTTGGATGAGATTGCATGGCTGCAGGGAATCGTTTCCCGAAGCCGGAGACCCAGAGCGGGAATGTTCGAAAAACCTCGTTCTCAAACGCGAAATCGGGATGACAATTTAACCGTCGAATTCATATCTCTATTTCTAGCGGTATCAGGCGTCTCTTCCTAATCTCTCCTACCCAGGCGCTGCATTACCTGGAGCTGCCTAGAGGGTCTCCTTAAGAGACGGGACTTTGATCGATGTAACGAAGGCCAACGCGCTCCCGGTCTTCGTCAATCTCCGACAGCAAGACAAGGAAAATCAGGGTATCATCGCTCCCATTGATTGGTGGGGTGGGGGTGGCGCATGTGGACTCGATCCTACGGACGGGTGCACTTTACCCAACGAGCCATCCGCCGACTGGCAGGCGCGCCTTGGGTGTGGGGGAGATCTTGCTGCCTCACGGCCATTGTTGCCGTAGTTCTCAAGCCGCTGCGATGGCTCGCCGATAACTCATTTGTGCAGAGGTCGGCGCTCATAACGGGCTTGGCGCTCGCCATGTGCGGCCTGACTCTGGCGGGCATCGGTGAATGGGCTTCTGGCCGTTTTGACAGCTCAAACGCCGCCGGCGGACGCGAACCTGCGTCCGCCCACTCGTCCGACCATGGCACGAGCACTGGCGTCATCCCCGTCTCGGCCTCACTGCCCTACTTGCCCGAGGGCAGCAACCACCTTCCCGCCGACGCTCCCGGCTACACCTTCCGCCGCGACGTGCCGGAAGTCCGGCTTCAGTTTACGGTCGCCGACGAGCAGGGCCGCGTCGTTCAAGACCTCTCTCCTGACGATGTCCGTGTCTTCGATAACCAGCAGCCGGTGGAGCGCTTCAAAGACTTCGAACGCGCTCAAGACCTGCCGTTGCGCCTGGGGCTCATTGTCGATACCAGCGATTCCGTGAAGCGCGTGCTGGCCGACGAGAAAACCGCGGCGGCCAATTTTCTCGACCGCGTGATGCGGCCGCAAAGCGACACCGCTTTCATCATGGCGTTTGGCGGAGACATCAAGCTGTGGCAAAGCTCCACCGCAAATCGCCAGGATTTGCTCGACGCGATCGCGGGGCTGAAGCAGCCGGGATGGGGAACGCGGTTCTTTGACGCGCTGTACTCGGCATGCTCGGGTGAGCTTTTACCGGCCGGGGGTGCCAAGCTGGTCCATCGCGCAATTGTCGTGCTGAGCGATGGCGATGACACGGACAGCATCCATAGCCTGCGCGATGTTGTCGCCAGCGCTGAGCGCGGCGAAATCCAGGTTTACGCATTGACTATCCGCAGCCGCAGAGCGCCTGGCCGTGGTGATCAAATATTGCAGCGCCTTACCGACGCAACCGGCGGCCGACTGTACGTCGCGCAGTCCGCCGGCGACTTAAACGCCGCCTTCGCGCAGATCGAGCGCGACCTGCGCACTCAGTACTATGTCTCCTTCCGTCCGCAGCAATCGACTCCGGGTTTTCACTCGTTGCGCCTGGAGGTTCGTCCTTCGCAGAAGCTGGAAATTCATGCCCGCCAGGGCTATTACGCCATGGCGCAGTAAGGCCGCTGTTCGCCATTCGCTTTTCGCGAAACCTAAAGATCTGTCGTCCTGAGCGCGCGGCTTTTCGTTGGGGCGAGTCGAAGGCCCCCCTACTCCAAGTAAGAATCGATTTCGATCCCAAGCGACTGATCTAATGGCACAAAGACCTCTGGCGAACAGCGAATGGCGAAGAGCGAACAGCGATCTTCGGCTATACTCGTCCAGCGAAGGAAAAAGGGTGAGTTCCGTCGGTCTGCAACCGGATAAGCAAGTTCAGTCGCGTCCTGCTGGGCCCTCTCGTTTGTCTGGCCAGCGGCCATATGTTCTTGGGCTGCTGCTCATCCTGCTTACAGTTGCTCTCTACTATCCAGTCCACACTCATCCCTACACCAATTACGACGACAACGTCTATGTAACCGACAATGTTCACGTCCAGGAGGGGCTAACCAACGACACCCTCCGGTGGGCGTTTGTCACCGACCAGGCCGGCAACTGGCATCCGCTCACCTGGCTGTCGCATGCGCTCGACCTGCAGCTCTTCGGGGACCAGGCTCCCGGCCGTCAGCATCTGACCAGCCTGCTGCTGCACGCTCTGAACGCTGCGCTGCTCTGCTGGGTACTGTTTCGCGCGACAGGCTACGCCGGACGTAGCTTCATGGTGGCCGCGCTGTTTGCGGTTCATCCCATCAATGTCGAGTCCGTCGCCTGGATTGCCGAGCGGAAGACCGTGCTCAGCATGCTGTTTTTCCTGCTCGCGCTGGGAGCCTACAGGTGGTATGCCGAGAAGCCCAAGGCGCTCCGCTATGCCTCGGTGGCGATATTATTCGCCTGTGGCCTGATGTCCAAGCCGCAGGTCATCACCTTCCCGTTCGTTCTGTTGCTGTGGGATTACTGGCCGCTGCGCCGCATGGCATTGCCGGGAGCGCAGAATCTGCCGGCGGACTCATCCGCACCGGCGCTGCCGCAGCGCGGTTTCCTGGCATTGGTGGCCGAGAAGCTTCCGTTGTTTCTCCTCGCTGCGGCCAGTGCCGCCATTACCATGAAGGTACAACGAGGGAGCGGGGCTGTGATCTCCTTCGACACGGCGCCCCTGTCCATTCGTCTATCGAATGGCATCGTTTGCTACGTCAGGTACCTGAGCAAGACGTTCTGGCCCCGGGGTCTTGCCCCCATGTATCCCCACCCCGGCGATTCGCTGCCTGCCTGGCAGGTTTATGGGGCGCTCTTGATTCTCTTGACCGTCACCATGCTGGTGGTGGCGCGCCGGAGTAATCGCTATCTGTTCGTCGGTTGGTTCTGGTATCTGGGCACGTTAGTCCCGATGATTGGGCTGGTGCAGGTGGGCCGGCAAGCCATGGCCGATCGCTACGCCTATCTGCCGCTGATCGGGATCTTCATCATGGTGTGCTGGGGCCTCGCCGATTGGGCTTCCGCAGTCAAAGCCGCGCCAGAACCGCGTTTCCCGGGGAGTGTGCAAACACGCCTCGCCGCCTGGCTGCCGGAGGCCAGCATCGTGATGGTGTTGGCGCTTGGGTTCCTGGCCCACCGACAGATCACACTTTGGGCAAGCAACGAGACACTTTGGAGACACACCATCCAGGTGACTCCACCCAATTACGTTGCGGAGGACAATCTTGGCTGGGTGTTGGGCAAGACCAATCGGATGGATGAGGCGATCGTGCACTTCCGACGAGCGGCGGCGATTCATCCGGTTGATCCCATCAGCACTTTCAACATCGGCTTCTACGATCAGCAACATGGCGACTTCGCCGCCGCCATTACGGAATACAAGCGCGCCCTGATCCTGACCACCAGCACCACTTTGAAGAGGCAGACCTTGGAGAATATGGCGTACGCCTATCATGATTCCGGCAGACCTGCCGAGGCGCGCGAGTGCCTCACCCAGGCGAGCCAACTCGAAGGTCCGTAGAGCAGCGTGGAGGACGATTGAATTCAGTTGGCCTGAAAACCGGCGAGAACGTTCAATCGGGTACTGCAACATCGTCCTTCGCCTGGCTGCGGCGCCAGGCCGCCATCCTGAGCCTTGTGCTCGTCCTGGTCACCGTCGGGCTGTACTTCCCGGTTCATCGCTTTCCCTTCGTCAACTACGATGACACGATTTACGTGACGCAGAATCCCGTGGTTCAGGATGGCGTGACCTGGAACACTATCCGCTGGAGCTTCACTACTTATCGCGTTGGCACGTGGCATCCACTGACGTGGATGTCGCATGCGCTGGATTGCCAGTTGTTCGATCTTGATCCCGCTGGCCCGCACGATGTGAACGCGCTGCTCCATGTTCTAAATGTTCTGCTTTTGTTCTGGGTACTGCAGAGAGCGACCGGCTTCAGCGGCCGCAGCTTCATGGTGGCGGCGCTGTTCGCGCTTCATCCCGTCAACGTCGAGTCGGTAGTCTGGATCGCTGAGCGCAAGAACTCACTGAGCATGCTGTTCTTCCTGCTCGCACTCGGCGCGTATCGGTGGTATGTCGCCGATCGCAAACCCGGCCGGTATCTTGCGGTCGCGCTGTTGTTTGCGCTGGGATTGATGGCCAAGCCGCAGGTCATCACGTTTCCGTTCGTGCTGCTGTTGTGGGATTACTGGCCGCTTGGGCGTGTCGCGATTTCTGATGATGCTCCTTCAGACGATTCTCGTTTTGTACGGTTGAAGTTCTCGCAGCTGATTTGGGAGAAACTTCCGCTCTTCGCCCTGTCGGGGATCAGCGCTTTCCTGACGATGAGCGCGCAACGCGCCGACGGCAACAAGTTCTCGTATCCGTTCGGCCTGCGTGTGGAGTTCGCGCTCGTTTCCTACGTGCAGTACATCGGCAAAGCGCTGTGGCCGATGCGGCTGTCGGCGTTCTATCCGCATCCGGATTTCGTACCCTTGTCGCAAGTGATCGCGGCGTTACTGCTGCTGGGGCTAGTTACGGCCGCGACGATCGTGCTTCGTCGCAGTCGTCCATATTTGTTAGTCGGCTGGTTGTTTTTTCTCGGAACGCTGGTGCCGATGCTCGGCTTCGCCGGCGTCGGCTATCAGGGAAAGCAAGGGATTGCCGATCGCTACGCCTATCTGCCATTCATTGGACTGTTCATCATGATTTGCTGGCCGGCCGCCGATTGGGTCGAGCAGAAACATCTCCCGGCCGCCTTGCTGCGCGGAGTCAGCGCTATCGTCCTGCTCGCATTAGGACTGATTGCCTACCGTCAGCTTGGCTACTGGCGCGACAATGTCACGTTGTGGACGCATGCGCTGGCAGTCACCGACGGCAACTTCCTGGCCGAAAATAATCTGGGCAAAGCGTTGCTGGTGGAGGGAAGAACCGAGGAAGGCATCACGCATTTCTACAAGGCGGTGGCGATCTATCCGGACGATCCGGTCGGCAACCTGAATATCGGGATCTACGAGCAGAAGCGCGGCAACTTCTTCGCCGCAATCGAGCGCTACAAGAAGACGGTCAGCCTCACCCGCGACCCGGAGCTGAAGGCCGGCGCTTACAGCAATATGGCAGCCTGCTATCGTCAGCTCGGAGATCTCGCTGCGGCTCAGCAGAGCCAGGGTGAAGCTGCGAGGCTGCAGCGGTGAGCCGGGTGGCCTGGCGTCGCGACGCTGCCCTCCCGTTTGACCCCGGCTAACTTCGAACGATCTGCTGGGGCCGGGGACGTCTGGCCGCGGGTGGAGCACGCCTTCAGGCGTGCATTGGAGCGTGACGAGAGCTTTGTTACCTCAGCGGCTGAAGCCGGCTGCTTTACACGAACTTTGACTGCACCGCTCAAGCGGTGCTCCACCCTTTGCCGGACGCCCAACGTTCGAAGGACACTGCTCAGATAGAGGAACACTTGACGTCGACGGATTTAGGTCTTGATCGGAAGCAGCACCCTTCCACAGAGGTCCCGCGAATGCCACGGCGGACCGAGAGGATTCTGCTCGGCCTCGTTCTGGCCATTGCCGTTGTTGCCGTCTATTACCCCGTCCACTGGCAGCCGTTTGCCAATTACGACGATGCTGACTACGTCTTCGACAACTTCCACGTAAAAGCCGGACTGACCTGGGCGATGCTCCAGTGGGCGATGACCACGCGCGCTGCCGCCAATTGGCATCCTGTGACCTGGATGTCGCACGCACTCGACACGCAGATCTTCGGTTTGAATCCTGCGGGACCGCACGACGTCAATGTTCTGCTACACCTCGTGAATGCGCTCCTGCTCTTCTGGGTGCTGCAGCGCGCCACCGGTTTTGTCGGCCGCAGCTGGATGGTCGCCGCACTCTTCGCGCTTCATCCCATCAACGTCGAATCGGTCGCTTGGATCGCCGAGCGTAAGAACCTGCTCAGCATGTTCTTCTTCCTGCTGACGCTGGCGGCCTATCGCTGGTACGCCGAGCATCCGCGCGGGAGTCGTTATCTTGCAGTCGCGGCTCTGTTCGCATTAGGGCTGATGTCGAAGCCGCAGGTGATTACGCTGCCGTTCGTGCTGCTGCTGTGGGATTACTGGCCGCTGCAGCGGGTCGCTTTTCGCTCTTCGCTATTCGCTCTTCGCCGGAATAACTCAGGTCAGGTTGACGAACGACGAAGATCAGACAGCGGAGAAGGGCCATCCGGCGAAAAACGAATACCGAATGGCGAATGGCGATGGTTGCTCCTGGAGAAAGTTCCGCTGCTGGGCTTGTGCCTTGTGAGCGCCGTTCTTACGTTGAACGCGCAATCTTCGGGAGGCGCGACCAGCAGTTATGGGTTCGCTCTGCGGCTGGAGAATGCGCTTGTCTCCTATGCGCAGTATCTCGGCAAAGCGATCTGGCCATCGCGACTGGCGCTGTTTTACCCATATCCTGCCAAGCCGTACCCGCTCTTCGAGGTCCTCGGTGCATTGCTTGTGCTGTTGACGATCACCGGGGGAGTCATCTTCGCCCGTCAGCGACGCTACCTGATGGTGGGATGGCTGTGGTTTCTGGGAACGCTGGTGCCGATGATCGGCGTCATTCAGGTCGGCACGCAGGCAATGGCCGATCGTTACGCCTATCTGCCGTTCGTCGGGTTGTTCATCATGGTGTGCTGGCTCGCCGCCGATCTGGCTGCCGAGGCGCACATCACTGCGGTGTTGTTGCGCGGGGCGAGTGTGCTGGTATTGCTGGCGCTGGCGTTGGTGAGCCATCGCCAGGTCGGATACTGGAACGATCACATTACGCTGTGGACGCACGTTCTCGAGGTCACCCAAAACAATTGGCTTGCCGAGAACAACCTGGGAACAGCACTGCTGAAGAGGGGCCGGCCGGAAGAAGCCATCCTGCATTTTCGCGCCGCGGCGGCGCTCTATTCCGACGATCCCAACACCATTCTGAACATCGGCACCTATGACCAGTTGCACGGCAACACCGCCGCCGCAATCGCGGATTACAAGAAGGCCGCGGAGATGGCGCGTAACCCCAGAACCAAGGGTTTCGCGTACAACAATCTCGGCTACGCCTACAAAGACGCCGGGGATCTCGCCGATGCGCGCGCCAGTTTGCAGCTCGCGGTTCAGGCCGATCCCGAGTACGTTGGCGCCTGGATCAGCCTGGGGTTGATGGCGCAGAAGATGGGGGATCTGCCATCGGCGATCAAAGCGTATGAGCACGCGATGCAGATCCAGCCTTCCGACTTAGGCTACCTGCTGCTGGCGTCAGCACTCGAAGAAAGCGGCGATAAAGACCAGGCGAACCAGGCCCGCCAAAAGGCGGCGCTGATGTCCGCCAACATCGTGGCGGCACAACGCCGCGTGGACAAGCTGCTGAACCATTGAAGCTCGCGCACCACTTCAGGCTCTCCCCTGATTCGATTGGGATCAACGAGCAATCCGCCCATAGCCATTTGTGAAGCACATCACACCTTCCCAGCACGTAGCTCGCATATAATCGCGCTCTCAGGGGGATTGATGGGTCCGGTGGGGTTGAGTTCTACGCCAGTTGCCGAGTCGCGGGTTGAGAAACAGCGCTTCGCGGTGCTGAGGAATTTCTTCGTTACGCGCAAGGTGGCGTTGGGACTTAGTTTTGCTCTGCTGATCGTTACCATGGCGCTCTACTATCCCGTCATTCATCACCCCTTCGCCAATCTCGACGACATGGGCTACGTCTACGAGAACCTGCACGTGCAGGACGGCTTGTCGTGGCCGACGATCACGTGGGCGATTAGCACCTTCGACGACAACAATTGGCACCCGCTCACCTGGATCTCGCATTCCATTGACTGCCAGATGTTCGGCATTGACCCCGCCGGCCATCACATCATGAATGCGCTGTGGCATTCGGTCGACGCGGTGGTGCTGTTCTGGGTGCTGCTGTTGGCGACAGGCTATGTCGGCCGCAGCTTCATGGTCGCTGCGCTGTTCGCGTTCCACCCGATCAACGTTGAATCCGTCGCCTGGATGGCTGAACGCAAAACTCTTCTCAGCACGCTTTTCTTTCTGCTCGCGATCGGCGCTTATCGATGGTATGCGCGCCGGCCGGGCATCTGGCGATACATCGTTGTGGCTGCGCTCTTCGCCCTGGGTCTGATGTCGAAGCCACAGATCATCACGCTTCCCGCTGTGTTGCTACTGTGGGATTATTGGCCGCTGCAGCGGATGTTCAGCGATCGCAAAGTTGGCGGGAAGCGCGCGCAGTTTCCTCCAAAACGGCTTTCTTGGCTGATCAAAGAAAAGATTCCGCTGCTCGCTCTTTGCGCTGCGAGCGCGCTGGCCACGATGAAGGCGCAACGCGTGGGCGGGCCACAGCACTGGCAATACTCGACCTGGATCCGAGGCGGGAACGCCATCGTAGCTTATGTCCGCTATATCGGAAAGGCGTTGTGGCCGTCGAAGCTCGCGATCATGTACCTTCACCCCGGATACTCGCTGCAGGTGTGGCCGGTTGCGCTCGCTGGTCTGGTGCTGTTGGCCATTACCGTGTCGGTAATCGTGGGCCGGCGTTACCGCTATCTGCCGGTGGGATGGTTCTGGTTCCTGGGAACGCTGGTCCCGACCATCGGCTTCATCCAGGTGGGCAGGCAAGCGCTGGCAGACCGCTACGCTTACCAATCGTTCATCGGCCTATTCATTCTCATCTGCTGGGGCATCACCGACTGGGCCCGGAGACGTAACCTTCCCAAGGCTGCGTTGCCCAGCATCAGCGTCGCGGTCCTGTTGGTATTGGTCGTTCTTACTCATCGGCAGATCGATGTCTGGAGCGACAACCTGACGCTGTGGGCGCATGCCGCCGAAGTCACCAAAGACAACTGGGTGGCCGAAGACATGGTCGCCGGCATTCTGCTGAGCCAGGGACATCACGACGAAGCCATGGCTCACTACTGGGTCGCGGCCGCCATCAATCCGACAGACTCGGGCAGCAATCTGGCAATTGCGCTCTATGACCAAGCGACCGGCAACTTGCCCGAAGCCATTCGACGATACAAGGCGGCGCTGGTGGAGATGCAAGACCCGCTGGAGCAAGCCAAGGCGTATCAGAACATGGCCATCGCCTATCGCGATGAGGGCGACATTCAACAATCGGTGGACGCTTACGCGAAATCGAAAAAGTTGCGCGCCCTGGCCGCGCGAAACGGGCCGTAAGGCATTTTCCTTATCTCGCGAATTGTGTGCCCTGGCTGGCCAACAGCGCGGCCGCAGCGCAAACTGCTTCAGATATACTGTTCGCGGTGGTGAGGACGAATGGCGTCTGCGGGTATCCAGGTAACAGAACCCCCTTCACATCAAGTGCATACTTCCTCGGGCCGCTCCTGGGTCATTGTCGCCGTCCTCGCCTCGTTGCTGGTGGTCGCGACCATCATCGTCTATGCGCCGGTACACCACTACCCGTTCGTCAACTATGACGACCCCTGGTACGTAAAGAACAATCCTTACATTCAAAATGGCTTGACTCCCGCCATGTTGCATTGGAGTTTTACCGAGCGTGGATATTGTCACAACTGGCACCCGCTGACATGGATTTCGCACGGGCTCGATATCCAGATGTTCGGCCTCAATGCCCGCGCACATCACGACGTCAACGTTTTCCTGCACGCGCTGGATGCACTGCTGCTCTTTTGGGTGCTGTGGCGTGCCACGGGTTACATCGG
>Ga0335078_10007179_pt1 | contig 16515 bp, 14 predicted proteins | sample Lox_Sample_32_FD_206711 | JGI IMG/M metagenome (GOLD analysis project Ga0335078, IMG submission 206711) | Soil microbial communities from Loxahatchee National Wildlife Refuge, Florida, United States - Lox_Sample_3.2 | ecosystem: Environmental > Terrestrial > Soil > Wetlands | place: USA...
AGAGATCGATGACATCGAGTATGTCGAAGCCTTGCGGTAGCATGCCCCCGGTCAGGACCAGATCGGCCCAGTCAAGGTCGGCGTCGGTTAATTCTTCGGTGTTGCGGTTGACCAGCCGGATCGACCAGGAGCGCGGCAGAAGCGCTGCGAGGGTGATCAGCCCGAGCGGCGGGGCCGGATATTTTGCGCCGAAAACTTCGGAGGTGCGCTTATAATTCCAAAACGTATCCGCTTCGAAGCGGGGATAGATCAATAGCGCGTTGCACGCTTTCGTACTTAATACCCCGTCCACCCGGCGCCCCCCACTCGAAATTCACGCTAGGTCGAAACGGTGGGCAAGTCCACATCAACCTTGATATTTCTAAAATCCTCCTCTGTTTTTGATAGCCGATTAGAAAACGGCGCGGAAACCCACGTGGCCGTATAGGCAACGTCCGGCGAATGTCTGTTTCGGCGCTTCAATGATGCCCAACTGCAGACCGGACCGGCTGTTTGACGAAAATCAATCAGTTGTGCCGCGGGTCACATTTCTGAATATCGAATAGGAGCACATTGCAGTGGCAATTGGCTAATCTGCCGGGGCGTACCGCTACCGCCGTACGATCCATGCAACGGACTGGGCTGCCAGCGGGTATGGAACGGTTATACCGGGTGCGCGCCTGCTACCAAAGGTTCAGTAACCCGATCATTCCAGAAAGGGGATGTATCATGAGAGCGAGTAGGTTGTTGACAAGCGCGTTGGCCATTGGCGCCCTTGCCGGGGTGTATGGCATCGCCACAATTGGTGCGTCGGTTGTGATGCTGGGCGCGACCGCTACCACGGCGGAGGCCAAGGGCGGCGGCCATGGTGGTGGTCACGGCGGTGGCCATGGCGGTGGTCACGGCGGCGGCCACGGTGGTCATGGCGGTCATGCTGGGCACGGTGGTGGGCACGTCGCGCACGGCGGCACGCACGTTAACGTCCATGTCGGGGTGCACGGCGGGGCTCATGTCGGTGTGCACGGCAGGGGCGTTCATGTCGGTGTTGGAGTTGGCGCGCATCGCATTGGCGGACGCTATTACGGCGGTGTTTGGTATGGCACTGGCCGACGCTGGTACGGCGGTCGCTGGTGGGCCTACGGGGTCGGCAGTTGCTGGCGGGCGTCCCCCATCGGGTATGTCTGGGTTTGCGACTGAAGAAATCTGCAAGCGGATTTGCGTGGGGCCGAATCATCAGCCCCACGCGTATATCGGAACGCTGGTCGGACGCCGGCTCGCGGTGCGATCCATGTAGACGATCTTATCGCTGGCAAGGCGATAGTCTGGAAAGCGCGCCAGGAAACTTGCGACGGCGACTCGTAGTTCAAGGCGTGCCAGAGCCGCGCCAAGACAGTAATGCACGCCGTGGCCGAGCGTGACATGGCGGTTCGGATTGCGCGCGATGTCGATCCGGTCCGGGTCCGCAAACTGCTCAGGATCGCGGTTGGCGGCGCCGATCATGATATGAAGGATCTGGCCTTTGCGGACTTGCCTACCGCCAATCTCAAAGTCTTCTCGCGCGGTGCGAATGCCGCGCTGGGTTGGGGCGTCGTAGCGCAGGAATTCCTCGGCCGCGAGCTCGATCAGGCTTGGTTCGGCCTTTAGCTTCGCGAGCTGATCGGGGAACTGGTGCAGCCACCACAGCGACATGGCAATGGCGCTGCGCGAGGTGCCGCCGCCGGCGGTCGCCATCATGTTGCAGGTGGCTAGTATTTCGAGGTCGGTCAGCCGCTCGCCGTTGACATCGGCCTGTACCATTGCCGAAATCATGTCCTCGCCGGGTTTGCGCCGGCGCTCCTCGATCCGCGGCATGAAATAAGCCTGCTGGGCGTCGAGTATTTCGCGCTGCTCCTGCGCCATCGCGTCCTTGTCCGGGGCAACCGGCTGAAACAAAAAATTCGAACAGCGATCGCTCCAATGCCGCATCAGCTTTTCGTCGGAGTCCGGAAGACCCAGCAGATCGAGCATGACCTGGGTCGGGATGCGCGCCGCGAAATCGAGATAGGCGTCAAATCTGTCATGCGCTTGCAATTCGTCGAGCAGCTTATCGACGCGACGTTGCAGCATCGGCCGCAGGCGCTCGACTGCGCGCGGCGTCATCGCCTTCAGGAACAGTCCCTTCAGCCGGTCGTGATAGGCGTCGTCGCGATAGAGGAGCCAGCGGTGATAGTGCTCGACGATATCGCTGAATCGTTCCGGATTGGTGCGCGGGAGATATGAATAGAGCGTCTCGATGCGATCGACACTTAGGTCCGGCCGGTCCTGCAACTCGTAGACATCGCGGTAACGGGTGAAGTACCAGGCCTTCGCCCGTTCCGACCAATGCACCGGCTCACGCTGGCGCAGCGCCTTGTAATACGGATAGGGGTTTTGAACTGCTTCGGCGGTGAACAGTCCGTAGCTGTCGAGTTCAGCAAGCACTGCCGTCATGGGTGTCACTTTCGCAAAAACTCGAGGCTGCGCCTGTTGAACGTCTCGGGGTCTTCCATTTGCGGCCAATGGCTACAGTGCTTCATCTCGAAGATTGTCGCGTTCGGGATGAGCTTCACGATTGTTCTCGCCGTCTCAAGGAACACGTCCTCATGGTCGACGGCAGCCACAATCAGCGTCGGGGCGTGCAGCCGCTTCCAGTCTTCGTCTGGTATCCGGTTGCGGTTGTAAGTGGCGGGATCGAGCAGCGCCAGAATGTGCGGCATTGACGCTTTCATATCGGCGCGACTGTAGATTGCGAGCCGCGTTGCCACGACGTCGTCCCACGCCTTGCTTGGGTCGTGAAACAGGCCCTTGAAGACTTCTTGCACGCTTTCCCAAGTCGGGTTCGCCACGGCAGAGGAACGCGATCGTTTGATGTCTTCCTGTATCGGTTTCGCGGGAAAATACGCCGTGGCGGAAAGCAGGATAAGCTTTTCCACCATGTCGGGATGATCGATGGCGAAGCGGCTGGCGACCCGCGCGCCCTGCGATAAACCGATAAGGGACGCCTTCCTGACACCCATTGCATTGAGGAAATCGGTGGTGTGTTTAACATAATGCTCGGTCTCATAATCGTAGTCGGGCTTGTCGGTCATGCCCGAGCCGATCGCGTCGAAGGCAATGCAATTAAAGTACGGCGCGTGGGCGGCGATGTTCGCGGCAAAATTTTCCAGGCTTCCGGCAGTGCCGTGCAGCATTACAAGCGGCGGTTTGGAAGGATCGCCGGCCTGAACAAACCGGGTCTTGATGCCGCCGGCGTCGACCCATGCCTGGCGGAATGGCGTACCCAGCAATTCGGTCCAAACGCTCCGATAGGGTTGTTGCATTGTCGAAACACTCTCTCCGCTGATTTGTTTGGGCTGAAGAAGACTTGTTGTCCTGCTCAGGCGGTCATTATGGATGTCCCCAGGCGCGGCGGCCGGTTTCGACCAAAAGCTCGATCTTGAGCGTTTGAATGTCGGTCGTCACTTTGCTTGGCAGCACCGCGAATTTGGACATCGCCGCGCTCGCAAAGCCGCATTGCGGACAGATGCCAAGCCGATCCATCGGCGCGTAACGGGCGGCCTCGTCAATCCGTTGCAACAGACTGTCGACGGATTCCAGCGCCGGATTCTTGGTGCTGATGATGCCGAGATAAGCGCGTTTGCCGGCCGGCAGATGACGCAGCGGCGCGAAATCGCCGGCGCGCCGGGAATCGTACTCAAGCAGAAACGCATCGACATCGCAGCGCGTGAACAGCGCTTCGCCGATTGGCGCGTAGCCGCCGTCGCCCATCCACATGCTTTCCATGTTGCCGCGGCACAGGTGCATGCCGATGGTTAGATCGGCCGGCCGGCCGGCAACGGCGCGGTTGAGCACGTCGATATAGAGGGCAACCAATTTGTCGGGGTCATCGCCCTCGCTCTTCGCCAGCGCGCGGATGGTGTTGTCGCACAACAATGCCAGCGGTACCTCATCCAGCTGCAGATAGCGGCAGCCGGCGGCATAAAGTTCTTTGATCTCCTGCTGAAACACCGCGACCATGTCGTCCCAATATGCCTCGACGTCCGGATAGACCGTACGATCCACCGCCTCCTTGAACTGTCCAAAATGCATGTGAGACGGTGTCGGCATCGTCACCTTGACGCGGTTCTTCGCGACCGATTGCAGAAACTTGTAGTCGTCGGTGACTATCGGCTTGGCGCGGCGCACTTTCTTGGTGGCGAGCGGCGCCGGCGACGGCGTCGAAGCTCCTTCGTCGTTTCGGAACGTGAGCTTCGAGGCGCGGAACTCGAATCCCTCGACAGCGTTGAGAAAGCCGCGCGACCAGCCGCCGCGGCGAAACTCGCCGTCGGTAACAATTGGCAGGCCCAGTCTTTCCTGCATTGCGACCGCTTCGCGGATCGCCTGGTCTTGGGCGTCGCGGAGCTTTTCAGGCGGCAGTTTCCCGGCCTCCCATTCGCGCCACGCGGCAACAAGCTCCGGCGGCCTTTTCAGGCTGCCGACGTGATCGACGGCGTTAGGCGGAACGCGAGACGAAGCCATGGCGAATCTCCCGGTTTAGACAGCGGCGGCGGTTTCGCGCGTCCGCGTTGAAACATCTTTTGATTGAGCATGCCGCATCCGGCGTTCGAGCACGGTATCGAGTTCGCCCGGCGTCGAGGCAATTCCTAAAATGTGCCGATCCGGACGGATCACGACGGCTTTGGTTTGAAGCTCCGTCAGATAGGCAGCGACTTCCCCCTCGGCGACGACAAGAACGACATCGCCGCCGTCGAGTTCGGCGCGCGTCACGGGCGACAGCAGGTCGACCAGGCTGCGCGTCGCCAGCACCGCAAACCGATAACCGACGCGATCGTCGAGCAGCGTGCCGTCGGCCAATCGCGGTTGCGCGGCGCGGGTTGCCGCCGGCGGTGGAGCATCGCCGTGGAGGCCGAGGCCGAGGCGCGGCGTAATAGGCCGCAGCATTGTCGGATTGGCGATGAGGTCGTGATCGCGCTGGCGCGCCTTTTCAGGGTCGGTGGTCTGGATCACGCCGGCCAGTTCGACGGCCAGCTCAATGAATGCACGCACGTGCTCCATGCGCTCTGTTTCGTAGCTATCGAGCAGTTCGTCGGGAGCGTTGCCGGCGATCACCTCGCGGAGCTTCCAGGCCAAATTGGCGGCGTCGCGCAGGCCGGAGCACATGCCTTGCCCGAGGAACGGTGGCATCTGGTGCGCAGCATCGCCGGCAAGCAGCAACCGCTCGCGCCGCCACCGTGTCGAAAGCGCGGAGTGAAACGTGTAGACCACGGCGCGTTCGATTTTCGATTTGGCCGGATCGATGCTCCACGGCTTGAGCATCTCGTAAATGGACTCTGGCCGCGTGATCGTCGCCGGGTCATCCTGCGGCATCAGCATGAATTCCCAGCGGTGACGCTTGCCGGGCATCGGCACGAAGGTCGTCGGCCGTGCCGGATCGCAATACTGGATCGCGTCGATGACCCGGCCGGTTTCATCGGCCGCTTCAGGCACGCCGTCGGGCGGCTTATCGAGAATCATGTCGAGCACGATCCAGCGCTCGTGCGAGCGCAGGTCTTGCAGTTCCGCGCCCATGAAGCGCCGGACCGTCGACCGGGCGCCGTCGCAGCCGACGACGTAGCGGGCCGTTACCTCGGAAAGGGTGCCCGATTTGAGGTCTTCATAGCGGATGCGGACGTGGTCGGGCGTCTCGTCGAGCGCGAACGCTTCGCAGCGCAGCCGGACATCGACCGACGCAAAGCGGGCCGCTCCATCGCGCAAAACGGTTTCGAGTTCCGGCTGATAAAAGCGGTAGGCGTTATGCCAGCCTTCGGGGCCGGTGCCGCTGCGCGCGATCAGCAGCAACAGTTTGCCGTCGGCACTGACGTGGCGAATATTGCGGCTGACATTGAGATGCGGCAACAATTCTTCGGCAAGACCCATGGTCTGAAACAGACGCATGCCCTCGCCATCCAGCGCTACCGCGCGCGGCAGGTGATAGACCGAAGGTTCGCGCTCAAGCACGACGGTCTTCAGGCCGCTCTGCCCAAGCAAATTCGCCAGCGTCGCGCCAACTGGCCCGTAGCCGACAATGCCGACATCGAAATCTGGCGACCCCATGACCCGGTTCACGTCGTCGTCAGGATTTTTTCAGACCCATCTTGGCGGCAATCTCAGCCTGGTATTCAGCGATCGGACGAAAGCCCGGCGCCGTTCGGCAGAACGCGTCCGATTTGGCGCGAATTTGCTCGGCCGGCAGCGACAGGTCGAGATCCTCCAGGCAAGGTTGCTCGATGTACCATTGCGTGTCGCAGAACACTTCGAGCCGATTACCTTCGGGATCGCGAAAATAAAGCGACCAGGCATTGCCGTGGTCCATCGGCCGCATGTCGCTGACGCCCGGCTCGTCCTTCACGCGTCGCCAGATCGCCTGTAAGTCCTCAACTGCCGCAACCCGAAATGAGATCTGGTTGATGTGATTGAATGCGAGGTCCTTTGGCCGCCCGCTGACCAAAGCGACCTGGTGATGGTCCTTCGGATCCCAGCTGGTGAATACGATATCGGCACCGCGGACCTTGCCGCGGTCGGTGACTGTGAAGCCAAGCACGCGGGTATAAAAGTCTTCCATCTTTGGAAGATCGTAAACATAGAGCCCGATATGACTCATGCTTAGCGGCACCCGCTGGGCGGCGGCGCTGCGGGACGCTAAAGCCGCGTCGGACATGGCGAGTTCCTCCGTCGAAAATGTTTTGGCGACGCTAGAGCCGTCCGGCGGCAGCGGCCAGCAGTCTTGACTCGGTGTCCGCACAGTGGACAATTCGGCCAACCGGGATTGCGAACAATGCGGCAAAGCGGGAAGAAAACGCGAGGCGGGAGCGTGCGCTCGCTCGAGCGCGGTTTGGCCGTGCTGGCGGCGATGAACCGCCGCAAGCTTCCTTCGGTCGTCGAACTTGCGCGTGACACGCGCCTGCCGCGCCCGACGGTGTATCGTCTGCTGGAAACGCTCAGCCGCGCCGGCTTCGTGACGCGCACCAGTCCTCACGACCGTTATTGCCTTGCGCGCGGCGTGCGAACGTTAAGCGATGGCTTCGTCGAGGATGATTGGATCGCGGATATCGCGGCTCCGCTGATGAAGGAGTTTACCGGCGATCTGGTTTGGCCGGTCGCGCTGATGACCTTCGAGGAAGGCCGCATGCTGGTGCGCGAGACGACCCACGAGGCCAGCACCTTGTCGATTGATCATGGCATGGTCGGGCGGAGCCTGCCGATGCTGAGGACGGCTGCAGGGCGTTGCTATCTCGCCTTTTGCCCCGCCAAAGAGCGGCGCGCGATCGTTGAAATGTTGTCGCGATCGAAGGCGCCGGAAGATCGCTGGGCGCGCGAACCACAGCGCCTGACCAAGCTCCTGGATGCGGTTGAAGCGAAAGGCTACGCCATCCAGGATCGCGAGATAAATCCCAAGACGACTGGCATTGCCGTTCCCATTCGTCTCGGCCCGCGCCTGCTCGCAAGTATGTCATCGATCTGGATATCGTCGGCGATGACCATCGAAAAAGCCGAAGCCGAACTCTACCCGCCGCTGGCCGCGACGGCCGCCCGCATTGCCAATGCGATCCGCAGCCGTGCACTGGCTCAGGCAAACTCCTTGACTGAGGGCAGCGCCTTAATCGGCGCCGACGCGTAGGATGCTCAATGCAACGCGTGCGGCAACCAGAGTACGATCCCCGGCAACAGGATCAAAATAATCAGCACGGCAAAGTCGGCGACCAGAAACGGCACGACGCCGCGATAGATCGTACCCATTGAAATCTTCGGCGCGATCGCGTGCAGGAGAAACACGATGATCCCGAGTGGTGGATGGATCAGCGCCATTTCGACCTGGATCAGACAGATCACGCCCCACCACAACGGATCGTAGCCGAGGTTGACGATAATCGGCAGCACCAGCGGTAGCGTAATGAGGATCGATGACATTTCCTCGAAGAACGTTCCGAGCAGGATGTAGACCGCCGTCATGGTGAAGATGACGCCAAGCGGCGGAAAATGATGGCCGTCGATCCAATGGACCAGCGTCTCGGGGACGTGCGCCAGATTGATGAAATAGGTAAAGATCGGCGCGGCCATCAGGATCAGATAAAGCATCGCGGTGACCGAGCCGGCCTCGTACATGCCGCGAACGAGCCCGTGCCAGCTTAATCGGCGCCGCGCCAACGCGAACAGCAACGCCAGGATGGCTGCGGCAGAGGCTGCTTCGTTGACCGTGAACACGCCGCTATAGATGCCGATAAACACCCCGAGCAGCAGCGCAAGCGATGGCGCCGCCTGCCGTGCCGCGACAAAGCGCTCCGGCCACGCCATCCGCGCACTGACCGGCGCAATCTGTGGCCGGCGGCGCACGACCACACCGATCGCGATCAGGTTGAACGCGATCGTGATCAACGCCGGCGCGATCGCGGCCACGAACATATCGAGGATGAAGGTCTTGGCGACCACGCAATAAATGATCATCACCAGCGACGGCGGAATCAGCGACTTCAGCGTTCCGCCCGCGGCGATCACGCCGGTCGAGAATGCGGGCGAATAGCCGCGGTCGAGCATTTGCGGCAGAGCGACTTTGGCGAAAGTGGCAGCGGTCGCGGTGCTCGAACCGCAGATGGCGCCGAATGCCGCAGAGCCGCTGATCGTCGCGTAAGCAAGGCCGCCGCGGCGATGGCCCAAAAACGCGGCTGCGGCGCGGTAAACATCCTCAGAAAAACCCGCCATGCTGGCGAACACGCCCATGAGCAAGAACAGCGGCACGGCGGCGAGATCCGTGCTGGCAAGCACATAAGAAGGCTCCTGGGCGAGGAACGAAAACGCCGGGATCCAGCCGCCACCCTGCAAGGCGAAGCCGACTACGCCGACCGTCATCATGGCGAAGCCGATCGGAACCTGAAGCAGGATCAGCGCAAACAGCGCGGCGATCCCCAATGCGCCGATCACCGCCGGTGCCAAATCGTCCCCCTAGTCTTCAGCCGGGTATTTCCTGGTGGCCATCGGCGTAGTCGCCGCGAAAGATCTTAATGCCGACGACGATCTGCAACAGCGCACTGATGCCGAGGATCACGGCAACGGCGGCCCATACTGGCGCTGCCGGAATACGCAGCATCCAGGTTGCCGTGCCGGTTGCCTGCTCCTGCTCGGCGAACAGCACGAACTGCCAGGTCATCAGCACGAGCACGATTTCGACCAGAACCGCTGCTGCCGCGTCGGCAATTCGTCCGGCGCGCGGGCCGATCACGGCGGACAGAAACCGGATCGTGATATTGCTGCGCTCGACGATCGCAACCGGAATACAGCAGGCAACCGCGAACGCGGCGACCAGCCCGCCGACGTCGCGGACGGCGTCGATCGGACGCGCGAAGAAAAACCGCAACAGGCCGTCCGCCATTGTCATGACGGCAAAGCACAACAATGCTCCGAGACCGATGACGACAAGCGCCCGCGCCAGCAACTTGGTCGCCCGATCAAGCTGTGCCATCACCGCGACCGCTCCAGCGTTGCCCACCATTCGGAGGCACGATCATGCACAGAAGATGGCGCCGTGGCGCAAGGTCGTGCCGGCGGCCTTTGGCTTTCGCGAGTTGAGACAAAGAACCGCCGCACCGTTTCGGATGACGCGGCCGAAGCCGCACAGCTGCCTTACCCCTTTTGCTCCGCCCGAACTTTCGCGAGTTGGGTGTCCAGCGCAGCCTTCAACTCCTTGTGCCGCGGACTTGCCGCCACCCATTCCTCACGGACTGGAGTCAGCAGCTTTTGTGCTTCGTCGAGCTGGGCCTGTGACGGAAAGACGACCTTGTTCTTCGGGTTGCTTTTCAGCTTTTCGAGGTTGGCCGCGTTGTAGGCGGTGACTGAATCGATCCACACCTTGGTAATCTTGTCTCCGGCATTGCGTTCGATCACTGCGCGCGAAGACGCCGGCAGCGCATCGAATTTTTTCTTGTTCATAAGAACCGCGAGCGGAACGATGCCAAGCCCGATGAAGAAGTGATTGTTGGTCACCCGATCCAGTCCGAAGTCGAAGAAAGGCGACATGTGCGACGTCGTGCCGCTGATGGTGCCGCGGCTGATCGCCTCGGGTATTTCGGTGACCGGCATCCCGATCGGGACAGCGCCGAACGCACGCAATGCCGCACTTTCGTTCTTACTCGATGCGCGGATGGTCTTGCCCTTGAGATCGGCGATCGAATTGACCGGGAAATTGGTATGAATCGAGTAAGGTGCCGTGCCCCATAACCCGACGATGTAGAAATCGCCGTAATCCTTGAACACATTGCCTTCGGCAAGTCCCATCGCCACCAGCGATGATTCACGCAAATCCTTGAACATTCCGGGAAGCTCGAGAACCTCGGTGTCCGGAAAGCGTCCGGGCGAATAGGACGGAACGACCCAGGCCAGATCGGCGACGCCGTCGAGCACCATTTGCGGTTGCTGCCCGGGATTGCGCCCGAGCGCGCCGTTCGGAAACAGATCGAAGATGACGGCATTGTTGGTTTCGCGCTGGACCGTCTCCGCAAACGGCTTCATCACCGTTCGGAAGGTCACTTCGCTGTCGGGCGTGAACACCGCCCATTTGAGGTGATCCTCGGCGCGGGCGAATTTACTGCCAAGCAGCGCACCCGCGGGCATTGCCGCGGCAGTGGCCAAAAACCTGCGCCGGTCCATTCTATCCTCCCTGTTTGTCATGGTTGTTATGTGCGGCGAACACTTCTTAGAGCGGTTCGCTCATGGAAGAGTGCCGTGTAAGACCGTGTGTTACAATATTTCTACGGGGAGAGTCCAAGGGGTGGACATGTCGAGTGGTATGATTAATGTCGCCGGCATCGATCTGGAGCTTACTGAAATCGGGACCGGAGCGCCGTTACTGATGCTCCATGGCGCCGGCGGCTTCGATCCGCGGCAGCCCATCAATGCAATTCTTTCCCGAGAGCGACGGCTGATCTGTCCGTCGCATCCCGGCTTCGGCAAATCCGCGCTTCCTGACTGGCTCGACAGCGTCGACGATATCGCACACGTCTACCTTGAGCTCATGGACGAGCTCGGTCTTCACACCGTCGATCTGATCGGATGCTCGGTGGGTGGCTGGATCGCCGCCGAAATGGCGACCAAGTCGCCCGAACGTTTCACCAAGCTGGTGTTGGTCGGCCCCGTCGGCGTCAAGACCGGCAGCCCGGATCGGCTGGATGTCCCGGATGTCTTCGCTTTGCCGGCGGAGGAGCTCAACAGGTTGGTTTATCGCGATCCGCAAAAGATGGTGCGCGACCCCGCTTCGCTCAGCGATGACGAGCTAACGATTATTGTGCGCAATCGCGAGACCTTGGCGCTGATTGCCTGGGAGCCGTATATGCACAATCCCAAGCTGAAGCACCGGCTGCATCGAGTGAACGCGCCGGCTCTGTTTCTGCGTGGCGACAGCGACGGCCTTATTTCAGAGGAGTATCTGCACGCCTACGCGCGCCTTCTGCCGAAGGCGCGGGTCGCGACCATCAGCGACGCGGGTCACGCGCCGCATCTTGAACAACCCGAGGCGTTCGCCGCCGCAGCGCTCGCTTTCCTCGATAACTGAGTATGCACAAACATTGCCATGATGTTTGTGAGGAGCAACCGGAATGAAAGCCTGGCACTTTAGTGAGACGGCCTATCCATACTTGCCGCCCGTCGACACTTATTCCTCCATCCGGGTGACGCTTCCGAATCGGCACTACGATCCGGAAAAGGGCGCCGCGCTCTGGGACCGCTACCTCGACGAGTGGTGCGTCGCCGATGACGAAGGCGTCGAGGTGATGCTCAACGAACATCATCAGACGGCGACCTGTGTCGATCCGGCTGCGCCGCTGGTGCTCGCCGCTTTGGCGCGTGTCACCAAGAAGGCGCGCCTTCTGATCCTCGGCAATCCAATCGCCAACCGGCGTCAGCCGGTGCGGATCGCTGAAGAAATGGCGATGGCCGATGTGCTGTCGCGCGGCCGGGTGGAAGTCGGGTTTGTGCGCGGCGTGCCGTGGGAAGTCGCGGCAGCCAACAGCAATCCGGTGCGCATGAACGAGCGGCACTGGGAAGCGCTCGACCTCATCATCAAGGCGTGGACGGCGCATGACGGACCGGTGAGCCATGAGGGCCGGTTCTTTCATCACCGCATGATCAACATCTGGCCGCGGCCGTATCAGCAGCCGCATCCGCCGATTTGGGTGAGCACCACAAGTCCGAGCGGTGCGGCGCGCGTCGGCGCTCGTGGCTTTGTACAGGCGACCTTCCTCACCGGGTACGACGGCACCCGCGGAGTTTTCGATGCCTATCGGAAGGGTTGGCGCGAGGCTGGCCGCGGCAACACCGTGCCGCTCGACCGACTAGCTTATGCTGCGCTCGTCTACTGCGCGCCGAGCGAAGCCGAAGCGCGCAATGGGGCGGAAAAGCTGATGTGGTACATCACCGCCAACAAGATCGTGCCGCAGTTCACCTATCCGCCTGGCTACGTTCCAATTCGGACTGCGGTCGACGTCATGCGCGGCAGAATGAGTCCGCTCAGCCATTTTGGCGAAAGCCCGACCGTCGAAAACGCCGTCAAAACCGGCCTCATGATGGCGGGGACACCGGATCAGGTCGTCAAGCAGATCAGGAAGGTCTACGATTACGTTGGCGGATTTGGCCATATTTTGCTGATGGGGCAGGCCGGCTTCCTCGACCATCAAGAGACGGTTCTGGGGATCAAAACTTTCGCGCGCGAAGTCTATCCGCGCCTTAAGGCTGAGTTCGGGATCGCGCCGCCCGATCTTGAACGCGAGAAAGAGCCCGCCTCTGCGATCGGCCGCTAGCTGGAATTGCGAGAGCTTCAATATGACTCGCGGAAATTTAGAACCGGCGAGCGCCGCCGGGGCCCTCCTCGACAAGGCTCGGTCGTTATTCGATGTGCTCAGCAATGAGGCAGCCGCGGGCGACGCACAGGGCGCGTTGACCGATCGCACTATTGCGGCACTGCGCAGCGGCGATTTTTTCGCGTTGATGTTGCCGGAATGTTTTGGCGGAGCGGAGGCGAACCCGATCGCGGCGCTGCGCGTGATCGAGGAGTTGAGTCGCGCCGACGGTTCGACTGGCTGGGTATTTATGGCAGCTCAACTTTGCATTGGAACCGGCGCGGCATTCCTCGGCGAAAGTGCGGCGAAGGAGATCTTCGGTGGCGATACCGTGCCGGTGATCGCCGGCCACGGCGGTCCGAACGGCACCGCGATCGTCGAAGGCGATGGATTTCGTCTCAGCGGCAACTGGCGCTACGGCAGCGGCACCAAGCATGCGGACTACATCCACTCGGGCGCCATCGTGATCGAAAATGGCGTCCCTCGCCGCGGCCCGGACGGGCAGCCCGAAGTACGCACCTTCATCACGCCACGCCGCGACGTCGTTCTCGCCAGCGACTGGAACGTGCTTGGCCTGCGCGCGACCGGCAGCGTCGATTACACGATTACCGACGTGTTTGTTCCGGAGGAATTCTCGCATCCGGTCGGGGCGCTGCAGCCGAAGCGCGGCAGCAATCTCTACCGGATCGGGCTCCTGGGCTTCGCTGTCATCGGCCATACCGGTTTTGCGCTCGGCGTCGGACGCCGTGCGCTCGACGAGATTGCGGCCTTTGCACAGGAGCAGTCGGGCCCGACCGGCCGTCTGCGCGACAGCGACAGCTTCCGCGAGCATTACGGAGCGGCTGAGGCGCAATTTCGCGCTGCGCGTGCGCTCATCTACGAAACCTGGGCCGACGTCGAAACATCGCTCGCCCGCGGCGAGGTCATGTCCACCCGCCAGATAACGCTCGCCCGGCTGTCGATGAGTCACATCACCTCGACGGTCGCAGAGATCTGCAACTTCACCTACCGCGCCGGCGGCGGCGTTGCATTGCGCGACGGAGCGCTGCAGCGCTGCTTCCGCGACATTCATGCCGGCACGCAGCATCTGCACGCGCATCCGTTGATCCTGCGCGAATGCGGCCGCGAATTGGCCGGGTTGGCGGCCGGTCAGGTCTGGAGCCGTTTTGGTCTGGTGGATGAAGTCTGATCGCATGGCGCGCGCGGCTGCCGCGTCGCATTGACAGGCGCTGCCGAATGCAGTCGCATGGTGCAATTAAGGGGAGGAAAACATGTCAAAATCCGCTGGAATTTCTCGCCGGACCTTCATTTCCCGTACGGCGGGCGCCGGCGCCGTTCTTACCTCCAATTTTGGCGCGCCGGCCCTTTTGGCGCAGACGAATAAACCGATCCGCATCGGCGTTCTCAATTCCTTCACCGGGGCCATCGCCTATGCGGGCGTGAACAATTTCAACGGTATGTCGCTCTATTTCGACAGCATCAACTGGACCGTCGGCGGCCGAAAAATCGAGTTGATCAAAGAAGACGACCAGTTCAATCCGCAAGTCGGCCTGCAAAAGGCGAAGAAGCTGATCGAGAGCGACAACGTCGACATGCTGGTCGGCGTGCAGGCGAGCAATGTGGCGCTGGCGGTACTGAACTACATGAAGCAGCAGAAGGCGTTCTACATCGTCTCCGGCGCTGGCACCGACGCGATCACCTGGGATCGCTATCCGTATCTGTTCCGCACCTCGATCTCGGCCTATCAGCTCAGCGCGCCGATGGCGGAATGGGTCTATGACAATCTGGGTAAGGAGATCGTTTTGACCGGCTCCGACTACGCCGGCGGCCGCGACGTGCTCGCGGAATTCAAGGGCCCCTACGTCAAAAAGGGCGGCAAGGTTCTGAAGGAGATATACCCGCCGTTGGGCACAACCGATTTCAGCGCCTATCTCACCGATATCAAATCGCTTAATCCGCCGGTGACTTACGATTTCCTGCCCGGCACCGACGCCGTGCGCTTCATTCAGCAATACGGCGAATACGGTTTGATGCAAAAAATGCCGCTGACCGGTTTTACCATCATCGACTCCCTGATGCTGAATACGCTCGGCAAGGCGATGCTCGGCGTCATCTCCGCCACGACCTATGTTCCGGCCGTGGATAATCCGGAAAGCAAGCGCTTCGTCGCCGCGTATCAGGCGAAATTCAACGCTTTACCGGACATTTTTTCCGACTACGGCTACGTCGCCGGCCTGGCAATCGGGGAGGCACTGAAGGAGACCAATGGCGACACCGCCAAAGACAAATTGGCCAAGGCCCTGGTGAAGGTCAAATTCGATGCCCCGCGTGGGCCGTTCCGTTTCGATCCGGAAACCCACAACCCCATTCAGGACATCTACATCTGCAAGGTGATCGAACGCGACGGAAAGGTCACCAGCACGGTTCTTTACACTGCCAAACAAGTCCAGGACCCCGGGAAAAAGATGTATTGATTGCCGCGGTCGTTGACCCGCGGGTGGATCGTTTATGGAACTGATACTTGCCCAGCTCCTCAACGGGCTGGTTTACGGCGTGCTGCTGTTTTTAATGGCTGCCGGCCTGTCGCTCATTTTCGGCCTGATGAACGTCGTCAGCCTCGCGCACGGCTCATTTTTTATGCTCGGCGCTTTTTTCGGGCTGAGCACCTTTCAGATCACACACAGCTTCTGGGTGGCGATGATACTGGCGCCGGTCGCTGTGGCGGTCATTGGAATAGTCATGGAGCGTCTGTTCATGCGGCCGCTGTACCGCCGCGGCCATATGGATCAGGTGCTGCTGACGTTCGGCTTCACCTTTGTGTTCTTCGATATCGTGCAATCAATCTGGGGCCGCACCGTCTTGAACTTGCCGGCGCCTCCTGGCCTGCAAGCGACGATTCAGATCGGCGATGGCGTGTTCTCGACGTATCGGTTGTTTCTGATCGCGCTCGGTATCGTGCTGGCGGTCATGTTGTGGCTGGTGCTTGAACGCAGCCGGCTGGGCGCCAAGGTGCGCGCCGGCGTCGATGACGCCGCTATGGCGGCGGGTCTTGGCGCCAACGTCCCGGCGCTGTTTACCGGCGTTTTCGGTGCAGGCGTTGCCCTCGCCGCGCTCGGCGGCATGGCGGCTGCGCCGGTCATTGGTCTTTATCCCGGTATGGACGCTGAGATTATGATCCCGGCGTTCATCGTTATCGTTATCGGCGGCATGGGAAGTCTGCGTGGAGCCTTCATCGGCAGCATGCTTATTGGTGAGGCCGATACGTTCGGCAAAGCCTATTTGCCGAGCATGGCGATGTTTCTGATCTATCTGGTGATGGCGATCGTGCTGCTGGTTCGCCCGCAGGGCTTGTTTGGTATCAAATATTCCGGTGTCTCGGCCGCGCCCGCCGTCAGCACAACCAGCGCGCCGGCGACAACACGGGCGTGGATCGCCGGGCTTGTCGTCCTGGCGGTGATGCTGATCTTTCCATTTCTGGTACCAAACTATCCTCGCGCGTTGCTCACGGAGATTTATATCTTCGCCATCTTTGCCATGAGCCTTGATCTTCTGCTTGGCTTCACCGGGCTTATGTCGCTCGGTCATGCCGCGTTTTTTGGCTGCGGCGCCTACGCGGTCGCAATCCTCAGCGCGTTATTCGGCCTCAATGCGTGGCTCG
>Ga0335078_10007180_pt1 | contig 16512 bp, 13 predicted proteins | sample Lox_Sample_32_FD_206711 | JGI IMG/M metagenome (GOLD analysis project Ga0335078, IMG submission 206711) | Soil microbial communities from Loxahatchee National Wildlife Refuge, Florida, United States - Lox_Sample_3.2 | ecosystem: Environmental > Terrestrial > Soil > Wetlands | place: USA...
AAGGAGTGCGGTGTCGTCATCCGGGTATCGAAAATAGTCGAAGATTTTCCGTCCCATGGCCATAAACACCACGTTTCGGAGCCGGTAGAGATTGGGTGTGGTACAGATAAGGACCCCGCCTGGTCGCAGGATCTTCCGGAGACGTTCGAGAACGATATACCCCGGTATAGGTAAGTGTTCAATCACCTCAGAAAAAAAGATGAAGTCGAATTTCTTCGTGAAGGGTGCGTCAGACCTGCATAAGTTCCAGTGAAACGTTTCGACGCCCTGCTTCGCCATGTATGACAGATGTGGCCCGGGAAGGTCCGCCGCAGCCCCCGAGTCATTCCACAGTTTCGAACACAGAACACCCAACTGCCCTCCACCTACATCTAGGACATCTACGGGATGAGTAGGGGCCAGCGCGGCTAGTCGGCGAGCGCATTCCTTATAGCGGGAGCGGTACCGTAGGTGGTAATCTCGCCCACCAAACTGCATTTCATCCTGACAGATATAGCGCTCATACACTGAGTCGAAATCGTGTGGCTTCCACGGACGTGCCATCTACTTTCTCCTCGCGAAAATTGGCCCCATGTTTCACCGAGCCGTATTTTGCCGCTGAATCAATTCCTAGGAAACTTCTCCGAACTTGCGACCCTCGATTTGGAACAGAGTCTTGTCCCAGCGTCGTATCAATGACCACCTGACTCCCGGCAAGAATCGCTGAGCGCGACGGGCAAGACGCCACCCAAAAAGCGTTTTTATCCAGGAGTACTTCCAGGACAGGCGTGGAGCCTCCACTTGTCCCCCCAACTCTTTCGCCTTTGCCTGCGCTTTCCCGAAAATATCCATCCGTTCCGGATAGAAGAAGACCATCCAATTCTGCAGGAACTTGACGCACGCGGCCCGGGATCGCTCGCTGTCTTCTAATGACCGGAGATAGCCAATATGCAGCTCCATTGAGGTCCACTGCGCTTCGCGCTTTTTATCGGAGTTCCCGATGTAGCTCAGACTACTGGCGCCGGATGCCCGGTAATAAACTTTAGCCTCGGGTACAAATCGCACTCCCTCACTGGCCAAAAGGACACGGCAGAAGTACTCTCCATCGTCGTCTCCCAGCAACCTCGTGTCCCAAGGACCGGCGGCTTCGGTCAACTCACGACTCACCAGCCAAGACGCGGTCTGCATGTAAAGGTCCTGCCCCATCTTGCGAATTAGCCATTCAGCCTTGGACAGATCGTTCCACAACGCAGTTGGAACAAAACTCGCTCGATGAGGCCGATGCAGGAACCGTCCCCAACTCCCGGACAGCAAAATCGACTTGTTGGGAGAATCGCCCAGCGCCTCCATTTGTTTTTCGATCTTCTCGGGACCGATAAGATCATCCGCGTCCAGCCACTGGATGTAATCTCCCTGGCTTAAAGAGAAGGCCTTGTTCCTGGCCGCCGCAGCACCCGCATTCTTTTGCGCAAAGACCTTTACACCATCTGGTTCAAACTTTCGCGTCACAGCCAGAGTCTGATCCTTCGAGCCGTCATCGACAACAATGATCTCCTTCCGGTCCCACGTCTGCGCGATTGCGGAGCGCAGTGTGTCCGATATCCATGCCTCTGCGTTGTAGGCAGGAATGAGGATCGATACCAAGGGTTTCATCACGGATTCCTTTCCAGCATTTTCGTGTACGCGCCACAGGTCAGCTTGGCAACTGCCTGCCACGAGTGGTTTGCGTTAGCGTAGTCCTTTAGCTCCGGTCGGCGGACTCTTAGATTCTTGAACAGATCGCTGGCGAAGTAGGTCTGGATGGCTTTGGCCAAATCCGCCGGTTCGCCCGGCTTGCTTAGAAATCCGGTGCTGCCCTCGACAATTTCCTCGCGGAAAGATCCCACATCGGTCGCCACCACTGGCAGGCCGAAGCTATAAGCTAAGAAGAGCACGCCGCTCTGGAATATCTCCTTATAGGGAAGAACCAGAACATCTGCCCCTTTGAGGTATAGCTCCATTTCGTCGTCAGGGATGAATTGGATCCGCAGAACGACCCGCCCTTGATCAAAATCGGTTTTGACCCGCTCTCGGATTTCGTGCAGATATTCTTCGGATCCTTTCTTCGGTTCCCCGGCGACAATCAAGCGGTAATCGGCTTGCTTATCGAGCAGTCGAAAGGCGTCCAGCAGGTACTCGATACCCTTGTAGGGCCTGATTCTCCCGAAGAACAGAATCGCCTTCTCCTCATCCCTGAGGCCCAGGCGCTGTTTTGCCTCGGTCGCTGTGAGTTCCGTGTCGGGGAAGGCATTATTGACAGGATGCCGGATCACGGTGACCGCCTTTTCCGACACGCCAAAATCCTGGCAAAGCTCATCTTTCATCTTATTCGTATGGACAAAGATGTGGTCGCAAAGCCGGTACTGAATCCTGAGCGTAAGGCGATTCAGCCATGAGTCCTTCGCGTCGCGTCTGGCTTGATTCACATTGTGGGCGGTGAGGGCCATTTTTTTTCCCATCACCTTGTAGTACAACATCAGGATTGTGCGATCGAAAAATTCGAACTTGTTGTTCCATAAAATATGCAATACCTTTGGCTTGGACCGAGCGGCGTAGCGGATCAGTTTGGCGTAGTAGACCAGCAACTTCGACAACTTCTCGGCGAAGTTAGCGTTTTGTCTCTGGCTGCCGTGAAAGTTGAGAAAGCGCAAATTCGGGTTAGCGTGCAGCTCAGGGCTGTCGATTTCATCGCCGCCAATGATATCGAGATGTACGCCTTCGGAAACGAGCTCCATCGCCAGGCCGAACGCATAGGGCCTGTCGATCCCGCCCGTAAGCAACGCCACTTCCGCTTGAACGGTCCCCGCAGCGGAGACCTCGTCGCGCCGGTCGAGTACTTGTGAGAATTGCTGCTCGTTCAATGTCTAACCCTGGTAATTCTGAGCGGAGTTGTCGGGGTCGAACGGCGCCCGACTAATTGGATTGCCTACCAACCAATTAAGCTGCCTTAATATCCGAAGACGCGCCCCTTCGCCGGTCGTTACGGTGCACTTGAGAGTAGGACTCGAAGGCTTGTCCAGCGTAGCACCACACCTTAAGTTTGCTGACAAATCGCTGTGGTGGATCTACGGCGACCGTCCACCGAGCAGCTTCTACCGCAGCGTCACGAAACAACCGGAATGGAACACCCAGGACACGCCTGCGATTGGGCAGAATACCAAATTCCATAACGTCGGACCGCCCCTTATTGAACCACCACTTCAGGAAATAATCGCGCCGCGCTCGGGTCTCCTCCACTGGGTGGTGAGTTACTGCTGATGGCTCGTAACGTAGTTGCTCTCCGGCGGCCAGCAATCGACGACCAAACTCAATGTCCTCGTTACTGAGCAGGTTTTTGCCGGAGCGACCTAGGTCAGTTCGAAAATCACCGTACTTGTGAAATGCTTGCTTTTTAAATGCCATATTGGCGCCGACCGGAGGCACGGTCATTTGTCCCGCTTCCAAGCCCGGGTCGAATGCAGCCAAAGGCCCCAAAGCGAATGAGCTGTCAGATGACGCCCAGCGCGGACGCGAGCCGTTCCATTGCGCAAGGACGCGCCCTCCGGCGCCAGCCCATTCACCTCTATGCAGATTTTGCGTCAGATTCTGAAGCCAACCCGGATCGGCAGTCTCGTCGTCGTCGATAAAGGCCAGAATGTCACTGCGGGCACCCCGAATCCCCGCGTTCCGGGCGTAAGACAAGCCCTGAGTAGGCTCGAACAAGTAGCGGATGCGCCCCGGATACCGCTGCTGGAAACCCTTAACCGCCTGGTGGGTTTCATCGCTCGAATTGTTGTCTACAACCAATATCTCCCAGCCAACCGCCTGCGGAAGGGTCTGTGTGGCGACGCTCTCCAGGCAGTCGCCAAACTTCGGGCACGATTGTGAGTACACAAGATTACCGTAATTCGTATCGGATTATGCATCAATCAGCCTCTCAGTTTCCGAAATCGGACGCGATGACAATCGTTAGGTTTGGGAGCGCTTCGTTGACGTGACTCAAGAAATATGCCGAACTGAATCCGACATTGGCGCCCAAATCCAGTATCAACAGAGTATCCTTCAGATCACAGAGGCACGAATACTCTTCACCGATAAATATCTGCTCAAATACTGGCATGTCGCTGCTTCCACTCAATCGGGCCGTTAGAGTATGTTGTACCTGCCGAGGTCGAACTCGCCAGGTTGCCGGCTCCCGTTTCCGAAGCTTCCGGCCAAGGGTCAGCAGTTCCCACCGTATACCGGCATAAAGTCCCGCGGAACGTCGCCACGTATTTAGCAATCGGACGTGATTTCCAAATTTCTTCAACATCTATAGATACCCGGGGGCCTACCGGCGGTTCATCAGCGGCGGTCACGGAGGCACTTGACGACGTGTCTATCTGTTCCACTTGCGCTCGTGGGCAATCGAAGAAACTGCCTACCCGGACACCGGACTGCTGGCGGGCGACGCGGCTCTTCGTCGGGAGGAACCAATACCGGTCGCTAAGGTCTTAGGCGCCGGAAGATCTGGCTTCGGCCCCTGCCGCACGACCCAACGTAGGACTCGAGTAACGGCCTGCGCCTTCGCATCCCAAGTTAGGCGTTCTCGTGCGTAGGACATGCCTTGCTGCCGCAATTGATCAAGAAGACTCCGGTTGTGTACGAGTTCCGCCAGGATCTTTTCGATCTGCGCAACGAAGTCGTTCTCGTTCGTTAGAGGCACCTTATACCCCACTTCGGAATGAACGATATCGCCGGGGCCTCCGAAATCCGCAACCACGGGTACGGCGCCACATGCAAGCGCCTCGAAGACCACGCCTCCACCAAATTCGCGAACGGACGGATACACCATCACGTCAGCCGTCCGCAAGCGCTGCATGGCTTCGGCATGAGTGAGCATTCCGCAGAATGAAACAGCCCCCGCGATCCCAAGAGACTTCGTCAATTGCTCAAGGCGGCTACGCTCCGGGCCATCGCCGATGACGGTGAAGTGAGCCGAGTCACTTCGCAAGAACGGAGCCGCGGCGCGCAACGCGATATCACACGCCTTAAAGGGCACCAGCGCACCGAGGAAAATCAACTCAAGTTTGTCGCGCTGGGAGGTGCGCGCGGTGCTAGAAAAAATGGAAGAGCTCAGGCCATTCTCCGGGACAAAGAAAACCTTCTCGCGGTAGTCTGCGAATTCAGCATACGTCTGCGACGAACCTGCAATGATCGCTGCTGCTCGGCGATAAGTAGATCGAGCAAAAGGCATAAACCGGTAAAGATTCCTGAGATTGTCGATCCACGCTTTTTGATTGTCAGCCTGGCTGAATCCTTCCGGCCAGGGTAAACCGCCGTTGATCGGCCCGATTATGAAAGGTATGGAATAGTTCCGCAGAAAAAACGGAAAGGCACTGGGGATAACCGAGACTACTGGCGAAAGGCGCAAAACGATATCGAACTCCCCTGCGATTATCCCCGTTCTCATTCGCCGCCACGCACACCATTCAAAAGCAATTGAAAAAGGGTATAAGAAGGCCGTCAGGGCGTGGCTGTGGAAGTTGTTCTTGAAGATCCAACGTAAACTCCAGGCAAAGATGCGATCGAGCCATGGGATGCTGATCGCCTCAATGGCATGAAAAGGCGACTGGGACCTGTGCAGGGCCACTTCGTTACTCGAACGACCGACCAGCGTTACAGAATGGAGTCGGGCGAGGGCTTCAGCGTGGCGATAACAAACTAGAGAAACGCTGATAGACTCTGGGTTGGCATCGGGTGCCAACAGTAAGATCCTCAACCGACTCAAATATGATCTCCTCCTGATAGATTCGCTTGCAACCACTCCGCATATCTTAAACAAAGTGCCTACCCGGACACCGCGCTACTGGCTTGGGAAGCGGCTCTTTGTCGGGAAGACCCAAAACGGGTAGCTAGGCTCTTTGGCGGCGGAAGATCTGGCTTCGGCCCCTGCTGCACGACCCAATGTAGGACACGAGTAACGGCCTGCGCCTTCGCATCCCAAGTTAGGCATCCCCGAACATAAGCCATTCCTTGCCGCCGTAACTGTTCGAGTCGATCCCGATTGTGGGCCAGTTCCATGAGAATCTTTTCCATCTGCACCACCATGTCGCTCTCATTGGTAAGAGACACCTTGTAACCCACCTCTGGATGAACGATATCTCCAGGCCCGCCGAAGTCCGCGACTACAGGTACGGCGCCGGTGGCGAGAGCTTCGAAAACTACGCCTGCACCGTTGTCGCGAAGGGAGGGAAACACAAAAACATCGGCTGATCGCAAGCGCGTCAGGACTTCCGAATGGCTCAGCCAGCCGGGGAAGGAAACAGCCCCGTCGATCGCCAGGGATTTCACAAGCTGTTCGAGGCGGTTCCGCTCCGTGCCATCGCCAACCACGGTAAAGCGGGCCAAACCGCTCCGTAAAAGTGGAGCAGCTGCTCGCAAAGCAAGATCGCACGCCTTCCGGGGAACCAAGCCACCAACGAAAATCAGCTCAAGTTTGGCGCCGGGCTTCGGACTGCGCGAGTCGCCAAAACACAAGGAGGTAGCGATGCCGGGCTCCGGGACAAAAAACAGTTTGTCGCAATACGCGGCAAATTCGGAATACGTTTGCGAAGAAGCGGCTATGATCGCTGCCGCGTGGCGATAGGTGGAGCGAGCGAAAGGCAGATAGCGATAGAGATTCCGCAGGTTGGAGACCCATTCCCTTTGGTTCTCAAGCTGGCTAAAACCCTGCGGCCAGGGCAAACCACCATTGAGAGGCCCGATCACGAAGGGTATTGGCCCTTTGCGCAGGAAGAAAGCGAATGGGCTCGGCAAGACCGGTGACATCGGTAGAAGGCGCAGAACCACATCGAAATCGCCCGCAACGACGCGGTGCCGCAATTGTCGCCATGCGCGCCATTCGAAGGCATGAGAAGTCGGATAGCCGAGAACGGTCAACATCTGAGTGTCAAAGTTGGATTTGAGGACAGTGCGAAAAATCCACGCATGGATGCGCTCGACCAGTGGCATCCGGACTACCTCGATGCTACGGAACGGCGCCTTCGGTCGACGTACCTTGTCCTCAACCGGCGCTCCAACAACCAGAGTGACGTCATGGAGTTGGGCGAGCGCAGCCGCGTGAGAATACGTGACATAAGGCATGCTGACAGCATCCGGATCACAGAACGGTGCTAAGAGCAAGATACGCAATCGATTCAAGTACGATCTCCTTCTGAAGGACTCTTTTTCAAGCCTGGATTGGAGGACGGGCTAAGCTGCCGCCGCTTCTCGAGAAAACGTCGATGCTTACCTCAATACATCAATCATGCACTAAACTCCGCCGATCCAAACCATTCTTCGAGTTCAAGGCTGGAGCAGCAATCAGGAATGTAGTTGAAAGGACTGTGGACACCAATGAACGGGGGCTCTAGTCGATACCGAAGAGAGCTATGCCATCAAGTCGTAGAACTCAACTTCTTTGACAGGCCTGACCGTCCGTTCCGGCAGCAGGTCGCGAAGCAGGCCAACGGTCTCACTGAGAGGCTTAAGTCCCCGGTGGAGTGCAATCACTCCGCCGATATAGAGCCCGAAAAATACCAGAGAAACTGAAACCATCCTGACGAAAGCGCCTGTGGCCCCAAAGGCCGTTGCAAAATACGGTATTGCCCTAATGATCAGAGCAGTTCCAAAGCCAGCCCCAACCGATGCTACAAAGAATTTCCAGATGACGGCGAGAACCGGCCGAATACCGAGTCCGATCGGCTTTCCGGCGTACCAGAAGCCGGGAAACATCAGGAGGAAATACGAAGTCGTCCACGCCAAAGCGATTCCAGAAGGACCCCAGCGTAAGGCCAGCAAGAATAGAGTCACTGTACACACAAACTCCATCAAACCCCAGCGAAACCATCTCTCGGGGCGGCCAATCGAAAGATGAATCCATCCGTGCGTGTTATACAGCAACATGACTCCGATTCCCGGACCGAATAAGGCAAAGATTCGTCCAGCCTCCTCCCAGCTAGGCCCGAAAAGGAAACGAAAGAGATCTTTTCCTACTAAAGAGAAGTCCGCTCCGATCCCCATCCCGACAAGCGCCAAAACCGCTGTCGTCCGGAGGAAGTACCGCTGGAATTGTTCGCGGTCACGGTTGACACGGCTAAGGGTACTTACGACCACGGCGGATAATGGCGCCAACAACTGCGTTTGCGGCAGAACGAACAAGTCGTATGCCCTCTTATAAAATCCAAGCGCCCGAGCGCCGAACCGCCAGCCGACCAGAAGGTTATCCGTATTGCTAGTCAAGTAGCTGAAAGCAAAATGTGAATAGACGTTCATCGCGAACTTCAACCCTGAACCGGTGCCCGAAGCGCGACCCGGCCGGCCCGGTATCCATCGGCAGAGCAACAAGGCACCAACTGCTACCACCGCCGTTTGCGTCACGCTGCCCCAAACCAGCGCCCAGTAGTGCCAGCCCGCCACCGCCAAGACGATAGAGACAATCACCTGGAGTGCCTGGCCGGCGAAATTAATGATGGCGGTAGTCCTGAAATGCATCGCGCGCTGCAACAGCCCCGTGTGAATATAGCCCAAGCAGCCAATCCCAATCGTCAGCGACATACCCTGAGTTACTGGAACTACGGCCGAGTCGTGATAGAAAAGCGCCAGCAACGGACCCGAGCTGGCGAATCCGAGAGTCAGTATTGTACCGATGCCCAGGTTAATCCAAAAAAGATTGCTCGCGAGAGAGTCTGTGAGTTCCTCGCGCTGCATGATCAATTCGGTGAATCCATTCAGACCGAAACTGCGAAGTAGGAGGCTAAAAGTCGTGACCATCGTCACGATCCCGAAATCAGACGGGGTAAGTAGCCGTGCCAGAATGACCACTGACCCGATCCCCACTGCGAAGTTACCAGCCGAACCAGCAATGGCCGCCCCGGCGCCACGCACTGCGGTTCGGCGAAGCCCCTTGCCTGTGGCGATCGGGTGGAAAGTACCGTCGGACTGAAAAGGTTTCAACTGTTATCCATTGAGCGATGTTGATGCATCGCTGCCTGACAAGTTAGCTTACTGTCGGTTCGACCTGGGTTGTTCAGGCGACGACGTCTTAAACTGCTCGCGCAGACTGGCCGCGAGGCGAATAGTAAACACTTGCGAGCCTTTGCCGTTCAAATGAACACCGTCGCTTTGGTAGTAGCTGGCATCAAACTCGCCCTCCGCCACGGGTAGAAGTACCGTGACTCCTCGCTCGCGGCCAACGCGCTCTATGATTTGTGCTCCCTTCTGATAGGTAGGTGGTACTACGAGAAAAAAATGGGAGCCATTGGTGCCGCACAATTGATCCAGCGCGGTTAGCCGGTCTGCCGCCAAGTGTTCGAGCACTGCCTCCTCAATCTCAGGGTCGCGAAAGGTCCCAGAAAGGCTATGGAACAATTCAGCGACACTGGGAAGGGCTCTGAGCATGAAAAATCCGCGAGTTGCCTCCCGCGTGCTGTAGTACTCACTATAATGTGCCAACAGAAACCCGCTAGCTGTCGTGGCATCCATGTGCGTCTGTCGCACGACATCGATCAGATCGGACTGCTGAAAGAGATAGCGCGCTGAATAGTCCCCCCGGATACCGGGCGCAGCGAGTTGGTTTGGACTTAAGCCAAGTAACACGTACCGCGGCCGCATGCCTTCCGCGAAGAGGCGCTTCAAACCGAAGAACCAGTCATAGTAGTTTGTCGCCAGCACGAAGTAGGGAACGGGGATATACATCGGTCCCATCTTTGCGCGCAACTGCGAGACGTCCACTCCTTCGAGCATTAGCGAATTTCCGAGCACCGCAATATGCGGATCGTCACTTGCCTCTGGGTCGCGGACACTCAGCAGCGTCTGCCGTTCCGACAATTCGCGACGTTGAACCTTACTGGTACGGTCGAAGCTCAATACACTGATTGCTTCTATCAAAGCCAGCAGCGCGAAGGCGGTGCACAGCAACGCGATCGTAAGGCGATCGATCCGGGCATGCCCTGGGGAACGATCAGAACTGGAAATAGATGAAAGCATGACTTCCACTGGCCGAAAACATGACCAACAAGATCATCGCTGCAACCGCAGCCCCAAAGCCAAGGACTGGTGATTTGCTCTGAAAAACATACTCATCGCCGGTGTATTCCAACTGCAGGTCCATGATTAGTCCGAATCCGCCCAGAATTGTTAGAAAAAGCCAGGCAGCGGCGTAGTCAGGCGACCATTGGAAATGGCCCAACCTCCTAATCATCGCGAACGCACCCGAAATGCTCTCGGCGCGGAAGAATATCCATGCGAGGCAGACCACGTGGAACGTGATTATCTGACGCGCGACTTTCCCGAAACCTCGCGGTTCAACGTGACTTTTTTGGTGCCCAAAAAAGAATCTCTCAACAGAAAGTACGAATCCATGGATCGCTCCCCACACTACGAAAGTCCAATTCGCACCGTGCCAGAGTCCTCCCAGGAGCATAGTCGTCAACAGATTGCGATATGTTTTCGCTTCGCTTCCACGATTACCGCCGAGGGGAATATAAAGATAGTCTCTCAGCCATGTGCTTAGGCTAATGTGCCAGCGACGCCAAAAATCCTGTAGGCTGACCGCCAAGTAAGGCTGGCGAAAATTGACCATAAAATGAAAGCCCAGCAATTGTGCGGTGCCTCTAGCCAAGTCGCTGTAGCCGCTGAAATCACCATATATTTGCCAGGCGAAAGCGTATACGCCAACCAGCGTTGCCCAACCGTCATTGCCCAGGCGCCCACTAAAGGCTGCATTTGCCAATTGGCCACAGTTGTCAGCGATCACCGTCTTGCGCACCAACCCCATCAGGATCAGCATGCAACCGTCTCGAAAGGCGGTCGGTTGGAATTCGCGCGGCTTTTGGACTTGGGGGAGCAGGTGCGACGGCCGCTGGATCGGACCCGCAATCAGATGCGGGAACAGGCTGATGAACAACCCATAGTCCACGAACCGCCTCGAGGCCTTGATTCTTCCCGCGTAGACATCGACGATGTAGGCCACCTCCTGGAAGGTGTAAAAAGAAATGCCTGGAGGCAGGATTATCGCCAGGAAGCTTCGTGGAACGTTGTGGAAACCTAGGGCGTCTAACGCAAGTGCTGATGAGTTAAGGAAGAAGTCGAAATATTTGAAGAAACCAAGAATCGTAAAGTTGACCACGAGCGATGCGATCAAGAACGCTCTACGTTTTGCAGGTTGTGATGCGTCCTCGATCCCCCGCGCAATGACGTAGTCAATTGCAGTCGACCCGACCATCAGGAGTAGAAATCGCCAGTCCCACCATCCGTAAAAGAAGTAGCTGGCCGCCAAAAGCAGCACATTCTGAGAACGCCAGCTTAGCCGCCAGTAGACAACGACGACTAGCGCGAGAAACACAAAATAAACTGGCGTATCAAACAGCATTTGCGACTATTCCCGACGCTCCGGCCTAAAACCGGTTGGCGTAAGCGGCTTCTTCCTGCAGGATGAGTTCATTGCTGGCGGGCGTTCCGCTTACTGCGCCACCGCGCGAAGCAAAACTCTCGGGCTTTTCACGACCGAAGAGACCCGCAGCAACGCCATTCGCACTGACCACCGCTAGTAACAGAAAGATCCAAGACGGAGTCAAGACCCTGAAGCCTACTTCGGTTATGCTATACAAGGCGCTAGTTGCTATGTAAGCCAGAATCAAGCTGCCAAATTGGGGGTCGCGCCTAAAAACCTTGACTGCGCTCCGATAACCGGTGATTAGAATAAGCGCGATCAGGCATACGCCCACCCAACCTAGATCCAAGTAAACTTCGATATAGCCGTTGTGCGCCGAGACGAGATTGCTCATGTCCCAATATCCTGCTAGGGCGGGGTGCCGCGCGACCTTGTAAGCGTTCTTGTTCCAGAAACTTTCGAAGCCTGTGCCAAACACTGGGCTGTCGGCCGTTGCGATCGACGCCTTCCAGATATCGGTTCGCCCCAGGTCGGTATTTCTACCCAGCGCGCCCGTGACGATGGACTCACCCCCGAGGAGCATTGTGAGTCCCCCAACAAGAACGATTCCCAGACAGAGCGCGTGCACCCTGCCGGGCCGCTTTCTGATAGCTCGTAGGTTGGTCGCGAGCATCAGCCCGCCGCCTAGAACGAAGCAAGCGATGGCGGTGGCACAGTGGGCCATTTGCAGAAGCACAATGCCGAAGGTAAGCAGGGCGCCTTGGGCCACCAAGTGCCGGCCACGATTGGGATCTTTTTTATCGATGAGCAGCGTGCGCAAGTTCCATAGCGCACCCAGCAAAACAAGGAACACGATGAGGCCGAGCGCATTCTTGTTTGTTGTGACTCCGGTGTTCATAGGACTCCCACTCGGGTCGTATCCGCGGCCTAGATCGGTATAACGGATCAACACAACGGAAAAGGGTAATAGAATAAAGCCAATACGAGAGTAGAGTCGCCGGAGTGCAGCAATCGGATGGGCATCGGTCACAATAACGAGCACCATCACCAAGTCACCGACATCCTTAATCCAACGCTTAAAGGCGGGCCCATGGAAAGGGGACCACGCGGTGCTAATCATGCAATATAGAAAATATATAAGTACCGGACCACTTGCTCTAAGTAGGGCAGTTGTCCTGTTTTTTCGCTGGAACAAGACTATAAGACCGGCAACAATTAGAGCTTCAAAAATAGCCGCGTCCAGGGGACTCCCATCGAGTGTCGACGCGAGAGCGCCCGCCGAGCTATCTCCTGCCCCCAGCCAGAGGGAAACCGATCTCGACCCTGCTATCCAAAGCCAGATTACAGGCAGCCAGAGAGCTTTGGAGGTCCGGACGGACTTATCCCGATCAAGAAAAAAAAGGCCTGCGATTCCCAAACTACAAATCAGAAATGCAAGAGGAGTGCCCATTCAACGTTCCCTAAGAAAGAACCTCGCCACTGGCCCAATGCGGTCGCAGTGACGTCCGAACCAGGTCCATCCCGTAGCTCCAAAGAGAGAAACTCTTTTTGACGGTTTGTCCGCAATTGCTCAAGCGAAAACCACTTTGTACAACCTGTCCACCCTCGCTATTCTCGCTCTTGCGCGATCCACCACTTCTACACTCACTATGGTGAGAGCGAAAGCTGCTAGGAAAGATATAACCAACGCTGCAAATCCGAGATTGAAGTGGTGGAAAACTACGCTGAGGATCTGAAGGATCGCAACTTGGGAGATATACCCAAGCAAAGAGTATTTCCCAAGGAGAATAACCTCTCCTCTTATTGTCCCGGATTCACTACCGCTAGCCCCTGCCAGATAAATGAGCATCAGGCTTAGGAGCACTCCAACCACTAGGAGCGGAAATGGGACATTCAGGATCGTTACCGCAATCGTGTAACACAGGTAGGCAACCGCAAGAACGTATGGATGTCGAACGAAATCGTTAATCGTCTGAATAGGCATGAATCCTAAGAGCACGCCCAGCATTCCGATTGTTATCGATTCAACGTTCGGGCTCTGCGCGCCGGTCAATCCTAGTATCAAGATGGACATCAAGAGGAGTACGCATACGACATGAAACGTGTACCGATAAAATCGAAATGGGAGCATCAATGCTCCTGAGAACATGAGTAAATAACTGATGGGCACCAGAATAGAGAAGGAGACGAGCTTCCCACCCGTGACCGGGAGGTTCCCTGATACAAAGATCGTAAAGATGTTTCTAGGATCGAGCGGGTTCCGCACCAGGATGCCAGCACCCAATTCGGATACAACAAAGATCCGAACCAGGTTCAGGACGACGAATATTGCCATGAGTTTAAGTCCCCTCGTGAATAATCTCTTCGAAAGGCGAGGGTCGGCGGCAGCATACTTGGAAAGATAAACGTTCGAGATCATAAATCCAGTGATGAAGATGAATGAAGGGGTCAAGAAGTGTAGGTACCGGTAATAAGTCCAGTCGAGAACCAGGAAATAATTCATCCAATGATAGAGCACCATGATCAGGACCAGTGCCCCTTTTGTGAAATCGAGCGCAGGAATGCGTTGGTGTTTGGCCGAACCTGCGGTCGCTTGCATATCGAGCCTCGGAATGGAGGCACGATTTGCTTGAGATTGGGTTTCGACGTGCATTCTTGCCGATTGAGACTGCAACACGATCTTTTGGCGCACTAACCTCTGGCATCCAAGAAGAGCCGGTGGACCAGTTCCAGCGAAAGCAACCGGTGGATCTCGGTGGTGTAGTTGCAATTGCCCTTGAGATGGCCGTGGACAATGGCCTCCACGCCTTTCCGCTCCAGATACGGACGCGACAGCGTGCGCGAATCGAGCAGCATTTCCTGGACATACCCTGCCAGAATTCCGCGGTACCAGACCCTATAGTGGTACACCTTGTGTCGGCCCAAGAAGAAGCGCTCCAGCTTCAGGGGCGAGAAGAAATGATCGATCCCAGCGAGCCACTGCGGCATACCGTAGTCGTACGCGTACTCGGCCCTGAACGTGAATTCCTGGTAATTCCGGTCAATCCAGCTGGCAAGACCTGGCTGCCCGCCAAAACCCCGATCGGTGCGAATCCGTTTCATCGCCGCGCTGCCGTCGCCAATAAGACGCACGCGTTGATCGTTGTTTGCAGTTACCGATTGTGGCGCGCGAAACGCCGTTCGCACGAAGTCGTTATCGAGGTATGGGGTTCGCACCGCCAGTTGGGTCTGCTCCAACGACAGAATGCCATAGTGGTGCCAAGGTGCCTGGCAAAACGCAGCAAAGGTGGTTGGGTGTCCCTGAATCAGTCCGGCATAAGTCTGGCGAGCGGCGGCGACATGGGGGAGAAGGCTCGAGTTATATGGCCCCGGAGCCGGATCGACCGGCCTGAAGGCTCGTGTCTGGGGGCGCTGTATTTCGTCCCCGTAGAGTCCCGTCATTCTAACCGGAGCGATCTCGCGAGCTCGCTCGCTGAGGTACAAGTCGGGCGCCCGCGTCACTTCAACACAAGCATCCGTCAGGTACACGCTGCGTTCCGCGTAATGAGAAAACCGCGAAAAGAACTCGTCGCCTACCGTAATCACCTGGTGGGGCTGCTGGCATTCACGAGCAATCCGGCGAGCCACTACCACGTCGCGGCATTCTCGATCAATGCCTCCATACGTATAGCAGGGCAGCGATTTGGGCGGGAACCTCTGCCAGGCCATCACCGTCCGCGTGTCCAGCCCCCCTGTTAGTGATACGCCAATCCTCTCGTGGCCGTTGAGATAGCGAGGAAAGCGGCGCGAAAAAATCTCGCGGATTTCCTGGTGATACGACTCGGGATCCAGAAGTTCTTGTTGTTCCCACTCGCGCGGATCGAAATATGTTTTCTTTTTCTCGATCGACCCAGCGCGAAAGGTCCAGGCTGAGGCAGCGTGCAGCACGTGGACGCCTTCAAAAAGCGTCCGATTCTCCAGTACACAACCACACGCAACAAATTCACCCAGGCTACGGGGATCCGTCCGCCGAAGTTCCGGACGAACGGCTAAGATCGCCTTGGCTTCCACCGCGAAGTAGAATGCATCTTTCGCCTCGTGATAATAGAGACGATGCATTGAGTAGCGGTCATTGAACAGCGTCGCTACTCCGCGAGCGCGGTCCGCCAAAAGCCCTTGAAATCGGCCATTCAGATTCTTCGGGAACGATGAATCTTCCTCGTAAAGATGAACCAGATACGACGGTCCCTCCGGCTTGAAGTCATGACCGCGATCCTTCAGACCCTGTCGTATCGGCGGTTCCGGATATTCCTCTCCCGAAAACACGAGAACCACGTCACCCCGCTCGTTCTGGACAGGCATCTCGGCGGAGAATGAATTTTCGCGCGCCGTCCATCCAACGTAGATACCGGTTGCCTCGTCAATCCAGGTTCCCGTCACATAAAAGGACTCGTGGCGGAGGAGTTCGAGCATCCGCCGCAACTGCGGCTCGGCCCAGGCACGAGGCCTCGGAGTGATGAGTCCAAAAATTCCAGGCATTTAGTTTCGGTTCAAACTAGGCGAGTTCACCGCAAGTATCAGGGAGTGATGTGTTGGAGCCGGCGGGGGGATTTGAACGCCCCGTCTGCCACATACGATGCGGCCGCTCTGGCATTGAGCTACACCGGCTCATTTTTAAAGGCATACAGCTTGGCACGCGTGTTCACCAGAAAAGTGATTACATTATGCGGCAGGAGTCCAAGAAGACCACGATGCAGCTTCAGCCTTACGCTGATTGCTCCTTTGACGGTCAAAGGCACGTAATAGCGCGGCACCAGTATTTCCTCAAATCCATTTCGAATCTTGAATTCCCGCAAAGGAGTATGGCGCTTGTTTCCGTAATTAAACTTTCCAAAGATCAGGTAACGAATCGCTTGTTTTTCACAGAGCTCGACTGCCTTGGCCATGATAGCGTTGGCCGGCCTCTTGTCATGATGACTTGATTTTGGGAGAAAGGTCAAGATGGAAGCAACATCGCCGCGGTAGATCAATTTCACGACCCCGATCAACTCCTTTTCGTGATAGGCGCAGATGTAATCACATCTGTCGAGAAAGGCCTGCTGATCTTTTTTCACTTGGTCGAG
>Ga0335078_10007182_pt1 | contig 16510 bp, 14 predicted proteins | sample Lox_Sample_32_FD_206711 | JGI IMG/M metagenome (GOLD analysis project Ga0335078, IMG submission 206711) | Soil microbial communities from Loxahatchee National Wildlife Refuge, Florida, United States - Lox_Sample_3.2 | ecosystem: Environmental > Terrestrial > Soil > Wetlands | place: USA...
GTGGAATACGGCGACTTCGAGTGCCCGTACTGCGGCCAGGCCGAGCCGGTGGTGCGGGAACTGCTGGCCGACTACGGCGACCTGCGCTACGTCTGGCGGCACCTGCCGCTCACCGACGTGCACCCGCACGCCCAGCTCGCGGCCGAGGCGGCCGAGGCGGCGGGGAACCAGGGCCGGTTCTGGGAGATGCACGACCGGCTTCTGCTGCATCAGGACGAGCTGACGGCCAGGGATCTCGTCCGGCACGCCGCCGGGATCGGCCTGAACATCGACCGATTCACGGCTGACATGCGCGACCGGGCCGGGCAGCCGAAGGTGCTGTCCGACACGGACTCGGCCGACCTCAGCGGCGTCTCCGGGACTCCTACTTTCTTCGTCAACGGCAGGCGGCACCACGGTGCCTACGACATCGGAACGCTGTCGGCCGCGGTACGGGCGGCCAGGGCCCGGGTGCTGGTCAGCCAGCGTCCTGGCCGACCGGGCCCAGACTGATACGGCCGATTGCCCGTGCTTGCCATTGCTAGTTGAGGTCGGCGCGACGGAAGGCGATGACCGCTGCGGCCAGGGCGGCGATGCCGACCGCGACCAGAACGATCAGGTCCATGACGGTGACGCCGCTGCTGATCTGGTCGTTGCCGACCGACCAGTAGAACAGCGATGCGTACCGGCCGGGCCGGATGTCCGCGATCACCGCGGCCAGCGAGCTGAGTAGATAGGAGGCGGCAGCGAGCGCCGAGCCGACGCCGAGGGCGGTGCCGCGCCGGCCCGTGGCGGCTCCGACGGCCATCGTCACGAGTCCGAAGTCCAGTCCCATGAGCGTCAGCGCGAGCGCGATGCCGATCGCGTTGCCGAGGCTGACGTGCAGCTGGAAGTCGCGGCCCGCCAGCACGCAGATGGTGACGCCGGTGCCGAGCAGCACTGCCTGCAGGCCCATGGCCAGCGTCTTCTGATAGACGATCGCGCCGCGGCGCGCCGGCAGGGTTGCTATCAGGCCCAGGGTGCCGGTCTCGTCCTGTCCGGCAAGGCAGGCTGCGCCGTAGCCGATGGTCAGCAGGAGCATGATGAGCGGGAAGAAGTTGCCGTAGATGTTGCCGTTGAGCCATCCGCCCGGTGAGGTGAGCGGACCAGTGACGCCGAACAGCGCAGCCGCCGTCGACCCGCTGAGGCTGTCGAGGGACGTCGAGTGCTCAAAGGAGGGGTACAGCGCGACGACGACCAGCGTGTAGAGCGCGATTCCGGCGGTGTAGCCGATGGTGGAACGGCGGCGCAGTCGCAGGTCGAGCCGGGTGATGTCAGCGTGCACGGCTTTTCTCCGCCTGGTCGGGCTGCTGATAGAAGTCAAGGAACAGTTCGTCCAGGTCAGCCGGACGGACCGTGAGGTCGACCGGATCCTGGCTGGCGATGGCCCGCAGCGCCGGGCCGATCTCTCCGGTGACGGCGAGTGTCATGCGCGGACCGTCGGCCGCGCTGACCGTGACGCCGGTTACCGTGCTCAGGTCCGCTGAGTCGACTGGCTGACGGAAGGTCACCTCGAGCTTGCGGGGCGCTGCCCGCCGCAGCCCGTCGACGGTGTCCTCGGCTACCAGCCGGCCGTCCCTGATGATGGCGATCCGGTCGGTGATCCGCTGGACCTCGTTCAGGTCGTGGGATGACAGGAACACCGTGCGGCCGGCGGCCGAGGTCTCGCGCAGCAGGTTCTCGAACTCGTGCTGCATCAGGGGGTCGAGCCCGGAGGTCGGCTCGTCGAGGATCAGCAGCTCCGGCTCGTGCATGAACGCGAGTACCAGGCCGATCTTCTGCCGGTTTCCCTTGGACAGCTCGCGTACCGGGCGGTCGGCGACGACGCGGAACCGGTCCACGAGCTGGCCCGCGCGGCCCTCGCCGCGCAGGCCGCGAGCGCGGCCGAACCAGGCGACGTGCTGCCATCCGGTGAGCCGGGGGAAGAGCTCAAGGTCGCCGGGGAGGTAGCCGGTGCGCCGGTGGATCTCCACGCTATCCGCGGCGGCATCCAGTCCGAGCAGCGTGGCCCGGCCGCTGGTCGGCTGCTGCAGTGCCAGCAGCATCCGGATGGTCGTCGACTTGCCGGCCCCGTTGGGGCCGAGGAAGCCGAACACCTGACCGGGCTCAATCCGCAGGCTGAGGTCGGCGACCGCGGTAGTCGGGCCGTACCGCTTGGTCAGTCCGGCCGTCTCGATGGCGCTAGTCATCATCGGTCCGCATCCCCTGCCCGGGCGGTTGCGTGCCCAGCGCTGGCAGGTCGGGCGCAGGCACGAAGACACCGCGGGCGTAGACGTCGAAGACCTCCGCCGACCAGCGGACCAGGCCCTCACGGCCGAGCGGGTCGGTCCCGGTGATCTGCGTGATGTGCGGGCGCAGCAGTATCACCGCGAGGTCGTTGCTCAGCAGGAAGGCGCTCCGGACGGCCTCGTCCTCCGCGGGCCGGACAACTCCGGCCTGTTCCAGGGCGTGCAGGCCCGCCCGGGTAGCCGCGTACAGGCGACCGAACAACGCCACGCCCGCCGGGCCGCCGTCGCTCAGCAGCCGTCGGACATAGCCGGCCATGGCCGGCTCGTGCTCCAGCCGGTCGGCGAACAGCCCGGCGACGCTGGCGCTGCCGCCCTCGGATGGCATTCGTTCCATGTCGGTCAGCATCGCCTCCACGAAGGCAGCCACCCGCTCGTCGATCGCGACCCGCAGCCCCTCCTTGGACCCGTAATGGTGAATCACCAGCCCAGGTGAGACGCGAGCCGCCGCGGCGACCTGACGAACCGTGACTTCGGAGTATCCGTGCTCCGCGAACAACTCCATCGCGGCGATCCGGATCAGCGCCGCGGCCGTCAGGTCGGCAGCGTCTGAACTCATGTTCATATTATTGAACAAATGTATAGCAGCGTCAACCCCGTTGCCCTGCGTCCTGACCGGGCCTGGCAGGGCGAGCCTGAGCGCGCTAGGAAGGGCCGGCGGTGGTGAAAACCCGCCGGCTGATGATCCCGTGACCTGTTCCCGCACCCCAGAGCCTGAACAACTGCCCGGCCGCAAGGTAGGAGGGTGCGTCATCGTCGGCGATCGTGAGCGTCACCACGGCATGGTCGCCGGGCTGCAGCGTGTTCTCCTCGTCCCAGGTCATCATCGCCGGGAAGAACCTGTCGGTGCCGGGATCGTCGATGCGGGTCCCGTGGACGAGCAGTTCCCTGGTGCCGCTCAGGTACCCGTGGGCGGACGGCGCGGCTGCCGGATCAAGTGCTATCACCGCCCTGAACCTGAAGAGTTTCATGGGTTCCTCCGCTGTCTCCGGGACTCGTGGCCTGCCGACCGCCGACCCGATACGGAGGCCGATTGCAGTCAGCAAATGTTGTCTCCTACAATAGTTGCCCAGTGCAGCTATGTTGCAAGCCCCCGCGGGCCAGATCGCGCTTCGAGCGGCGGCCAGGGGCGGCCGGGACGGCGGTCAGCATCCGCGGATCAGAACCCCTGATAGGATGCATGTAAATATCGTTGCTATAGGCATTCAATGCTGGGAGCATGCATGAGCCGGAGCACGCCTGACGAGGCGGTGGTGGACGCGGTCCTTACGGCCAGCCGGATGCTGGTCGCGGTGGCCGAGCAGTCGCTAGGGGCGACCGCCGAGGAGACGACGCTGGCGCAGTACCGGGCCCTGGTGGTCCTCGCGTCGCGCGGGCCGCAGCGGATAGTGGACCTGGCGCGCGCGCTGGAGGTGACGGCTCCGACGGCGGGACGGATGTGCGACCGGTTGCTCCGCAAGGGCCTGATCCGGCGGCACCGCGCCCGCGCTGATCGCCGCGAGGTGCAGGTGTCCATCACCGCTGCCGGGCGCGAAGTCGTCGACCGGGCGACGGCCCGGCGGCGGGAGCTGCTGGGGGAGATCCTCGGCAGGCTGCCGGCCCGGAGGCAGACGGCGGTCGCCGCGGCACTGCGGGAGCTCGCGGCGGCAGCAGGGGAGGTGCCGGATAATCAGTGGCCCGAGCATGCCGCGGGCCCGGCCGCCACCGGGGCGAGAATCAGCCAACGGCAGGGCGCGGGGCCTCCGCCCGCGGGCCCGCGCGCCGTGCGTTCCACGGCAGCGGAGCTGGCATGACGGGTGGCGGAGGCAGCACGTCAAGGCTGGCGATGCACACGGCGGGCTGGCTGCGCGGCTCTCGGGCCGGCCTGTTCGTCGTCGCGGTGCTGGTGGGGGTGGGCTCTGGCCTGGGCGCGGTGGTGTTCCGGTACCTGATCTATTGCTTCACCTGGCTGGCGACCGGACATGACCAGTTCGGCCAGGCCGGTTACTCCGGCAGCACGCACCTGCCGTGGCTGGGTCTCGGGTTCTTCGTCGTGATCCCGGTGGTGGGCGGCCTGATCTACGGGCCGCTGATCTACCGATACGCGCGCGAGGCGCGCGGGCACGGCGTGCCTGAGGTGATGGTGGCCGTGGCGGAGAAAGGCGGCAGGATCCGCCCGCAGGTCAGTGTCGTCAAGGCGCTGGCGTCGGCCCTGTGCATCGGCACCGGCGGGTCGGTCGGCCGGGAGGGACCGATCGTGCAGATCGGTTCCGCGCTGGCCTCCGCCTTCGGCCAGTGGACGCGGATGCCCGAGAACCGGATGCGGATCCTGGTAGCGTGCGGCGCGGCCGGCGGGATCTCCGCGACGTTCAACGCGCCGGTCACCGGGGTGTTCTTCGGCGTGGAGATCATCCTGCGCGAGTTCTCGGTGGACGCGCTGTTCACGGTCATGGTCTCTGCCATGATCGCCGATGCGGTCGCAATCCCGTTCCTCGGCAGCGGCAGGTTCCTGTCGGGGTTCCCGTCGGGCGTCGCCCTGGTCCACCCGCGCAACTACCTGCTCGTGGCGGTCCTCGCGGTTGTCGCGGGCCTGATCGGGCTCGCGTTCAAGGCCGTGGTCTACAAGATGGAGGACTGGTGGGACACCGCATGGAAGGACCGGCCGGAGTGGGCTCGGCCGGCCATCGGCGGGGTAGCGCTGGGCCTCCTGCTGCTCGCGCTGCCGCAGATGTACGGGGTCGGCTACCCGGTGATGTACAAGGCCGTGGCGGGAGACTACGTGCTGTGGTTCCTGCTAGTGCTCGCGGCCGGCAAGATCCTGGCCTGCAGCCTGACCCTGGGGATCGGCGGATCGGGCGGCGTGTTCGCCCCGTCCCTCTTCGTCGGCGCTACCTCCGGCATGGCCTTCGGCGAGCTGGCCGGTCACCTGCTCGGGGCCAGCGCGGGGGCGCCGGCGCTGTACGCGGCGGTCGCGATGGGCGCGGTATTCGCCTCCGCCGCGCGGGCGCCGCTGACATCGGTTTCCAGCGTTGTGGAGATGACGGGCGACTACGCGCTCACGCTGCCGGTCATGCTCGCTGTCGCCATTGCCACCGCGACGTCGCGAGCGCTCAGCTACGGCACCATATACACCACGAAGCTGCTGCGCCGCGGGCAGGACGTCGACCGGGCCGCGCCGTGGCGTGCCTTCGGTGACCTCAAGGCCGGCGACGCGATGCGCCCGTTCCCCGCGCCGCTTCCGGTGCCGGGCATGTCCGGCACCGGCGGTTGCACTGCGACGCCAACTGCGCGGCAACCCACGGCGACGCTCGGCAGCGCCAGCTGGCAGGGCGATCCGCAGGCCGTGTACGCGGGCGAGTCGCTCGCCCAGACGCTCCGGCAGCTTGCTGCCTTCGGGCGGGACGGGCTGCCGGTCCTGTCCGCCGACGGCACGCAGGTGCGTGGCTGGATCACCAACGCCAGCGTGCTGGAGGCCGTGGCCGGCCAGATCGGTGCGGCGCCGCACCCGCCGGAGGCCATGCCGGGCCAGCCGCGGACGGCGGACGGCGAGCCTCCCGACCCCCTTCCCGGGTACCGTGTGCTCGAGTTCACGGTCCGCAGTGGCACCGCGGCCGTGGGGCGCACGGTCAGCGAGATCGGCCTCCCGGCCGGTAGCATCCCGGTGTCAGTGCTCCGGGACCGGGTCCTGCGCCAGCCAGATCCCGAGCTCGTGCTGGCGGCCGGTGACCGGGTCAGCGTGCTGGCCCCCGCCCCGGCAAACGGCGCATCTGGCTCCGGGGCGGCTACGCTGGCGGCCGTCTCGGACGCGGCGCCCGGCGGGCCTGCGGTTACCCGGAGGGAAGGCGGTAGCCGTGCACGAGATCACTAGCCTGGTGCGCCGCTGGCTGCCTGCGCTCGCCGTGCTGCTGGCGCTTGCCGCAATGGTGCCGCCGGCCGGAACCTACGCGCGCCGGTATGCGGTCGCTCAGGCTGCGCAGTTCGTGCTGTTCGCCGTCGTCGTTCCCGCGCTGCTGGCCGCGGGCTGGCCGGCCCGGATGCCGGTGCCGCGCTGGCGCCGGCCGCCGACGCCTGCCGCACGGGCCATTCAGCCCGGCCCGCGCGCAGCCGCGAGCCTGCTGCCGTTCGTGCTGCTCGCCGTCGGGTGGCGGCTGCCCGCTGCGCTGAGCGCCCTCGACCGTGATCCCGCCCTGGCGGCAGCGGAGCTTGTCACTCTCGCCAGCGCCGGAACGGTGGTCTGGCTGGAGCTGGCGGCGGGAGTTGCGAGTCCGCGCCTGCCGCGCCCGCTGCGCGCGGCCGTGGCCGCGGTCGCGATGTGGACCATCTGGGTCGTTGCCTACGTCACGGGAATGGCCGGCGTGGGCGCGCCGGTTCGGGCGAGTGCGCTGAGCGCCGCCGATGACCGGCAGCTCGCGGCCGCCGTCCTGTGGGCAGTCCCGGCGATCTGCTTCGTCCCTGTCGTGTACACGAACCTGATGCGATGGCTTGGTGACCGCAGCGAGGCGGAGCCGGCCGTGCCGCACGGCCGATCGCACGAGGCAGCCGTGACAGCGCCGCGGCCGCCGCGCGGCTGGCGCAGGTAGCCGGCAGCGGCATGCACCTAAAATGGAGCTAGCTGAGCCGCGCAGCCCGGGGAGAGGTTAGTGCTCGCTGTCGTTGCCTTCGTCGCCGGAGCGATGGTCAGCCTCTTCACGAGCTGGCTGCTGGTGTCGCGGCTGGAGCGCGTCGGCGAGCGGCTTGGCCTGTCCGAGGCGCTCCTGGGAATCCTCGCCGCGCTGGCGGCGGACGCGCCCGAGATAACTGCCGCGACCGCCGCGCTGACAAGTCATCAGCAGCGGATCGGCGCCGGCGTGGTGCTCGGCTCCAACGTCTTCAACCTCGCTGCCTTGCTGGGCCTCGGCGCGGTGGTGGCCGGCCGGATCGGGCTGCACCGCAGGGTCGTGGCCCTCAACGGGGCGGTTGCGCTGTGGGTTGCGCTGGTGTGCTCGCTGGTCGTGGGTGGCGCCATGCCGCCGCTGGCCGGGCTGGTGCTCGCTGGCGTGGTGCTGGCCTCCTACCTTCTGGTGCTGGGAACGGAAGGAAAGAAGCCGCGCCTGCCGGGACCATGGCGGACCTGGCTGCGGTCGGCGGTGGCCGAGGAGGAACTCGAGCTCGAGGACGCGATCCGGCCCGTGCGCGGGCGGTGGACCGATGCGGCGGCCGCCGGGGCCGCGCTCATCGTAGTCGTCATCGCGAGCATCGGGATGGAACGCGCCGCCTCCAGCCTCGGCAGCTCCCTGGGCGTGCCGGAGATCGTAACCGGCGGGCTGGCGCTGGCGGCGGTTACCAGCCTGCCCAACGCGGTGGCCGCCGTGTATCTGGCCAACCGCGGTCGCGGTGCCGCGACCCTCAGCACGGCACTGAGCAGCAACACGCTGAACGTGGTCGCGGGTCTGCTGCTGCCCGGTGCCGTGCTCGGCCTCGGCCCGACGTCCGGGCAGGCACTGCTGGTCACCGGCTGGTACGGAGGCCTCACGGTGGCGGTGCTCGCGCTCGCGTGGCGGCACAAGGGACTCAGCCGCGGGCCGGGCGCCGTCATCGTCGCGGCGTATGCAGGCTTCGTGGCGTGCGTCGTGGTCAGCGGCTTCGCCGTCGCCGCCGGCCCGGCCGTGATCGCCGGGCTCAGCGCCCTGTCCGCGGTAGCGCTGGCGGCCGCCATGCTGCCCCCAGTGCGCCGCCGGCGTCACTCCGGCACGAGCGCATGTCCGCGGCGTGCGGCGCTCCTGCCCGGCCTGACCGCCCGGCGGGTCTGGATCGTCAGCATGATCGCTGCGTCGGCCGTCGCGGCGGTCGACGCCGCCACCGGCCACCGGGTGATCCTGATCGGGCTGCTCATCGTCGGTCCGTGCATCGCGCTGCTGACCGGCTGGTGGCTGCCGACGACGACGACCGGCTTGTGGGCGTGCTGCCTGGCCGTGATCCTCGGACTGCCCGACGGGATCTGGGGCACCGGCGGGCACCTTGCCTTCATCGCGACGACCTTCGTGGTCGCGGCGGCAGCGGCCGTCGCGGCGGCGATCATCGGGCGGGCCGGCCAGGGGCCCGGGCTGCGGCGGCCGCGCTGACCCGGATAAGGAAAAGCGGGGCCGTTCCCCTGAGGGCGCGGCCCCGCTTCCCGTCGAGCGGTGACTTCGGTGAGATCAGGCGAACGCCTGACGGCGACGTCGCACGTACACGGTCGCGACGCCGGTGCCGAGCAGACCGAGCAGCCCGAGTCCGATGCCGAGGCCCTTGCCGGACGCGACCGGCGAGGCGACGATCGACGACGGGTTACCGCAGGTCGAGGACGACAGGTCGATCTCCTCGCTGCCGGTGCCGAGCAGCGTGCTGGTGAGCGTGACGTCGATCGCGTTCACTGTCTCGGTGTTGGTGCCAGGACCTGGCACCTGCTGGTTCAGCGTGATGGACAGCGAGCCGAGGCCCAGCGGCAGGGTGGGCAGCCCGGTGAGCGTGTCGTTCGCCGGGATGGTGGCGGGCAGCGTGATCGTGGTGCCCAGCACCGAAAGGCTGGCGATCGTCGTGGACTCGGTGAATGCCGAGCTGCCGGTCAGGTCGCTGTTCCAGACGCAGCTGGAGTGGATCGCCGTGGCGGAGATCAGGCTGGCGAACGGGCCGAGCAGCCCGCCGAGGAGGCCGGACGTGGCCGGACCGAGGGACGCCACGGTCGAGGTCGCGGTGTTGCCTGGCGGCGACGAGTTAGTGGTGACGTCGTCGGTGAACGCGCCGATGTCGAGCAGGCCGGTTACGCCGCCCGATGTGCCGGTCACCGGATTGGTGTCGGACAGGGTCGCGTCGCCGACTGGTCCAACCGCGATCGGACCGGTGGCGATCAGGGAGATGGCCTCCGGACTAGTGGTCGCCGGGGTCGCCGCCAGTGCCGCCGGACCGGCGGCCAGCACGAACGTCCCCGCAAACGCGGTCAGCATGAGACCGCGTCCAAGTGAACTGCGCATAGGTATCCCTTCATGCCGCCGGGCCCCAGTTCGGGGTTCCCGGTTACGTAGAGTTACGTTGCCCGCAGACGCTAGGGCCGGTGAAGCGACATAACCAGGCACGACGCGCCCGCAATCACGCGCAGGGGTGACTGCAAGCCCAGATTCACCCCTCGGGGTGACGTGTCAGATTACGCACCGTGACCAGTGCACCGCTAGGTTGCAATCGCAAATGCAATTTGACGGGGGCGATTTCTGATGCGCGACGCGGGCGGGGCCGGCATCGCTACGCTGACGCGGCCCGGCGGCCGGGCCGACGGCCGGTACCGGACAGGCGTGACGCACGTAGTCATCGCCGACGACTCGCCGCTCATGCATCTGGCCGTGCGTTCGATGCTCAGCGGGGCGCCTGGCTACGTCCTGGCCGCGGCCGCGAGCACGGTGGCCGCGGCCGAGCAGCTGGTCCAGCGGGTGCGCCCGGAGCTGCTGATCTGCGACACCACCATCGCCGGAGAGAGCGGCGTGGCGCTGTGCCGCTGGACCGGGCAGGCGAGCCCGGTGACCTCCGTCGTGATGCTGACCAGCCGGGACGACGCGCTGCTCGTGCAGTCCGCGCTCGTCGCGGGCGCGATCGGCTATCTGCTGAAGGACTCCCCGCCCGATGCCCTGCTCGCCTGCCTGTACCAGGCAGCAGCCGGCACGCAGGTGCTTGACGACAGGCTCGGCACGCCGCGATCTCACCCGCGCGTCGCCGACTCCGTCGCAGAGCTCGGGCTCAGCAGGCGGGAGCGGGAGGTACTGGGCGAGCTGCTGTTAGGCCTGGACAACAAGGCGATCGCTGCTCGCCTCTGCATCTCGGAGGACACGGTAAAGAGCCACGTCAAGGCCATCTTCCGCAAGCTCGGAGCGCGCGACAGGGCGCACGCGGTGGCGCTCGCGCTCGGCAGCGCGCCGCCCGCGGGTGCAGCGCGCATGCCGGAGACCCCCCGGCACGCTCACGCGGGGCTGCCGAGGCAACGGCGGGCGATCCGGTGACCGGGGCCGCCTTTCCGGCCCGGCCGGCGGGCGCGCACCGGCGCAAGCCACCGGCCCGCGCGAGGCCGGCCCGCGCGAGGCCGGCCCGCGCGAGGCCGGCCAGGCCCGCTCGCGCAGCCAGGCCAGGCCGGCCGGGCCGGGCCGCGGGCCAGCCGGGTAAGCCCGCCCGCCGCTCGCTCTCCGCGAAGACCGTCCGGCTGGCGACGTCGGCAGGCCTCGGCGCGACCGCCTACCTCGTGGTGCGGGAGAACATGACGATCCGGGAATTCGAGGCGTGGCTGTCCGGGCACGTCATCACGATCGCGGCCGGGCTGCACGCGGGCCACGGCACGAACACGCCCATAGTCTGGTTCCCGACGAAGACGGCCGAGATCGGCCTCGTCATCACGCCGGAATGCACGGCCGCCCTGCTCATGGTGCCGTTCATCGCGGCCAGCGCGCTGCTCGTGTGGCAGCGCGTGCCGCTGGCCCGGCCGATAGCCGGGCTGCTCGTCGCCGTGGCGTCGCTGATCATGGTGAACCAGCTCCGCCTTCTCGGAATTGTCTGGTTCGTCAAGGCAATGGGTTTCAGCAGCGGTTTCTACTGGGGGCACACGCTAGTCGGCTCCATTATCACGATCGTCGGTCTCGCCAGCTCACTGGCCTTGTTCGCCATGCTGGCAGTGCGGCGCAAGGAAAAGGTCCAGGCATAATTCCGACGCAGGATAATTGCTCACGGGGGTTAGCAAGATGTATCCACCGCCGATAGGCGTGCTGCCTATCACCGGTCTGAATGTGACGGGTCTTGGCCTGGTGGCGGGCGCCTTTCTCGTTGGCGGACTGATCCTCGTTCGCGCCGCCTGCTTCTCGCGGTTCAAGCGGAATCCCTGACGCCGGACGCGCAGCAGAGGAGAGGCACGTGCTGGCAGGCGCACTAGAGCTGTTCCTTGTCGCCCTGGGGCTCATCTACTTCGTCGGGACCACGGCGTCGGGCTTGCACGTCATCAGGGCGCGGCGCCGCCTCGCGCACCCGCGCCGGCGCCGGCGGCCGTCGCGGCGCGGCGGGCGAGACCAGCGCAGCGTCTTGTTCCAGATCCAGCGGGCCCGGCTGCGCCGCGGTGCCCGGCTGCTGTGGCACAAGGCGATAACGGCCGACGAGCCGGTGGCCCGCGCCGCCGTCTCCGTTGACCCGGATCAGAGCGTCGTGTACTTCATCGTCCCGTGCCTTAACGAGGAGCGCGTCATCGAGGACTCGCTGCGAAACCTGCTCGCGGATCCGCGCGGGATCGTCGTGGTGGTGGACGACGCGTCCGACGACAGGACGGCGCGGATCGCCGGCAGCGTGGATCCCGCGCGCGTCATCGTGGTCGGCCGGCAGCTACCAGACGCCAGGAAGGGAAAGGGGCCCGCGCTGAACGCGGGCTTCGCCCGCGTGCTGGAGGACGCCGCCGTCCGCGGCATTGCGCCGTCCCGGGTGACGGTGTGCGTGATGGACGCGGACGGCAGACTCTCGGACGGGGCGATCGACGCGGTGCTGCCGCTCTTCGCCGACGAGCGGGTCGGCGGGGTGCAGCTGCCGGTGCGGATCCGCCGGGTCCGCGGCTCGGTGCTCACCCTGCTGCAGGACCTGGAGTTCTGGGGGGTCTGCGCGGTCGCACAGCTCGGCCGGATCGGCTCTGGCACCGTCAGCCTCGGTGGCAACGGCCAGTTCACCCGGCTCTCCGCGCTGCTCGAGCTCGGGGACCATCCGTGGCGGGCGCGGCTGACCGAGGACCTCGACCTGGCGCTGGCGCTGGCGACGGCCGGCTGGCGGCTGACGTCGACCCCCGACGCCTATGTCTCCCAGCAGGGACTGCCCCGGCTGCGGGCCCTGATCAACCAGCGCACCCGCTGGTACCAGGGCCACATGCAGGCAGGCCGCTGGCTGCCCCGGCTGTGGTCGTCGCGGCGGCTGGCGCACCTGAGCATGCTGGAGCTGACCCTGTACCTGCTGGTGCCGTGGGCGCTGGTGCTGCCGTGGTCACTGATCTTCAACTACAACCTCGTCCTGATGGCGCTGTGGGTGGCGGGCTGGGTCACCGAGCCGGGCCTCGGCGGCGACCTGACGCAGCGAGTCCTGACGGTCGTGATCTGGTACGCGGTGTCCTGCATCCCGATCTGGATGGCCGGATACCTGTACAGCAGGCAGCGCCGCAAGGCCGGGCCGCTGCGGGCGCTGCTGCTCGGCCATCTGCTGCTGCTCGGCAACTACATCACCTACATCGCCTGCTGGCGCGGCTTCCTGCGGCTGATCGTGGGCTCGAACGGCTGGCAGAAGACCAAGCGGCACCGGGAGCGCTCGCACCGGGCCGTCGGGCGGACGCAGCCGCTGCCCGTGGTCGAGGCCGCGCGCGTCCTGATCCCGGCGCAGCGCGGCGCCCTGGCGACCGAGCTACCGGAGGCGACGGACCCGGACCTGACCGCCGAGCTGGTCGGCGTCGTCGTCCCGCCCGCGCGCCGGCCGGGTGCCACCAACCGGAGCGCCAGTCACCGGACCGGCAGCCACCGGGCCGCCCGGTCCGGGCCAGGGGTGGCGGCTGTCCGGGCGCCGGGCCGCTGAGCCACAGGCGGTCACGTCACGGGGCGGCCGCGACACCGGCCCGCGGCGCGCGGGAACCGGGCACGGCAGCAGGCACGGCAGCAGGCACGGCTTGGCGCGCGGCCCTGACCCGGGCCGGGAACGGCCGGGTGGGCAGCGAGATCGCCGCCTCCAGCGTGCCGAGCCTGCGCAGGAACGCGAACACGAACCACGTCGGCATCCACGCGATGCTGCGCCACTGCCGGTGCGCGACCGCGAGCGGCAGCGCGACCGCGAGCGGCAGCGCCCCGCCGGCGATGTACAGCGCGGCGAGCACGCCCAGATCGCTGCGGTTGCCCGCGTTGGTGAGCGCGAGCTCGGCCATGAAGATCGGCGCTACCATCCCGGCCTGGAGCGAGAACCAGGAGAAACTGCGGCGCACGGTCCACAGCCAGACCCGCGGCCCGGCCGAGCCGCTGCGGAACGGCTGATGCTTGGCGTAGGTGTGGAATCCGCCGCGCGCCCACCGCGTGCGCTGCTCGACGAACTCGGCTGTCGTGCCGGGCACGTCCTCGTAGCAGCGGATCCGCGGGTCGAGCACCGACCGCAGGCCCATCCGGCCGAACTGCATGGTGAGGTCGTTGTCCTCGCCGTTCATGCCCACCGGGTAGCCGCCGATCGCGAGCGCCGCCCCGCGCCTGAAGGCAGTGAACGTGCCGGGGATCACGACCACCCCGTCTACCAGGCTCTGACCGAGCCGGGCGAACCTGAACTGGAACAGCGCCTCCAGCGCCCGCAGCCGGTGGAACCAGGAGACGTTGTCGGTGCGCGGCTCCTCCATGGCCCCGACCGAGCCGATCACCGGATCGGCGAACCACGCCGCGCCGTAGACGAGCGCATCGGGGCCCATCACGCAGTCCGCGTCGATCCGCACCACGATGTCCGCGCTGGTCAGCGCCAGGGCCCGGTTAAGCGCCACCGACTGCCCGCCGTTGGGCGCGGTCAGCACCCGGCCGGCCGCGTGCCGGAAGCGGCCGATCGCCGCGGCCGCGATCGCGGCCGTGTCGTCCGCGGAGCCGTCGTCGGACACGATCACGCGCACCCGCCCGCCATACCGCGCCGTGGCGACGTCGATGGATTCCAGCAGCCGGGCGACGTTCTCCGCCTCGTTGTATGCCGGGACGATCACGTCGACGGGCGGACGGTCCTTGCCGGGAACGGCAAGTCGTGGTGCCACCCACCACAGCAGGCACAGCGGTGCGAACATCGCGGCAAAAAGGAGGCTTACCGCATACAGCGGCAGGAACAGCTGCCAGGTGCCCGGCCCGCCCGGCAGCGTCGAGGTGAAGGCGTACGTGCAGATGATCAGCGCGACCGCGCAGGCGACCGCGCAGCCGGCCAGCACGCTGTCCCAGACCCACCGCGGCCGCCGCAGCGGGACCGTGGTGCCGCGCGGCATGATGAACCCGGTCACCGTCATCCGGGTCACGACGACGCCGCCGATCAGCAGGTTGACCAGCGTTGCCTCGATGCCGAACGGCGCCACCAGCCAGCCGGTCGCGACGCCCGCGACGATCATCAGCGCGTGCGCGAGCAGCGACATGACCAGGTAGAGCGGCGCATGCGCCAGCATCGCCAGGCGGCGGCCTAGCCTGGCCCGGCAGACCAGGGAGATGCCGGCGATGTAGGCGACGGCGAGGAACAGCGTGGCCGGCCGCAGCCGGGCGATGTAGCCGTTCACGCTCGCCGGGTCCCTGGTGATCGCTACCGCGACCGCGCGCACGGCCGTCGCGTACACCGCCGGCAGGTCAGGGCGGCGCAGGCCGACGAAGACCAGCCCGAGGGACGCGGTGATGGCGAGGAATGCCCACGTCCGGGGGCGGTGCGGGGGCGTGCGGACTGGTCTCGGTATCAGCACGACGGCCCGCCCGTCGCCCGCATCCTCGGCGCTGTCGTGGCGCTGCGGCAGTATGCACATGGCCGTCAGGGCCAGCAGCCCCGCCAGCGTGACACCGAGCAGCGATATGTCCACGAGATAATCTCCTGATCCATTACCGGTGACCTCTCATCAGGTCCGCGCGCAACCGGAAGATTACTGTGCGGGCCGCCGCCCGATTGGGCAATGAATGCGTCGTACCACTATGAGCCGTTGTCAATCGGTTGGCACATTACTAAGGCATCGCCTTTTCTTAAAAGTCGGCACATTCAATTCAGGTGCCAGTAGATGCAGTAAGATCCCGTGCGCGGCACATCGCATTTGCTGCCGGCCGCCCGGTCGAGCGGGGGAGGAGCACGAACTTGACCGCGTCCTTATACCGGGATCAGCGCGTGATCGCTGCGGCACGCGGCCCGGCGGCCGCCGCCACCCGCAGACGGCGCACGGCCGGCCGCCGCAGAAGATGGCAGGCCCGGCAGCCGACGGGCTCGCAGCGGTTCCTCGCGGTCACCGTCGCGGTCACGTGCGCACTCGGGTGCGGCTGGTACGTGCGGGCGGTCGCGGCCGCCGACCGGAGCGCGCTGACCGGGTCGGTGGCGAGCACCGGGGTGCTCGACCTCAACTTCGGCACGGCCGGCGTGGTGGCTAGCGTCTTCGTGCGCGTGGGCCAGCGGGTGCATCGGAATCAGCTGCTGGCGACCGAGTCGGCGCCGGGCGCCGCGGCCGTCGACTCGGCCGACGCGGCAGCAGTGGCCGCGGACAAGGAAGAGCTCGCGCAGGCGGGCCAGCCAGGCATCAGGGCGCAGCTCGCCAGGGACGAGGCCAGGCTCGCGGTCGATCGGCAGGTGATCGGCCAGCGCCGGATTGTCGCCCCGGCGGCCGGCATCGTCACCGCGATCGACGCGCAGCCGGGGCAGTCCGCGGCGCCCGGCGGCATCCGCGACTACGTCGGTCAGCAGTCGCCGGTGGGCGCGCCGCCGCTGTTCTCGCTGCTGCCGAGGTCGCCGCAGGCGAGCACGAAGCCGGGCGGGACCACGGCGGCGACGCTGCCGATGATCCAGCTCCGGACGTCGGGCGGCTGGCAGGTGCTGATGCTGGTGCCGGAGGGGACCGCCGCGACGATCAGGGCAGGCGAGCCGGTGCGGGTGTCTGTCCCGGCCGCCGGGCTGTCAGCCGTGCCCGGAACCATCCGGGGGGTGCTGGCCGCCCCGGTCAGCACCGCCGACGGCGACATGTACGAGGCCGTCGTGACCGTCGCGAGCCGCCGGGCCGATCCGCCGCTGGACGGCATGACGGCCGACATCCTCGTCCTGCATGCCCCGCCCGGCTAGCCGGAGCCGCGGCGCCGCCGGGCAGGGCACGGCCGAGCCGGCCCGCAGGGGCTTCCTCGCGCTGGCCGCGACGGCGGCCGCGGCGATGACCGGCTGCGCCGGGCCGGCGCCGGGCCTGCAGGCGGGACCCGCGAGCGCGAGCCGGGCAGACGGCCGCGGCAGCCGGGCCGGCGTGCCAGCCTGGCTGCTTACTAGGCGGGCACTCGCGCAGGTCGCCGCCAGCGAGCCAGTGGCCGCCGGGCTCGCCCGGCACCGGGTGTATGAGCTGCTGCAGCCCGGCGAGCGGCCGCTAGGGCTCGCGGGCGCGCTGCCCGCGGTCGTCTTCGCCTCCGCCGCGCAGCTTGCCCGCGCCGTGCACGCCATGGCCCTGCCCGCCGGGACGCAGGCAGTGCTCTACGACCCGGAGGCATGGCCGTTCACCC
>Ga0335078_10007183_pt1 | contig 16509 bp, 17 predicted proteins | sample Lox_Sample_32_FD_206711 | JGI IMG/M metagenome (GOLD analysis project Ga0335078, IMG submission 206711) | Soil microbial communities from Loxahatchee National Wildlife Refuge, Florida, United States - Lox_Sample_3.2 | ecosystem: Environmental > Terrestrial > Soil > Wetlands | place: USA...
CGGGGGGGTATGGGGGGATGGGTCCCCCCGGAAAGGAGAGCAGGGGGGGTCTGGGGGGGGTCGTCCCCCCCGGGGCCAGCACTTCATAGGCCACGTGCAGCGCCGCGTTGAGCGTGACCGTGACAATCACGTCGCCGCTCACTGGCTCCCTGCCTTCCCGGTGACGTGGGGTAGGACCGTTCGGCCTATTATGCGTGGCCATGCACAACGGATTCGAGGACCTCGACCTGGACCGGCTACGGCGGCGGCGCAGTGAGAAGTGGCGGCTGCACCCGCCGGACGTGCTGCCGGCGTTCATCGCGGAGATGGACTACGACCTGGCCGAGCCGGTGGCGGCGGCGCTGCGCGCGGCCGTCGACCTCGACGACTGCGGGTACGCCACGCCGGACGGCGTCGGCGAGACGTTCGCCGCGTTCGCCGCGGCCCGGCACGGCTGGACCGTCGACCCGGGCCGGGTGCACCTGGTGCCGGACGTGATGGCCGGCTTCGACGCCATCGTGGCGCTGGCCACCGAGCCGGGCGACGGCGTGGTCATCAACCCGCCGGTGTACCCGCCGTTCTTCCAGCACATCGCCTTCGCGCGGCGGCGGGTGGAGGAAGTTCCGCTCGTCCGCGACGGCGGCCGCTGGGAACTCGACTTCGCCGGGCTCGAGGCGGCGTTCGCCGCGGGCGCGCGTGCCTACCTGCTGTGCAATCCGCACAACCCGACCGGGCGGGTGTTCACCCCGGCCGACCTGGGCCGGATCGCGTCGCTCGCCGAACGGTACGGCGTCCTGGTGCTGGCCGACGAGATCCACGCCTCGCTCACCCTGGCCGGCGCCCGGCACACGCCGTTCGTCTCGCTCGGTGGCGCGGCGGCCGAGCAAGGGGTCACACTGGCCTCGGCGTCCAAGGCGTTCAACGTGGCCGGGCTCAAGGGCGCGGTCGCGGTGGCGGGTTCGGCGGCCATGGAGCGGCTGCTCGCCCGGCTGCCTGCCTCGTGCCAGTACGGGGCCGGGCTGTTCGGCGTGCTGGCCTCGCTGGCCGCGTGGAATTCGGGAGCGGACTGGCTGGACGCGCTGCTCGGGCAGCTGGACCACGCCAGGACCGAGTTCGGCCGGCTGCTCGGCGAGCGGCTGCCCGGGGCGGCGTACGCGCCGCCGGAGGCCAGCTACCTGGCCTGGGTGGACTGCGCGGGTCTCGGCCTAGGCCCCGAGCCGGCCAGGGTGTTCCTGGACCGGGGCCGGGTGGCCCTCGGCCGCGGGCTCGACTTCGGCGCGCCGGGTGACGGGTTTGTGCGGGTCACCATCGGCACCAGCAGCGCGCTGCTGGCTGACATCGTGGACCGGATGGCCGCGGCCGTGGGGGCTTAGCGAGCGGGGGTGCGGCAGAAGCAGGCGGCTAGGTGGTCGTTGACGATGCCGCAGGCTTGCATGGTCGCGTAGGCGGTGACCGGGCCGGTGAAGGTGAAGCCGTGCCGCTTGAGCTCGGCGCTCAGGGCCTTGGAGGGCGGCGTGGACGCGGGCACGTCGGCCAGCGTCCGCGGCGCCGGCCCGGGCTCGCCCGCGTACTTCCAGACCAGAGCGTCCAGGCCGTCGGGCAGGCCGAGTGCGGCGCGCGCGTTGGTGATCGCCGCGTTGATCTTGGACCGGTTCCTGACGATGCCGGTATCGGCCATCAGCCGGGCGATATCCTGCTCGCCGAACGCGGCCACGGCGGTGGGGTCGAACCCGGCGAAGGCGGCGCGGAAGTTCTCCCGCTTACGCAGGATCGTCAGCCAGGACAGCCCGGACTGGAAACCCTCCAGGCAGAGCCGCTCGAAGATCGCCGTGTCGCCGTGCAGCGCGCGGCCCCACTCCTCGTCGTGGTAGGCGATGTACTCGGGCGGGTTCAGCCCCCACGGGCAGCGCAGCTTCCCGTCCGGCCCGGCGACCGCGCCGTCGTCGCTCACCAGCCCTGCTCCTCGGCCGCGGCCACCGATTCGTCGTCCTGCCCACCGGCCGATTGGCGCGTGGCCTGCTCTTCGCGCGCGGCTTCCTGCTGCTCGGCCCACCAGTCATGCGTGTCGAAGGCGCCCTGCGGGCCGGGCGCGTCGTCCGGAGCCGTCGACGCGGAGGGCTGGGTCGCGTCGTGCTCTTCCCCGGGAGCCGGGAGAACCGGCGAGGGCTGGGTCGGCGCGTGGCGTTCGGGCTTGGGCCCGGAGGCCTTGAGGACCAGCGGGGTCTGCGGCGGCCCGGGAGTCGGCACGGTCGCAGCGGCATCGGTCGCAGCGGCATCGGTCGCAGCGGCGGCGGTCGCAGCGGCGGCGGGAGGCTCCGCAGCGGCGGGAGGCTCCGCAGCGGCGGGAGGCTCCGCAGATTCCGGCGGCTCGTGAGTTTCCGGGAGCTGGTGAGGTTCGGCTGGCTCCGGGGAGTGGAGGGTGTCCTCGGCTTGCAGTACGACCTGGGGTTCCGTGGCTTCCTGTGGTTCCAAGGCGTCTGGGATGTCTCGGGGTTCTAGGACGTCGTGGGTATCAGCGGGCTCCGGGGCGCCAGGGTGGGTCGGGAGCTCCAGTGGATCGGGGATGGTGGGCGGGCCGGGGGTCTGCAGGAAGCCGAGGGTCTCCAGGAAGCTGGAGGAATCGAGAGCACCGGAGGAGTCGAGGGTCTCAGGGGGATCGAAGGCACCAGGAGGATCGAAGGCACCAGGAGGATCGAAGGCACCGGGAGGATCGAAGGCACCAGGAGGATCGAGAGCACCGGGAGGATCGAGGGCGCCGGGGTCCTGGCGGGCATGGGCGCCTCTTGATTCGGGGTAGGAGCCGTTGCGCTCGTAGGTCGCCAGCTGCTCCTGCAGGTAAGCGATCGTGACGTCGCGCTCGCGCATCGCCTTGGCGATCTGGTCCAGGGCCGCGTCGGTTACCTGCATGCTGTAGCCCCACATGGCGGTGGGCGGCCGGAGCAGCGCGATGTCCGCCGCGGATACGGGGCCCAGGTCGAGCGGGGCGTGGTCGGCATGCTCATAGGCCAGCTCGCCGCCGCGGCCAGTCGCGGCGAAGAAGATGCCGACGAGAACCACGACGATCGCGATGAGGAATACAACAGGCACATACGAATCGTGCCATGCTCGGTCCGTGATGTCGCATCCGTGGCCTAGCGAGCCGGAAATCGCGTTGCTCGCACCGGTCACGACGGTGGCGCAGGCGGCCGCGGCCGCCGCGGCCGGAGCCGGGCTGGTCGACGCCGGGGACGACGGCGCGCTCGTGCCGGCCATCCGCCGCGCGGTCAGCGGCGTGCGCGTCTGCGGCGTGCACGAGGACGCCGACCTGGTGCGGGACGCCGCCCTGGCGGCGCGCACCGGGGCCGCGCTGATCTGCCTGGGACCAGACGCGGCTGAGGCCGCCCTGCGGGGCGGTATCGCAGCCGGGCGCATCCTGGTCCAGGCTGCCCCGGCCGGGATCGAGGCGGCCGTGCGGGCCGGATGGCCCGTGCTAGCCGACCTGGAACGGGTTGCCGACCTGGAACGGGTTGCCGACCTGGCCGACTCGGCCCGGCTGGCGCGCATCGAGGCGGTCGCGGCGGTCTGCGCCTGGCTGGGCGCGAGCATGCTCCGTACCCGTCACGTGGCCGGGGTCCGGCGCTGCGCCGACATGACCGAATCCATCCTCGGCCGTCGGCCCCCCGCCTGGGCCGTCCGCGGCCTGGCCTAGAGACGCGGGCCAACCGCTAGCGCTCCGGTCAGGTAGCAGCAAGCCCCTTAGCGCCGATCACCCAAGGAGATTTGCCCCTTTTGTCCGAATTGCATGCGAGCTTAGATGGTTGATCGGGGCTATGCGGTTGATTGAGGGTACCCCGGTCCCCCGGATCAACCGCAGAGCCCCGATCGACCACGATAAACGGAGCGAATCCTCCAAATGGACGGGCGTGCGAGGGATCCGCGGTACCCGTGATGCCGGGGAGGGCAGGGTTACGTCGGCTACCTGACAGGCCCTCGATAGGCCAACGTACAAATGCAGTAGTGACACGGGGAGCCAGTGGGGTTCCGGTAGGCAGACTGCTAACCGGCGCGTCGTGACAACGGGCTGGTTAGCACCGCACCCCGTCACATTATGCCGGTTCATGTTGGCGTCATGCTGGTGTCTGTGCGCTTGCTGGGGCTGGAGGGAACAGAGGAAATCGTGGCCGGGCCGCGTGGCCGACGAGTCTGCCATCACCGGACCCGCGACCGGCAGGACCTGCGATCGGCAGGACCCGGACCCGCGATCCGCAGCACCGCCCTACGCCACGCGGAGGGCGCGGCTGGTGATGCGGAGGGCGGGGCTGGTGATGCGGAGGGCGGGGTTGGTGATGCGGGGGTGAGGGCTAGCCGATCAGGCCCTGGCCGTCGTGGGCCTCGCGGATGACGGCCACCACTTCCTCCGGGTCGTCGACGACGCTGATCAGCGTGAACTCGGCCGGGCCGATGTTCGCCCTGGCGAGCATGGTCTCCTTCAGCCAGGACAGCAGGCCGGACCAGTACTCCCGGCCGACCAGGACGATCGGGAACTTGGTGATCTTGCCGGTGGCGACCAGGGTGAGCGCCTCGAACAGCTCGTCCATGGTGCCGAACCCTCCGGGCAGCACCACGAACGCCTGCGAGTACTTGATGAACACCGTCTTGCGCACGAAGAAGTAGCGGAACTCCAGGCCGATGTCGACGAAGTCGTTCAGTCCCATCTCCCGGGGCAGCTCGATGCCCAGGCCCACCGATACGCCGCCGGCCTCGGAGGCGCCCTTGTTGGCCGCCTCCATGATCCCCGGGCCGCCGCCGGTGATCACGGCGTAGCCCGCCCGGACCAGGCCGGCCGCGGTGCGCTCGGCGATGTCGTACTCGCGACTGCCCCGCCCGGTCCGCGCCGAGCCGAAGATCGAGACCGCGGGACCGAGCTCGGCCAGCAGGCCGAACCCCTCCACGAACTCGGCCTGGATCCGCAGCACCCGCCACGGGTCGGTGTGCACCCAGTCGGAGGGACCGCGCCGGTCCAGCAACCGCTGATCGGTCGTTGTCGGCGGTATGTTCTTGCCCCGCAAGGTAGCAGGTCCCTGGCGGCGGACCCGCCGGTGCGGCTCGGGATGTCCGTTCATCGTGCTACCAAAGGTAGTCACCCCCATCGGGTAGAACGCGCAGGCACGCCCGGGGGTATGCGGGGGGCGGAGCCCCTGCGGGTTATGCGTCCATGCCGTGGTCGCGGAGGATGGCGTTCAGCTTGGACTTGTCGTGCCGCTCGCCTTCGGGCAGGCGCTTGAGCACCAGCAGGCAGGGCAGGCCGAACTCGCCGCCGGGGAACTTGCGCGGCATCGTCCCGCCCACGCTGACCGACCAGGCCGGAGCCTCGCCGCGGGGGAGCTCGTCGCCGGTCTCCACGTCGATGACGTGCGTGGTCGGGGTGAGGATGGCCCCCGCGCCCAGCATGGCACCGCGGCGCACCCGCGCTCCGCCGACGACCATGCACCGCGACCCGACCATCGCCTCGTCCTCGACCACGACCGGCACCGCGCTGGGCGGCTCGAGCACGCCACCGATCCCGACCCCGCCGGACAGGTGGACGTTCTTGCCGATCTGGGCGGCCGAACCGACCGTGGCCCAGGTGTCGACCATCGTCCCGGTGTCCACGTAGGCGCCGATGTTGACGAACGAGGGCATCAGCACCGTGCCCGGCGCGACGTAGGAGCCCCACCGGGCGATCGCGCCGGGCAGCACCCGCACGCCGTCCAGCCGGGTCTTCAGCGGGACCCGGTCGTCGTACCTGAAGTCACCCACCTGGGACCTGGCCATCGGCAGCACCCGGAAGGCCAGCAGGATGGCCCGCTTGGCCCGCTCGTCCACCACCACCTGATCGGTGGCCGGGTCGACGTACGCCACCCTGGCCTCGCCCGCGTCCACCGCGTCCACCGCGTCGACTACCGCCGAACGCGCCCGGGTGTCGGCCGGCGACAGTTCGGCCCGCCGCTCCCACAGCTCATCGATGAGGTCAGGTAGCACGCTCGCGCTCATACCCGGCGAGCTTAGCGGGGCCGGAGCGGTGGCGAGACGGGCGCATCTGGGGTCTGTGTGGCGGTAACTTCTGATTCTGTGCCGCACAATCCCGCTCGGGTCCGGGCCAGGGCCATTGTCGGGACCACGCTTGTGCTGGTGCTGGTGGCGGCCGGTTACCTCATCTACCACAGCTTCGGTGGCGTTACCTCTCCTCCCCCGCTGCCCGGCTGCAAGGCGGGCAGCGGCGTGCAGGCCGTCGACCTCGACCCCGAGCAGGCGGAGGTGGCGGCCACCATCGCGGGCGTCGCGGCCAGGCACCGGCTGCCGCGGCAGGCGGTCACCATCGCCCTGGCCGCCGCGCTGCAGGAATCGAAGCTGCGCAACCTGGACTACGGCGACCGCGACTCGGTCGGGATCTTCCAGCAGCGCCCCTCGGAAGGCTGGGGCTCGGCCATCCAGCTCCAGGATCCGGTCTACGCCGCCACCAAGTTCTACACCGCCCTCGCCACGGTGCACGGCTACACCGCGATGCCGGTCTACCAGGCGGCTCAGGCCGTGCAGCACAGCGCGGACGGTTCGGCCTACCAGCAGTGGACCGCCATCGCCAGGCAGCTGACCAGCGCCTTCACCGGAAAGTCACCGCACGACGTGTCCTGCTGGTACACCCCGGCCGGGAAGGCGAACCTGGCGGAGGTGAAGCGGCAGATCGGCCAGACGTTCGGGCCGGCCGGGCAGAAAGCGGTCGTGGTGCGGATCACCACGGACCGTTCGGGCCCCGAGAAGAGAAGCACCGCGGTCCTGCACGTCCGGCCGGCCGCCGGCTGGACCGTGGCCAGCTGGCTGGTCGCGCACGCCCAGGCATACCACCTCAGCCAAGTTCGGTATGCCGGTTTTTCCTGGAATGCCGCCAATGGCAGTATGGGCTGGCAGCGCGAGTCCAAACCGACGTCTCCGTCAGGGAAGACCGGTATCGTCGCTGGCTGAGGGGCGGCATAGTCCGGCGACCCGCCATACTGTGTTAGCAGCAGGACGACGACAGGAGTTCACCCGTGACTTACATCATCGCGCAGCCCTGCGTTGATGTGCTTGACAGAGCGTGCATCGAAGAATGCCCCGTTGACTGCATCTACGAGGGCGAGCGCATGCTCTACATCCACCCCGACGAGTGCGTGGACTGCGGCGCGTGCGAACCGGTCTGCCCGGTCGAGGCGATCTACTACGAAGACGACGTACCCGACCAGTGGAAGGAATACTACAAGGTCAACGTCGACTTCTTCGAAGATCTCGGATCCCCCGGCGGCGCTTCCAAGACCGGCAAGACCGGCAAGGATCACCCCGTGGTAGCGGCGCTGCCGGCCGGCATCAACGCCGAGGAATGACGCTCGCGAGCCGGCTTCCCGCCTTCACCTGGGACCGGATCGCGCCGCTAGGCGAGAAAGCCGGGCTCCACCCGGACGGCGCCGTGGACCTGTCCATCGGAACGCCCGTCGATCCGGTGCCCGGCTTGATCCGCGACGCGCTGGCCGCGGCGTCGGACGCGCCCGGGTACCCGGCGACGTGGGGTACGCCGCGGCTGCGGTCCGCGGCGGCGGGCTGGCTGGCTCGCGCCCACGGCGTTCCGGTGTCGCCCGACGACGTGCTCCCGGTGGTGGGCACCAAGGAGTTCATCGCCTGGCTCCCGGTCATGCTCGGCCTCGGGCCGGGTGACGTGGTACTGCAGCCTGAGCTGGCGTACCCCACGTACGACATCGGCGCGCGGCTGGCCGGGGCCTCGGTGCTGGCCGCGGACAGCCTGCTGGCCGCGGGGCCGTCCCGGGTGCGCCTGGTCTGGGTGAACTCGCCGTCGAACCCGACCGGCCGGGTGCTGCCGGCCGAGCACCTGCGCAAGGTGGTGGCCTGGGCCAGGGAACGCGGCGCCGTGGTGGCGTCCGACGAGTGCTACATCTCGCTGGGCTGGGATGCCGCGCCGGTCTCGGTGCTGCACCCGTCGGTATGCGACGGGTCGCACGAGGGCGTGCTCGCGGTGCACTCGCTGTCCAAGCGCTCCAACCTGGCCGGCTACCGGGCCGGGTTCGTCACCGGCGACCCGGCGCTGGTCGCGGACCTGCTGGCGATCAGGAAACAGGCCGGGATGATCATGCCGGGCCCGGTGCAGGCGGCGATGGCGGCGGCGCTGTCCGACGAGGCGCACGCGGCGGCGCAGCGGGAGCGGTACGCGGCCCGGCGGTCCGTCTTGCAGGCGGCCTTCGCCGCGGCGGGCTGGGTCATCGACCACTCCGAGGCGGGCCTCTACCTGTGGGCAACGCATCCGGCGCACGACTGCTGGTCGGCGGCCGAACTGCTCGCCGCCGAGGCCGGCATCCTGGTCGCCCCGGGCGAGCTGTACGGCCCGGCCGGGAAACGGCACGTCCGGGTGGCGCTCACCGCCACCGACGAGCGCGTCGCGGCGGCGGCCGCGCGGCTGCGCGGGCTCCGCTCCGGGTCGACGGGCTAGCCGGAAACGGCGTACGCACTTACGCGGGTGGGGCAAAATTTGAGAGATGTTCCGCAGGCGCGCTTCCGAAGCAAAACACGTGGCCACTGTTCCTGACGGCGGTCAGGGTCCCGGGCCGGCACGTTCTCGCGGGCCGGCACGTTCCGGCGGGCCGGCCGGCACTCGCGGGCCGGCCAGCACTCGCGGGCCTGGCAACTCCGGCAGCGCCGGGGAGCCGGAGCGCGCGGCGGCCGAGCCGTGGGGACCGCCACCGGCCGGGCTCGATGTGAGCGCACCGCACCCGGCGCGGGTGTGGAACTACTGGCTCGGCGGCCGGGACTTCTTCGCCGCCGACAAGGCCGCGGGCGAGGAGATCGGCCAGGAGTTCCCGCACCTGGCCGAGATGGCCAGGGCCGAACGCGCCTTCCTGGTCCGGGCGGTGCGCTTCCTGGCCGGGCCGGCCAAGATCCGGCAGTACCTCGACATCGGGGCCGGGCTGCCCGCGGGCGGCAACACCCACGAGATCGCGCAGCGCATCGCGCCGGAGAGCAAGATCGTCTACGCGGACAACGACCCGGCGGTCCTGCTGCACGCCAAGGCGCTGCTCGGCAACCCGATGCTGGCCAGCACGCCGGACGGCGCGGTCTGCTATGCCGACGCCGACCTGCGGGACGTAGCGGCGGTGCTGGCCGGGGCGGGCAGCACGCTCAGCCTCTCCCGGCCGGTCGCGCTGATCATGCTGGGCGTCCTCGGCCACGTGGACGACTACGGCGCCGCCCGGTCGATCGCCAGCCAGCTGATGGAGGCGCTGCCCGCGGGCAGCTACCTGGTGGCGGCCGACGGCGTGGCGGAGAACCAGGGCATCATCAGCGCGCAGCGGCGGTACGACGAGAGCGCCAGGCCGCGGTATGGCGCCAACGCGCCGGCGCCGTACGTGCTGCGCCGAACGGACGAGCTGACCAGCTTCTTCGACGGCCTGGACATGACCGAGCCGGGCGTGGTGCCGTGCCCGCAGTGGCGGCCGGACGGTCGCGGTCCCGAGGGCGTGTCCGGGGACGCGGCGGTCGCCATCTGCGGGGTAGCCAGGAAACCGTGAGGCCTGGACAATAAACCGCCGTTTCGGCCCGCCATTACGCAATGATTCTCCGCTGACATGCATGGGCAGCGGATGTTTTCCGGTCCGCAGAGCCCTTACCCTGGGCTCAGGAGGGGAAGACGATGACGGAGACCACGACCGGCCTGCTCAAGCTCAGCGAGGAGTACGGCGCACACAACTACCATCCGCTGCCGGTCGTCGCCGCCGAGGCCGAGGGCGCCTGGGTGACCGACGTCGAGGGCCGCCGCTACCTGGACATGCTCGCCGCGTACTCGGCGCTGAACTTCGGCCACGCGCACCCGCGGCTGATCGCGGCCGCGCAACGGCAGCTCGAGCGCCTCACGCTGGTCAGCCGGGCGTTCCAGCACGACCAGTTCGGGCCGTTCTGCGCCGAGCTGGCCGACCTGGCCGGCCTGGAAGTGGTCCTGCCGATGAACACCGGCGCGGAGGCGGTCGAGACCGCGATCAAGGTCGCCCGCAAGTGGGGGTACACGGTCAAGGGCGTGCCCCGCGACCAGGCGGTGATCATCGCGTTCGAGGGCAACTTCCACGGCCGGACCACCACGATCGTCAGCTTCTCCACCGATCCCGATGCCCGTGACGACTTCGGGCCGTACACGCCGGGGTTCCGCGTCGTGCCCTACGGCGACCTGGACGCGTTGACCGCTGTAGTGTCCGAACTGGGCCAACGCGTGGTCGCCGTGCTGGTCGAGCCGATCCAGGGCGAGGCCGGGGTGGTCGTCCCGCCGCCCGGTTTCCTGGCCGGTATCCGGTCGCTGTGCACCGAGAACGGGATCTTGATGATCGCGGACGAGATCCAGTCCGGGCTCGGCCGCACCGGGTACACGTTCGCGTGCGAGGCGGAGGGCGTGGTACCCGACGCCTACCTGCTCGGCAAGGCCCTCGGCGGCGGCATCGTGCCGGTCTCCGCGATGGTGTCGACCTGGCCGGTACTCGGCGTGCTGCACCCGGGGCAGCACGGATCCACGTTCGGCGGCAACCCGCTGGCCTGCGCGGTCGGCCGGGAGGTCGTCGCGATGCTGCGCACCGGCGAGTACCAGGCGCGAGCCCGGGCATTGGGGGAGCGCCTGCACGGCCGGCTGGCCGCGCTGCCGTCCTCGGTGGTTCGCAGCGTGCGCGGGCGCGGGATGTGGGCCGGGCTGGAGTTCGCGTCGCTGTCCGGGCGCGAGGTGTGCGAGCGGCTCACGGCCCGCGGCGTGCTGGCCAAGGAAACCCACGGCAGCGTGATCAGGCTCGCGCCGCCGCTGATCATCAGCCAGGAGGACCTGGACTGGGGCCTCGACCGCATCGAGGACGCGATCGGCGCTTAGCCTGGTCAGTCTTCGGTGGGACGCAGGCGGCGGTAGCGGCCGGCGTGGTGGATGAGCGGCCCGCGGGGCGGCGGGCCGGCCGGGCTGTCCGCGGCGGCGACCTGGCCGACGATGATGCTGTGGTCACCGGCGTCGTAGACGGCGAAGGTCCGGCATTCCAGCGTGGCCAGGGCGCCGTCGAGCAGCGGCGCGCCGGTGGCCGGGCCCGGGTGATGCGGCAGCTCGTCGAGCTGGCCGTCCAGCGGGCGGCCCCGGGTGGCCAGCCAGCGCGCGGTCTTCTCCCCGTCCTCGGCCAGGATGGATACCGCCCAGGCGCTGGCCGCCAGCACGGCGTCGTGGAAGCGGGCGATCTTCTCGGCGCAGAACAGCACGAGCGGCGGCTCGAGCGAGACCGAGGCGAACGCGCTGACCGTCATCGCGTGGCCGCCGCTGGTGGTGACGACGACGATGCCGCCGGGAAACTGGCCCGCGGCCCGCCGGAAGGCGGCCTGATCGACGTCGCTCACCCGGGCGTTCCCACTAGCGTCGCCCGGTCCGGCGGGCCGCGCCGACGAAGGACGCGACCACCGCGGCCGCCACGCTGAGCGTGCCGCCGTACAGGTACCACTTTCCGGGCGTGGTGCTGGTGATGATGACGCTGCCATTGGAGACCGGCATGGATAGTACGAACGACGTGAGGATCCAGCCAATTCCGGGCAGCACCGCGCCGGTGACCGAGCGGGTGGCCCAGGCCCCCAGCACGCAGGTGGCCAGGATGACGGCGCAGCAGACGAGCGCGGCCACCGGCACCGGTCCGGACGCGCGGCTGTACTGGAAGCTGCCGATCAGCCCCTGGACCGCACCGAACAGGAACAGCACGCCGTACACGCCGACGGAAACCGGCCACTGCGGCTCGCGCTTGCGAGTCGTGCCATTCATGCCAGGTGCCGCCATGCCAGCAGGCTACTGCGCGAACAGGTCCGTCTCGCGCCCGCCGGGGCCCGTAGGCCCCGTAGAGCCCGCAGGCCCCGCAGGCCCCGCAGAGCCGGCCGGGCCGCGGGGCCCGGCCAGCAGCGTGTAGCACTCCACGCCGGACGCCTCGTGCCTGATGCCGTTCGACAGCGCGAAGAACGGGGCGTCCACGGTGATCTGGGTGGCGTGCGCACGCATCGCCGCCAGCTTGGCGGCCAGGTAGGCGGAGGCGTCGATCTCGGTGGTGACCTCGGGCGAATCCGGTGCCGCGGTGGCGTAGAACCTGGCGAGACCGTAGGGGCCGGCCCGCTGGAAGGCGCGCAGCGCCACCCGGTGCGCCTGGATGTGATCGGGATGCCCGTAGAACCCGTTGGCGTCGTAGGTCACCAGCACCTGCGGCCGGACCTCGCGGATGACGCCGAGCAAGGCGTCCGCCGCCTCGTCCAGGCCGGCCCGCCAGAAACAGCGCGGATCGTCGTTGCCCGCGGTGCCCATCATGCCCGAGTCGCGCCACCGGCCCGGGCCGCCGAGGAAGCGGTGGTCGGTCACGCCGAGCTCGGCGCAGGCCGCGTTCAGCTCGCCGACGCGGTACTCCCCCAGCCGGCCGCCGTCGCCTTCGGCCAGGTGGGACAGCGACGGCGGGATGATCTCACCGAGCTCGCCCAGCGTGCAGGTGACCAGCGTGACCTGCGCGCCCTCGGCGGCGTACCTGGCCATCGTCGCCCCGGTGCCGATGGACTCGTCATCGGGATGCGCGTGCACCAGCAGCAGCCGCCTCGCCACAGTCATGGTGGCGAGCCTACGCGCCCGCCGGAACTGGCAAGATGCTGATCATGACCGAGAGTTTCCCGCGCCAGGAGGCCAGGACCAGGCGGTTCACGCTCGGCGTGCCGTGGTCGTTCCGCATCTCACCGGACGGGGCCCGGGTGGCCTACCTGCGCACCAAGGGCGGCGGCGACCCGGTGACCTGCCTGTGGACGCTGGACGTCGGGACCGGAACCGAAAAACTGGTCGCGGATCCGCGGATGCTGGGCGGCGACGAGCGGGACCTGCCGCCGGAGGAACGGGCCCGCCGGGAGCGGGTCAGGGAGCAGGCCGGCGGCATCGTGACCTACGCCACCGACACGGATCTGACCGTGGCGGTCTTCGGGTGGTCGGGGCGGGTCTTCGCGGTCGACTTGACCCGGACCGGGGCCGCCGCGCGCGAGGTGGCCGTGTCAGGCCCGGTACTGGACCCGCGGCCCGACCCGGCCGGGAAGCGGCTGGCCTACGTCCGGGGCGGCGCGCTGCGGGTAGCCAGCCTGGACAGTGCCGCCGGAGGGGGCCCGGCCGACGACCAGGTCCTGGCCGAGGCCGCGGGCGTGACGTTCGGGCTGGCGGAGTTCATCGCGGCTGAGGAGATGGGCCGGACCCGCGGTTACTGGTGGTCGCCGGACGGCTCGGCGCTGCTGGTGGCGCGGGTGGACGAGACGCCGGTGAACCGGTGGCACATCGCCGACCCGGCCAACCCGGACCGGACGCCCGCCGAGGTGGCCTATCCGGCCGCGGGCACCCCGAACGCCGCGGTGTCCCTGCTGCTGGCCCGGCTGGACGGCACCACCGTGGAGGTCGACACCGACCGCGCCGCCTTCCCGTACCTGGTGACGGCGTGCTGGACGGGCGAGCACGACCCGCTGGTGCTGGTGCAGAGCCGGGACCAGCGCCGGATGCGGCTGCTGACGGTCGACGCCGGGACCGGCCGGGCCGGGGTGCTGCACGAGGACACCGACCCGCGCTGGCTGGAGATCGTCCCCGGGGTCCCGGTATGGACCGCGGACGGGCGGCTGGTGTGGACCGCAGACCGTGAGGACACCCGCCGCCTGGTCATCGGCGCGCCCGGCGCGCTCGCGCAGGCCGAGCCGGTCACCCCGCCCGGCCTGCAGGTGCGCGCGGTGATCGACGTCGACGGGGATACCGTGCTGTTCCAGGCGTCCGCCGAGCCGGCCGGGATCGGGCTGTGGTCCTACGGCCCGGACGGGCTGAGGAGGCTGGGCCCCGATGGCGGCGTCGAGGTGGGGACCCGGGCCGGCGGGACGATCGTGGTGGCCCGCCGCGGTCTTGACCAGGACGGGGTGACCGTCCGGGTGTACCGGAACGGTGCCGCGGTGGCCAGCGTCGCCTCGCTGGCCGAGAGCCCGGCGCTGCCGGTGCCGCGGCCGGTCCTGTTCGGCGCCGGGCCGCGGGGGGTTCCCACCGCGCTGCTGTTCCCGTCCTGGCACGAGCCCGGGCAGGGAAAACTGCCGGTGCTGCTCGACCCGTACGGCGGCCCGCACGCGCAGCGGGTGCTCGCGGCCCGTTCGGCCTACCTGACCGCGCAGTGGTTCGCCGAGCAGGGGTTCGCCGTGGTCATCGCCGACGGCCGGGGCACGCCGGGGCGCGGGCCGCAGTGGGAGCGCGCGGTAGCCGGCGACCTGGCCGGACCGGTCCTGGAGGACCAGGTGGACGCGCTGCGCGAGGCGGCGGCCCGCTTCGGTGACCTGGACACGGAGCGGGTGGCGATCCGCGGCTGGTCGTTCGGCGGCTACCTGGCGGCGCTGGCGGTGCTGCGCCGGCCGGACGTGTTCGGCGCGGCGATCGCGGGCGCGCCGGTCACCGACTGGCGCCTGTACGACACCCACTACACCGAGCGATACCTGGGCGACCCGAACCGGGACCCGGAGCCGTACGAGCGAGGCTCCCTGGTAAAGCTGGCAGAGCTCAATCCGGCCGAACGGGCGGGCGAGCCGCGCCCGCTCATGCTGATCCACGGGCTGGCGGACGACAACGTGGTGGTGGCGCACACGCTGCGGCTGTCCGGCGCGCTGCTCGCGGCCGGGTACCCGCACCGGGTGCTGCCGCTATCCGGCATCACGCACATGGCCTCGCAGGAGGCGGTGGCGGAGAACCTGCTTCTGCTCCAGCTCGACTTCCTCCGCGGCGCGCTCGGTCTGTGAGAAGCGCGGCCGCCCGCTTCACGGGGGGTAGGGGCGGGTTTCCAGGATGGCGTCTAGGTTCAGGGGGCCGTAGATGTGGGGGTAGGGGTCCGGCTGGCCGGGCACCTGCTCGTAGCGGAGCTCGGGGCCGACCCGTTCGGTATCGATGACCAGCAGCACCAGGTCCGGGGCGTCACGGTAGTACGCGGCGGCCACCAGCGGGACCTGCGCGGCGGTGGCGGCGTGGATGAAGCCCTCCTCGGCCAGGGTCCGGCCGCGGGTGGACATCGTGTACTGCCCGTCGCGCTGGGCTTTCTCCCAGTCCGCCGCCTCGGCGATGTGGTAGATCAGCCTCACGAGGCCCCACCCTAACCGGCGGAGTGTAGCCAGGGTCACATAGCACGATGAGGTCTCGGTCACTGCATCACCCCGTCGACTGGAATAAATTCTTGGCAGCACGCGGAAAAGCCGGCTAGTTCCAGCCAGGCGGCGCGTGGCGTTAACCTTGAAAGCAGCGAGGACGCTGAGGATGACACAGGCACCGGAAGCCCAGGCCAGGTCGCGGGCGCAGATTTCAGAACGCACATTCCGCAAGGACAAGTGGTGGCAGACGCCGCGGATTGTCGCGGCCGGGCTCACGATCTGGGTGCTCTACGCCACCGTCCGGGTTTTCACCGGCCACTGGTACTTCGTGCCGCAGTACCACTACCTGACGCCGTTCTACTCGCCGTGCGTCAGCGGCGAATGCGTGCCGGGCTCGAGCACGCTGGGCCAGTGGATCCCGGCGGTGCCGCCGATCATCCCGTACGCGTTCGTGTCGCTGGTGTTCGTGCTCGGCTTCCGGCTGACGTGCTACTACTACCGCGGGGCGTACTACCGGGCGTTCTGGCGCGCGCCGTCCGCGTGCGCGGTGCGCGAGCCGCACGCCACGTACTCAGGCGAGACCAGGTTCCCGCTGATCGCACAGAACATTCACCGGTACTTCTGGTACGCGGCCCTGTTCGTCGGCATCCTGCTCACCTACGACGTGGCGCAGGCGTTCCGCGGCCCGGACGGGAACTTCGGGTTCGGCATCGGGTCGCTGATCCTGCTGGCCAACGTGCTCTTTATCTGGGGCTACACGCTGGGCTGCCACACGTGCCGGCACATCACGGCCGGGCGGCTGAAGAACTTCTCCAAGCACCCGGTCCGGTACTGGGCCTGGACGAAGGTTTCCTGGCTGAACGCGCGGCATCTGCAGTTCGCCTGGATCTCGCTGGGCACGCTGATGCTGAGCGACCTTTACATTCTCCTCCTGGCCAGCGGGGCCTTCTCAGATCCGCGGATTTTCAATTGACCGAACGGGCAAGTGGTATGACCAGCGAAATTGATCGTCTCCCCTACGACGTGGTGGTTATCGGCGCGGGCGGCTCCGGGCTGCGCGCGGCGATCGAGGCGCGGCTGAACGGCAAGAAGACCGCGATCATCTCCAAGTCCCTGTTCGGCAAGGCGCACACGGTCATGGCCGAGGGCGGCTGCGCGGCGGCCATGGGCAACGTGAACCCGAACGACAACTGGCAGGTCCACTTCCGCGACACCATGCGCGGCGGGAAGTTCCTGAACAACTGGCGGATGGCGGAACTGCACGCCAGGGAGGCCCCGGACCGGGTCTGGGAGCTTGAGGCCTGGGGCGCGGTCTTCGACCGGACCAAGGACGGCAAGATCAGCCAGCGGAACTTCGGCGGGCACAGCTAC
>Ga0335078_10007184_pt1 | contig 16507 bp, 12 predicted proteins | sample Lox_Sample_32_FD_206711 | JGI IMG/M metagenome (GOLD analysis project Ga0335078, IMG submission 206711) | Soil microbial communities from Loxahatchee National Wildlife Refuge, Florida, United States - Lox_Sample_3.2 | ecosystem: Environmental > Terrestrial > Soil > Wetlands | place: USA...
GCCCCGTCGGCGCCCGCGCCGGCACCGGCTGCGGCCGTCGCGGAGGCGCCGACGCCGCTGCGTACCGATCTGCCGCCCATCAACGAACCCGGCTTCTCGCGGGCGCACGCGAGTCCGAGCGTCCGCCGGTTCGCCCGCGAGCTCGGCGTCGATCTGACTCGAGTCGAGGGGCACGGATTCAAGAGCCGCATCACGCAGGATGACGTCAAGGCCTTCGTCAAGAGTTACCTGTCGGCTCCCGGGGCCGCCGCTGGCGGGCCGGCGGGAGCCCGGCCAGGGGGAGCGCTGCTGCCTGCCGTTCCGGCAGTCGACTTTGCCGCTTTCGGGCCCATCGAGACCCAGCCGCTCTCGCGCATCCAGCGCATCTCCGGTCCGCGGCTGCACGCGAGCTGGGTCAACATCCCGCACGTCACCCAGTTCGATGAGGCTGACATCACCGAGCTCGAGGCGCTGCGCGCGCAACTGAAGGATGCGGCGGCACAACGCGGCATCAAGCTGACGCCGCTCGCCTTCATCATTCGCGCCTGCGTCAAGGCGCTGCAGGCGTTTCCGCAATTCAACGCCTCGCTCGATCCGACGGGCGCCAACCTCATCCTGAAGAAGTACGTCAATATCGGCTTCGCGGCCGATACGCCGAACGGGCTCGTGGTGCCGGTCGTGCACGAGGCCGACCGCAAGGACATCTACGAGCTGGCTCGCCGGCTCGGCGAGCTGTCCGAGGCGGCCCGCGCCGGCAAACTCTCGGCGGCGCAGATGCAGGGCGGATGCTTCACGATCTCGAGCCTCGGAGGGATCGGCGGCACGGCGTTCACGCCCATCATCAACGCCCCGGAAGTCGCGATTCTCGGCGTGTCGCGCTCGAGCCTGAAGCCCGTTCATCAGAACGGCGCCTTCGTGCCGCGACTCCTGCTGCCGCTGTCGCTTTCCTATGACCACCGGGTCATCGACGGTGCCACCGCCGTGCGCTTCACGACCTTTCTCGCCAAGACTCTGGCGGAGCCGCACAACCTGCTCGAGGCGGTGCCTTGAGCCGCGTCGATCTGCTCGTCCCGGACCTCGGCAATTTCCACGACGTCGCCGTCGTCGACGTGCTGGTCAAGGCCGGCGACGCCATCGACATCGATGCGCCGCTGGTGACGCTCGAGACCGACAAGGCGTCGATGGATGTGCCGGCTACCGCGGCCGGCACGGTTGCCGAGGTGTTGTTGAAGCGCGGCGACAAGGTGTCGCAGGGCTCGCTCATCGCGCGCGTGGAGACCGACTCGCACGCCGCGAGTGAAACCGCGGCTGCCGCAGCACACGCGGGCACGACCGCGGCGGAAGCGCCGGCGGTACGTGCGCAAGCGCCGGCGGCGAAGCCCCAGGCGGGCGGCGATACCGTGCGCATGCCCCTGCCCGAGCTGAAGAAGCCGCCGGAGGCGCAGGCCGACTTCAACCGCTCGACGCAGCTGCTCGTCCTCGGCTCGGGGCCGGGTGGCTATACCGCGGCGTTTCGCGCGGCGGACCTCGGCCTTCGGGTGACACTCATCGAGCGCTGGCCGGATCTCGGAGGGGTCTGCCTCAATGTCGGCTGCATTCCCTCCAAGGCGCTGCTGCATGCCGCCAAGGTGATCGAGGACGCCGAGGAGATGGGCGGGCGCGGCATCGCTTTCAGCGCACCCGAGATCAATCTCGAGAAACTGCGCGGCTGGAAGTCCTCGGTGGTGAAGAAGCTCACCGGCGGCCTGCGGCTGCTCGCCAAGCAGCGCAAGGTCGAAGTCATCCAGGGTGTCGGGCGATTCCTCAGCCCCCACGTGCTCGAAGTGATGGGTAACAGCGGCGCCGAGCGCATCCGTTTCGAGCAATGCATCATCGCGGCGGGTTCGGAGGCGATCCGGCTGCCGGGATTGCCGGCCGATCCTCGGATCATGGATTCCACCGATGCACTCGAGCTGCCGGAATTCTCCGGCGGCCTGCTCGTCATCGGCGGCGGCATCATCGGCCTCGAGATGGCCTGCGTCTACGATGCACTCGGCAGCCAGGTGAGCGTCGTCGAGCTGACCTCGCAGCTCATGCCGGGCTGCGATCCGGATCTCGTGCGACCGCTCGAGCGGCGCATCCGCTCCCGTTACACGCAGGTTCTGCTCGGCACGCGCGTCACGCGCATCGAGCCGCTCGCCGAGGGGCTGCGCGTGAGTTTCGAAGGCGCCAAGGCGCCCGCGCCGCAGGTTTATGGCCGCGTGTTGGTGGCCGTGGGCCGCGCGCCGAACGGCAAGCTGATCGGCGCCGAGTCGGCCGGCATTCAGGTGTCGGATCGCGGTTTCATACCGGTCGACAAGCAACTGCGCACCAACGTGCCGCACATCTTCGCGATCGGCGACATCGCCGGCCCGCCGATGCTGGCGCACAAGGCCATGCACGAGGCGAAGGTCGCCGCCGAAGTCGCGGCCGGTCAGCGGCGGGCGTTCGACGTCCGCGCCATTCCCTCGGTGGCCTATACCGACCCCGAGGTCGCCTGGGTGGGTCTCACCGAGCTCGAGGCGAAGGCCAACGGAGTCGCGCTCGAGAAGGGCACCTTTCCCTGGGCGGCGAACGGGCGCTCGCTCTCCCTCGGGCGCGATGAAGGCATGACCAAGTTGCTCTTCGACCCCGAGACGCATCGCCTGTTGGGTGCCGGTATCGTGGGCACGAATGCCGGCGAGCTCATCAGCGAGCTCGCTCTCGCGATCGAAAACGGCTGCGATGCCGCCGACATCGGCCTCACCGTGCATCCACACCCGACGCTCTCGGAGACCGTGGCCGGCGCCGCGGAGGCCGTCGAGGGCACACTGACCGACCTCTACCTCCCCGCGCGGCGGTAGGGTGGCGCGTGCCGCGGGATGGGCCGTGAGCCGTCCCCACGCGGTCGCCGCACTGCTGCGCTGGGGCAATCTCTACCGGCGAAGCCGCAGGCGCATCCTCCTCATCCTCCTGCTCGGGTCGATGGCGGCCGGTATGGAGAGGGCGCTGGCGGCGGCTTGCGCGGGATCAGCGTAATCGGCTGATGGCGCGCAGACGCTCGAGATAGCGTTCCTCGTCCGGCATTCGGCCGGAGCGCTGCGCTTCCCACAGCACCTCGGCCAGCGGCTCGAGCATGGCGTGCTCCGCGGCGTGGGAGTTGCCGAGCCGCCGTGTCAATGCCTGGTGGATTTGCGCGATGCCCGCGGGTCTGCCGGTGGCGACCTGCTCGCGGATCGCGAGGTGCAGGCCCATGTGCAGGAAGGGATTCTCGCGCCCGCCCTGCGGGGTGTAATCCGCGCTGAGTGCCTGCGCACCGGACTCGAGCAGGGGCACGTATTCCGGGTGCTCGGCGATGACCGCGGCGAGCTGCGCCTCGAGTGGCTCGAGTGGCAGGCGAGCGCTGTATTTGCGCCAGGCGTCGAGGTAGCTCTGACGCAGCTGCTCGCGCGACTGGTCGGCGAAGACGGGCATGAGTCAGCCCGCTCCTGGCGACCGGCGCTGCCGCTTGACACCGTCCGCCCGGGTTTTGTACGGGTATTCGCACAGGTCGCGGATGATGCACCTCGGGCAGGCGGGGTTGCGCGCCGTGCAGGTATAGCGGCCGTGCAGGATGAGCCAATGGTGGGCGTGGCGCTTGAACTCATCGGGGGTGTTCTCGTTGAGCGCGTCCTCGACGGCGCGCGGAGTCTTTCCGGGCGCGATGCCGGTGCGGTTGGCGACCCGGAAGATGTGGGTATCGACCGCGATCTCACTCTCGCCGAAGATGATGTTGAGAACCACGTTGGCGGTCTTGCGGCCGACCCCTGGAAGCGCTTCGAGAGAAGCGCGGTCCGCCGGCACTTTGCCGCCGTGACGCTCGACCAGCATGCGGCAGAGGCCGATGAGGTTCTTGGATTTGGAGTTGTAGAGTCCGACGCTCTTCAGGTACGGCTTGACCCCCTCTTCGCCGAGCGCGAGGAGCGCCGCCGGCGTGTTGGCGAGCGGAAAGAGCCTGCGCGTCGCGGTGTTGACGCTCTTGTCGGTCGTATGGGCCGAGAGCATGACGGCCACCAGCAGCTCGAACGGGCTCGAGTACTCGAGCTCGGTTTTGGGCTCGGGATTCGCACCGGCGAGGCGACGGAAGATGGCGCGGCGGGTCGCGGGGTGCACGCGGGCGCCTCAGCTCTCCGTCGGCACGCTCGTCGTGCCGGCCAGCTGCTTGCGCGCGCTGAGCAGCGCGTCGCGCTCGCGTGCGCGCCGCTCGCGCCGCTGGTTGTGGGCGAGAAAGCGGCGGCGGTTGGCATCGGGATCGGGGGCCGCGGAGGCCGCGGGCAGCGCATCGACGAGCGAGGCCCGCGGCACGAGCGAGATGCAATCCACCGGACAGGGCGCGATGCAGAGCTCGCAGCCGGTGCACAGCGCCACGATCACCGTGTGCATCTGCTGGCGCGCGCCGATGATCGCATCGACGGGACAGGGCGGCAGACACTTGACGCAGCCGATGCAGGCGGTCTCATCGATCTGCGCGACCAGAGGCGGCCCTTCGATACCGTTGGCCGGATTGAGCGGCAGGGGCTCGCGCTGCAGCAACGAGGCGAGCGCGGCGATGGTTGCGGCGCCCCCCGGGGGGCACTGGTTGATGGCCGCCTCGCCGCGGGCCATCGCCTCCGCGTAAGGACGGCATCCCGGGTAGCCGCAGCGCGTGCATTGGGTCTGCGGCAGCAGCGCGTCGATGTCATCGGCGCTCACCACGTCGGGCCCCTCAGCTCACCCGCATGCCCGGGGTGGCACCGGCGTCGGGCGAGAGCAGGTAAGGACCCCCGGATTCGTTGCTGGCGGCGAGCACCATCCCCTCGGAGATGCCGAATTTCATCTTTCGCGGCTCGAGGTTGGCGACCATGATGGTCAGACGCCCGGCGAGCGCCGCAGGCTCGTAGGCCGCCTTGATGCCGGCGAACACCGTGCGCGTCTCCGTCCCGAGATCGAGCGTGAGCTTCAGCAGCTTGTCGGCTCCGCGCACATGCTCGGCGGAAACGATGCGCGCGACCCGCAGATCGAGCCGCTTGAACTCATCGAGGGTGAGGGCGGCGGGGACCACGGTCTGCGCCGCCGGCGATCCGGCGGCGCTGCCGGCAGGTGCCGCCGCGGGGCGTGCGGCGCCAGCGGGCGCGGCCGGACTTTCCGGCTCGAAGAGCGCATCGAGCTGCTTGGGATCGACGCGGGTCATGAGATGTTGGTATGGGTTGACGTGCGTCGGGGGCTCCCAGGCATCGAACCAGCGAAACGCCCGGCCGAGGCCGAAGAACTCGCGGGCGACCCGCTCGGTCACGGCCGGCAGCACCGGCGCGAGCAGCACGCTCAGCAGCTTGAACCCCTGCAGCGTGCGCGAGCAGATGTCCTGCAGCTCCCCGCGCCTGGCCGCATCCTTCGCGAGAGTCCAGGGCTGGCGGCCATCGAACTCCTGATTGATGCGGTCCGCCACCGCCATGATCTCGCGCATGGCTTTGCCGAATTCGCGCGCCTCGTAGCTGGCGCGCACCTGCGCGGCGATTTCCGCGGCCTGACGCCGCAGCGCCTCGCTCCCATCCGCATAGGCGAGCGCGCCGCCGAAGTGACGGGTGATGAAGTTGGCCGCGCGGCTCGCGATGTTGACGTACTTGCCGACGAGGTCGCTGTTGACGCGCGCCACGAAGTCCTCGGGGTTGAAATCGAGATCCTCGACGTTGGCGTTGAGCTTGGCGGCGATGTAGTAGCGCAACCACTCGGGATTCAGGCCGAGGTCGAGATAGCGCAGGGGACTGATTCCCGTGCCGCGCGATTTCGACATCTTCTCCCCGGAGACCGTGATGAAGCCATGCACGTAGACGTGGTCGGGCACCTTGTAGGGCGGCCCCGCGAACTGCAGCATCGCCGGCCAGAAGAGCGTATGGAAGTAGATGATGTCCTTGCCGATGAAATGGATCTGCTGGGTATCGGGCGCGGCAAGAAACTCCTCGAAGCTGCGCGGCTCGCCGTTCGCGCGGGCCTTGCCGCTGGCGAAGTAGCTCTGCAGCGATGCCAGGTAGCCGATCGGCGCATCGAGCCAAACGTAGAAGTACTTGCCCGGCGCGTCCGGAATCGGAATGCCGAAGTAGGGCGCATCGCGGGAGATGTCCCAGTCGCTCAAGCCCTGCTCGGCCTTGTCCTCGCCTTGCCCGGTGAGCCATTCCCGCGCCTTGTGCAGGACCTGCGGCTGCAGCCGTCCCGGCGCCGTGGTCCAGCGGTTCAGGAAATCGACGCAGCGCGGGTCCGATAGACCGAAGAACAGATGATCCGAGGTCTTCAGCACGGGCTTCGCGCCGGTGAGCGCGGAGTAGGGCTCGATGAGCTCCGTCGGGGCGTACACGGTCCCGCAGACCTCGCAGGCATCGCCGTACTGGTCCTTCGAGTGGCAGTTCGGGCATTCGCCCTTGATGTAGCGGTCGGCGAGGAACATGCCCTTGACCGGGTCGTAGAACTGCTCGACCGGCTTCGAGTAGATGAGCCGCGCCGCCTTGAGCCGCCGGTAGATGTCCTGCGAGAGCTGCACGTTCTCCGGCGAATCGGTCGAGTGCCAATGATCGAAGCTCAGGTGAAAGCCGTGCAGATATTTCGGCCGCTCGGCCGCGATGCGCGCCACGAGCTCCTGCGGGCTCACCTTCTCCGCTTCCGCCTTGAGCATGATGGGCGCGCCATGGGCGTCGTCGGCCCCGACGAAATGCACCTGGTGCCCCTGCATGCGCTGGAAGCGCACCCAGATGTCCGCCTGGATGTACTCCATGATGTGCCCGATGTGGAACGGGCCGTTGGCGTAGGGAAGCGCCGTCGTGACGAAGAATTTTTCAGCCATTTCTGCAGTTTACAGGCACAACGACAGGCGAGACAGCCCGTACGGGCCGTACCTGTCGGCCACGCCCCGATCAGGTGCTGGCAGGTCCCGCGGTCGGCGCGGGCGCTCAGGTGTGATCAGCCGATCCTGAACCGGCGGTCACCGGCCGGTAACGGGCCCGGAGGCGCCGGGGCTCCCTCTTGCGGCGCGGCCTGTCCGCGAGTCAGCCCGCTTCCTTCCCCAGCTCGAATTTCGCCTTGTTGATGGCTTTCTTGTAGGCCTCCTTGCCGGTGATCATCCGTTGATCGAGGAGCTGTTGGATCGCCGAGTCCATGGTGCGCATGCCGAACTGGCCGCCGGACTGCATGGCATTCTCGAGCTGATCGAGCTTGCCCTGACGGATGAGGTTCGCCGTGGCGGGGGTGTTGATCAGGATCTCGAGGGCCGCCACGCGGCCCTGCTTGTCGGCGCGCTGCAGCAGCTGTTGGGAGACCACGCCGCGAAGCGACGTCGAGAGCATGGTGCGCACGTGCGACTGCTTGTCAGAGGGGAAGACGTTGACCATCCGGTCGACCGTCGGCGCCGCGCCGTTCGTGTGCAGCGTCCCCATGACGAGGATCCCCATCTCCGCGGCGGTGACCGCGATGCTCATTGTCTCGAGGTCGCGCAGCTCGCCCACCAGGATGACGTCCGGGTCCTCGCGCAGGGCCGAGTGCAGCGCCGCCGCGAAACTCATGCTGTGCACCCCGATCTCGCGCTGACTGATGAGACAACTCTGGCGCTGGTGCACGAATTCGATCGGGTCCTCGATGGTGAGGATGTGTCCCTTCACCCGCGAGTTGATGTCATCGATCATCGCCGCCAGGGTCGTCGACTTGCCGGAGCCGGTCTTGCCGGTGACCAGGATCAACCCGTTGTTGGCGCGGCAGAGCTGGCGCACCGCCTCGGGGAGCTTCAGCTCATCGAGCGTCAGCGCCTTGGACGGGATGGCACGAAAGACCGCCCCCATGCCGTTCAACTGCCGCATGACGTTCACGCGGAAGCGGCCGCGCTCCGGTAGGGTATAGGCGAAATCCGCGCCGTCTTTCGCCTCGAAGCGATCGACCGCGGTCTTCGGCATGATCTCGTAAAGAGCCTCCTTGACGAAATCCTGCGCGAGTCTCTCGGGTTTCAGCGACATGAGGTCGCCGTACTGACGGATGCGCGGCGGGTCGCCCGCGATGAAGTGCAGGTCCGAGCCGTTCCTCTGCAGCACCTCGATCAGAAGGGTGTCGATCGCCGGCATGCCCGCGGGCCCTCAGGCGGCCGAGCCCGCAGGGGCCAGGTCCACCTTGGGCAACATGGTGGTGTCGGTGACGTACTTCTGGAACGGACGCTTGTCGGTCGCGTAGCCATAGGCGTCGTCCGGATCGATCTCCCGCGCCGCCAGCGCGGCCAGCAGCGCCTGATCGAGCAGCTGCATGCCGATGTCGCGCCCCATCTGCAGCTGGCTCGGAATCTGATGCGTCTGCTCCGTCTGGATGAGCTTGGCGATCGCCTTGGTCATCATCAGGATCTCGCAGACGGCCCTGCGCCCGCGCGCCTCCGGCGTCTTCACCAGCACCTGGGTGACCACCGCGAGCAGACTCTGCGCAAGGAAGCTCTTGGTCTGCTCCCGCTCCTCGATCGGCAGCGCATCGATGATGCGGTCGATCGTCTTGACGGCGCTCGTGGTGTGCAGCGTGCCGAGCACGAGGTGTCCGGTCTCCGCCGCGGTCATCGCCATCGAGATGGTTTCGGCATCGCGCAGCTCGCCCACCAGGATGACGTCCGGGTCCTCGCGCATGGCGGCGCGTACGCCTTCCGCGAAGCTCGGAATGTGGGTCCCGAGCTCCCGCTGGATGACCTGGCTGTTCTTGCTGCGGTGCACGAACTCGATCGGGTCTTCCAGGCTGATGATGTTGAGTTTCCGCGTTTCGTTCAGATGATTGATCATCGCGGCGAGCGTCGTCGACTTGCCCGTGCCGGTCGAGCCGGTGACGAGGATCATGCCCTGGTGGAAGTCGCAGAGCTTGGTGACGGTGGCGGGCAGCCCGATTTTCTCCAGCGAGGGCACCTCGGAGGGGATGGCGCGGAAGGTCGCGCCGATGCCGGTCTCCTTGCGATAGATGTTGACGCGAAAGCGTCCGCCGTCCGCCGATACATAGGAAAAATCGAGATCCTGCCCCTTGCCGAAGTGCTCGGCCTGGGAGCGGCTCAGGATCTCCGCGATGTAGCCCTCGAGCTCCGCCGCGCGCACGTCGCGGAACTTGATCGGCAGCAGGTCACCCTGCATGCGCAGCATCGGGGGTACCCCGACGGCGAGATGCACGTCCGAGCAACCCTGCTGCGCTCCGAGCTTGAGAAACGCGTCTATGCGCGCCAAGGACCCTCTCCGCGAGATCGAATCCATCCCTTTTTGCCCCGGCAGGCCGGCAAAATCAATGGGTTGTCACTAAAAATTTGACGTAACGCACGCCGGCGCACGGCCTGGCGCGTGTGGCTTTGATCCGGGCACAGGGAACTGTCCGCCGCCAGGGGCGGCGAGGCGACGAGCAAAAACCCGCGCTTTTTGCTCGGCCCCTCGTGGGCCTTGCCCCTGCGGGGCCGATGCTGCGCATCGTCCGGAAATCGCTGCTGGCGATCTTGTGCTCGTCGCCGCTTCGGCCCGGGCAGGCATGCCCGGATCCGGCGCCCTGAACTAAAGGTACTTCGAGAGCGCCCCGCGCAGCTCATCCATGCTCTGGAAGCGCTTGGCCTTATCGACCGCCATGGCCTTCATGATGAGCTCCGAGAGCCCCGGGGGCAGCGCGGGATTGACCTCCTGCGGCGGCCGTGCCTTGCCCTGCACGTGCTGATACATGACGGACATGTGATCGCCGCGGGAGTAGGGTGGCACGCCGGTCAGCATCTCGTAGAGGATCACGCCGAGGGCGTAGATGTCGGCGCGCTGATCGACCTTCTTGCCGAGGATCTGCTCGGGCGCCATGTACTTCGGCGAGCCGATGACATACCCGGTCTTGGTGAGCTGCGTGTCGCCTTCGCGCTGGGCGGCGGCGACGCCGAAGTCCACGATCTTGAGCAGGCCCTCCTGATTGATGAGCACGTTGGCGGGCTTCAGGTCCCGGTGCACGATGCCTTGCTGGTGCGCGACCGTCATGCCGGTGCAGATGTCACAGCCGAACCGCAGTCCCCGCTTGAGCTCGATCGGCTTGTCGCCGACGATCTCGCTCCCGAGCGTGTGCGAGGGGAAGTACTCCATCGAGATGGCGTAGTTGCCCTGAATGAAGAGAAAGTCGTAGATGCGGATGACGTTCTTGTGCGTGATCTTGCGCGAGTAGCGCAGCTCGTGGACGAAGCGCTTCATGACTTCTTCGTCCGTCGAGACGTTGGGGTTCAGGAACTTGAGGATGAGCCGCTCATCGACCACGGTGTCCTCCATGAGGAGCACGGTGCCGAAGGCGCCGCGGCCGATGCGGTCGATGTATTTGTAGCGGCCCTCGAGGATGTCTCCGGGCTTGAGCGTCCCGATGTCGAGGCGCGGCGGACCCTCGGCGATCCGCGAGGCGCCCGCATCGATGACGGCCGTACGTGCCGCCTCCATGGGCGGTGCGGGCTGCGGGGGGCGCGCCGCGGCCGCTGCCGCCACCGCCGGCAAGGGCGTACCGCCGCCGCTGATCGCCGCCTCGCCCGCCAGGCGATGCTCGAGCTCGGCGAGCGCCGCGTTCGCCACGCGGGCGATGGTCTGGTCGGGGGACACCGCCTGACTCTGCAGCTCGGTGCGCAGCTGCTCGGCGCGACGCTCATCCGCCAGCTTGGACAGCGCCTGCATCGCCTCGATCCGCAGCTCCCGCTCCGGTCGCGCCATGAAGGGCAGCACGGTGTCGAACAGCCGCGCGTCTCCGAGCTTGCCGAGCGCCCGCACCACGATGGGCGTCGCCTTCGTGGTGCCGGCGTTCAGCATTTCCACGAGGCGCGGCAGCGCCCGCCGGCTGCCGATCTCCGCGAGCGCGTCCACTGCCCGCTCGCTCACCCACCAGTCCGGGTCGCGGGTCGCCTGGATGAGCGAGTCGACCGCGCGCTCGTCCTTGGTCTGATTGAGGATCTCGATGGCGGCGCGGCGGATGTCCTCGTCCTTGTCGCGGATCAGCTCGAGCACCGCATCGATCACCCGCGGACCGCCGATCTTGCCGAGCGCGTCGGCGGCGCGGCTGCGCACCCACCAATCGCTGTCCTTCAGCGCCTCGAGCAGATGCTTGACCGATTTCGCGTTACCGACCTCGTTCAGCACCTCGACCGCGGCGCGGCGGGCATTCTCGTTCTCGTCCTTCAGGATCTCGATCAGGTAGCGGATGGTGTCGGGATCGTTGGCCTTGATGACGACGTCGATGGCCTTGTTCTGCACGTCGATCTCGGGATCGCGCAGCAGAGCGCAGACGCGCTCGATGTCGATCTTGCCGTCCATGCGCTGCAGTGCCGAGAGCGTCGCGCCGCGGATCAGCTTGTTGGGATCCTTGAGCAGTCCCTGCAGCGCCGTCTGCACCTCCGGCGTATTGAAGCGGGCGAGGATGTTGATGATGTGCACGCGCGCGATCGGATCCTTGCCTTGCACGCGGCCGAGGAGCTCCGGCACGGTATCCGGGCCGGCGATCTCGCCGATGATCCGAAAGAGCGCCGCCTTCTCGTTCGGCTCCTGCGTGTAGGCGGCATTGAGCAGCTCGCGCACGCCGAAGCGGGACTTCTGCGCGGCGATCACCTCGAGGAGCGCCGATTTGGAAATGCCGGGTGTGGCGAGCGCCTCGATCAGCAGATGCGGCGGATAGCTGCGGTTGCTGGTGAGCGCCCAGGCGATGCCCGCCACCACGCGGGGACTTCCTTCCACCAGGCCCCGCACGAACAGCGGGAAGGATTTCTGGCTCACGAGGCCCGCCAGCGCCTCGACGAAGGCGAGGGTGGCGTTCTTGTCGGCATCGGGCAGCGCCGCGAAAATCGATTCGATGGCGCCGGAACCGAGATCCTTCAGACGCGCGACGGCCTTCTGGGTATCCGCGCTTCCCGGGTCGGTACAGGCCCTGATCTCGGTGATCAGCCGGTCGGCGCGCAAATTGGTGAAGAAGCTCATTCAGCCTTTCCGCAAAGGCACTCCCGCCCGGCTCCCTCGCGCAAATGCACATCCCTGCCGAGATGTCGCGAAACCGGCGCCTTGTGCGCTAACCCACCCACAATCGAGCCGTTCTCTGCGGCCCGATCAGCAGATGAAATTATGCCATAGCCCCGGACGGGGCACGACGCGCAGTCCCGGCGAGTGTGTAAGAATCGCTCACATGTCCGAAGATGCCGCCTTGAATGCCGTCAGAACCGCCCTCGAGGCGTACGTCGACCCCTATCTGTGCGAGTCTCTGGGGGAAGCGGGGGCGTTGCGGGAGTTGGCGGCGCAGGGCGAGGGGTATCGGGCGCGGGTCACCCTCGGATACCCCGTGGGCGGGTACCAGCCGGAATTGGCCGCCGCTCTCGCCAAGCACCTGGCCGCCCGAGGTCTCGCGGCGCCGCTCGCGCTCGAACTCGCGGCGGATATCGCCTCGCATGCGGTGCAACGGAATTTGAAGCCGCTCGGGGAGATCAGGAACGTGATCGCCGTCGCCTCCGGCAAGGGCGGCGTCGGCAAATCCACGGTCGCCGTCAATCTGGCGCTCGCCTGGGCCGCGCAGGGCGCGCGTGTCGGGATCCTCGATGCGGACATCTACGGGCCGAGCCAGCCGCTCATGCTGGGGCTCGACGGGCGGCGGCCCACCTCCCCCGACGGCAAGCACCTCGAGCCGCTCGAGAGCCACGGGGTGGCGGCGATGTCCGTGGGCTTCCTGGTGGATGCGGAGCAGCCGATGGTCTGGCGCGGGCCGATGGTCACGCAGGCGCTCACTCAACTGCTCGCGGAAACGCACTGGGGCGCGCTCGATTATCTGGTGGTCGACATGCCGCCCGGCACGGGCGACATCCAGCTCACGCTTGCGCAGCGGGTTCCGGTCGCGGGCGCCGTGATCGTCACCACGCCGCAGGACATCGCCCTCGCCGACGCCCGCAAGGGCCTCAAGATGTTCGAGAAGGTGTCCGTCCCGGTTCTCGGGATCGTCGAGAACATGAGCGTTCACGTGTGCTCCAATTGCGGGCACTCGGAGCACATCTTTGGTGCAGGTGGCGGCGCGCGCATGGCTGCCCAGTACGGGGTGAAGCTGCTCGGCGAGCTGGCGCTCGATGTGCGCATCCGGGAGGAGGCCGACGGCGGGCGTCCCACGGTGGTGGCGGCGCCCGACTCGCCGCGCGCGCAGGCGTATCTCACCATGGCCCGGCGGACCGCAGGCGCGCTCGCGATCCGCGCGCGCGATCGCAGCAGCGTCTTCCCGAAGATCGTGGTCGAGGAAAGTTGACGCGGACGGTCCGCGATATCCACCGCACCGAAGCGTACCGATGAGCTCTCCCGTGGAATCCCCCGCGCGATCCCCCGTGTACACCGGCATCCTGCCCTGCCAGAAGATCAGGGCCATGCTGAGCGCGGGCGAGATCCTGCCGCCCGCGATGAATCAGATTGCTCCCGACCAGATCCAGCCCGCCAGCATCGACCTGCGCCTCGGTGAGTGCGCCTATCCGGTCGATGCCAGCTTCCTGCCGGGCAAGGACATGACGGTGCTCGACAAGATGCGGGAGCTGGATCCGAGCTTCGAGCGTTTCAAGATCGATCTGGCCAACGGCGCGGTCCTGGAAAAGGGGCGGGTATACGTCATTCCGCTGCTCGAGACCATCAGCTTGAAAAGCGACGTCAGGGCGTTCGCGAATCCGAAGAGCTCGACCGGACGGCTCGACATCCTGACGCGGCTGATTGCGGATCGCGCGACGCTGTTCGATCAGGCCGAGGAGGGCTACGCAGGGCAGCTCTACCTCGAGGTGGCGCCACGCAGCTTCAGCGTGGTCGTGAGAACGGGCACGCGGCTGAACCAGCTGCGATTTCGCCGCACGCGCGGGGAGAATCCGAAGCCGATTACCGCCGCGGAGTGGCGCGCCCTGCTCGCGGAGCAGCAGATCGCCGACTCCACCCGCATGACCGAGAAGACCGCCGTCCTGCCCTTCACCATCGACCTGCGGGGCTCGGGGGCCGCCGATGCGCTCATCGGATGGCGCGCGAAGAAGCACGTCAGGCGCATCGATCTGGAGCGCCGGGACTACGATCCGCTCGCCTTCTGGGAGCCGTTGCGTTTTCACGCGGACTCCTCCCTGATTCTCGATCCGGATGAGTTCTACATCCTGATCACCAAGGAGGCGATCGCCGTGCCCCCCGAGTTCGCCGCCGAGATGCTGCCGTACGACACCCGGGCGGGGGAGTTTCGCGTTCATTACGCCGGCTTCTTCGATCCCGGATTCGGCTGGGACATGCGCACCCGGCGGGCGGGCAGCAGCCGGGGAGTGTTGGAAGTTCGCTCCCACGAGGTGCCCTTTCTCCTCGAGCACGGCCAGACGGTGGGCTGGCTGCGCTACGAGCGCATGGCGGAGCGTCCGGACCTGCTCTATGGCAGCGGTACCGGATCCAACTATCAGGGGCAGCAGCTCAAGCTCGCCAAGCAGTTCAAGCCGCTGGTCATTGCGCCTTGAACGCCTCGATCTTGAGCGCCACCTGCGTGCTGCCCTTGACGTGCTGCTCGGCGCGCGCCGGCATGTAGTGGAGCGCGGGAGCGAGCCAGAGATAAGTGGTCTTGTTCGAGCCCGCCGCGTGGCTGGTGTAGAGAATGGTGGGCAGCTTCCCGAGCGGCGTGTCGAGCGTGACCTGCTCGTGCCGACGGTACTCGTAGCGATCGATCTCGTCGGTGTTGAGCATCCAGAAGCTCTCGGGCGCAGCCTGCGCCTGCAGCTCGAGCATGATCGCGATCTGCACCGAGAGCGGATCCTGCGTTCCCGGTTGCAGCTTGAGGTCGAGCAGCTTGCCTTTCGCCATGCCGGTCACGTGACCGTCCTTCCAGTCGAACTGCGCCATGACGTCGTTGCCGCCGCCGCCCGCCTGGAAGGCCAGCGGCTCGACGCCACCTGCCGTGAGCCTGAAGCGGCTCGACTGGCGAAGCGGATGCGGAAAGGCGAGCCGAAAGATGCCGTAGGCTCGATCCGTCGAGGTGTAAAGATACGACTGTGGCCCGGTCGCCCGCAGCTCAAGCGTCGAGGTGCCGGCGGTGATGCCGTGCCAGGCGATGCTGTAGGTGGCGACGAATTGCGTCGGCTGCGCCGGCGTCCGCGAGGATGCCGCCTGCGGCGATGCGGCCTGCGCCCACGCACCAGCAACCAACAGCGCCGTGGCGAGAGTCCCGCGCTCAAGTCTCCCGGCTGACATCGAAATCCTCCACCAGCGGCCCCTCGAGCGGCTGGCCGTCGAGCCACGGCCGCCCCTCGCGCCAGGCGAGTCTGCCGTCCGCCACCCAGCCGATCACGCGCGGATAGATGATGTGCTCGGTGGCCTGAACCCGGGCTGACAGGCCCTCCTCGGTCTCTCCCGGCCGCACCGCGAGTCGCGACTGCAGAATGACCGGTCCGCCGTCGAGCTCCGCGGTGACGAAGTGCACGCTGGCGCCGTGTACCCGATCGCCGGCCTCGAGCACCCGCCGGTGCGTGTGCAGGCCCCGATGCAGCGGCAGGAGCGAGGGATGGATGTTGAGCATGCGGCCGGCCCGCGCCTCGACGAATTCCCGCGAGAGAATGCGCATGAAGCCAGCGAGCACGATCAGGTCCGGTTGCGCCGGCGCGAGCGCCTCCTCGAGGTCCCGCTCGAACCGCTGCCGATCGGCGCCGCCGCCGAATGCGACGGTGCGCGTCTCGATACCCAGGGCGCGGGCGGTGTCGAGGCCGGCCGCGCCGGCGCGTTCGGATAGGACGAGCCGCACGCGAGCGTTGATCCTCCCCTCGGCGCAGGCACGCGCGATCGCCGCCATGTTGGAGCCGCGGCCGGAGATGAGCACCGCGAGCTGCAGCGCGCTCGGGGTGCTCACTCGATGAGGCAGCCGCGGCTGCCGGGACGGATCTCGCCGATCACCTGCGCGGTCTCGCCCCGGGCGGCGAGAAACTCGACCGTCTGCGAGGCGTGCTCCTTCGACACCACGGCGATCATGCCGATGCCGCAGTTGAAGGTCCGGTACATCTCCGCCGTGTCGATGTGCCCCACGCGCTGCAGCCAGTCGAAGATCGGATCGCGATGCCAGCGGCGGCGCTCGAGAACCGCCTCGAGGCCATCCGGCAGCACGCGCGGGATGTTGTCCGTCAGGCCGCCGCCGGTGATGTGGGCGAGCGCATGCACCGGCAGCTGCCGCGCGAGCGCGAGCAGGGGTTTCACGTAGATTCGGGTAGGAGCCAGCAGCCGGTCGAGGAGCGGCTGGCCCTCGAGCTCGGTGGCCGCGCCCGCGCCGGAGAGCGCGAGGAGTCGGCGAATGAGCGAGTAGCCATTCGAGTGCGGCCCCGAGGAGGCGAGCCCCACGATGGCATCGCCCGCCTGCACGGCGCTGCCATCGATGATCGACTCCTTCTCGACCACGCCGACGCAGAAGCCGGCGAGATCGTAATCCTCTCCGTGGTACATCCCCGGCATCTCCGCGGTCTCGCCCCCGACCAGGGCGGCGCCCGCCTGGGCGCAGCCTGCGACGATTCCCCGCACCACCGCTT
>Ga0335078_10007185_pt1 | contig 16506 bp, 17 predicted proteins | sample Lox_Sample_32_FD_206711 | JGI IMG/M metagenome (GOLD analysis project Ga0335078, IMG submission 206711) | Soil microbial communities from Loxahatchee National Wildlife Refuge, Florida, United States - Lox_Sample_3.2 | ecosystem: Environmental > Terrestrial > Soil > Wetlands | place: USA...
GGATAACGGCTGCCCTGCGGTGAACTCGTTGGGGGCACCGGAGGTCGAGTTCACGTAGTTGACTGACACGTCCAGGGCAGACGAGGGCTGGGCCGATTTCATCAGGGCAGCTATCTCGCCGATGTTGGGCGAGCCCCACCCACTGACCATGTTGTACCCGTTGCCAGCAGTCCACGGGATATTGAAACCGTTCAGTATCGGAGTAAAGGCCTTCGCGTAATCTGCGCTGTTCCCGATGCTGTAAAGGAACGGGTTGATCAGCCCAAGGGGGCTCCCCGTGTAGGACGCGACCAGGGTCAGGAGCCCGCTGAGCAGGGGGGAGGACTCGGATGTTCCGCAGATCCCTTCGACCGCTCCGTGGATCACTATGTCAGTTGCCGGGTCGCAGGCGCCCTGCAGCGCAAGGTCAGGTTCCATCCGGCCGTTGGGGTATGACGGTGGAGTCGGTTCGTTGGACTGGTACCAGGGCTTCGGCTCGAGGAAGCTCACCCCTCCCCCGCTCCCACCCGCGTTCTCTCCGTCCTCGGGGACGTACCCCTGGTTGGACCAGGCTGTCTGCTTGATGCTCTCGGTCCCGTTGGCGTTGGTGAAGATGTACGACTGCGTCGCCCCGACGGAGGTAACGAACGGGGAGTCGTCTGGGTTGCTAGACTGAGCCGCCGGACTGGTGCTGTAGCCCCCGCCGCCTCCGTCGTCGCCGGATGAAGCCAAGAAGGTGATCCCCCTGAGAGACCCCAACGCCATGAGCTGGTCGGGAAGCAAGACGTTGAAGTAGAAGAAGCTCGGTCCGAGGAACGACCAGTACCACTCGGGTGCGACGCCGAAGCTCATCGACAGGTCGGTGACCCTGTCCTGGGACACCACCGGCCCCAGGTCGGCTGCGAAGGAAAGCGCGTTGTTGGGGACGTACATGTCGATGGCAGCCAGGGGTGCCATCGAATGAGATGACTGGACGTCGAGGTCGATTTCTCCGTCCCACCCCTCGCTGACCCCCAGGTTGGGGTTGTAGGGCCCAACAGGGATGATGGTGAAGTTCGTGTCGGGGAATCCGTACAGCCTGTCGAACTGCAGGAGGTCCTGGGTGACTGTGGGGTTGCCGAAGAAGTCCATCAGGCCTATGGTCTCTCCCTGACCCATTATGCCCTTGCCATAGAGGGCGGTCGCGTTGTAGACCGGAGGCAGGAGCTTGGCTGAGAAGGCCCCTTCCGTGAAGGTCACGTTCCCCGGCTGGGCCCCCAGGGATGTCAGAGAGCGGGGAGTGACCAGAAGAGCCGTCGCGTTCGAGCCGACGAATTCTGCACCATAGAACTCCGACGCGCCGCTGGTCATGTAGTAGGTGCTCGTCCCGTTGGTGTACAGGTCGACGTCGGCACCCAGGGCCTGCTTGACCTGGGCGACCGTCCCCTGAACCACGATGATGGAGTCGAGGGCCGTTTCAACGACGCTCAGACCGCTCCCCTGGAGCCTGCTCATCACCTGATCATACTCCGCGGTGGGGAGGAACTCGCTCTGCATCTCGCTGGCGGTGAGGAAGTGATGGAACATGGGGGACGAAGGATCAGAGACTTCCGCCACCATGGACGTTAGCAGGCCGCTGTTGCGGAGAGGGATCGCCAGGTTGACCAGGACCTGAAGGTCGGGCGGGGCCGCCCCCGCGGTCCTGAAGCCACCGAGCAGCGGCTGGCTCTGCGACTGGCTTCCGTCGGACCCGTTGGTGACAGATACGGCCCCCGCCGGGAGCGCGGCAAGGAAGGAAGTGGAAAGCACGAAAAGGACCAGTACGGATAGCGCCCGCCGGGGAAGGCTCAAGCTATCGAGCTCGTCAAACATTCCCGGTCATTTAAGGGATACTGGGATCACACCAAGATGCATTTCACCGAGGAAAGCCTTAACTACACGGAAAAAAGCACAATTTTCAAGAGTTTACGTTTCGTTGGAAGTTAAGGTTCTGGGAGCCGCCAGGCAGGTCGGCCGCTCCGCGTTTCTAGTCACGCACAAGGACAGCAAGATCCTGCTCGACTACGGGGCGATGACCACCAAGGTCCCAGGGTTCCCCATGCACGTCCCCCCTAAGGATATCAAAGGGTTAGTGCTCAGCCACGCGCACCTAGACCACTCGGGGGCTGCTCCGCTCCACTTCCTCAGCGGGACCATGAAGCTTCATGCGACCCCGGTGACCTCGGAGCTTTCCAACATTCTGATCCAGGACTTCATCAAGATCTCCGGGCAGTACCTCCCGTTCGAGTTCCTCGACCTCATGGCAATGAACTCCAACACAGTCAACCACGGATACATGGAGCCCTTCAATATAGGGGACTTCACCATCCAGTTCTATGACGCAGGGCACATACCTGGCTCAGCCGTGGTGGCCGTGGAGGCAGGGAACAAGCGCCTCGTGTACACCGGGGACATCAACGGGGAGGAGACGAACCTCTTGCAGGGGTCCTGGAAGAACCTGGGAGAAGCAGACATGGTGATAACAGAGTCGACCTACGCGACGGCAGACCACCCCGGGCGGAAGAAGGCCGAGGACGAGCTGGTGGAGTTCGCTAGGACTGTGGTCGAAAGGGGAGGGATCCTGCTGGTCCCCGCCTTCTCCGTGGGAAGGGCTCAGGAGGTAGCCATGACCCTGGTGAAGAACGGGTTCAATCACCCGATAGCGATGGACGGGATGGCGCTCAAGGTTAACGGGATACTTCTCAGGTACCAGGAGTACCTCCGGGACCCGACGCTCCTTAGGAGGACCCTCGAGACCATGGAGGAGGTCACGAGCTGGACCCAGAGGAGGAGGCTCGTCAAGAAGCCTGGTGTCATAGTATCCCCGGCAGGGATGCTCGTGGGGGGCGCCTCGATCTTCTACAACGAGCACCTTTCGATGGACGAGAAGAACGGCATAGCGATAGTCAGCTTCCAGGTCCCGGGGACCCCCGGGAGGACCCTCATCGACAAGGGGCTCACCATCTACAGGGGGAAGCCCACCAAGGTGAAGGCAGAAGTCAGGCGCTTCGACTTCTCGTCGCACAGCGGTAGGTCATCGTTACTCAGCGACCTGAAGGGGATAGGAGGGAGCCCGAGGTTCCTCACCGTCCACGGGGAGGAGGAGTCGTGCCTGGCCCTCGCAAAGGAGCTTCACGATGGCTTCGGAGCAGAGGCGACGGCCGCGATGCCAGGCCAAGAATTCACCGTCTAAATACCGATTACATTCTATCCGCACCAATTTGAGCGACCAGGTTCCACCGGCCGAGAACAAGCGGGTCACTCCAGCCAACCTGATGGTGGCGGCGGTCATCGTCGTCGCGATACAGGCCCTTGCCCTCGCAATCACATACCTGAACCTCCCCACCTACCAGCAGCTGGTCAGCTCAACGGGCGGGAGCTACGACCCAGCGGGGCCGAGCGCTGCGGGCGCTGTCCTCAACGCGATCCTCCTCGTGGCGTTCGCGTTTGCCCTGACGGTCGCCCTGGTCTGGCTCCTGAGACGGAAGATGGTCCTTTCGTTCAAGGTCGTGATATTCGGGTCGGTCGCCTTCTCGTCATTCGTCCTGACCCTCACAACCGCAGGTGCCTTCGCTGTCAACTTTCTCCCTGCGAATGTGGTATATCCGTTCGCTTTCGGAGTCCCGTCGGCCATCGTGCTGGGCCTGGCCTACGTCATCTTCGTCAAGAACAGGGTCTGGCTCGCCACGGCGATTCTTGCTTTCGTCGGGGCTGAGGTCGGAAGCTTCTTCGCAGAGACCATTCCCTTCTGGACCGCCCTCGCCCTCCCCGTCGCCTTTGCGATCTACGACATCTATGCCGTCTTCAAAGGGCCGCTGAAGTCCCTGATTGGGACCAACCCGGGGATCGCCCTCGTAGGGATGTCCATCAAGGCGGGGGAGTTCACCCTCGGACTAGGCGATATCGTCTTCTACTCCCTCCTCCCCTCCTTGGCGTTCGCCCAGTTCGACGGCTCCTTCGGGATACTCCCTGCTCTGCTCACGATACTAGCCATAGACGTAGGAATGGTGATCACGCTCTTCCTGCTGTCGAGGCGCAGGATGCTCCCCGGGCTCCCGATACCGATGCTGTTGGGGGTCCTCGTGATAGTGCGGTATCTCGTCTAGAACTCTACTACAGACGCCTTCGTCCCCTTGAGCAGGGCGTCCGCATCAGCCGAGGTCGTCTTGAACGTGACGAGCCCTGCCTTCGTCCTCAGCTTGACCTTGGCCTCATCGCCGCTGCGAATGACCCTAACCTCTTCGGTGGAGCCTAGAAGTTTTGCGAATTCGTCTCTTGACTTTAGTTCCTTGGGCATATTTACTCCCGTCAGTGAGGGGCTTATCAATGCTCCTCGGCTTGGGCCGCTTTGACATATCGAAGACGAAAGGTTCCTCGAGAGCACTTCGTTCCGCGCCCAGAACGAGACCTGATTGTTCTATATCAAGTCTTGCGATGTTCAACTAATCCTTAAAATGCGGGATGAGCGTGTTCTGCCTCACGGTTTGAAAACAAAGTCTGTAATCAGACTTTCTGCCTTATCCATTGCGTCTATCCTTGCACTTATGGTCGCTATCCCTGCCACGCAAGCGGCATCCGTCCCCTATCCCCAGCCGGTCTACGTCTCATGCTTCGCCGGTGGTCCCTCCCACATACTGGTCTTCTTCAAGCTGAACGATCAGTCGAGGCTGACGAGCTATCTAAACGACGCCTATTACAATCCTGGCAGCCCCTCCTATCACCAATTCGTTTCTGCAGCGCAGTTCGATGCTCAGTATTCGGCTCCGTCCTGGGTCTTCAATACAGTCGAGTCGATTTTCCACATCAACGGACTCTCTACAATCGCCAGTGGCCCAATGCTGATTGAAGGCACAGGCTCCGAGTCCAACGTCCAAACTGCGCTTGCGCAGTTGGCTGGTTCCTCCAAAATCCAGAGTTACATCATCGGTGCCGAGTGTATGCCCCAAACTGACGGCGGGCAGCCCAGCAAGACCAGCCAGGCTCCCTCCTATGCCCCTACTGATGCCAGAGGGGCCAACGTAGGATCAACACCATTGTCGAATGGGAAGGGAGGAAGCGGGCCCAATTCATGCACGTATCAGGACGTCATCGCAGACGGACCGCAAGTCTGGCTGCCTTGCGGACTCCAGACCATATATGACGAAAACCCTCTCATCAACCAAGGGTCTTCGGGGTCGCATCAGACCATAGCCCTGGTCGACGCGTACGGTGACCCGGACAATGAAACGGGGCAGGTCAACGTCCACACGTCTAGTTATGTTTACGACAACATTGCTTGCTCGGACCTCGCGACCTTCAACACCGAGTTTAACCTCCCTCAGTCTGCCTGCAGCGTGATATATCCAACAGGAGTACCACAACTGGCAGCCTATAACGCCGTGGATGCCGAAGGTTGGGCGACAGAAACTGCCATCGACATGCAATATTCCCACACCATGGCTCCTCAGGCTCACATTCTGGAGGTAACCTCATCGACAGATTACGACGACCTGTATGCGTCAATAGAATACGTTGTTAACAACCAACTGGCCAACATGATCAGCCTCAGCTTCGGGTCCTGGGAAGAAGGGTTCTACTGCACCTCGGCAGCCTACGGCTGCGCACCCCCCGTGTCAGCAGCGCTGATGCTCGGCTACGACGAGATATTCCAGCAAGCCGCCGCCGAGGGGATTGGCGTTTTCGCCTCGTCAGGCGACTACGGCGCTTACACGCCATACACCGGAGATGTGTCAGCATCAAGCCCAGCGACCGACCCGTGGGTTTCCGCCGTAGGAGGGACCACCCTCCTGGCGACCTTCACGGCCCACACGGTCACAAGAACAGAAACAGCATGGAGCTTCGGATCCGATTCTTACAACCCCTACATAGGCACCGGGGGAGGATTCTCGATGGTCTTCGGAGAGACACAAGGGCAGCAACGGATCCATATCTCAACCCAGGTGTCATCGATACCTGAACCGGCCCTCCAGATCACCTTCTATCCTCAAGGCCAGAGAGGTGAACCCGACCTTGCCGCTGACGCCGACCCGTCGACGGGAGTCCTGATAATCCAGGATGGGGCGTTCTCGCCATATGTCTGGGGCGGGACCAGCCTCGCGGCGCCTCTCACGGCTGGGATGGTCGCCACAGTCCAAAGCAACATGAAACACTTCACGATAGGAGTCTTGGCTCCCTCGCTGTACATGATGTACTCGCAGCAACACGGGTTCATCTACGTCCAGCAGACGCAGTTCCTCATCGATCAACTCAATTTCGGGGTCCTCGGAACCATGTTCCAGACGGCCTCCGGTCAGAACGGGGAATACTCCGTGACGCCAGGGGTATGGAACCCGGTCGACGGCCTCGGTCAGCTTAACGTCAACGCCCTTTCACAGGCTTTCTCCAACAGTTTCGGCAATCTAGGCGGCTACGGCTTCTAGGCAGAGCCGTAGCTTTCCCAATTTTGTAAACCCCGACTTCAAGGAACCGAGTTCGTCAGGCTACCGCAAATTGAACGGAGATGTGGATCGATCCGGCGTTGGCGCCAGACCAACTCAGTGTCATCAGGGCCTGGACCGTCGGGCCCTGCACCTGATACGAATATCCGCTCCAGCACCCCGGCGTTATCGACGTGGATTCGCCCCCGGGGCTTATCGGGACGAGCGCTACTGCACCTTCACATTTCATCCCTGAGGTGACTCTTGGAGCGGCCCCAGATTCGATGGTGGCGTTCAGGGCGCTTGCGTCCCCGCCGGCAACGTAGATTGTCCCGGTTCCAATGTTCTCAAACGTAACACTGAAGGAGATCGACTGGTCACCGGCGGCGCCCGAGACTTGGGCACTCACGGTGAGCACTTTGACCTGGGACGACGGCGTGTAAGTGAAAGAACTTCCAGATTGAGTTTGAGTTGTGGCGGTAGATGTTGGAACGGCGACTGTGGAGGTCATGGTCGTTGCCTCGCTAGTTGTCGTAGTTGCCTCGCTCGCTGTCGTCGAGACAAAGGTCGCTATGTAGGTCTGGTTGCCCCCCTGAGCAGAACTCGTAACCGACCCTGTTCCAGTTGTCGAACTCGCGCTTGGTGTGGTGCTCCCACCCGTGCCTGGCATCGTCAGGCCTACGAAGGCGACAGCGATAACGGCGATGATAACAACAGCCAAACCGGCACCGAGAGTTGAACGATTCAATTGGCTCGAGACCGCCAGAGGTGCGTCAGCAGGGGTGAATAAGCCAACAGGATTGAACGCCCCGTGGGGACTGTTCCAGGACTCTCTGGGAGAGCCGCATTGCCTGATAACAGTGGTTTGGGATGGCAAACTCTGCCTGCAGGCTGCAACCGCGACCAGATGCCTTCCAAGGAGGTGAGAGAACGAAGGAAGTTGCGGGCAACTGAAACGGGCGATTTCATGATGTGGATGAGTCAAGCTTAATAACTCGAAGACGAGGGCGATTATTCAGCGGCACCGAGAGCAGCTAGGATGTGAAAAGACGAGTTTCGGACGAGGAGGCTACGGGCGGAGCAGCAGCGGCGGGAGCGGCGGCTTCAGGTCCTTCAAGCCAAAGCCGGTTGAGGTCGGAAAGGAATACGACGTTACCATTTCCGAGATCAGCAGGCGCGGTGACGGCATTGCAAAGATCGACGGTTTCGTCATCTTTGTGGCCGGTGCCAAGCAGGGCTGGCAGGGCAAGGTCAAGGTGACCCAGGTAGCCAACAGGTTCGCCACCGGCGCGGTCGTTGGCGGTTCTGAGGGCATGTCTGGCACCGAAGGCCAGGCCTCCACAAGCGAGAGCGAAAGCGAAGGAATGTAAGGCTCCCCAAGAGCCTGAGTTCTGACTGGCGGCTCGTCTTTATCAACGGCCGCACCGTCTTCTTTTTGTCGAGCTAGGAAGGGCCTGGCCCCCGACCCCCGATTCTCTCATGGCGGCGTGACACCTCTACGGCGGCGATGGGGATGACCACTCCGAGGGCCACTATGAGCAGGGCGCCGAGGACAAGCGCGTAGGCAGACCCGAACCCCCAGGAAGTGTCGAGCCCGCCTTGCAGGAACTGGGGGAGAATCACAGACGCGAACGGGGAGAAGGCGAACTCGTTCGCCCCACCTGGGATCGCCGGGATCGCGCTTACTACCGCTGCCATCCCGTTCATCACTACCCCGACTAGGAAGACCCCGTAGACCAGACCTCTGATCCACCCCTTCGCCCGGTCGACGATGTACCCGGCAGGGAGCAACAGGAACGGGATCGCTGCGACCAGGAACCTGGGACCGTAGGAAAGCCCGCCGTCGGGCTCGTACCACATCGAGTAGGGGATCAGTATCCCGAGGAAGATCGCGAGATAGAGGAGCATCTCCAACCTTGCCTTCCCTCCTCGCAGCGCGTCGATGTACCCTAGGATGCCGAGGACTAGCACGGGCGCAAAGATCAGGAGCCCCCTCGACAGACTCAAGGAGTCCAATGCCAGCCCAAAGACGGGCGAGGTCGTGAAGGAACCGAGCACAGACGAAACGTGAAGGTAGTTCTGCTCGGTGCCCATGAGAGGGTTCCCGAATATCGAGTAGTCATAGTACCCTATCGCAGCAAACCCTGGGATAGACCCCAGGAAGTACGCTCCCGCCGACCTGAGCCACTCTCCCCTGTTCCTCCTCCCGAGGAAGATGAAGGCAAACATGATGGGGAGGAGGACCCCGTTCACGGTGTCCACCGTGAAGGCGACCCCCGCCGACACCCCGGAGAGAACTGCCAGGCTAGCCCCTCCCCCTTCTGCCCGTACGGCTTTCACTCCGAAGAACGCAGTCAGGAGGACGAATAGGGCCGAAGGGTCGCTCTGGAAGAAGTAGGTCGCGAAGGGCCAGAGGATGGTGGAGAAGGCGAACGCGAACCCCAGGAAGAGAGACGTCGACCTCCGGAAGTAGAGGGAGGCCAGCTTGTAGAGGACGTATGCTGCGAGAGCCCCCGTGAGGGCGACGAACGTCTCCGAAAGGAGCAGGACATCCCCGTAGGCGGTGTACCCCCCTGCCAGGGTGAACCCCAGCCCTGTGAACGGGAGGGCGAGGAAGGCAGTCCCTGGAGCGAGCGCGGAGTAGTTCTGCCCCTTGTAGACGAAGTCGTCCACGCTCCAGGGAGGGACCTTGGTCGCTGACGTCAGGGCGAACGTGTGGTCGTGCCAGAGGGCGTAGTCGAGCTGGACGAAGGATGTCGGATGGTCGGTCGCCCAGACCCCGTTGATGCTAAGCTCGAAGGCCAGGAGGGCGACGACGAATACCAGGAGACCTGGAGTCAGGAAGCGCCGCAACACCCCACCGGTAGCGGGGACGCTTAATTCCGTATCCATAGGATGATTTCGGAACAGGACACAGAAAGGATTAATTGACGCCGGCGGGCCGATTCCACGATGGTTCTCTTCGCAAAGGACATAGTCGAGAAGGAGTTCCTCACCATGTCGGCGAGCAGTACGGTCCTGGAGGGGGCGAAGGCGATGAAGGACTCGCATCACGGGTTCGCCGTGGTAGGGACTCCCGGTCAGCCGCAGGGGATTGTGACAGAATGGGACATCCTGTCGAAGGTGGTAGCGGCGGGACGGGACCCGGAGAAGGTCACCCTGTCCGAGATCATGTCCTCGAACCTGCTGAGCATCGACAAAGACGCGCCACTGTCAGAAGTCTCTCAGATCATGACCGAGAGGGGGGTGAGGAGGCTGCTGGTAAAGGACGGGAACCAGGTCATCGGGTTTATCACCTCGAAGACGATGATGGCCAGGATGAACGAATACGTGGACAAGGTCTCCACTCAGATAAGCCGGCTGCAGGCCCCCTGGTTCTGAAGGAATCGAATTGACGGTGACCGTATACGTCGACGGTCTTGCAGAACCCAAGAACCCGGGTACGGGCACCTATGGGTTTCTCATCTATGACGGAGCGAAGAAACTTGCGGAGGGTTCTGGTCTCGCAGGATATGAAGTGACGAGCAACTTTGCAGAATACACAGCTCTGGCCGAGGCCCTGAAGAGGCTCGGGGCTCTTCATATCGAAGGAGACGTTTTAGTCAGGTCTGACTCGAAGCTCCTCGTAGGCCACATGAGCGAGGGGTGGAAGGTCAAGGGGGGGATGTACCTGGAGAAGCTGAAGGAGGTGAGGGACCTGATGAAGGAGTTCGGTTCGATAAGATTCGAATGGATACCGAGAGAGCAGAACGGGGAAGCCGACCTGCTGACACGAATCGCCTATGAAAAGTACAAGCGGTGAATTGCTGGAGTGAGCACGACCGGAGTTGGATAAGGGACAGGTGGGTCAGGGTATTCGTACGCCGTCACCAGTGGGTGTGAGTTCAGGTGAGAGTACTCAGACAGAAAGGACAGTTTCACAGAACTCCCTTCCCACGGATTGACGATTAGAACGCTAAGCTAAATCCCCCCAACAATTAATTGCCCCGTGCATTTCCTGAGAAGATGTCTTGAATCGGCAATTCCCAATTCAGGGTGAGGCAAAGTCAATTGCAAAGAACCCGCACTTTGCCCCACGACCAGGCCAAGAGTCTACTTCCCTTGCTTCAAGCCTACCGAGAGTTGGTCAACAAAATGATCGGGGACATATGGGGAGCGATTGAATGGAAGAGGGTCCTGAAGACCAAGTCGTTGGGCGATACCTCGATATCTCCCATGAAACAATTTAGGTTGTTTCCACATCTCCCAGTAACCAGACAATTCAAGCATGCTATCAGGGACGGGTACATCCCAAGCTGGGAATACGCGGCCCACTGGGTAGATTCTGCTGAGAGGGCAGCGTTTGCCATTGTCAAGTCTTGGAAGAAGAACTACAACAATGGAGAGCGCAGCAGGAAGTGTCCTTCTGTGAGAAGGTTGTTCGCCCAGACAAAACAGAGTCTTTGCAAGCTCGAAGATGACAAGTTGAGAATAACCGTCAAGCCTCACGAATTCGTTTTCATCGACCTCTCCAAGAGGTACTTCAAACTTCCTGCCGAAATGTCCCCCTTTGGCATTGGCGAGCCTATAATTACACCAGACAAGATTCACCTTCCACTTTACACCCATGATGAGAAAGTGGGGAGCACCCCTGACCTGATGGCTTGGGACTCGAATTTCGATTCCTTCGACGGCTTTTCTCCGGAGACTGGATGGACGAAGATAGATACCAAAGTATTGTCACTTGTGCATTACAACTCCTCGTCAAAGCTTGGCTCAATCAAGAGTAGGTTCGGACGCTCAATCAAAGGTCGGAGACTACAGAAGAAGTATCGTAACAGAGAGATTAACAGGGCAAAGAGACATCAAATCGAGATTGCGAGGGTCCTGAGGCACTCTTCCGACAGGATTGTGATGGAGGCTCTGAGGAAGAGAAAGATGTTGAAAGGGAGGGCCTTCAACTACAGATTGTCCAAGACCGACTGGCGGGGGATTGCCACCCTCGCCGGGGAGAGGGTGGAAGAAGTACCACCCCATTGGACGTCGAAGAACTGCTCCAGATGTGGGTGGACAAACAAAGACCTGTATGGGGCGAAAGTCTTCGAATGCAAGCAATGCGGGCTGAGGATAGATAGACAGCTCAACGCCTGCATCGGCATCTACGAGCGAGCGGAGGGAGTTCCCTACGAGATGAGATGGTGGGACGCCAAAGTCCTTCCTTCGATCATAGGTGGGTACTTCCAGTCGGGGGCGGAGTCGAAAGTGGCCGATGAACTCGTGAGGTCGCTATATGAGACCGTGAAGCCTCAGGTCGAATTCGGATACGATAGGTACGCAGACGCGTACCTGCCGAGGTCCGGTTGGACTGAAACCCGTGTGAGAGCGGCGTCTAGCCCACTTTCGAGTGGTTTCCCCACAAACGGGATGTGAGGTGGGCCGGGGGAGATTTGGACTCCCGGCTTCGAGCGTGTGAGACTCGCGTCCTACCAGGCTAGACCACCGGCCCGAAAAGCCCGTTTGAAGACCTGATAATGACCTTTTACTTCTTCAAGCCCACGGAGCGGTTCTTGAGCCTCAGGTCGGACGACTTGCACTTCCTGCACCTTTCCGCGTTGAGGGGGTTCCTCGCGCCGCACCTCAGGCAGACCTGGAGGAAGAGCCTCCTCTTCTGGGCGATCTGCTTCTTGGTCGCGTCTGCTATGGGCATGGATCGGACTTTTCCTCGCCCTTGAACTCCAGACTTTAAGGTTTCAGTGCTGGCAAGATTAAGACGAAGGCGAGCTCCGGGGCAGATGATGGACCTTGCCACGGCCGAAGAATGCATCGCCGCGGCACCGTAGGCGATGGAGTGCATCAGTTACAGGATGCCGCACTACTCCTACAGGGGCGGTTGGTCTTGTTCGGGCTGTCCAAGGGGCACATGGGGCTGTCCGTCCGGACCCCAGTCCTGGAAGACAAGAAGTCAGAGCTGAAGATGTACACCATGACGAAGCCGTCCCTGCACGTTCCGCTGGAAAGGGAGATCCCCGACCTTCTCGTCAAGAAGCTGGTGAAGGCGGCGACCAGGATGAACGAAGGCGGGTCAGCCTAGGGCCTGCTTGACCAGCACGGGGACCTGCGTCGGGGTCATGGCGACCTTGACCCCCGCTCCTGAAAGCGCCTTGATCTTCGAGTCTGCGGTCCCAACGTCCCCGTAGATTATCGCTCCCGCGTGCCCCATCTTCTTCTCCTTCGGGGCGTGCCTCCCGGCGATGTACGCTACTATTGGTTTGCTGTACCCGGACTTCTGTATGTGGCGCGCCAGGCGCTCCTCGGCGTCCCCGCCTATCTCCCCCACTACCACGACCGCCTTGGTGTCGGCCATCCCCTGGGCGAAGTCCATCCATTCGACCGGGGTGCTCCCGTTGATGGGGTCCCCGCCTATCCCCACGGCCACTGATTGCCCGAATCCAGCAGCGCTCAGCTGCCCAGCGATCTCGTAGGTGAGTGTCCCGCTCCTCGAATAGAGGGCGACGTTTCCGGGCTTGAAGGACGGAGCTGGCATGATTCCCATCTTCACGCTCTGGGCCGGGACGATCACCCCGGGGCAGTTGGGCCCTATTATCGAGGCGCCCTTGCTCTGGGCGAGCTGGACCAGCTTCAGCTCGTCCCTGATGGGGACATGCTCCGTGATGATGACCAGAAGCTTGACCCCCGCGTTGAGCGCTTCCTCCCCGGCGGAGAGGGTGAACTCGGCAGGGACAAAGCAGACAGACGCCTTCGCCCCCGTCTCGGCCACCGCTTCCTCTACGGTGTCGTAGACCCGGACCCCTTCTACGGACTGCCCCCCCTTCCCCGGGGTCGCGCCGGCCGCGACGTTGGTCCCGTAGTCGAGCATCAGCCTGGTGTGGAGCCTTCCATACCTCCCGGTGATGTTCTGGACCAGGATCGGGTCCCCCTTCTTTGGCAGCATCATGTCCCTTTCACCGCGGCCTCTACGGCTTCCGGCGCAGTCCTGAAGAGCTTGACCGGCGTCCCGACCAGCATGTTTCTGGCCTCCTCCTCATCGGCCCCGCTCACCCGGGCGTAAAGCGGCCTGACATCCCCTGATGCGAGCACCGCCTTGATCCCTGCTGCCACGTCCGTGCTCCTCGTGATCCCGCCGTAGATGTTGACCAAAATGCGGTTGACCCCCGGGAGCCTGTTGACCAGCCTCAACGCCGCCTCAACCCTCTCCTGCTGCGCTCCTCCTCCCAGGTCGAGGAAGCATGCGGGGTTCCCCCCGGCGTCTCCTACCAGGTCGAGGGTCGAGAGCACAAGCCCGGCCCCGTTGCCTACGACGGCGATGTCCCCCCCGAGCCTGACGAAGGCGAACCCCTGCCTGGACGCCTCCCCTTCGAACTCGTCCTCCGGGTGGAGCTTCGCGAACTCCGGGTGCCTGAAGAGGGCGTTGTCGTCGATGATCACCTTCGCGTCCAGGGGCATCAGGGTCCCATCCTTCCCGACTGCGAGCGGGTTGATCTCGGCCAGCTCGCACTCCTTCTCCCGCGAAAGGCGTTCGAGCGAAAGCAAGATCTTGACGAACTGGGACGACTGCATGTCCGGGAGCTTCAACTGGGAAGCCACCTCAGTAGCGAACCTTTCGTCGATCCCCTCGAGGGGGACCCTGCGGATGACCTTCCCGGCCAGGGACTCGACGTTTATCCCTCCGGCGGCAGCCGAGATGGTAACGAAGGCCCTGTCACCCCGGTCCAGGCTCACCGAGAGATACATCTCCGTCTCGTGAGGGTATGCCTCCTCGACCAACAGAGCCCCGGGCTTCTCTCCGCCTATGGCGAGGTTGAAGATCCGAGTCGCCTCTCTCTCGGCCTGGGTCGGGTCGCTGACGATTGCGATCCCCCCTGCCTTCCCTCTCCCCCCGGCCAGGACCTGGGACTTGATGGCAACCGGCGATGTTAGGGAGGCCATGGCGCCGCGGACCCCGTCCATGTCCCTCACCAAGATCGACTTCGGGAGAGGGAGGCCGTACTGCCTGAAGAGGTCCTTGGCCTGATACTCGAAAAGGCGCACATCAGGCGCGCGAATTAATCGGGATTAAAGGTAGCGCCCTAACCAGGGCGCCCGAGGCACGCGGGGGGCCACAACGTTACGAAACGTCCATAGCGAATAAATAGGCCACGACGACCCTCCGGCCCAATGGCCAACCAACCAGACCAAGAACATGAAGAAATGCCACCACGCGAACCCAACACAATCTACGTCGGCAAGAAACCTACCATGAATTACGTTCTTGCCGTGCTGACGCAGATCAACAACGGGTCCGACTCGGTCACCGTGAAGGCTCGAGGGAGAGCCATCTCGCGGGCGGTCGACGTCGCCCAGGTGTTGACGAAGAGGTTCGCCACCGACGTGAAGGTGCAGCACATCTCCATCAATACGGAGCAGGTCAAGAGCACCATAACCGGCGGCATGAGCAACGTCTCCTCCATAGAGATCAAGCTCGGGAAGTAGGAACCCCAGGAGACGGCTAGACGGACCCCGCGCAGGGCATGATGACAGCGGATGCTGTGGCTCACAATATTCTATTATCCCCCAGCGGCCTAGGGGGGTGACCGAATCCCTTCGCCGAACATTTTTTATGCGCGTCTGCCCGCACCTTTACAGGAATGCAGCCTAAGCTCCCAATCTGCTTCTTCGACGCGAGGACCGGAATCCTCTGCGCCAACTGCCAGGAGCGGCTGCGGAAGGGGGAGATAACCCTGGCAGACGTGGAGGCTTCGAAGGCTGTCGCCCAAATCTCGGACCGGGTCCCGGAGCTCGGGAAGGTCATGCTCAGGAGGGCCTTCGAGGCCAACGGCAGCTACGTGCTGGAGTTCGAGCCCTCGGACATGCCGGTGTTGAGGTCGAGCACACAGCTCCAGTCGGAGCTGGAGGGGGCGCTGAAGGGGAAGGTCTGGCTCGTGGGGGCGGGAGGGAACGACAGGAGGTTCCTCGAGGACGTGTTCTTCCCTGCGAAGGTCCTCACCGTGAACACCGTGTGGCTCCCCGACGGCGGGAAGAAGACAAAGGTGATAGTCCCCGCGAGGCGGAGCGAGCGGAGGATAGGGGACTTCGACAAGCTCAGAGAAGCGGTGAAGCGGGCCAGGGGGATCGAGCTCCTGGTCGAGACAGAGAAGGAAGTCGCAGCGAAGCTGTACTACTGATGGCTGCCGCCGAGTTCGACCGCGTAGCGGGGATCTACGACGAGACGAGGAGGGCGCTGGAGCCTCAGACTCTCGACGGCATACTGCGCGCGCTTTCCAGCCACGGCTGCAGTTCGATCCTCGAGATAGGGGTGGGGACGGGGAGGGTCGCGGCCCCCCTGAAGAAGGCCGGGGTAGACGTGACCGGGTTGGATCTGTCCCGGCAGATGATGGAGCGCGCTCGCTCGAAGGGGGTCGAAGGATTGTTGTTGGGGGACGGGCTGAACCCCCCCTTCAGGGACGGAAGCTTCGACGCCGTCTTACTGGCCCATGTGCTCCACATCGTCGAACGACCCCGGGAACTGATCCAGGAGGGGGCCAGGGTTGCACGAGTCGGGGTCTTCGCCCTGATCCGGAACCGGGACGACGGGAGGTGGTGGTGGTTCACCCCGCCGGGGCCGGCGTCTGCCACGGAGAGAAGAGAGTGGCTCAGGGAGCTGGGAGAGAAGTGGCACTGGTCATGGGAGGAGAACCGTACCCACGACTGGGGGAGGGAGAGAGACCTTCTACGGACCACCCCGCCGGACGAGCTGGTGCAGGTGAGCGACCTTCAGGTTTCAGAATCCCTGGAGATGAGGATAGCCAGGATCCAGAAGGGGGCCTACAGCGTCTTCGCGAGGATGCCCGAAGGGATGAAGGCCGAGCTGATAGCCGAGATGAGACGGAGAGCCGCCGCCTTCCCGAAGGCCACTAGGAGAGAGGTCTACAACCTGGCGTTCTGGGAGTCCGGCACGCTCAGGGGATGAGGCGCTCGGGGTCCCTGGGGAACAGCACGGCTTCCTTGATGTTCTCCATCCCGAGGAGGCGCGCGGTGAACCTCTCTATCCCGAACGAATATCCGCCGTGGGGGGGGACCCCGTAGCGGAAGGGCTCCGTGAACCACTGCAGGGACT
>Ga0335078_10007186_pt1 | contig 16505 bp, 15 predicted proteins | sample Lox_Sample_32_FD_206711 | JGI IMG/M metagenome (GOLD analysis project Ga0335078, IMG submission 206711) | Soil microbial communities from Loxahatchee National Wildlife Refuge, Florida, United States - Lox_Sample_3.2 | ecosystem: Environmental > Terrestrial > Soil > Wetlands | place: USA...
TAGAGTTCGGCGTGATCCAGAGCCTGAAGCACTGGCACCAGCAGATATCCAACCTAGGAGCGAACTACGACCAGTTCCTCAAGGACATCCCTGTCTACAAGGCCGAACTCGAGAACAGCATCACGGCCAGCAAGTTCCTCACCTCGAGCCAGATCAGGCAGATACGGAGCTACATGAGCTTCGTCGAGCTCACCGCCTCCGCCCTCGAGACTCTCAACCTCTACATCCGCGCGAAGGGCCTATCCGACGAGGTCGCCGTCCTCTACGCCAAGGACGAGAGCAAGGAGGGGCGGTTGGCGTCGGCGAAGGGCGAGACTGACCTCCTGCCGCTGTACAAGGCCGCCGGGTACATCCTGAACAGGCCAGAGACTGAGATCAAGGTCTCCGACCAGTACATCCCTGGCATCAGGGTCGTCAAGAAGGGCCTGGACGACACCTTCAGGGAGGCGAGCGCATCCCTAGAGTCGGCGGAGAGGCTCCTCGCACAGAAGGAGCAGGACCTCAACAGGCTGAGCAGGGAGGTCGACAAGATCAAGCTCGACGTCAGCGGGAAGAAGAAGCTGATGAGGCGCACCCAGGAATCGCTCCAGACCGAGGTCGAGGCCGTACGCGCGCAGATAGAGGGCCAGAGGACCGACCGCGACAAGATGCGCGCTGACCTCGACAAGCTCACCGAGCTGGAAAAGGCCCTGGAGATCACCTCGCCCTACAGGAAGATACTCGCGAGCGTGGTCAACAAGTCCAACGAGCTCAACACCCTGATGAGCGGCATCACCAACACCGGGAGCTACTACGAGAGGGTGGTCGAGCTGAGCGAGGTGGAGCAGGTCAAGATAATGGAGAAGATACTGCGCGAGGATGAGGAGAGCCTGAAGGGCGACTCCATCCTCAAGGAGATAGTCGACAGGGAGAGGTTCAGGAGCATCGTCAAGAGCTACATCCGCATCTTCAGCGTCCCCAACTACCCCGGGCTCTCCGACACCTACAGGTCCGACCTCATCTGGGCAACCGTGGGCATACCTCCGGGCCTCTGGGACCAGGAGCTCCAGGGCGCGCTCTCGAGCACCCTCAACGTGTATTCCAGTGTGGAGGCCAGCAAGAGCATCTCCCTACGCCAGATTCCCCAGATGGACCCGTGGACGATCACCTTCCTCGTCATCATGGCGAAAGCCAGGACCGACCAGATAGAGAAGTTCCCGGCGATGAAGAACGACATGGAGGGGGTCCAAAAGTCGGAGAGGATGCTCTTCAGGAGCTTCCTCCTCGAGCAGGGCCTGCCAAGCCTCGACGACCTGATAATGAAGTTCGAGGAACGCAGGGCAGCGCAGAGCGCCAAAGAAAGGGGGGCCTGATGGAGGAAGTTGAGAGTAGGCCAAGGGCAAGGGTCATTGCGTACACCTCAGCCCTGATCATAGCCATCGCCTCCACGATCTACCTCTCCGTGGTCCCTTTCCTCCCAGCGCCACCGGTGGTCCCAGCCCTCGTTGGGGTGGGGCTGGGCGGGCTCTCGCTCCGCAACAGGGGAGTGGCCGTCGCCACGCTCTACCTGCTGGTCTACTTCTCGGTCCTGTGGCAGATGATAGGCTTCGGGTTCTTCCAGCTCCTCTCGGCGGGCGTTGGCCTCGCGGTCATAGTCGCGATGGCGGTCCCTCTCCTCCCCTTCATGGTCAAGAGGGTCGAGCTCACGTCGATGGCCCTCTCGGTGATGGCCGTCTCCCTGATGCTCACCCCCGCCTGGTTCGTCTCGATACCACTCATCGCGGCGGCCGCCTTCGCCTTCGGGAGCTTCGCCAGCCTCGAGGCGATCGCCCTGACCTACCTCTTCTTTCTCACGCCCTTCCTCCTCCTTGAGAACGCGCTTTACTTCACGACGACCACAGGGGCGACCGCCCCCATAGTCTTCGGCCAGTTCACAGCGCTGGCCCAGAACCTCCGGCCCCCCCTCCCTGGTCTGAACGTCCTCTTGACCGGCCTGCCGGCGGACTACCTGTCGAAGCAGGCACTACCGGTCTCCAACTGGCTCGCGACCGACCCGGGGGTCCTCGTCATCCCGATGGTGATACTCGGCGTGATACTGGTCGCCGCCTCCTCCGTCGGGGTCGTCACCCAGAGGCTCATCGAGAGGTTTGAGAAGGCGCGGGAGATGCGGGGTCCGGTCAAGCTCGTCCTCGCCCCCCTCGTCGTCGCCGTGGTCACCCCAGCGGTCTTCATAGTGCTCGTCACCCTCCTCTCCAGGCCGGAGAGCGGGGGCTTCCAGACATCCCTCACCAACGACCCCTCGCACCTCCAGGCGATCTACATGCTCGGATCCTCCTTCCTCCTCACCACGTCGTTCATCGGCCGCGAGTCGCTCATCCTGAGGCTAGAGAGCGTCCAGGTCGGCACCGAGGGCCTCGAGAAGGTGATCGACTACTGCCTTGTCAAGATGGAGGACGCCCAGAAGCTGATCGACACGGTCGCCCGGCGTGTTCCATCTTTGAGCCTGAGCGCCGAGAGGCAGGCCATCTCGGAGTACTCTTCTCACATCGCCGACGTGAGGCGGCAGATAGCAGGGGCGAGCACGTCGAGGATCCTAGAGTTCCAGAAGGCGCTGGAGGAAACAATCCTCCAGCCACTCTCGAAGGAGAGCGAGGTCCTCACCCAGAGGGTCGCGAACGAGCTCAGGGGCCTCATCTCGGCCACAGCGACGGCGAACAGCCACCTCGAGGAGGCCGGAGTCCCCCTCCGCTACCCCGACATCCCGGGGAACCTCACCGGGCGCACCCTCGAGGAGCTCATGTCTGCCTACGACGCGGCGACCTCCGCGATCAGACAGGTCACGGGGGGCCTGGCGGACCTCTACGTCCGCGAGTCTGCCGCCCTAGACTCGGTAATGCACCAGCAGGAGGTCAACCCTCCGGTCAGCGCCTCGGTCCTCCTCTCCTCGAACGAGTTCGTGGGTGCCATGAGGCTGGTGGCCGAGGAGTACTGGCTCCAGTTCCACCTGAGGTGGACCGAGCCGCTCGAGCAGAAGAAGGCGGCGCTCCTGGGCAGGCTCAAGGCGCTCGACGAGACCATCGGCGAGGCCGAGAGGCCGGAGCTGGAGTCTGTGGTGTCCACGATAGGCAAGGCCAGGCCCGCCACCTCGACGGTCACCCTCGAGGCGCTCCAGCGCCTATGCTCGATGCTGGGCTCGCTGGTGACCAGGACTGCCTCGGGGGCGGACAGGGTAGGGTCGATGCTAGAGTCCCTCGACCTCAAGGCGGCGAGGATGATGAAGTTCGAGACGACCAACCGCCTGAGCGAGGTCATCGAGCTGAAGAAGAAGCTAGAGTCCGTCGAGCCGAACTTCGACAGCGTAACGAAGTTCCTGGAGGCCGCGGCCGACGTCCTAAGGAGCCAGGCCTTGGCCTGGAGGACCGACCGCGACAACCTTGTCACCCTCGCCCAGTACCCTCTCGCCAAGAAGATAATCGACGACATGTTCGCTGGGAAGAAGGAGCTCTCGCTCTCCAAGCTCCCCTTCCAGAGGAAGGCCGCAGCCCTGTACGGCCAGCTCTACGCCACCGGGACCCCCGGCGTCGAGCTCGACGACGAGGGGGAGACTCTGGTGGTGAGGGAAGAGATTGCCTAAGTGCCCCAACGGCCACGAGCAGGCGCTCGGCCTAAAGTGCCAGGCGTGCGGCGCCCCCATCTCTTACAGGGGGGCTCTCTCGGAGCTGAGCAACCTCCCTCAGGTAAAGCCGGAGTACGGGGCGATCTCCATGCTCACCGTGGGGTACCCGCGCCTGTCGTCGAGGGCCGAGTTCGTGGGAGAGATAGCCTCCGGCCCGACAGAGCTCAGGTCGTCGACGTCATTCCACGTCGCCGGGATACGCGGGGGGACGTGGCTGGAGTTCAGCGAGAAGTACCTAAAGGACCTCCGCAGGTGGATGACTATCGTCGGGGTCGACAAGGCAACCGACAGAGTCCTCGTAGTCGACACCACCGACCCCCTGTCTGTCCTCGCGCTCTCCGCCCTCCCGAAGCTCCAGAGGACGATGGTCGTCGCGGTGACCGCCGACCAGGACTGCACCCCCGTAGAGCAGAACACCAGCTACGTCGCGGTCTCCCTCGCCCTCAAGAAGGGCCTGCCGATCATAGCGCTCTCCTCGTCCTTTGAGAAGGAGATGCTCTTCTTCACCGAGGACAGGGGCTTTGCCACAGGACCAGAGGCGATGTCTCGGCTCCTTGAGCCTCTCCTCGCTGCCTCGGAGGACCTCATGGACCTCCTGGAGAGGGACTTGAGGCTGGGCATCAAGCTCCACTGCATCTCGGCGATTCTGGCTGGCTCGAAGAACGTCTACGGCATAGCGACCAACGCGTTGATGGCGCAGACCTACAACTTCTCCCTCGGCACCAAGCCGACCGACTACCGCACCGTCCACACCCTCGTCCTCGCCAGCAAGGACAGCCAGGGCGAGTTCGAAAAGTCCTTCGGTGTCTTCAGGAACAGGAAGTTCAAGGACGCCCTCAGCGCCGAGCTCCGCTTCAAGGAGACGCCGTCCCCCCTCTACGACATGGTCACGATCTACGGGATGAAGGGCGACTCCTTCCTCGAGAGCATCGCCGGCGGGTACGAGGCGATAGTCAAGAGCATGCCGGAGCTGAACGTGGACGGGGTTTGATGGAGATTGGCTGACTCCCTGGAGTACAGGCTCGTCTCGGCGACGTACCGGGACAAGGTCTACCCCGACGGCGTCATCTTCATCGACTCTCGCGGTGAGATAGAGCTGAGGCAGTGGACGGGGAAGAAGGGGAAGAAGGTCCAAGTCCCCGTGGCGAGGTTCCGCCCTGAGCTCCCTGTCAACGTGATGGTCAACGGGTCGCTCCTCAAGGTCTCGGAGCTGACCATCTCCCTCGAGTCCGCCTCGCAGGCCTCCGAGGTGGCCGAGTTCCTGAAGCGGCCGCCGAGGGTGCAGCAGGCCGAGCAGGTCCTCTCCATCGCTGAGGCGAGCGTCAAGGAGTTCTTGGTCTCGCGCGAGCAGGCGGTGGTCTTCATCTCGCGGCTCAAGACTGACCCCAGGGGGGCGCTCCTCGGGGCGGAGTCGATCTGGGCGGCGGACGAGAAGAAGGAGCCTATCGACGCCGTCTACGCTAGCTATTCCCTCAGGCTGGCCGAGGCCATCAACAAGATGGTTGCTTCGCTGGGAGGCGCGGAGAGGCAGCTCGGGCCCGCCGTCTTCGAGAGGATGTGCGCCCTTGCTTACACCGTGGGGATGGCCCAGAACGCCGCCCTGACGGGAGCAGCCGGGAACGAGCAACTCTTTGCTGCCCTCCAGGAGCTCGGGATCGCTGCGAACGCCCAAGACCTGGGAAGCGAGAAGATGACCGAGAGGTTCCTCCAGAGGGCCCACCCGGCCCTGGTCGCCCTGACCCTCGAGCAGATGCTAAAGGCCTAGGACGCGGCCGCCGGAGGCCTGGCAGCCACGGTCAGGCTTACCGTCATGGGAGTCGTCCCCCTCATCACCCCTACTTCGAGGGTGTGCCCGGGCAGGGCGTTCTCCTCAAGGTACGACGCGAGCGCGTCGTGGTTGACTATCCTAGTCCCGTTGATAGAGACTATGACGTCCCCCCCCAGGAGGTAGTCCGTCCCCTCGATCGTCACCTGCTTCGAGCCCGCGTGGATGCCTGCCTTGGCCGCGGGCCCGCCAGAGACTGTCGTCTCGACGAGCACGCCGTAGGTCACGTTGTTGCCGTTCGACTGGCCGACCTGGTAGGTCATGTCCGCCGTCCCTATCCCAAGGTAGGGGTGGAGGTTGTAGCTCCCCGTGGAGATCAGCGGCCCTATCTCCCTTGAGACCGCGTCCGAGGGGATCGCGAACCCCACGCCCTGCGAGCCGTTCACCGTCGCCGTCGTAAGCCCTATCACCTGCCCGTTGGTGTTGAAGAGGGGCCCTCCAGAGTTCCCGGGGTTTATCGGCGCGCTGAACTGGATGATGTCAGCTATGGAATAGTTCCCTGCGGTCGTCTCGGTGATCGTCCTCCCCAGCTGGCTGACCACGCCCACCGTGAGCGACCCTGCTAGCCCGTACGGGTTCCCGATGGCTGCGACCGGGTCTCCCACGCTGACCGAGGACGACGACGAGAGCGTCAGCGGGTGGAACTCGCTGGCTGGGGCGCTGGGCACCTTGACTATCGCCAGGTCGCTGTAGGGGTCCGTCCCCACCACCGCGGCCGGGAACGCGTCCCCGTTCCAGAATATCACCGTCATGTTGGTCGCGCCGTCCACCACGTGGTAGTTGGTCACCACATAGTCGGCGCCGTTGTAGTCCATCACGAACCCCGAGCCCAGTACCTCGCCCGTCTGGGTGAGCTGCCCGAAGAAGCTGCTCACCGTCTGCGTGATGAACCCGTCCACCGTGACCACGCTCGCGTTCGCCGCCTTGTAGATCTGGACCGCGTCTATCGGTATCGTCGACGACCCGCCCGAGGGCGGGGAGCCGCCGCTCAACGTGGTCGTCGAGACGGCGGTCGAGGTAGAGGTGACGGTGTTGGTCACCGCGGAGGACGCGCGACCTCCAATAGTGTAGTATGATATCCCCGCCCCGAGTCCCGCGGCGAGGATGAGGAGGAGGGCGATCAGAGCGACCCTCCGCGCGCCTAGGCCTTGAGAAGGATAGTCCATATTCAGTTCCACCTGTGGTTTGATGACCTTCGTCGGCGGGAGTCTATTAATCCGATTGGTTCATCCGTCTATCAAGCCTGCGTCGGGCCGATCACGACGATGCCCAGGACCAGCATGAACAGGACCAATGCCGTTATCCCAGCGTAGAGCATGTCCCTCTCCCTCAGGAAGAGGACGACCGAGGCAGAGACGCGGACGACGGGGGTGGCGATGAGGACCATCGTCGCGACCTCGAGGACGCTGAGGCCGTTTCCGGCCGCCAGCCCGCCGATGATGGAGGACGGGCTCAGCGTCGGCCTCCCCAGGCCAGCCCCAACCGCGGCTTGTATCGACGTAGATGCGCCTGCCGGCGGGTTCGCGACGAAGAGCAGGACACCCGCCGCGAAGACCACCGAGCTGAGCAGGACGCCGTACCTCAATATCGCCCCGACGACGTCGCCCAGCTCGTCGTCCCCGACCCTGTCCTTCAATGCTGGACACCCGTCAGTATCATCTCGGCACCCAAGAGTAGCAGGACCACGATGAACAGAATCCGGATCGAGGCTGGTTTCGACCTCAGGAGGAGCCTCGCCCCGCCCATCGACCCAGCGACCACCCCGAGGGCGACCGGCGCCGCGAGGACGAGGTTGACGTAGCCGCCGACGTAGAGGATCCCGGTGCTCGCGGTGGCAGTCACCCCTATCATGAAGTTGCTCGTCGTCGTGGAGACCTTGAACGGTAGTCTCATCAGGGTGTCCATCCCCAGGACCTTGAGGACCCCCCCGCCGACCCCCAGGAGGCCGGACATCAGACCGGCGGAGAAGATGACGACGAAGCCGGCGGGCACCCGTGTCGCGACGTATGGCACCCGGGCCTTGAGCCGGGTGTCCTCGTACTCCCCGCTCAGCTTCAGCCTGCGAGCGGTCTCGTTGGGGGTGGTGTTGACCATCGACAGGCCCTCCCTCTCCATCCTGGCGTTCTGGTAGACGTTGTAGGCTGAGAAGACCAGGACGAGCCCAAATATGATGAAGATGACCCAGCTCAGCCCGCTCTTCACGAAATACAGCGTGGTCAAGACCCCGACCAAGGAGCCGAGGACCGAACCTATCTCTAGGAACATCCCGATCCGCAGGTTCGTTATCCTGTCCTTGACGTAGGCCGAGGCCGAGCCGCTCGAGGTGGCGATGGTCGATATGATGCTGGCGCCTATCGCATACTCTATCGGGATCCCGAAGACAATCGTAAGTGCTGGAACCACGAGTATCCCTCCCCCGAGGCCGACCATCGCCCCGATGAGGCCGGCAAGGATGGATATCAGGAACATCGCGAGTATGTACTCGTCGATCCCGACCACGACGGCTCAGAACTCGGTCCGGGCCATCGTAAATAAGGTTGAGTCCCTTCGGCCACGCGGGACCATGGGGTTCTATATCACTTCTATCGAGGATTCCGAGAACCCTCGCCTGACCAGTATCTGCACGACCCTGTCCCTGTGGTCGCCCTGGAGAAGGATTATCCCGTCCTTGACCGTCCCGCCCGTCGCGAGCATCTTCTTCATCTTCGTCCCTAGCTCCTGAAGGTCCTTCTCATTCATCTTCAGCCCCTCGACAACTGTGGTGGGCTTCCTGAACCTCCGCATCTCCATCCTGACCTTCACCCGGGCCTCTTCCCGGTCGAGCTCCGCCACTATGTCTTCGAAGCCCTCGTCCTCGTCGCCGACACTCACTTGTGAATCATAGTGCCTCTCATTCTACTATTAAGACTTAGGCCCCCCCCGCCTTTCCGAGACGTGGCGCCCGAGCCCCGCCGATCTCATATTGATTTATAACGCCAAGCCTGGTTCGGCGCACGCGTCGGGCCCGTAGCTCAGTAGTCGCGAGAAGACTGGGCAATCTGGTCAGAGCGACCGGCTCATACCAATCGCGGAGAGACCGGTCGGTCGCCGGTCCGAATCCGGCCGGGCCCACACATCCCACAACCCTCCCCGCGGCTCCCGGGCCGCTTAACACGCGCGCGGCAAATCGGGTTGGCCGGGACAAACAACCGCTTTATCCCCCGTCCCACCAGTGCGAGGCCTTGGCTCCCCCCAGCATCCTCGTCGTCCAGAACGCACAGTGGGAGGGGCCAGGGCTGATAGAGGAGTGCGCCAGCGTCGTGGGCCTCGACCTCGCCATCGCCCGGATGTTCCACAGGCAAGGCTCCATCCCTCTCGAGAGGCTGGAGAAAGGAGGCTTCGTCGCTGTCGTCGGGCTGGGGTCGCCCTCGACCGCCTATCTTCCGGAGACCAACCCGAACCACCACGACCTGGTCGAGCTCTTCAAGCAGACGCGTAGGAGAAAGATCCCGTCGTTCAACGTCTGCTATTCCATGCAGCTCTTCTCGATAGTCCACGGCGGGAAGGTCGCGAAGAACCCCGCAGGGAAGGAGGTCGGGCTCTACAAGGTGACCCCCAGCCGCGAGGCCGAGTCCGAACCTGTTCTCGGGGGCATGGGCCCCTTCGTGACCCTCCAGTGGCACGGCGACATCGTCGAGCGCCTCCCCCCGGGGTCGGTCCATCTGGCTTCGTCGGAGAAGACAGAGAACCAGGTAGCCGTCCTCGACGGGATCCACTACCTCTTCCAGGGCGACGGACAGGCGGCCACCCCTCGCATGGTTAGGACGTGGCTCCGCCGAGACGGAAAGTGGGCTCGCGAGGGGACCGGCCTCGACGGGTCGAGACTCCTGGCAGACGTCGGCGCCCACGAAGCCTACCTCAGGAACACCTACATCAGGATCTTCAGCAACTTCCTCGGCCTCGTCCTCTCCTACTCCTAGGGCACCTTCTTCGTCTCTTCGAGCCTGCTGGAGTGCTGGTGGACTATCTTCCACGAGTCCCCGAACTTGCCGACCACCATCGTCACCCTCGACCTCCCCGAGACGGTCGAGCCCTCGAAGGAGTAGTCGTTGACGAACACCCCCTTGTAGCTGAGGTAGAAGGTCGCTATCGCCATGAAACCCACCACATCAATCCTCAGGTCCTCGACCTTGTAGTCATAGTCCGATATGTTGGCGAACCTCGCCTGCTCGTACATGAACGCCTCGTTGACGTTCTGCCTAGTCAGGGGAGGAGACTCGTCGAACTTTGTAAAGTACTGGGACGGCGCGAAGAACTTCGAGAGGCTCGTGATCTCTTTGCTCTTCCCGACCTCGAAGTACGCGGTGATGAGCGCGGCGACCTCCCTTCTTGACTGGTCCAGCTGGCGCGACTCCAACGGGTCTGCCACGACGTGCCATTACATAAGGTGGGTCGCGTCAACGCCCCAGCCCCAGCGCGCCTCTGGCGCGGAGGAGTATCCTGGTGCCGAGGGGGAGGTCGACGACAGGTCCCTTGGTCGGCATCAGCTTGCCGTCGCTCAGCTCGTAGACCGGCTTCCCCGAGGCGAGCGCCCTCTCCACCTCCGGCTTCACCCCCTCTGTGACGTTGCCGTAGTGCCTGGAGAAGACGAGACAGTCGCACGAGTCAACGAGGGCGAGGTAGAACTCGGTCTCCCTCCCTGGCCCGAGGTCCGGCGGCCTGGTGCTCGGGTCCACAATCTCGTACCCGGCGAACCCCCTCTCGATCACGGCGACCTCGCGCCGCTCCGCGGCCGTCCCGTAGATCTTCATCGGGTGGGCGTAGAAGACCCGCATCACCCTTCCACCAGGTCGATTATCCTGTCGTACGACCGGCCGCACCCTTCGCACCTCCCGCCTATGATCGCACCGCCGCATTCGCACCTGACCAGAGGGTCGTTCCTCCCCTCTGGCTTCCTGACGACGAACCTCACGAACAGCATGGACTTCGCTGGCCACAGGCGCGAAGTCTTGACGTCGAGCGTCGCCAGCGGGCGGAGCCTCTCCGCTCCCCTGCCGAGCCTGTTGTCGAACGCGCCGAGCCCGCGGATCTCCACGCGCTCTAGGCCTGAGTGGGTGAACTTCGCCAGCGGCGTCGGATAGACCCTGTGCCCTTCCCGCGTGACCCTCACCTTCCCAGAATCCCTCTCGTTGTGGATGCCCAGGACGAGGGTCCCGCCATTGCGCGAGACCCGCACGACCTCGGAGAGGAGGGGGGCGGGGTCCGGAATGTGGTGGATGACCCTGACTATCGCGACAAAGTCGAACACGTCGTCGTCGAATGGAAGGTGGTCGAGACTGCTCCTTATCAGGGTGGTCTTCCGCAGCCTGGCCGACGCCCTCCTCAGGTTGCTCAGGGAGTAGTCTAGCATGAACGTCCTCCCTATCCTGTCCTCCAACACGGCGGTGATCCTCCCGAACCCGCCCCCCAGCTCGATACCTGTCTCCCCGACGGCCCACCTCGAGACCAAAGTCCTCTCGGCAAGGTCCTCTATCCCCCTCCCGCGCCACACCCTGGAATAGTCGAAGCTCTCGTAGTCTGGAATCTGCTCCATCAGCTGCGCGGCGAGACCGGTCGGTCCTTCTTTTCTGACCAACGCGTCGCTCTACCGGCTCGGCAGCGCCTGATACATCTTTCCGAGCTCGACGTACCGTCGCGAGGCGTACTCCAGTCGGTCAGGTCCTATCCAGGTCTTGAATACGGCGTCTGTCTTGCCCGCCTTCGCCAGCCTCCTGTTCATCACCCACGCCCTGAGGTGGACGTACGAGCCGAGGGTGAGGTATAGGAACTCGTTGACGACCCTCGAGCCCCTCCTGCGGCTGCGGTTCGCTTTGGCGTTCGCCTCCGCCTCCGCCAGCCTCCTGTCGTAGAACTTTGGGAAGTATGACCTCATCCACGGGGCGTTCTCCAGGATCGACAGATATGCGTCGTATCCGGAGAACACCTTCGCGGTGAGCGTGTCCCTCGCGGAGAGCGCGGTCCTCTGCCGCCCGAACTCCTCGCGCCACCTTCTCTCGTCCATGACGAAGCTGAAGCAGAACGGCTGATGGGCGGGCTTGTCCGTCTTCGAGGCTATCCGCGACAGTATGAGGGCCTTGAGCATGAACGCCCACATCCCGTCGGTCCTTGTCACGACGTAGTAGTCGATGTCGTCGTCCGGGCGGGCGGACAGATAGGAGTTCGTCCCGGCGATCGCCACGAAGGCCATCCCCTCGCTGAAGAACCTCGAGAACCTCATCCCCGCCTCGACGTTTGCAATCGCGCGCCTCCGCCTTTCCTCCGCTTCGTCCAGCGCCTTCTGGACGGTCTCCTGGTCTGACCCAGGCTGCTTCAGCAACACCAACCCTGACTCTACGAGGACCCTCGATGCGAGGAAGTCGTCCCTCGAGATGGCCTCCTCGAGCTCCCCCTCGGTAACGTCCAGGGGCAGGAGCTCGACGAGATCCCTGAGGATGAGCGCCGCGCCCGATGCGGCGGCGGTCCTGCAGTAGAAGAGGACTGCCTCCCTCTGCGCCCAGCTAAGGGAAACGGTTCCTTGCCGCTTGACGGCCTCGGGGTTCATCCGGAACGACCATTCATCGGGAGGGTCGGATAAAAAGGCTCGATGGAGGATGAAGCGGCGTCGGACCGACTCGAACGGTCGACCACTCCCCGGTGGTTTCCCACCTACAGGTGTCTGCCCTGCAGGGTAACAGCCTGCTGCTCTACCATGCTGAGCTACGACGCCAGACTTCGAGCCCGGCTTCGACGCGCTCTATTTGAAATTAACTAATCTCGAGAAGGAAAATTCCCTCGTGCGGTCTCAACCCTGGTGGATCTTGCCGAATTATTCGCAAAGTCTGATAAGTATTATTCTAACGGTAAGCCTATATGTATAGAATAACCCAATGTTCGACAGTGAACTAACTTGAACAAGATGAAAGTCAAGAACTCGTACATACCTTGGTCGTTCCTCGACATCGTCGCGAAGGAGGAGAAGCTCTTCCAGAAGCGCAGCATCGACGTCGACTTCTTCGCCGTCGGCCGCTCCGAGGCCGAGCCCGCCGACAAGGTCGCCTGGTACGGCAACCTCGTCAAAGAGGGAAACCTAGACGCCTACGCAGTCTGCGCCTGGGGCGCAATCGACAGGCTCGAGGGCAAGGAGCGCGAGAAGATCGTCGCGGCCACCTCCTCCTCGGGGTACGCCTTCTCGATACTCGTCCAACCGGGACTGGGGATTAAGACGGCGGCCGACCTGGCCGAGATCCCCATCGCCGTCAACATGAAGACGGGCTCCCACTATTGCATCCTCAGCGACCTCGAGAGGACCCTGCCCTACAACAAGATCAAGGTCGTCCACGGCGGCGAGCCGCACAACAGGCTGAAGGGCCTGATGGAGGGAAGGTTCCAGGCGGTCGCCCTCATCAGCCCGTACACGGAGCTCGCAGTGCAACTGGGATTCGTCAAGGTCGCAGAGACAAAGACTGTCGATGTGCTCGCCTTCGTTGCGAGGGACGACATCCCGATGGACCTCCTAACACGCTATCTCGCGGCCCTCGACGACGCCGCGAAGATGATGAAAAAGGACCCTGAGAGGTTCAGGGGCCTATACGTCAGGACCCTGAGGGAGACGTTCGCTGGCTTCCCCGACGAGTGGAAGACTCGCCTGAACAAGCTGATAGACAAGATAGCTCCCACCATTCCGATCACGACGTGGGGTGAGCTGACCGAGTACCCCAAGGACTCGTTCAACTCACTGAGCACCTGGATGACCAAGCACAACCTCCTCCAGTCGAACGTCCGCTACGAGAGCATGGTCATGAACCAGCCTCTCGAGAACGTCCAGAGCGGCTGAAGGGCGGTGGGCGAGACATGCCCCAGAAGCTGACCACCATCTCCCACGGCTACTACCAGCCGTACTTCTACTGGATGTTCCCGGTCCTGGTGGCCAAGGAGGAGGGCCTCTTCGAGAAGGAGGGCGTCAACCTCTCGGTCCACGACATCGTCCCCGGCGGCCAGCCTGAGAACAAGGCGGAGTGGTACAGGGAAGCCCTCGAGACGAGGTCGCGCGACTTTTACTTCTGCTGTGCCTGGCAGGGCGTCTACAGCACCTGCGAGACGGGCAAGGGGAAGATAGGCGCCGCGATAAAGTCCACCCTGATCAAGACGTTCGGGGTCTACACGAAGCCCGACTCTCCCATCAGGAGCATCCTCGACCTCACCGAGAGCGGGACTGAGATAGCTGTCAACAAGAACGCCGACGCCCACTACGTCACGCTCGAGAACATCGCCGAGTTCGTCCCTGCCTCCCAGGTCAAGCTCAGGCACCTCGGCGGGATAGACACCTGCTTCAAGGCCCTCGCCTCGGGCGAGGTCCGGGCGGCCACCCTCGCGGGCCCCTACGCGGAGGCGGCGGAGGCCGTCGGATACAGGCGGGTGATGGCCCTCTCAAGAACCCTCCCCACCCTCATCGTCTTCAACGACGCAGTGAGCACCTCGGCCGCGAACTCCTTCCTCGCCGCCGTCAACAAGGCGGTGGACAAGATCAACTCCGACCGTGGCAGGTACCACAGGAGGTACGTCAAGGAGTTCGAGGACGTGGTCAACAGGTACATCCCGGAGCTCAAGGGAGACCTCCCCAAGGTCAAGGCCCGCCTCAACCTGCCCGCCTGGGCGGAGTGCACCATCCTCGACGAGGCCGGGTTCAACGAGATCCACGACTTCCTCATGACGCACGGCCTCTCCGCGAGGGGCAAGGGGTATGAGGCGACGGTCAAGACCAACCTCGCCATCGCGCATTGACACCTGGTGACCCGCATTGGTGACAAGACTAGAGCGCGCCGTCGAGATTCCGCACCAGTGGTACAACATCGCCCCCGACCTCCCTTCCAAGCTCCCGCCCGTCATCGACCAGAATACCCACGGGACGGCCGACAAGCAGATCCTTCACCGCCTCTTCGTCAACGAGGTCGCCAGGCACGAGTACTCCGGCGAGCGGTTCATCACCATCCCCGAGGAACTGAGGGACGTCTACTCGATCTGGAGGCCGACCCCTCTGGTCCGCGCCAAGAGGCTCGAGGCCTACCTGAAGACCCCGGCCAAGATATACTACAAGAACGAGTCAGTGAGCCCGCCCGGCTCTCACAAGGCAAACGCCGCCGTCGCCCAGGCCTACTACGCCAGGAAGGAGGGGACCGAGAGGCTGGTGACGAGCACCACGGCAGGCCAGTGGGGCACCGCCCTTGCCTTCGGCTGCACCGTCTTCGGGGTCAAGTGCACCGTCTACATGTCCAAGTCCAGCTACGACAGCAAGCCCTACCGGAAAGACCTCGCCGAGGCGTGGGGGGCGGAGATAATCTCGAGCCCCAGCGAGAGGACCTCCGTGGGCAGGAAGATACTCAAGGATGACCCGAACTCGACGGGCTCAATGGCCGTGGCGAAGAGCGAGGCCCTAGAGGACACCGAGAACGACCCGCACGCCAAGGACGCCGTCGGGAGCATCATGAACTTCGTGCTCGCGAGCCAGACCGTGATAGGCCAGGAGGCCCAGGCGCAGATGGAGAGGTACGACGACTATCCCGACATGGTCATAGGCTGCGTCGGCGGCGGGAGCAACTTCTCGGGGATCTTCTGGCCGTACTACTACAGGATGGTCAGCAAGACCAGCCCGAAGCAGGTGGACTTCCTCGGCGTCGAGTCCTCGGCGGTCCCGAAGCTGACGAGGGGCCGCTACATGTACGACCACTCCGACGTCATGAGGATGAGCCCTCTCTTCAAGATGTACACCGCGGGGCACACCTTCAACCCCCCGGAGATCCACACCGGCGGGTTGAGGGTCCACGGGACGGCCCCCACCCTGAGCCTCCTGGTCAACGCGGGGATAGTAAAGGCCCGCGCCTACAACCAGCCCGAGGTCTTCGAGGCGGGCGCCCTCTTCGCGAGGACAGAGGGGATCCTTCCCGCTCCAGAGTCGGCCCACGCAATCAAGGCGACCATCGACGAGGCGCTGCGCTGCAAGAGGCAGAACAAGTCCAAGGTCATCCTCTTCAACCTCTGCGGCCACGGCATCCTTGACATCGAGGGCTACCGCGAGTACTTCGCCGGGAAGATGAAGGACAACGACGCAGACCCTAGAGAGCTCAACCGCGCCCTCAATGAGGTAGGGGGCCTCTACCCGTGGCTACAGGGCAGCGACTAAGCACGCTGCGCCCACCGTCGTGGTAACGAATGGTCAGGAGAAGGCCTCTTTCCTACGGGGAATATCTCTCGCTCGACGAACTCCTCGACATCCAGCGCCTCGTCTCCAAGCCCAGGCAGCACGACGAGGTCCTGTTCATCATCGCCCACCAGACCTACGAGCTCTGGTTCAAGCTGATGCTCAACGAGCTCGAGACGGCGATTTCCCACATGCTCGCCGACAACCTCGCCGAGGCCACAAGGCTGATACGCCGGGTCGTCCCAGTTCAACGGGTCCTGATCGACCAGCTCGAGGTACTCGAGACGATCAGGCCCGCTGACTTCCTCACCTTCAGGAGCATCCTCCAGCCCGCGAGCGGATTCCAGTCTCTCCAGTTCAGGGAGCTAGAGTTCGTCTCCGGCCAGAAGGACGAGAGGTTCCTCAAACTCCACAGCGGGAACGAGAAGGACTACGAGCAGCTTCTAAAGAGGTGGGAGGCGCCCAGCCTATGGGATGGGTTCAGGACCGTCCTAGAGGAGAGGGGGTTCGACGTGGGTAGGAAGGAAAAGGGGAGCGAGGCGAGGAACTTCGAGCTCGAGGTCGAGGCCTGCCTCAAGGTCTTCACAGAGGGCAAGTACCTTCACGTCGCGGAGCTCGCAGAGGTGATGCTGGAGTACGACAAGAGCTTCCAGCTCTGGAGGAGCCACCACATCATGATGGTCGAGAGGGTCATAGGCGGGAGGATCGGCACCGGGCAGAAGATAGTCAACAAGACGGTCGGCCAGGCCTCCTTCGGCCAGTCCGGCGTCGAGTACCTTCAGACAACCATGGGAAAGAGGTTCTTCCCGGCC
>Ga0335078_10007187_pt1 | contig 16504 bp, 12 predicted proteins | sample Lox_Sample_32_FD_206711 | JGI IMG/M metagenome (GOLD analysis project Ga0335078, IMG submission 206711) | Soil microbial communities from Loxahatchee National Wildlife Refuge, Florida, United States - Lox_Sample_3.2 | ecosystem: Environmental > Terrestrial > Soil > Wetlands | place: USA...
GCGGTCTGCGGGTGCGGCAATGAAATTGCTGTAACGTAGATGGCATAGACGGAATCTAAGGGGTAAGGAAAGTCAGGGTCGGAGGTGAAACGGCCATGAGAGACATGAGGGAGCGGTTCTCGGCGATGGAACTGACGGCGCTGCGGAACGATCTGCTGCAAGGGGGCTTGATCGATTCTCGCGAGGCCGCCGAAGTTCTGCAGGTGTTTCTGATGGGACGGGGCTATGGGGTTTCACCCCAGGCGGCAATCGACGCCGCTGGACGGGTGGAGATGTCGGGTTGCTCCATGCCCGTTCTGCAACACGAACTGGAGAACCTCGCACTGGTGATGTAAACAAGATCTGCAAGGACGTCGGAACCAAGTCGATCCTTGAAGGTAGCGAAGCAAAAAGCCGGGCCAACCAGCCCGGCTTTCGTGTGTTTGGAGAGTCTCCCTATAGAGTTATCAAAAAAGCATCAACCACAGAGGGCACGAAGGTACACGAAGGAAGGCTTGAGGCCAAATTCCTTCGTGAAACTCTGTGCCCCTTTGTGGTTGCGCGGTTTTCTCGCTTCCGCGAGACGGACTTTACTCGTAGCGCAAACTCTCCACCGGATCGAGCTTGGCGGCGCGCGCGGCGGGAACGGTGCCGAACAGAATCCCCACCAGCGACGACACCAGGATGGCGACGATCGCCGAGAGCCCGGAAATCGGGATGCGGTATTCGGTGAGGAATCGCACCGAGAACGGCAGCGCCAACCCGATGACGACGCCAGCAAAGCCGCCGACCAGAGAGATCAACACCGCCTCCGACAGAAATTGAAAACGAATCTCGCGGTTGGTGGCGCCTATGGCCTTACGGATTCCGATCTCCCGAATCCTGGAGCTTACCGTCGCCAGCATGATATTCATGATGCCGATTCCGCTGACCAGCAGGGTAATGGCCGCGATCAGGAGTAGCACCAGAGTGAGAGCGTTCGCAGCGCGATCCGCCACGGCAACCAGTTCGGTGAGATTCTGCACTACGTATACGGACTCCGCGCGATGGCGGGATTGAATGACTCTGCGCACCTGCTCCGTGACCGGAACCACCATGGACGGCTCAGCCGCCGAGAAGTAAAGCTGCCGGACGTCCGGAGTATCGGTGAAAAAGCGGGCTACGTTGTAAGGGACGAGCATGGAGTTGTCGGTCACTTCCGATTGCCCGAAGGTGTTCACGCGCTCGCGGAAGGTGCCGATAATGGTGAAAGGCAAGCCGCTCACTTTCACGATCTGTCCCACCGCGTTGTCGACCGATCCGTAAATCTGCTCCGCCAGCTTCTGCTGCATCACACCGACTTTGTTTCGCGCCTGCTCGTCCTCAGCGTCGAAAAACCTGCCGGAAAGAACCACCAGATTGCGCACATCACTGTATTGGGGAAACACGCCCAGGATTCGCAGGTCGCGTTCCTTGCCGCCGCCGATGGGGATACGGTCGTCAAGCGGCACTACCGGAGACGCAGCCACGATGCCGTTCACCTGCTGCAGCACCGCATGCATGTCGTCGATGGTGAGCAGGTCGGGGGTGGTGTTACGTTGCGCGCCCCCCTGATATTCGGCGTCGATCAGGTTCGCCCCGATGGATTGAATCTGATTCAGCACATACTGCTTGCCGGTCATTCCGATGGTGACGACGAGAATGAGAGAAGCAGTGCCGATGACCATCCCCAGCGCGGTGAGGGCGAAACGCACTTTGTTGGAACAGAAAGTATCGTAGGCAAAGCTGAGAATCTCGCTGAGAACCAGCGTGGGTGGGCGGCACGGCTTGGTGCTGACGGCGGTCGTCGCCATGTTCTTTAGATGCTACGCGTAGGGCGCGGGAGGCGCAATTCCGCGCCGGATACTCCTCTGTGTAACTCTGTGTCCCTGTGGTTTTTCCCTATCTTTGGAGGACGTTCCCCACAGAGGGCTCAGAGGTTTCAGCTGCGGGTCTGGGAATCGGCGGCGGCGCCGCGGACGTAGTAGGCGGGATAGCCCGGATCCAGCCGGCGGCCGTTGGCATTGAAGATGCGGAAATGCCACAATCCCATTTTCTGCAGAGCGAATTGCAGGGTCGTGGCCAGCACTCCCAGCCCGTACTTCACACTCCGTTTGAAGTTGATGGACGAGGCTTCGGCGAAATATTTCGTGGGGCACGAGACTTCCCCGATGCGAAAACCGAAGTGCACGCACTGCGCCAGCATCTGGTTGTCAAAGACGAAATCGTCGGAGTTCTCCAGTAGCGGGAGAGTCGTCAGCACTTCCCGGCTGAAGGCCCGGTATCCGGTGTGATATTCGGAGAGCTTGGCCCGCAGGAAGAAGTTTTCGAACGCCGTCAGAAAACGGTTGGAGATGTACTTCCACAAGGGCATGCCGCCGTGCAGCGCCTGGCCGCCGATGATGCGCGAACCCAACACCACGTCATAGACTCCGTAGGCGATCATGCTGGCCATGGCGGTCGCCAGCAGCGGCGTGTACTGGTAATCAGGATGCACCATGATGATCACATCCGCTCCGGAGGTCAGCGCTTCCCGATAGCAGGTCTGCTGATTGCGCCCGTATCCATAGTTGCGGTCGTGCACGAAAACCTGCAACCCCAGCTGCTTGGCCACTTCGATGGTACGGTCGGTGCTGTGATCGTCCACCAGGATGCAGAGGTCGACGAGATCCGGCAATTCGCGCACGGTCGCCTCCAGCGTCTTCTCCGCGTTATAGGCGGGCAACACCACGGCGATGCGCTTGCCGGCAATCATCTCGTATCTACGTATGATAGTCGGGCACCGAGGCTTCGCGGGTTCAAATCTTCAGGGCAGGTTTGCGATTGAGATACTTAGCACAAAATCGAACGCCGCCCGGACGGGCGGCGTTCACAGTTCAGCTTAGCATTTAAGTTTAGCGGTGACCGCCTCCGCCACCATGGGAACCGCCACCACCGTGCGAACCTCCGCCACCGCCGCCTCCCGAGCTGTGGTAGCCGGAGCCGCCGGAGCTGCCGTGATATCCGCCGCCCCCGCCGTAGCCACCTGAGCTATGCGACGGCGCCGAGTAGCTGCCCCGGCTCTGGTAGCTACCGTAACCGCCGCCATAGCTGCCATAGTTGCGGGAGCCGCCGTAGCTGCGGGCCACGGAGCTGCTACCGTAGCGCGAGGAACCGTAGCCGCCCCAGCTGTAGCCGCCATAAGAGCGGTTCGAGTAGCTTCCCGATCCCGAATAGGTTCGTGGAGCCGATTGCACGGGTCCGTTGGGGCGCGGCACGCTGTTGAATCCACCACGCGAACCGTAAGACCCCATGGACGGCATCGTGTTGTGTGCGCTTAAAGTTCCACTGGTCGAAGGCGGCCGCGGAACGTTCCCGCCGAAGCCTCCGCCGCTCAGACCGCGCCCGGCTGTACTCGCGGTGCTCGAGCCGCTGTAGCCTTGCGGCGGGCGTGGCACCGAGCGGCCCGCAGTTGAAGTAGATGCTGCGCCATTGTTCCAGCTGCGGAAGCCTCCCGGATTCCCGCCTTCCCGTCCCAGCGATGACGACGTGCCGCGGGGCACGGACGAAGCCACGTTGTTACGGCCGGATGACGCGCCGAATGACCGCGCCGAGCTCGCCGGCGACGTTGTTCTGTTCACCGCTGAACGCGAGAACGAGGCTTGCGACGGACGGGCGGTAGCTGCCACCGCTCGCGAACCGAGCATGCTCTGACGCGTCGGAGTCGCGTCCACTCGGCCGAGAGCTGAAGCGCCGTGTAACTGGCCGGCGGAAAGTCTTACCGAACTTCCACTTACAGACCGGCCGGCAGCGAAACTGTCCCGCGACATGGCTCGACCCGCGGTCGACGCATACTGTGGCAATCCACCGTGCGCTCCGTAGGCTACTGTCCCGTGGCTGAGATAATTTCTGCTAACACTGTTGAAGTTGGCGACGCGCGCATTGCTCAGGTTCACGTTTCGGAAATAAACCCCGCTCGCGCGATACCCAGGATAGAACGGCTCCCGGAAGCCCAGCGGGCACCAGCCAAAGCCTCTCCCGTATCCAAAGCCAAAGCCGCCAAACCCGAAGCCAATGCCCCAGCCCGGGCCACCAAACCATCCCACCAGCGCGGGAGCGTACCACGGACGCGCCCAGTATGGACCCGGCGCCCATCCCCAATATCCTCCCCACGATACCCAGCGACCATAGTGAAACGGCGCGAATCCCCACGGATAAGCGTCGACCCAGGTCCATCCCCACGGCGACTGGTAGATCCAGTTGCCGGCGCTGTAAGGCGCCCATCCCGGACTCACCGCGGTAGGAACCCACACCGGGCCGTAGTCGGGAGTTTCTTTCCAGGTGCCGTATTCATCGAGGTCTTCCGTTCCCACCACACCAGGGGCCACGTATTTGGCGGACGCGGAATTATCCGAGCGCTGATCACGCACTCGGCACCATTCATCGAACGAATCCGGACTCGGCGCGCCCTTGGCTACGTGAGTCAGTGAGTTGCCGTTGGTGAATTCCAGTTGTTGGCCTTCGTGAATGCTGACGTTCGGACCCTGACCTGTGGCCTCGCCGTCGCCTTTGAATACGGAGACGAATGTAGTGTCGGCATTAGGGTCCACATCAAAACGGTACTCACCGGGCTTCTTCACGGTGAAGGCAAGATTGGGAGTATCAATTTCCCACACTTCGCCGCTGTAAAGATGGCGGACGTGAACGTTCAAAGTGCCCTGGTGGAGCGACACCTGGACGGCGTCGTTGTCCACATGGGTGAGAGTCAGACTGGTCTCGGAATTAATGCGCAATAGCCCTGTGCCCAGGTTCAACTCAGCACGCGAATCTTTATCCGCCCAGACATTATCGGCATTGGTCAGCGGGCGATTGGCTTCGCCCTGCACCCAGTCGTTCACACCGTTGGGCTGAATCGAGACCTGTCCGCTCATATATTGCAGACGCGCGACTCGTCCGGGAGGGTCCTGAGCCGGATCGGTAGTGCCTTGAGTTGCGGGCCCCGGCGCGGGCGGACCCTGTTCTGCTGGGTCTGGCGCCACTGGTGCGGGCATTGCAATTTCTGGCGAAGGCTTGTCGGACGAAGATCCATCCGGTAAGGGGGCCTGGGAGGAATCCTGCGCCCATCCAACAGCGGCTAGCAAAGCGACGCTGAGGCTCAGGCAAAATAAACGTTGAAGAGATTTCATGGCTCGTTCTCCTATGGAACATAGCCAAAGACCGCTGTGTCCCCGGGCTGACAATGTCCGCTTTTCCCCTCAGGACATTCAGCCCTACTGCATCCAGTAACTATAAACCCGGCTCCCGCCCTTCAGTTGCGGCGGCATTTGGGCCCTGGACTTCGCGGCCAGCCTCGGTTCTGGACTGGAGCCGCCCGCAAACCCCGGCTAATTCAATAGATGCAGGTGGAGGCCCCGGAAGGTGGATTCAGGCACAATGGCGGAGCGGGAAGGCAGGCCCCAAGCGCCGGAGGCATTGCAAACCCCTACGCAGCTGGCACTTATGAGGGGCACCCCTACACTTTGGAGCCATTGGCACTAGCGGCTTACAGGTGCCAAAATGAGTTCATTCAGTAAAGCCAGCTCCCCTCTAAATCTCTCAGCTCGCAGAGGCAACAATTGATTCGGAAAACCAGTACGACCAGACCAGGAAAATCAGGCAAGGACACAGTCGCGGAAAACCATCGCCGGCGCGGTCGGGTGAAAGCGGTCTTGCCGGTGCGCGTTTCAGGCCAGGACGGCTCTGGAAATTGCTATACCGAGCTCGCCCACACTCTGGATATTACCGACACCGGAGCTCGTCTGGGCGCGGTGCGGCGGGATCTCGAAGTGGGCACGCAGTTGACCGTGCAGTACAAGCAGCATCGGGCAGAATTTCGCGTGGTCTGGACGTCGCCGCTTCCCCAGCTCAAAGAACGCCAGGTTGGCCTCGAAGCGGTGGTGCAGCGGGATATGTGGGGCTTGGGTCCGGAGCAGAAAACTCAGTCCCAGGCCGAGCCGCAAAACGAAACGCGGCCCCCTCATAGCAACGGCGCACCGGCTCGCGCGTGAGTTCCATGCTGGGGTGCGCTTTACCCTGATGGCGCGCCTGGACTAGCTTTCATCGTCCGCGACCGCATTCCTTAGCGTCCCAACTCCCTCTACCGCGATCTCGATGACATCCCCGCTCACCACCGGCCCTACGCCCTCAGGCGTTCCGGTAGCGATCAAGTCGCCGGGGAGCAGGGTCATGAAGCCGGCGATGTAACGGATAATGACATCGAGCGGGAAGATGAAGTCTTGCGTATTGCCGTGTTGGCGGACTTCTCCGTTGACCCTGGTTTCTATAGTCACTCTCGCCCAGGGATCAATCTCGCTGCTAACCACGGGGCCGACCGGACAAAACGTGTCAAAGCCTTTTCCACGCGTCCATTGACCGTCTTTCTTCTGCAAATCGCGAGCGGTGAAATCGTTGAGCACGCTATAGCCCAAAATGTAGGGGCGAACATCTTCTTCGGCCGCAGGCTTGTGACAGCGCCTTCCGATCACCACGGCCAGCTCTCCTTCGTAGTCGGTGCGTTGGGAAGCCTTTGGCCGCAGGATAACCCCGCCGGGCTCCAGCAGTGACGACGGTGGCTTCAGAAAGATGAGCGGTTCCTGCGGGACCTCGTTCCCTAGCTCAGCCGCATGCGCACGGTAATTGCGGCCTACGCACACAATCTTCGAGGGGCGAACCGGGGCGAGCAGTGAAGCCCCAGAGAGCGGGATACGGGGAATCGCTTTGGTCGGCAGATCCTCGGGGTCGGATCCTTCGTCGGGAGGCTTGAGAAACAAGCGAGTAATTTCATCATGACCGGCGACAGATTCGATGAGGCCATATTCAGGCTGGTTTTGGAATTGGAAGCGGCAATATTTCATAGGAGTAGATTCAGGAAGATTACTCTGCATGGAGCGGGTCGACAAAAGGAAAAACGATTGTCTTGGAGACTCCGGAGGACAGCCAGCCGCGTAGCGCTGGATTCCGATCGTTCGTGAACTAAAAACAATCCGTGCGGTGGCTCGCAGAATCAATAACAGGAACCGACTTCTCCTTCGGAGTGCTGGCATGCAACTCAAGCCCTTCCTGCTCGATGCCTGGCTCGACCAGTACGAACACAACATAGAATTCAACCTCGCGGCGAGCACCGGACCGACCTGGACCGTAAACGACGTTCTCGCACTCGCCGACGACGAAACCCGCCACCGCTTCCTGAATCACAATCTGGTCTACGGCCGCCCCGCCGGCGCTGACAGTCTGCGGGAGGCAATCGCTGAAATGCAGCATGTGCCGGTTGAGACAGTCCAAATCGTGACCGGCGCCGCCGAGGCGCTCGTGGCTCTGATGTGGCTAGCCGCCGAACCCGGAGCGAACGTAATCATTCCACTGCCAGGATTTGCTACTTTCTCGGCGCTCCCGGAATCTCTTGGCCTGGAAACCCGCTTCTATCGCATGGGCCGCGAGAATGGCTTCCGCATCGACCCCGACGAAATCAAGCGGCTCGCCGACTCCAAGACCAAGCTCATCCTGGTCAACAGCCCGCACAACCCCACGGGCGCGACCATCAGCGATAGTGAAATGGAAGCTCTGCATGACTTCACCGCCGAGCGCGGAATCCAACTGGTGAGCGACGAGGTCTACCATCCCATCTACCACGGAAGGCACACGAAATCGGCGGCGTGCCTGCCGCAAGCCACTGTGATCGCCGATCTGTCGAAGGCATTCTCGATTCCCGGCGTGCGCACAGGATGGATGATCGAGCGCGACGCCCGGCGGCGCCAGCAATACTGGACCGCGCGCGCCTACTTCTCGATTTGCAATACCACCACCGGAGAAATTCTTTCAGAGATCGCCATCCGTAAACGCGACGTCGTGCTCGGCAAGACCCAGGCGGTCGCAACCCGAAACCTCAAGCTCCTTGATCGGTTCCTGGTGGACCATCGCGACGTACTGGGCTGGATTCCCCCAAAAGGGGGCATGACCGCGTTCCCCTGGCTGGTGAGCGGAGAGAACGCCCGCCCGTTCTGCCAGGCCGCCGCCGAACGCGGAATCCTGCTGGCTCCCGGCGATTGCTTCGATGCACCCTCGCATTTCCGCCTGGGCTTTGCCGCTGCAGGAGACAGTTTCTCCAAGGCGCTTGACCGCTTCGCTGCATTCGTGAAGAGCTGGCCGGCGAATGTGGTCACAGCCTGACGGGAACTTGCTGCGCCGTCCTCACCATTGCCCGATTGGTGTAATTCCGGCGCCGAGCGAGGCACAGGTCGGAGGAATCCGATGCTCGACTCGTGCCTGCAAGCGCCGAAGGCTCCTACGGGACATATTTTCTGGGCACGCGTTTGGAGATTCCGCAGAGAATCTCGTAGAGCACAGTGTTGGCGAGAGCCGCATGTTCGCGGGCGTCCACGGTGAGGCCATCGGAGGAGCCGAGCAGGATGGCCTCGTCGCCGACCGCAACGCCGGGAAGGCCAGTGACGTCCACCAAAGTGAGGTCCATGGAGATGCGGCCGACAATGGGCGCATAGTGTTCCCGCACAATCACCCGGCCGCGTGAAGAAAGCGCGCGATTAAAGCCGTCGGCGTATCCTACCGGCAGAACCGCAATCCGCGATGGGGCCTTGGTGACGTAGATCCCGCCGTAACCCAGCGCCTGATTGGCGGGGACATCGCGCAGGGAAAGAATTCGCGTCTTCCAGGTCAACGCCGGCTTCACCGGCAAGCGCAGCCCGGCGCCACTGACTTCTCTTCCCGCACGCTCAAACGGGAGATAGTACCCGTAGAGCGCGATGCCGGGCCGCACCATGGTGTGCCAGGAATCAGGCAGGGAAACGACCGCCCCGGTATTGGCTACGTGAATCAGCGGCGGCGCGATTCCTTCGTTATCCAGGAACATCCGCGCTTCATCGAATGCCTGTAGTTGCTCCGGCACGGAGGGTGCATCCAGCACTTCGGACGACGCCAGGTGCGTCGAGAGGCCCTCCACCTGCAAATGCTGCGAGGCTCGGAGCACCGCACAGATTCTCGGCAGGTCTTCAGGCGCAACTCCCAGACGACCCATCCCCGTGTCCACTTTCAGGTGGACGGGATGGCGAACGCCCAGCGCGGCGGCAGCCTTCTCCAGTAATTCGACTTGCTCCACTTCCCACACCGTGGGCGTCAGCTTCAGCCGGACGATCTCTTCCTGCTCGCCGCGCCAGAAGCCGGTGAGCAGAAGAATGTTTCCACGCAGGCCGGCCTCGCGCAGAGGGATCGCTTCGTCAAGGGAGGTCACGCCGAACCAGCGCGCACCTTCTTCCTCGAGAGCGCGCGCGCACTCCACGGCTCCGTGGCCATAGGCGTCCGCCTTGACCACGGCGCAGACGGTCACGCCGCTTCCGATGTGTTGTTGGACCACGCGAAAGTTGTGGCGTAGCGCCCCCAGCGAGACCTCCGCCCAGGTGGGCCGGGTCGCCACGCGCTTTGCCATTTCAATGGTAGCCACTGGGGTGATTATAGCGGTCGAAACGCGCGGCCATCAGGTTACGGGTGTACCGTCGTTTCGTGATTCAGCCGCAGAGCGGCATAAGCCGCTTTGCGGCTTAGGGCACCGTCGGTCGGCTGATCACAACGCGAGCGTGAAGTTCACCGTGATCTGCGTCTCCACTTCTACCGGCTGATCGTTTAGTAGATAGGGCCGGTAACGCCACTGGCGGACCGCGTCCATGGCGGCGGATACTAACAGGGGATGCCCGCTGATCACCTGAAGATTTTCGATGCGGCCTTCTGCGCTGATGATGGCGCGCAGCACCACCGTGCCTTGAACCCGCGCTTGCCTGGCGAGCGGTGGATATAACGGCTGCACGCGATGAATGAGGTTGCCTTCCATCATGTGCGAGACGCGAGGCGGTCTTGCGACGGGAACAGGTGCTGGCGGCGGCAATGCGGTTGTCCCCATGCCTACGCTGCCCCACACCGGGTTGTTGGCGCCGGGCCGTCCGGTTCCGCCTTGGACACCAAGCCCCGAAGGCAACTCCGGTGGCGGCTCAGCTTCATTGAGAATCGCAATGGAGGTGGGAATCGACTGTGGTGCCAATAGGGCGTGGCCGATCATGTTGCTGATGGAGGTGACCCGGGCTTGCGGCGATAACGCGGGCGGTTGTGCGGGAGGCGGTGCCGGTATAGACACGTCGATCCTCCGCAATTGCGGCAGACCCTGAATATAGAGCAAAGGCAGCAGCAGAAGCGCGCCGAAGGCCAGAGTTTGCAAGGCAAACGACGCCAGCGTGCTCCAGCCGCGATGAGAGCGATCCAGCCAGAGAGGATCGTCGAGAGAACTGGTGAACATGGTGCCCTCCTCGATGCCGGGTTTTTCTCTATAGACACCACCGAGCCATGCGGAGGACGCCCGCTGGAAAAACTTCGCAAACAAAAAAAGGCCGCAATTTCTGCGGCCTCTCAGGAACTTTTCTGGTACTGAAGGTGTCGCGGACTATTTCGGCGGCTGTCCGCCAGTCGCCGGCTTGGTGGCGGCCGGATTCGTGGGCCGGGTGGTCGTGCTCGCCGGCCGGGTCGTCACCGGACGCGCAGGAGCCGGCACTCCGGACTGCAGGTTATAGGAATCGACGATTGCCTTGGTGATGTCAACCGACGGGCCGGCCCAGAGAACCGGTCCCTGCGGCCAGGGATTCGACGTGTCCATGATCACACCGAAGCCTCTGTCGCCGGCGTACTTTACGATGATCGGAGCCATTTTTTGCAGAATGCGCTGGGCGATCTCGTTCTGCTGATTCTGGGCATCGTCGCGCGCATCCTGAACCGAGCGTTCCAGCAGCTTTTGCTTCTGTTCGATCTGCTTGACCAGGTTGGCGTGCGCGTCTTCGCTGAGATTGGCGCCGGAAGTGTTGAGCTGTTTCTTCAGGCTTTCCACTTCGTCGTTCATACCCTTTAACTCGGTCTGCTTGGGCTCCAGCTTCTTGCTGAGCGCCTCGAAATCACGCTGACCTTCGTTGCTTTGGAAGATGGCGGCCTCAATGTTGATGGTGCCGAGTTTCACGCCCGTGGCGGCCGCGCTCGGGTCAGGGGCGGTGTTGGCAGCGCTCGCCGCGCTGGGGGCTGCGGGTAAGGCAGCGTCACCGTTTTGAGCCAGAGCTGTGATGGGGAGAACACACAACGAGGCCAGAAGAATTTGAACGAACGTGCTTTTCATGTGCTTGGTTTTGGACTCCTTGGAAATTGTTCCGGGAATTTTGCCTAGACCTTTTCTGCGGATCAGGCTGGCCTGCGCTGTATTCCACCGCGCTTCAAGTAAAAGGCGAACCTTTGTGCCAGCGCATCGCGCTCCGTTTGAAAGCGCGACGACCACCCCGTACGTTCAGATTGTCAGGGTGCGGATGCCCACTCATTATAGGAACTCCATGGCCTCAGCGTCAAACTCGCAATTTATGCAGGCGGTAGACGCAAGCGTCTACCGTCCCCGCTAGAAGGTGGTCGCCACCGTGAAGCGGAAGGTCTTGCGCGGTTCGCGCAGTAAATACTGCGGTGAAAAGGCGTTCTTGGTGATCTGGAAGGTATAGTCGCCCGCAGCCCCCGCCGGGAACATGTTGCGAGTGATGGGAATGGGAGCGCTGGCGGTGGTATCCAGTCGCAACGGGTTGTAGGCCCAATAGATGCGGAAGGGTGCGTTGATGACCGGCAGGAAGACCTGCAACTCCAGTCCGGTCGACATCCTGGGCACCCAGTTGGTGCTGTCCAGCGGCTTCAGGTACTGGGAGAAATTCTCCTTCGTTCCGCCCGCGCAATTCAACCCGATGTCGAGTTGGGGACAGCCAAAAACCGTGCTGTTGATCATGTCCAGCTGGCTGTTAGAAATCTTCAACTGGGAGTCACGCAGAATCGGTTCGATTCCCGTATCGACGAATGTGGCCAGCGTAACCGGTCCGGCGATGGTATAGCGATACTCGAGGTTGGTGACCACACTCAAGTCGCCTCCGGGAAAGACGATCTGGTCGACCGGAACCGGAATGGTGTAGTTGCCTTGCAGCGGATTGGCCGGGTTCTTGGGGACCAGAGTGCCATCGGGGTTGCGCAAAGTGGCCGTGGTCGTAGTCGGCAAAAATGCCACCGGCGATATTGAGCGGATATCGAAACCGCGCAGGTCGTTTTCACCGCCATTATAAAAGCGCTGGAAGGGCGGCGGCACCAGTCCGCCATAGCCGCTCAGGAAAGAAGCCAGGACGCGGTAGCCGATGGTATTGCGCCGCTTCTGGACCGGGATCCAGTGCTTGTATTCGATCACCGGACGAACCGTGCGGACGGTTCCTCCCAGGCCGGCGATTTCCGCAGCAATCGAAATCGATGTGCCGCTATGGGGAAACAGCGCCCGATCCAGCGTGTTCTTCGAGTAGCTGGGAACAATCTTGCTGGTGATGATGCCATTGAGCGCGTTGGGGCCGCTGATGCCGCTGAATTCAAGAAAATCGAAGAGCGTTTTCGACGCCGTGGTGAGGGCCACGATGGAAGAGTCGTCGAACTGGTAGCTGATGCCGACCCGTTTGAACGATCGATGGATGGGATACGACAGATTGACGTTGAATCCCTTGCTCTGCTGCGTGTAATTCTGCAGATTCTGCTCCAGAGCGGTGGGCAGGGTAATCTGCTGGCCGCTGAGGATCGCCGCCTGGCGCGCCTGGTCGTAAATGAACTTGGTGCCGTACACCGTGAAGCCAAACTGCAGTGGCCGGTCAAACAGGTAAGGCTCGGTGAAGCCGAAGGAGAGGCTGCGTTCCAGGTTACCGATGTTGGCTTGGACGCTCAACGTCTCGCCTTTGCCAAGGAAATTGTTGGTGCTGTAGCTCAGGCCGATAAACGATCCTGCCAAACCGCTGACGCCGCCGGTCAGGCCGATGCTGTTCTTGCCTTTTTCCTTCACCTTGAGCAGCAGGTCGACCGTACCGTCTTTTTCGTTCAAATGGCGCTCGGTGACGCTGGGATCGTCGGGCTTCAAGTTGTCGAAGAATCCCAGCTGGTTCAGGCGCTGCAAACTGATTTCCCAAAGCTGCTGGTTGTACACCGATCCCTCTTCCAGAAGAATCTCGCGACGAATCACCTTGTCGCGGGTGGTGGTGTTGCCCTGGAATTCAATGCGGCGCACGTAAAATTGCTTGCCCTCGTCAACGTCAACATCGATGTAGATCACTTTCTTGTCTTCGTCGAAGCGGGTGTCGGGGATGGCGGTAAAGTTGATGTATCCGTACTGGCCATACGCCTTGTTCAGAGACTCCAGGCCTTTGGCGATCTTGCTACGGTCGAACACCTCGCCGTCTTTGATAGGGAAGAGATTGCGCAGCGCCTTGGTGTTGACCAGCGCTTTGTTTCCCTTGAAGGTGATTTCACCTAGCGTGTACTTGTCCCCTTCCTCGATGGGCATGGTGATGTCCACGGCTTTCCCCGGGCCAGGCTGCAACAGCGGGATGTGAAAACCCTTGTGACCAACGTCGTGGATGTTGGTCTTGGGCTCGTTCACAATGACTTTGAAGTAGCCGCGATTCTGGAACTCGTTACGAACCCGTTCGGTGTCTTCTTCCAGCTTGGTGGCATCGTAGGTTCGGGAGAAAATATTTTCCAGGAAGATGGAGTGGGGAATGCCGATGGGGCGCAGGTTCTTCATGGCGCCGCGGAGAACACGAGCCTTCACATGCGTGTTTCCGGTGAAGATGATCTTGCCGACTTTGACCTTCGGTCCTTCCTTGATAACAAACGTGATGCTCAACGCGGCGGGAGGAATGGGTCTGATTTCCGTGCGAATGGTGGAGAACTGCCGGCCATGCTCGGAGAGCAGCTGCTTGATGGCCACTTCGGCCTTCTTAACCTTGGTGGGATCGTACTGGCTCTCCACCGATAATCCCACTTTGGCTTCTTTGAAACGGTCGAGAACGTCGCTCTTGGAAACTGAATTCAGACCCTCGTAGTTGATCTCGCGGATCGTCGGCCGTTCCTTGACCGTAACCACGATCACCCACCCTTTGGCGGTTTCCTCGCGCTCGAACTTAATGTCTTCGAAGTAACCGGTATTCCACAGCGAGTTGAAATCACGCTCCAGGGCAGATTCGTCGTACACATCCCCAGGACGGGTGTACATGCGTGCCCGGATGGTCTCGGCGGGAATCCGGCGATTGCCGCGTACATCGATGCCGGCGACCACTTCCTGCTGACCAGCACTGAACGAGCAGAACAGGAAGACGCCCATCAGCAAGCCCAGACAGGGGCGGCGCAATTGGGCACAAAACTTTAAGAATGAACCAGATGGAGTTCGAGCAGGAGCGGCACTGCACCATCCGCTTTGAGACCTGCCCCCTCTGGCCGCAGGGCTATCCTGATAAGAGCGTAGAATCTCCTCTACCTCAGCGAATGGGAGTATGGAAAACCGCAATTATACGGTAGTGCGATGGACACCGTCCAAGATCAACCGGCCTCAATTGCCCCGGGACGCCGGCCCGAAAGGTTCCACCTCAACAAGGACGGAATAAAAGGTGGCGGAGTTGCCCATGTCCGTAAGTTTTTGCGAAGTGAGCACATTAATGTTGGTGACGCGGCCGTCTGCTACCGTAATCACTACTCCGCACGCGTGGGCACAATCATGGGAGCAGTGCGGCCTGGATGATACGTTTCCCGTGCGTAAGATTATATAGGGTTCAAGAGCTCCTCCCCGAAGTCGCTTTCACGACAGAGGACACAGAGTCGGCACGGAGGAAAAAACTCGTGGAAGCAAAAAGCGGGCGACTTGCGTCGCCCGCCTATGGCTAGTTTTTCGATTCTACTGCAGCACGCCGACTCGTCCCGCCCAGACCACCGGTTTTCCCGAGGTGGGGTCTTTGAAGACGAGGCCGCTCACGCCGAGGTTGGCGGCTCCGGCGCTTTGCAGGCCGGACAATCCGCTGACGTTGAGGAAGCTCGTGCCGATGCCCGTATTCACGGTGAATGGTCCGCCGGCCGAGTAGCTCAGCAGGAGATCGTTCTGCATCTGAAAGCTGCCCTGGTTGGTGGAAGCGGTGCCGATGGTGACGCTACCCTGCACCAGCGATCCCAGCACGCCCTGGCGCCGCAAAGATACCATCGCCGGAGTGAAAGCGCCGCCAGCGTACGTGCCCCCGACGAAGATGCGCTGTCCCACGACCAGCGAGTTGCTGCTGAAGAGTTGCTGGGTGAACCAGTTGTCGAAGAAGCAGACATCGTACTGGGTGACTGTACTCAGGTCGACGGTGTAGACCGAATCTACCGGGATGCCAGGGCTCAGATTCGGCAGCTCTTCGCCGACGAACATGGTGACCTGCGGGCCGGGATTGACGGCCAGGATACGGCCGGAGATAAACGCGGCGTTGGTGGTGATGACCTCAACCCCACTGGCCAGGATGCTGCCATCGCTCTGCACTGTGCCTTCCACCGAGACGATCGCCTCCTCCGGGATGGTGGCTAGAGAATAGCTGCCGTTGAACTGAGTCTTCGAATTCACGTCGATGACTTCCTGGAATCCGTAGGGGCCCTGCATGGTGAACGACGAACTGCTGGTGGAAACCACGGAGCCAGTGAAGTCGGTGATCTGGCCGAGAGCCGCGGAGGCGGAAACCGCGGCAACCGTGATGACTGGGTTCACGCTGCCGGTGAGCTGCCCGCTGCCGTTCACGGCCAGCGACTGGTGAAGGTCAAAATCCATGTGCAGTCCCGCCAAGCCATCGCTAGCCACGGTCAAGGGCGCAGTAGTGGGAAACGCCACGGTGACGGTGGAAGTGGTCAAGGTTCCGTTCAGCGAACTGATGGACGGCGGCGTGGTGGTCATGTCCACGTAGTAAATGACCGGGCTGGCAAGATTGAAAGTCGCGCTGGTGTAGGTTCCCGGGGTAACGGCATTAAATCCGAGCAGGGAACGCAGTCCCACCAGCCGGCCGAAGTCGACGGTCTCGGGAGTCGAAAGCACGGTTACGCTGCCCGTGCTGTTGTTGAGCGTGATGCTGTTCAGGGTGATGTAGAACGACACCACCGAAGGCAATGGCGCATCTTCGCCGGTGACAAAAATCTGCGCCTGGGGAGTCGAGGGCGGTGTCGAGGACGAACTACTGGTCCCCGCGCAACTCGCCAGAATCAGCGACAAACCCAGCAATCCCGCCAACCAAAGTAGCCGTTTCATAGATGCTCCTGTGATCTTTCTGAATTCCCGCGACGGGAATGCAAACCCATCTACTATCGGCAAGTTTCATTACTTTGGGACAGATTACGACGGTAATTCGGCTCTGGGCGCGGGTTTCCGGGGATGTAGGCGGCCGTCCCCGCTCGTGCGGTGTTTGCAGGAAAGCGGGGTTTGTAGCCAGCCCTGAGCAGCTGAGCCCCGGCGAAGCTGTCGAATGGAATCGCGTCCACCCGGTTACAGCGATCTGCCGGCGCTGGCGCCTGAGGCCCAGGCCCACTGGAAGTTGAATCCGCCGAGCTGGCCGGTGACATCGACCACTTCGCCAATGAAAAACAGGCCGGGAACTTTACGGGCTTCCAT
>Ga0335078_10007188_pt1 | contig 16504 bp, 13 predicted proteins | sample Lox_Sample_32_FD_206711 | JGI IMG/M metagenome (GOLD analysis project Ga0335078, IMG submission 206711) | Soil microbial communities from Loxahatchee National Wildlife Refuge, Florida, United States - Lox_Sample_3.2 | ecosystem: Environmental > Terrestrial > Soil > Wetlands | place: USA...
ACCCGAGCCGCTCCCGGGCGAGGATCATGGAGTAGAGGAACTCGCGGTCGTGCCCGGGGGGAAGGGGCAGCCGGTCCACGAGCTGCCGGAGGACCTGGGCCGTGTCCGTGCCGCGGATCCCCCGGTGGACGCCGCCCGCCCGGACCGCCACCGAGAGGGGAGGCAACCCCTTGGGCGCGAGCCCCGGGTCCTCGAGGATCTCGGCGGATACCGGGATCTTGCGCTGCGCGGCCCACTCGAGGAGCTCGACCCGGTTGAAGCGGTACTGCTCGTCGACCTCCTCCGCGGGGAGCTCTCCGCGCCTCACCCAGCGCTCCAGCACTTGCTCGGTGACGCCGAGGAGACGAGCTGCGTCGCGAACGGTCAGTTGCATCCGGAGGGGGTCCCGCTCACCCTGTACGGCAATCCGGCCGGCGTCGCAAGTCGGCGGAACCTCAAGCGTCCGACAGGGGCCCGACCACCTGGAAGACTTCCACCGTCCCCGAGCGGCCGCGCAGGGTGCGCGGGCCGAGCTCCTGGAAGGTAAAGGCTTGCCGCGCCCTCTCCACCGTCTCGCGCGCCGCGAGGATGGTGCCCGGCTCGGCCGTGGACTCCAGCCGCGCAGCGATGTTCACTGGATCCCCGAGCACCGTGAACTCGAGGCGGTCCGGCGAGCCGAAGTTGCCGGCGATGACGCGGCCGGTGTTGACGCCGATGCGGATGGAGAAGCGCCGGTCCGGGGGGAGGCGCCGGTTCATCTCCTCCACCCGCTTGAGCATCCTCCAGGCGCAGCGGAGGGCGCGCGTGGCGCCGTCCTGCAGCGGGACCGGGGCGCCGAAGACCGCCATGAGGCCGTCGCCGATGAACTTGTCGAGCGTGCCCTTCTCCTCGAAGATCACCTCGGTCATGGAGCGAAAGTAGTCGCGCAGGAGCGCGGCGAGATCCATGGGGGGCAGCCGCTCGGTGAGGCCGGTGAACCCCTGCACGTCGGAGAAGAGAAGGGTGACGTCCTCGCGCACCTGGGCGTCGAGCGGGTCCCGGTCGAGCTGCTCCTGCGAGAGGATCATGCTCGCCACGTCCGGCGAGAAGTGGCGGAGCAGCTTCTTGCGCTGCTGCTCCACGGCCACCGCCCGCTCCAGGAAGCGGGCCCGCTCGATGGCGAGCGCCGTCTGGTAGCCGACCACGGTGGTGAGCTCGAGGTCGTCGGCCGAGAACGGGTCCACGAAGCCTCGGTCGAGGACCAGCATGCCGAGGATGCGGTTGTCGGCCCAGATGGGGACGCAGAGGCAGGAGCGGATGCCCTGGGCGATCACCGACTGGCTGGCGGCGAAGCGGAGGTCCTGCTGGGCGTCCACGGTGAGGAGGCCGGCGCGGCTCTTGGCGGCGGCGCCGATGACGGTCTCGGAGATGCGAGGAGAGGAGCCGGGCGGGTCGCAGGCCCGCACCACCATGCGCCCCTGCTCGTCCATGAGGAGGAGCGAGGAACGCTCCGCGCGAACGGCCGTCGCCACCGTGTGAAGGATCTTGGCGAGGCAGGTGTCGAGGTCCGGCGCGTCGATGAGGGCCTTGCCGATGTCGTTCAGGACGGCGATCTGCCGCCGGGCCGCCGGGCCGCGGCCGGTGCTGCGCCGGCTGCCCGAGTCGGTGTCGCGCTTCGGTTCCGCGTCGGTCGCCTGCTTCACCTCGTTCTGGAGGTCGGCGAGGTAGCGCACGATGGTGCCGTGCTCGCTGAGCACCGGCGCCTGGGGCCGCGGCGTTCGGTCGTCTCGGAGATCGACGACGGTCTTGCCGAAGCGAAGCTTGGAGCCGGGGGCGAGCTGGACCTCGCGCACGCGCGTCTCGTTCACCCAGGTGCCGTTCCGGCTGTCGAGGTCGACGAGCCAGAGCTGGTCCGCCCGGCGCTCGAACATGGCGTGCATGCTGGAAATCCACGGATCGGCAATCTGGACCTGGCACTCCGCCGAGCGCCCCAGCACGGTGGGGACATCGGGCAGGAAGAACACGGTCCCACCGCAGATTCCGTTCACGACGAAAAGCTCCGCCACGCGGTCTCTCTTTGCCTGGGCGTTTGAGTTGCTTGTGGTAGCTTAAACCAAGTCCCGCCCTTCGCGTATGCCCGTCTGCCCGACCTGCCGGACGCCCAGCGAGGATGGCGTCCTCATTTGCCCGGTGGATGGCACCCGACTGCCCCAGGGCGGCGGGCTCGTCGGTCGCACCGTCGGCGAGCGGTACCGCATTCTCGGCCGCATCGGCGAGGGCGGTATGGGCACCGTCTACCTGTGCGAGCACATCGCCCTGGGGAAGCGCATGGCGGTCAAGGTGCTCCGGCCGGAGTTCTCGCGCGACGAGGAGCTCCTCCGCCGCTTCCAGCACGAGGCGCGGGCCGCGAGCCAGATCGGCCAGGAGAACATCATCGACGTCTTCGACTTCGGCCACACGGCGGAGGGATCCGCCTATTTCGTCATGGAAGCGCTCGAGGGGGAGAGCCTGGGGCGGATCCTGAGCCACGAGGGGGCGATGTCGCTGCCGCGGGCGCTGCCCATCCTCATGCAGATCTGCCGGGCCCTGGGCGCGGCACACCAGCGCGGCATCGTCCACCGGGACCTGAAGCCGGAGAACGTCTTCGTGGTGCGGAGGCACGACGAGGCCGACTTCGTGAAGGTGCTCGACTTCGGCATCTCCAAGAGTGCGCTGGCGTCCGAGGGAAAGCGCATCACGCGGGCCGGGTCCATCATCGGCACCCCGGAGTACATGTCGCCGGAGCAGGCGGCGGCGACGAGCGTGGACCACCGCTCCGATATCTACGCCTTCGGCGTTTTGGCGTACGAGATGCTCACCGGCCAGCTGCCGTTCCAGGGCGAGACTCCGCTCGCCACGCTCCTCAAGCACCAGAGCGAGGCCCCGCTCTCTCCGCGCCGCCTGAGGCCGGACTTGCCCGTCGAGGTGGAGACGCTCATCATGCGCGCTCTCGTGAAGAAGCCCGAGGGGCGACAGCAGAGCATGGCGGAGGTGGCGGCGGACCTGACGCGCGCCATGGCGGCCATCGACCTCGAACCCCTGCACACCCCCATCTTCGGCACCGCGCTCGCGCCCCTCATGACGAACCAGCTCCCGACCGAGGTCCCGCGTCGCTCGGGCTCTCGCGGCGGCACCCTCCCCATCCTGGAGGCCGATCCCAGCCTCACCTTCCGGGAGATCGAGGGCACCACCCCGAGGAGCAGCGAGCCGGTGGAGTGGCGAACGGGGAGCAACGGGAACCACGAGATCGAGACCTGGCGTCGGCGCCGGGCGCAATCGCACGTGGCGGCCGTGCTCGGCTTCGCCGCGGTGGCCCTCGTGGCGGCGGCGCTCGCGGCGCTCTCCCTGCGCCGGCCGGAGAGCCCGGCTCCTGCCGCCCCACGCGAGGAACCGGCGCGCGAGGAGCCGGCGCGCGAGGGGGTTGCACCGCAGCTCGGGCCCGCCGTGGCGCCCCCTGCCGCGGCGGAGGCGGCGCAGCCGATCGCACCGGGGGCGGCGACGCCCGGGCGAGCGGAGGGCGCGCGCGCCGAAGTCTCGGCCGCGCCGGCGACGCCGCCGACCGCGGGATCGGTGCGCCCGGCCAAGCGGAAGACGTCGCGGGAGGCGAAGGTCCGCAAGCGCGGGATTGGCGCGGACGAGCAGAGCGGCGACAATGCGGGGCCGGTGAACGATATCATCGACCCTTACCGCTGACTCCGCGTCAGCACCCGGAGCGACATGAGGCAGATGCTCGCCGCGGCGGCCGCGGCCCTGGTCGTGACGCTCGGGCCGGTTCCGGTCCGCGCCGCGCCGAAGGCGCCCGCGGCGGACGATGCGAGCACGGCGGCGGCCAAGGGCCACTTCCGGCGCGGGCTCAGCTACTACAAGGAGGCGCGCTACCGGGAGGCCATCTCCGAGTTCCAGGCCGCCTACCGCATCAAGCCGAACGCGGTCCTCCACTACAACATCGGCCAGGCCTACGAGAAGCTCGGGGACATCCCCGCCGCGCTCTCCTCCTACAACGACTACCTGCGCGAAGACCCCCAGGCGCCGAACCGGACGACGGTGCAGCGCGCCATGGCGAACCTGCAGGCCCGCCTCGCGGCGACCGGGGTGCAGATGCTCTACATCACGAGCGACCCGAGCGACGCCGAGGTCTGGGTCGACGGGCAGCTTCGCGGCCGCTCGCCCTTCAACGCCGCTCTTCCCCAGGGCGACCACGTGGTCTCTCTGGCGAAAAAGGGGTACCGGACGGCGACCAACGCCATCTCCCTCTCCCCGGAGCGGGCGCTGGAGATGAGCCTCCTTCTCCAGCAGCAGGGTTCCGTGGAGGCGCCTCTGCCTCTGCCGCCCCCGGCTCCGGAGCCGCCGGGCGCGGCGCAGCTCGCGGCTTCGCCCCCCGCCCCCCCGATCGTCACCCCCGCCAGTCGGGCGCCGGCGAAGGTCGAGCGGAGCAGCTGGCTCGGGCCCATCATCGCGGGAAGCGCGGCGGTGGTGGCGGCCGGGGCCGGGGTGGTCCTGGGAGTGCAGGCGCACAACGCGCAGAACTCGCTGCTGCACGGATATCCGCCGAGTTCCTCCGCGGCGGACTCGCTCGCGCAGAAGGCCCGGAACGACGCCACCGCCGCGAACGTCCTCTACGGAGTGGCGGGCGCCGCGGCGCTCACGGGCGGCGGGCTCATCCTCTTCGGGGGGTACTTCTGATGACGAGGACTCTCGCGATCGGGGGCGTCGCCGCGCTCGCCCTTTCGGCGGCGGCCTGCTCGGTGACGACGACCGGCGCGCAGTGCAAGGTCGACGACAACTGCCAGACCGGGCAGTACTGCGCGACACTGAGCGGCGAGGCGGGTACCTGCCAGCTGTGTACCTGCGGCTCCGGCCTCCTCTGTAGCGGCGGCTCGGGCTCCCAACCCCAGTGCTCCTGTCCTGTGAACACGAGTTCTACCTTCTACGCAGACGCAAACTCGGGATCGCTCCTCGCCAGCGCGATGCCGCCGACCGGTGTCCAGAGCCCAGCCCAATGCCGCTTCAAGTCACTGGGAGAGGCGCTTTCGGCGGCGAATGCGGCCGGGTCCGGCTCCACTGTCGCGGCCACCGGCTCGAGCGGGGAGGGGGGGATGAACTTCCAGGAAACCGGTCCGCTCACCATAGGTCCTGGGGTGGTGGTGACCTCCGACGCCGCGACGGCCGACTACTACGCAGTTACGGCGCCTGCCACGACGGCCCCCTTCATCACCATGAGTGCTGGGGCCACGCTTTCCGGCTTCGCGGTCCAAAGTGGGAACGCCAAGGGGAACGCGATCCAATCCGCGTGCGCCAGCGGCAGTGGATCGGTCACTATCGTGAACGTAAGCGTAATAGGGGCCGGAAGCGCCGGCTTCGAGGCCGGGATCTCCCACTCCGGAGCCTGCGATCTCGACCTCGAGTCGTCCTCGATCACGGGGACGGGCCAATGTGGTGTTGTGCTGAACCCGTCGGCCAGCGCCAGCGTGACCGTTCTGAACAACGTCGTAACCGGAAACTTGGCCGTGGCGGTGCCCGCGGTGAGTCGCACTTGTGGAGGAGTGCTCCTATTACAGGCTCCCGCTGCCCCAGCGATACTCACGGTGCAGGGGAACCAGGTGTATGCGAACGAAGGCGACCAGGTGCTCGTGTACCTGGGCGCGAGTAATAGCGGGTCCGTTACCTTGGGCGGTGGCGCGAACTCCAGCGCCTGCGGCACGACCTCCAACTTCTTCGCCTGCTATGGCGGAAGCTACGGGTCGGGGGTCGGGGTCTTCTCCGATGCCGCCACCACGAACTTGTCGTACAACCAGTGGACGGCGACAGGTTCGCCGGCGTTCGGGATCGACTATGATTGTCCGACGCCGGTTACCACCTATTGTCCCCCGGACACGACCTTCATCTGCCCGCCGGCTCCCCATCTCTGAGCCCCTCTGCCGTTAGAGCCTCCGCCCGCTGCGAGTTGTCGCGGATCCGGTAGAGGCTCACCCCGACGATCTTCCACTCGTGGCGAGCCGCGCGGTGAGCGAAGGCCTCGAGCGGCTCATCGCGAACGCGCATGACCCCCGGGACGTCGCTCGCGTGGCGGAGCACTCGCGTGCCGTCCCCTCGCACCGCGACGATCCCCATGTGCGAGACCTGGGACGGGCGGGTGGCCCTCTCCTCGCGGAGGACAACGAGCACGGTGCCGTTCGGGATCCGGGACGCAAACCGGGACAAGAGGGATAGAGGTACGAGATCGAGGGCGAAATCCCCCTTGGGGACGTCGCCGCGAGAGAGGCCGGGGAGGAGGTGGCCCGAGCGCTCGGCCCGCTCCCAGGCGGCGTCGTCGAGGTGCTTCACGACGCGCGCGGTGGCCTGCCCGGCCACCTGGCGGGTGACGGGCTCGAGCCAGCCCTTCTTCACGAGAGAGGGGATCCACTGGGACTCGACGTAGTGGCTCCGGCTCCGGTAGCCGGGAGCCCCGTCGTAGCGAACGTCGTCGAGGAGCCGCTCGGCCTCCTCGACGCTGCGGGCGCTCCCGAGGGCCACGGCGGTCTCGACGAAGGTGACGCAGTCAAAGGCATCCAACCGGAAGCGCGGGTCCGGGTCGAACCCGGAGCCCTCGCCGAGCGGCGAGGGAAGGTAGGGCGCCCCGAGGAGGAGGGCGCTCGCCCAGGTGGCGCGCTCGGCGCCCGCCGATTGGCTTGGCAGGGCCGCGTCCAGCCGGGCGCAAAGCGGGGCGCTGCCGGGGAGCCCGGTCGCGAGAACGAGAGTCAAAGCTGCGAGGGAAGCAGGCACCGGTGTCGGCGCAGTATAGCTCCGGGCGTTTCTTGACTCGCCTGTACCCCGCGGGTAGCGTCCGAGGAAAGGCGCAGGTGACAGGGCGCGCTTCTTTTTCGCTCCGCCGAACGACCGTCCTCTCGCGCCCCCGGAGCGATCCCATGCCCAGGTTCGAGGTCTACGTTCCCGCATCGCCCCCGCAGTTGCCGGTGGCCATCACCCTGCGCGTCGAGTCGGAGAACTGGCTCGCGGCCCTCAAGGTCGGCCTCCAGAAGGTGGGCGGGGGAGAACTCGCCGCGAACATCCTCTGCGACATCCAGGGCGACGGCTCCATCCACGTGACGGACCCCGGCGGCGCCCGGGTATTTCGCATCCGGGAAGTGACGGAAGCCGCAGCGCCGGCTCCCGCCCCCACCATGGACCTGAACCGCACCGCGGTGATGCACGCGCCCCCAGCGGCGGCCCCTCCGGCCGCGGCGACAGCTCCTGCGCCCGCAGCGGCCAGGCCGAGCCCTGCCCCGGCAGCGAGGGCGGCGGCTCCGGCCCCCCGCGCCGCGGCCGCGCCGCAAGCCCCGGTGGCACGGCCTCCGGCGCCGGCGCCGAGGGCGCCGCAGCGGGCGGCGCCGGCGCCGAGGGTGACCCCGGACTCGGTGGCGTCGCTCGTCGAGGAGGTGGCGGGCCCTGGCGAGCCCGTGTCGAACCCCATCGGCCGGATCCGGGAGGAGCCGACGAGCGACGCACTCGCCGACGTCTTCTTCCGCGCGTCCGAGCTCAACGAGAAGACCAGCCGGGACGAGGGGCTGCGCTTCATCCTCGACCTCGCCATGGAGAAGGTGGGCTGCGACGCCGGCTCGGTGCTCCTCGGCCGCTTCCAGTCCGGCGACCTGGTGTTCGTCGCCGTCCGCGGCCCGAAGGCGGACGAGATCCTGCGGCTGCGCCTCACGGTCCCCTTCGGGAAGGGCATCGTCGGGTTCAGCGCCCAGGAGAACGTCTGCCTGGCGGTGTCGGACGCCCAGAAGGACCCGCGCTTCTACCGCGCCGTTTCCGAGGCGGTGGGCTACGCCACCCGCTCCGCCCTGTGCGCGCCCATCGCCGCCGGGGGGAGGGTCCACGGCGCCCTCGAGCTGCTCAACAAGGGGAGCGGAGCCTTCACCGCCTCGGACCTGGCGCTGCTCTCCTACCTGGGCGCGAAGGCCGGCGAGTTCTTGGAGCGGCTCACCTGAGGGGTCTTCAGTCCTCGCCCGCCGTCCCCAGATCGGCGTCGCCCTTCATGAGCTCCCCCATGGCGACCGTGGCGTAGGAACCCCGGGGTAGCTCGAAGGCCGCCCGGTAGCCGTCGGCGACCGGCTCGAGCTCGATGCGCAGCGGCAGGCGCGCCGGGCGGCGGGTCCCCTCTCCCTCGCCCCGGCCGCGGGCCAGGTCCGCAGCTCCGACCCCGTCGCTCGCGAGCAGGCGCGCCTCCCGGGCCGCCGCCTCGCCCTCGGCGGGCCGGAGCTTGTGGCCGAACATCGGTCCCGCCGGCGAGATCTCGAACCGCCGGAGCCGAAGGAGGTCGGTCTCGGGCTCGGAGCAGGTGAAGACCCCGCCGGTGTCGAGCTTCTTCATGACGTCCCCCGCGAGGGCGCGGTCGAAGAGGCCGTCGGCGATGCGCTCCTCCAGCCAGCGGTTGAAGAGGAGGGACTGCCAGGCGGAGATGCACAGCCGCCGGAGGAAGCGGTCCCGGCTGGCGCGGCGCACCTCCGGGTCGTCGAGGCGCCCCTGGAGGAGGGACCGACCCACCTCGGCGTTCCGGCCGGCCGCCCCGAAACGCTGCGGGCCGAAGAAGTTCGGGAGTCCTCGCTCCGCCAGGGCCGCCGCGGCGGCGCGGGCCGCCTCGAGGTTTCCCCCGTGGACCGCGATCTGGAATCGGTTGCCTCGGGAGTGTCCGGTCCTCAGCTTGTTGCCGTGGCGGGAGGCGGAGAGCACGCGGAACCCCTCGCCGCCGAGGGAGGCCGGGTCCGGGCTCGCCGCGGTGGGGAAGGAGAGCCACTGGGTGGTGAGCGCCTGGCGGTCCTTGAGGCCCGCCACACCGGCGTCGCGGTCCTCGACCCCCAGTTCGTGCGCCAGGGCCCGGACCACGTCTCGCGTGGTCCGGCCCCGCTTCTCCACGAGGAGGTAGAGGTGGGTCCCGCTCCCGGACGGGAGGTAGGCCGGGATCTCGTCCACGCGGAAGTCCTCCGGCGAGACCTTGATGAGGCCTCCCGAGCCGGGGACGTCCGCGGTGATGAAGACCTGCCGCCCCGCCGCCGCCGTCAAGCGAGCAGGCCCTCGATGGCCTCGAGCTTCTGCTTCACGGAGCGGGCCACCGCCTCGTCCGCCTCCCGGGGAAGGCGCTCGCCCGCCTGGAACAGGTAGAAGAACATGAGCTCGCGCATGGCGTCGAGCAGCAGGCGCGGCCGCTCGCCGGTCGGCTCGATCTTCCGCACCGCGGCGGGGTCGAGCGCCGCCAGGGCCGCGAGCAGCTCGTCCTCGTTCACCGAGCCGTCGGGCCGCGCCGTGGTGTTTCGCCACAGCGGCCCGAATCGGGAGGCGGGGTCGGAGAGGAAGGCCCGGGCGCCGACGAGGAAGGCCTCCGTGCCGCGGAAGGCCACCACCGCCCCGGCGATGTCGCGAAGGATCCCGTTCATCCCGGCCGCGATGGCTCGGGCCCGGTCGATGGGGGCGGCCACCTGCGCCGCCGGGGCCTCCGACACCTCCACGTAGCCCACCTCCGCCAGCCGGTAGACGATCTTCGTGGCTTCGAACTCGGAGAGGTGGGCGTCGCGCGCCAGGTCGACGAGGCGGCGGCGGCCGTCCACCATCTCCAGGAGTCGCTGCTCCTCCGGCTCGAGCTGCACCGGTCGCCGTGGCTCCTTGCGCCGCAAGAACACCTGGCCGTTCGGGATGCGCCCCTGGAACATCCCCATCTCGTCGATGCGGCGGATGGCGTCCATGAGCAGGCCCTGGGTGTCCACCGACAGGGAGGCGCCCGGGACGACGTCCTCGCCGCCCTGGAGGAGGTAGAAGGTCCCCTCGCGGGCCGTGAGCATGGCGTGGAACACCGTGGCCACCTGCTCGTGGACGACCTTCCACAGGTCGTTCGAGGTCATGAAGCCGCGCTCGACAAAGATGCGCCCCACCGGCCGGCCGCTTGCCACCGCGGCGGAGAGCTGCCGGTCGTCCAGGAACCCCAGCCGGACCGCCACCTCGCCGATTCGCTCCCCGGGCGCCTCGGACGAGGCGCCGCGCACCTGTCCCTCCCGGAAGAAGATGGAGCGGGTGACGGCGCCGGTGAGGACCCGGAGCGTCCCGGACATCCGGGCCTGGTGGACGAAGCCCACGAAGTCCGGCAGCGGGAAGGCCACGAGGTCCCCGGCCAGGGCGGCCCGCTGCGCCGGGGCGGCGCCACCGGCGGACGGCGACCGGAGAGCGACGAGGAGGTCCGGGGCGGCGGGCACGAGCTCGAAGCGCCCGGCGCGGTCCGCGAGCGCGCGCCGCACGTCGTCCGACTCCGGGACCACCCGCCCGTGGGCGTCGATGTCGAGGACGAGCCGCGCCACGGCTAGTCCTTCCATCCACTCGACTTCATCCACTCCTCCTCGTCCTCGAGCACGAACTCGAGGATGGTGTCGGAGTAATCGGGGAGGAGGTGGCGGCGCCCGTTGAAGAACAGGGTCGGGGTGCCCTGGATCCCGCCGCGGCGCGCCTCGGCCTGGGCGTCCGCCACCCGGCCGCGGTACTGGTGGCCGTCGAGGGCCTTCTGCAGCAGCGCGGGGTCCTTGCCGAGTCGCTCCGCTTGCTCTCCCAGCGAGGCGTCGTCGAGCGCCTTGTTGTTCTCGAAGACCGCGTCGTAGAAGGGCCAGAGGATCCCCTGGTCGCGGGCCCACTCGGCGGCCTCGGCGGCCTCCTGGGCGCGCGGGTGGATGGTGAGCGGGAAAGGCTTGTAGATGAGCTTCACCCGGCCGGCGTGCTTCTCCACGAACTCCTCCAGCTTCGGCCGGAGCTGCGCGCAAAAGGGGCAGGCGAAGTCGGAGAACTCGACGATGGTCACGGGCGACTTGGGATCCCCGAGCGGTGGCCCGAAGCTCCCCGTCTCGAGCTGGGCGCGTCGCTTGCGGTCGAAGGAGGAGTAGTAATCGGTGAGGAGGCGATGAATCTCGGTGGCGGGGAGCCCCATGCCGGCGAGCCGCGCCGCCAGCGCTGCCATGCGCGGGGCGTGCCGGCAGGCCGTGTGCTCGGTGAGACAGGTGGCGAGGGTGTGGGGGCAGCCGCAGTAGCAGAACTCCTCCTGCAGCACCTGGGCGAGCACGGTCTTCTGTTGCGCGGTGAGCGCGTCGGCCCCCACGGCGGCGGGGATGCGGGTCCAGTCGACGGACGGTCCGGGCGTGGGGGCCGGCTGCGTGAGCAGGGCGAGGAGGAGAGGAAGCGCGCAGTTCATCGGTACCCGGAGGGTTGAAGGGGGAGCGATTCTAGCACTGGCTTGCCCGGCCGACGGTGCCGCTCTTGTCCCCCAGGTGCGCCCGGCGCCCTTTCCATATAGGTATCACCCGATGGAACGTCCCCGCCTCGAGCCCGGCGCCGTGCGCAAGGAGCCAGGCGGGCGCTTGCGCATGGTGCTCGTCTACCCGAACGCGTACCGGCTGGGGATGGCGAACCTCGGCCTGCACGCCGTCTATCGGCTGGCGAACGCCCCGCGAGACGTGCTGTGCGAGCGGGCCTTCCTCCCGGAAGAGGAGGGCGCGCCGGTGCGGACGGTGGAGTCGGGCAAGGGGCTGCTCGAGTTCGACGTCGTCGCCTTCTCCCTCTCCTTCGAGGACGACTACGTCCACGTACTCGAGATCCTCTCGCGCGCCGGCCTGCCGCTGCGCGCCGCCGAGCGGGACGAGCGCTTCCCGCTCGTCGTGGCCGGCGGCATCGCCATGCAGATCAACCCAGAGCCGGTGGCCCCCTTTTTCGACCTCGTCCTCGTGGGCGAGGCCGAGGAGCTCCTGCCGCGCTTCTTCGAGGCGCTGCGGACCCTGTCGCCGGGGCGCCCGCGGGCCGAGGGGCTCGCCCAGCTGGCGGCCTTGCCCGGGAGCTACGTCCCCTCCCTCTACGAGGTCGAGTACTCCGAGACCCGCGGGGACGGCGGCCAGTGGGTGACCCGCTTCGAGCCGAGGGGTGGCGCGCCGGAGCGGGTGCGGCGCCAGTACGTCGCCGCCCTGGGAGGGGTGCCGACGAGCCGGGTGGTGGAGTCGCCCGACGCTCAGTTCGGAGACCTCTACCTCACCGAGGTGGCGCGCGGTTGCCTCTGGGGCTGCCGCTTCTGCGCCGCCGGCTTCGTGCAGCGCCCCTACCGGGAGGTGGATCTCGAGGTGCTTCGCGCCGAGGTGCGCCGCGGCATCGAGAAGGGCATGCGGGTCGGCCTCGTCGGCCCGGACACGAGCGACTACACCGGGCTCGACCCGCTCACCTGCTTCATCGGCGAGGCGGGCGGGTCCTTCAGCCCGTCCTCGCTGCGGGTGGACGCCATCACCCCGGCGCTCTCGCGGCGCCTCGCCGCCGGCGGCGAGAGGTCCATCACCATCGCGCCCGAGGCGGGCACCGACCGGATGCGGCGGGTCGTCAACAAGGATTTCTCCGACGACCGGATCGTGGAGGCGGCCGAGAGCGCGCTCGCGGCGGGCATCCGACACGTGAAGCTCTACTTCATGTGCGGGCTGCCCACCGAGACGGAGGACGACGTCCTGGGGATGACCCGCATCGCCCTGCGCATCCGCCGGGAGGTGATGGCGCCCCGGGCGGTGGCGAGCGGGCGCATGGGCCGGATATCGCTATCGGTGAACCCGTTCGTGCCCAAGCCCTGGACCCCCTTCCAGTGGGCCCCCATGCACGACGAGAAGTGCCTGGCCGGCAAGCGCCGGCTGCTCGAGCGGGAGCTCCGGCCGAGCGGCATCGACGTCGACTTCATGAGCCCCCGGGAGGCCTACCTGCAGACGCTCCTCTCCCGCGGCGACCGGCGGGCCGCGGACCTTCTTGAGACCGCCGTTCGCGAGACCCGCGGCAACCTCCACGCCGCGCTCTCGCGCTGGCCGCACGACCCGGAGTTCTTCGTGACCCGCCAGGCGACGCTCGGGGAGCGGCTCCCCTGGGACTTCATCGACCACGGGCTCGAGAAGTCCTTCTTGGCGCGGGAGCTCCGCCGCGGCCTGGGCGGGAAGATCACCTCGAAGTGCGCGGTGGAGGTCTGTCGCGCCTGCGGCCTCGACTGCGCGGACCACCCCGAGCTCGTCGTCCCCTCTCCGCTTCCGATCCGCGCTCTCCCGTGAACCTCGACGAGGCCATGGGAGAGGCGCTCGCGCTGGCGAGGCGCGCCGGGGAGGCGGGGGAGGTCCCGGTGGGGGCGGTCGCCCTCTTCGAGGGGCGCGTGGTGGGGCGCGGCTGGAACCGCCGGGAGGGGGACCGGGATCCGACCGCCCACGCGGAGCTCTTCGCCGTCCAAGAGGCGGCCCGCTCGCTCGGCCGCTGGCGCCTCACCGGGGTCTCGCTGGTGGTGACGCTCGAGCCCTGCGCCATGTGCGCCGGGGCCATGGTGCTCGCCCGCATCGATCGGCTCGTCATCGGCGCCGTGGACCCCAAGGCCGGAGCCACGGGCTCGCTCCTCGATCTCTCCGCCGACCCTCGCCTGAACCACCGCTTTCCCGTGGAGCGGGGGCTCCGGGCGGAGGAGTGCGGAGCCTTGCTCCGGGACTTCTTCCGCTCGAGGCGTTGAGCGCCGCGAGCGAGACATCCCCTTCCTCTTCTCGCCGACCCCGATGAGGGATCCCAAACGGTGCCTTTGGCCCGAGCTTGCCAGGCCTATAGATGTCGTCGATGAGGCCTGTTCTCAAGCTGGCATATGCCCTCGGCGCGTTGGCGCTTGCCTCATGCACCACAACGAGGCCTCTCGAGGTATGGCGGGACGCGAGCTACAGGCCCGCGCCGGTTCATCGCATCTTCGTCGTCCAGGACACCTCGCGCACCGAGGGCCCCGTGGCCCGGGACAACGCGGTCGCCCTGGAGATCGCGATTGCCCGGGCGCTCGGCAGCAAGGGCCTAGAGGTCGTCCCTCCGGCCGCCCCGCTCCCCCCTCGCCCGGCCCGAGGGGAGGGCCGCGGCGTCGTCCCGGCGGGTCAGGGCGTGGACCTCGTCCTCGCCCTGCGAGGCCGCGTCGACGATCCGGTCAATCCCGTGCCGTACGCCTATTTCACCGGTGATGTCAGGGTGTATACGGCCGAACGGTATCCGGAGGCGCCGATCTGGATCGGGACCGTTCGCACGTTCACCGCCTACCGGGATTCCTACGGGCCCGGCAGCGAAATGGCTCCGGTGCCTCAGCCGGAATCCGTCCTGCAAGGCGTCGCGGCCCCCCTGGCGGCATCGATCGTGGCGAGCCTCATCCAGGATCGGGTACTCCCGCTTTAGCCTGCGGACGCGGTCGGCGGGTGCGGGCCCGGCTCAGGGAGCCGGCAGGGGAGCGAGCGCGACGAGGAAGGCAGCCCCGGACTTCGCGAGCGAGCTCTGGAGCGCGCCCGTGTAGGGACCGGGCGCGCCGGCGAGTTCCCATGCGTCGGCGCCTCCCAGGGAGTCGGAGCCGTTCGTCTGGTCGTCGAGGAGGGTGAACCCCGCGGAGGGGGTGTAGCGGTCGGGCGAAGAGTAGGACGCCGCCAGGACGCAGGCGAGCAGCATGTCCCCGCTCGCCGCGGTGGCGACGGTGAGTCCGGCGGCGAGCGAGGAGAGGTTCGCCTCGGCGAAGGTGTCGAGCGCGGGCGCCCCCAGGACCTCGACGACGAAGAGGACGGCCTCCCAGTCGGACAGCGAGCTCACCTTGTGGAGGCTGAAGGTGTGGCCGGCTCCGCCGAGGCAGTTCGAGCAGTAGAAGGCGCGAAGGGCGCCCTGGTCGGAGGCGTAGGGCTGTGCGACGCCGATCTCGCTGTAGGCGTTGCCCATGCTGTCGGTGAGCGACTGGAAGGCGTCGGCACCGAGAATGCCCGTCCCCACGAAGACCACGAAGGTGCTGCCGGTCGACTGCGTGGTCACCGCGGCGGTGCTCATCGGATTCGTCCCCCGGCCGGCCACGTCGTTCTTGTAGGTGGTGCTGCCGAGGGCAAGGCCCGGCACGCAGGCGCCACCCGTGCAGACCGTGCCGGTGGCGCAGGCGTTCCCGCAGGCCCCGCAGTTGTTCGGGTCCGAGGAGGTGGTGGCGCACCCGCTCGCGCACAGGGTCTCTGCGGCGGGGCAGGCGCAGGCGCCGCTCGCGCAGACCTCGCCGGCCAGGCAGGCGGCGCCGCAGGCGCCGCAGTTGGCCGCGCTCGTCGAGAGGTTCGCGCAGCTATTGCCGCAGAGCGTCTCGGCAGCGGGGCAGGCGCAGGCGCCGCTGGCGCAGACCTCGCCGGCCAGGCAGGCGGTGCCGCAGGCGCCGCAGTTGGCGGCGCTCGTCGAGAGGTTCACGCAGGCGCCGCCGCAGCCCGTCTCCCCGGCGGGGCAGCCGCTGCAGGCGCCCCGCACGCAGACGTCGTCCGCCGCGCAGGCGGTGCCGCAGCTGCCGCAGTCCGCGGCGCTCGTCTTCAGGTTCACGCAGGTGCCGCTGCAGTTCGTGAGGCCCCGGGTGCAGCGGGCAGACGCCGCTCCCTCGGAGGAGGCGTCGTCCGCCGCGCTCGACAGGGCGCCCTCGCAGGCGACCCCGCCCGCGGCGAACGCCGCCGCCGCGAGCGCGCTCGCCCATCCCCAGGCCGACGTGGAACGATCCCGGTTCATCATAGGCCCTCCCGCGCGAGCCCTTCGAGTCCCTCGCGACGCTCGCCGCCGCCAGGGAGGCGCACGCCGGGGGGAGGTTCACCGGCCCTCGTACCGGGTGCCGTGGACCACGCCCATTAGAAGGACTTTCCGCCGAGAGTGAAAGGTCCCAATTCTGTTGACCACTTGGCGGCGCTACGGCCGAAAAGGGGAGAAAACTTTTACGCAGGGCGAAGAGGGGAGGGCGGGCCCGGGCGCATCAGGGAGAGAGGGCGACGAGGAAGAAGGCGCCGGAGCTGCCGAGCGAGCTCGCGAGGGCGCCCGCGTAAGAGCCGGGCGAGCCCGCCCGGGCCCACGCGTCCGCGCCGGCCAGCGAGTTCGTCCCGTTCGTCTGCTCGTCGAGGACGGCGAACCCGGCGGAGGGCGTGTAGACGTCCGGTGTCCCGTAGGAGGCGGCGAGGGCGCAGGCGAGGAGGAGGTCGCCCGCCTTCCTCGTCGTCACCGCGCCGGCGCTGAGGGGCGAGGTCCGGGCATTCGCCTGGGCGAAGGCGTCGAGTCCCGGGGCCCCGAGCACCTCGACGGCGAAGAGGACCGTCTCCCAGTTCGAGAGCGAGGCCGTCTTGTGGAGGCTCCAGGTGTGGCCCTTGCCGCCCCGGCAGTCCCGGCAGAGAAAGGCTCGCAGCTCTCCCTCCCCGCCGGCGTAGAGCTCGGGCACCCCGACCTCCACGTAGGCGTTCCCCAGGCTGTCGCTCACGGATTCGAAGGCAGTCTCGCCGGCGATGCCGCTTCCCGCGAAGACGACGAAGGTGCTCCCCGACGCTCGAGTGTCGACCGGCGCCGTCGTCATCGGATTCGCCCCGCGGCCGGCGACGTCGTTCCGGTAGACGTGCGCCCCGATGGCGAGCCGCCTTTCGCCCGCCGGGCCCGGAGGGCCGCTCGCCTCGGGGCCGGTCGCGTCCGCGCCTCGCCAGCTCGCGAGGGCCACTGCGGC
>Ga0335078_10007189_pt1 | contig 16503 bp, 17 predicted proteins | sample Lox_Sample_32_FD_206711 | JGI IMG/M metagenome (GOLD analysis project Ga0335078, IMG submission 206711) | Soil microbial communities from Loxahatchee National Wildlife Refuge, Florida, United States - Lox_Sample_3.2 | ecosystem: Environmental > Terrestrial > Soil > Wetlands | place: USA...
GCGCGACGCGTCTCGCGGAGACCCGGCGGAGGCTCGCCCGCGCGGGGGCGGCCGACACGCTCGAGGTCGGGCACGTCGAACGGGGGACCGGTGTCACCGTTCCAACGTTCGGCCTCACCTTCGAGGGCTACTCCTAGGCCGACGCGCCGACCGTTCGCCGGTAGCCGCAATCCGGCAACGATTATCGGGGGCCAAAACTAACCGCCGCCCGTGCCGGTCGATCGACGCATTCTGGTGGGGGCAATCCTCGCTTCGATCCTCGCGGCGTTCTTCTGGGCGACCTACTACCTTTTCGTCCTGTGGGTGACCCCGGGAACGGCGCCGTCGGCGATCCTGGCGATCCCGTTTCTCGCGGGAGGAATCGCGTACGCCGGGTGGGCGGTCGGAGGAGGACACGGGCGCGCGTTCGCGGCGCTCTGGGTGGACCCGATGGCCTGGGTCCGGGTGGGCCTCCTCTTCGGAATGCAGGTCGGGGTCCTCGCCGCAACGTACCTCACCGGACCGGTGGACTCGTCCCTTCTCTCCTTGATCGGGGACGTCGTGCTGACTCCCGCCATCGTCGCGCTGTTTCTCGCTTCGTACCGCTCCCGCATCGCTACGCCGCTCTTCGCGATCGGGGTCGCCGTGAGCCTGGCCGGAGGCACGATGACGATCGTCGCCGGTCAGACGCTCTCGGCGGTAGAAGGATTCGGTTGGCTCGTCGTCCCTGGGGTCCCGGTCCTGGTCGCCGCGTACTTCCTGCTCACGGCCCGGGCGAATCGTACGATCGCCCCGGCGGCGGTGGTCGGTCAATCGATGCTCGCCTCCGGGCTCGTCTTCGTGGTGACGGCTCCTCTCTTCCCCGGCGGCTGGGCCGGTCTTCTGTCGGTGACGCCCCTCCCGATGCTGCTCCTCATCCTTTGCGGTCTCACGAGCTTCTTCCTGGCGCCCGCGCTCTACTTCCTCGCGTTGAGCGAGGTCGGTCTCGTGGTCCCGCCGATGCTGATGACCGGCATCCCGGTGTTCACGCTGCTCCTCTCGGCCGGGGTCCTTGGCATCGCCTTGCCGTTCGTTGGAGTGCTCGGCATCCCGGTCGCGGTCGCCGGCGGGATCATCGCCCTCCGGGGAGAATCGGGGTCCGACGCGGAACTGCCGCTCGAGCCGCCGCCCCCCGCGAGCGGAACGTCCCCGCCTATTGCCAGTCAGTGAGGCTCCGGGTCGAACTCCGGCGCTTCGCCGGTTTACCGACGTCGGAGATCGGTGTGTCGAGCGTGGCCGGGGTCGCGTTGGAATCTGTCGAACGGGGCGTCTCGGGAGGGGACGCGAGCCGCTGCTGGTGACTTCCGCGCAGCAGCGACGCGGCGTCCCAGTCGAACACTTCGGTCACCCGCGCCAGAGTCTGCGCCACGCGGTCCGCATAGTAGTCCCAGTCCGGCTGCTTCGTGAACGGTCGACCGTCCACCCACGGTTCGACCTCTTGGGGGGACTTCCGGGAGTCGGTGACGATCCATGAGACCCGCATGCCCGGGATCACATCGTACCCTTCGCTCCGCAGTTGCTTGTAGACCCGGAGGAACGGGAGCGATTCCCGCGTCGACTCGTTGTACTCGCTCTCGGCGCGAACCGTGCGTGCGATCACGAGGCGTTCGACCGGGACCTCCTGATTGCGCACCGACTGCACGAGTTCGCGGGCCCGACGCAACGCCCCTTCGGTGTCGCCCTTCAGCACGAGGTCGAACGTCTCGAGCAGCGCCTCCGATTGGAAGTCGAAGGCGTCCGTCCGCCGGGCCTCGTAGCCGCGGACCACCAGGTCCTCGGCCGGCCACGCCGTCCGACCGACGTAGCGCTTCTTCACCCCGTGGGAGAAGAACGACTCGAAGACCGACTGGAACTCGAACGTGACCCCTTCGTGCGTGAACCGCTTCGCGATCCGCTCCCCGAACTCCTTCGCCCCTTCGAGCGACGCGACCGGGGAGCGGACGAACACGGAATCGGTGTCCGAGTAGACGACCTCGAAGCCGTCGCCCTCGAGGTCCCGGATGATCGAGGTGATCGCCTCGCGACCGAACGCGGTGATCGCGGCGCCGATCTCCTTGTTCGTGAACCGGTAGAAGCTGGACGCGAGGACCCCGTAGAACGAGTTCATCAGGACCTTGACGGCGTTCTGGAGACCGTCGTAATACTCTCGGAGCTCCGCGCTGGTCGCCTTCTGTGCGGCCGTTCGGAAGCGGGCCCGATCGGCGAGCAGGTCGGACAGGATCTCCGGGATGATGCCTCGTCGCACCGTCGCGGAAAGGAAGCGCGCTCCGGACGGCGCCGCGGTCGTTCCCTCGGGCGAGAGCGTGGTGAAGCAGAGGTTCTTCGAGATGATGATCGACGGGTACATCGACTTGAAGTCGAGGACGACGACCCAGCGGTAGATACCGGGCCGGATCGGGTGAACGTACCCCCCCTCGATCGGGTTCTCGCGCCCGGCGAAGTGGCTCATCGGAACGCCCACGCCCTGCGCGTCGGCGCGCGGGATCAGCAGCGCGTCGATGTAGAGCGAGGTCCGGCCGTTCATCCCCTCCTCGAGGGGCAGGTGAGCGACCGTCGCGAGGTCGGCTGCCTTTTCCACCGTGCGCAGCCGCTGCAGGATACGGAGCGCGAGGTCCGCGTCGTGCTCGCAGTACTCCATCACGCGTTCCGGGTCCTGCGCCCACTCCTTCTCGATGATCCGGCGGTCGACGTCCAGCTTCGAGTCGCCAAGGAGCGTCCGCGCGACGAACTGGAGGGTCTCCTGCTTCGGCTTGAGGTCCCGGCGGACCGACCACCAGGCGTCCGCGACCGCCCGTCCGGTCACCTTCCAGAGGCGGTCTCCCATCTCCCGCGGGGTCGAACGCTCCCGCCCGATCGTCAGCGACCCGAGGCCGGTCGCGGTCGCGCGCTCGAGAAGGAGGGGGAAGTCGTACCCGCCGATGTTGTAGCCGGTGATGACGTCCGGGTCGTCCTCTATCACCGTCGAGACGAACTGCTCGAGGATCTTGCGCTCGTCGGGTCCGAAGAGCCGGAACGTCCGTCGCGGGCGGTCGCCACCGACCGCCACCCCACAGATGGTGAAGATCGTCCGCTCACGGATCGCGTTCTCGATGTCGAACGATAGTACCCGGAGAGACGGTCGGAACACCTCGGTCGGTCGGATTTCGTGACCGTCCGTGGTCACCACCCGGACCACGTTCGGTACCGCGTAGCGGGCCCGGACCTCCTCCGGCTCGTCCTCGGCCTCGAACGCGACACAGAGACCGAGATGCTTGTCGTAGAGGAACCGGTGGACGAACGGGATGTCGCAGGCAAGGACGCTGTTCTCGTCCCCCCGGCGACGATAGCTGTCCCGATACTGGGGGACGAGCCACGGCCGGTGGAGGGTGACGTGCAAGGCCGGCCGCTCGCGCCCGTCCACCCATGTCATGATGTCGTGGAACTCGATGATCTCCTTGTCGCCCCGCAGGCGGGCGCGTACCTCTTCTGTCGGCTCGGTCACGACGAAGTACGGGTGAAACCCGTAGTACCGGGCGACGAGGGTGGCCCCCTCCTTGGTCCGGCCGAACAGCTCGACGACCACACCGTCGTCGACCGCTTGGTACGAACCTTCCAAAAGGAACAGCTCGACCGTGCGCACGGTCTACCGAGCGGGCCCCGAGTTAAAGCCGTTTACGCGGCGCGCTCGACGAGCCATTCGCCGAGTGCACGGAGGTCTGTCTCCCAGCGGTCGTGCATGCGTCGGGAGCGCAGCGCGGCGGCCGGGTGGATCAGCGGGAAGTGAGCCGGTTCCGCCCCGGGCCGGGGATGACCCGCCGCGGCGAGCATGGGGAGTGCGACCGGTTCGAATGCGGCGAGGGCGCGCGCTCCGAGGGTCACGACGACCTCGGGTCGCAGGAGCTCGAGCTGGCGGTCGAGGTACGGCCGGCACGCGCGGGCGGCCGCCCGGTCGAATCGGTTCTGGGGCGGTCGGCACTTGAGCACGTTGAGCATCCCGAACTCGTTCTCCGAAAGTCCGAGCGTCGCTACGGCCCGGTCGAGGAGTCGGCCGGACCGACCCACGAACGGCAGCCCGGTCCGGTCCTCCTCCGCTCCGGGAGCTTCCCCCACGAACACGACCCGGGGAGCAAGTCCGCCGCGGTAGACGACCGCATGCGACCGGAGGGACCCGAGGGGACACTTCCGGCACGCTCGGATCTCGCGGGAAAGTCGGTCCCACTCCGCCCGACGGGCCGGTTTTCCGCCGGTCTGTCTCCGCGCGGCCTTCGCTCCGGAGCCGCGCCCGGGCCGTGGTCCCACCTGCTCGCCCCCGTCCTCCGGGCCGTTCCCGGCCCGCCTCCGTGCGCCACTCGGCACGGACCTTAAATACCACCACCCTGTGGCTCGGCCCCTCCGCCGATATGACGCCGCCCTCGGGACTCAACACAGCGGGCCGTCTGGCCACCCTCCGTCAGCGGAGGCGCTGGTCGGACCGGTACTACAAGCGGAGGACCCTCCATCTCAAGGAGCGTTCCGACCCCCTCGAGGGAGCTCCCCAGGCGCGGGGCATCGTCATCGAAAAGGTCGGGGTCGAAGCGAAGCAGCCGAACTCCGCGATCCGCAAGTGCATCAAGGTCCAGCTCATCAAGAACGGCCGCCAGGTGACCGCCTTCGCGGTCGGTGACGGAGCGATCAACTTCATCGACGAACACGACGAGGTGCTGGTCGAGGGGATCGGCGGCCGCATGGGCCGTTCGTATGGCGACATCCCGGGCGTCCGGTACAAGGTGATCCAGGTCAACAGCGTCTCGCTCGACGAGCTCGTGCGCGGGCGCAAGGAGAAGCCGGCCCGATGAACGAGGGGCCTGAGTCGCTCCGGCCTCCGGAGACCACCGAGGAGGACCAGGGTCCGATCGTCCACCGGCCCCAGCCTCCCCCGCCGCCGCCGTTCCCGCTCCCACCGCTGTTCGGCAAGTACCCGTTCGAGGGAGTCGAGGTCCACGACCCGGGGCTGCAGCCGTACATCTACCTCCACCCGATCTACGCGCCGCACACCGAGGGGAAGCTCACGGGGAAGCCGTTCCTCAAGACCCGGATGCACCTCGTCGAGCGGCTCGCGAACCACCTCATGAAGGGTGGGAAGTTCACCGGGAAGAAGTCGAAGGCGCTCGCGACGATCCGCAAGGCGTTCGACGAGATCGCCAAGAAGGAGGAGAAGAACCCGCTCCAGCTCCTGGTCGACGCGGTCGAGAACGCCGCGCCGCGCGAGGAGGTCACCCGTCTCCAGTTCGGTGGTATCTCGGTACCCCGGGCGGTGGACGCCTCCCCGGCCCGCCGCCTCAACGTCGCGATCCGGAACATCGCGCTCGGTGCCATCCAGGCGTCGCACAAGTCCACGAAACCGATCCACTCGTGTCTGGCCGATGAGATTCGGCTCGCCGCGAAGGGCGACCTGACCTCTTTCGCGGTCGGGCGCAAGGAAGAGGTCGAGCGGGTCGCCCAGTCGGCGCGGTAGGCCCGGAGGAGCTGTCGATGACGCATATTCGAGCCGAGCTGGCGAAGGCCATTCCCGAGATGATGCACAATGTCGACCAGATCCGTAACATCGGGATCGTGGCCCACATCCATCACGGGAAGACGACGCTCTCGGACAACCTCCTCGCGGCCGCCGGGATGATCTCGAACGAGCTCGCGGGCAAGCAGCTCTACCTCAACTTCGACGAGCAGGAGCAGGCGCGCCTACTCACGATCAACAACGCCGACGTCACGATCGTCCATGAGTTCGAGGGCCAGCAGCACCTGATCAACCTCATCGACACGCCCGGGCACGTCGACTTCGGCGGGGACGTGACGCGCGCGATGCGCGCCGTCGACGGCGCGATCGTCGTCGTCTGCGCGGTCGAGGGCGTCATGGCGCAGACCGAGACCGTGCTGCGGCAGGCGCTCCGCGAGAAGGTGAAGCCGGTCCTGTTCATCAACAAGGTCGACCGAGCGATCAAGGAGCTCAAGCTCACGCCCGATTCGTTCCAGAAGCGGTTCCTCAGCATCATCTCCGAGGTCAACGAGCTGATCCGCAAGATGGCCCCGGAGGAGTTCATCGACGAGTGGAGCGTCGACCCCCGGGACGGTTCGGTCGCCTTCGGCTCGGGTTACGAGAACTGGGCGATCAGCATCCCGTACATGCTGAAGACGGGCGTCAAGTTCCCGGACATCATCGACTACGTCTCGACCGGCCGCTCGCGCGAGATCGCCCAGAAGGCGAAGATCAACGACGTCATCTTCGACATGGTCGTTCGGCACCTTCCGAGCCCGCGCGTCGCCCAGAAGTACCGGATCCCGAACATCTGGCACGGCGATGCGGCGTCGACGATCGGGCAGGCGATGACGCACACCGACCCGAGCGGCCCGACGTCGTTCATGGTCACCGACATCACGATGGACCCGAGCGCGGGCGAGATCGCGACGGGTCGGGTGTTCTCCGGGAAGCTCCAGAAGGGGATGGAGCTCCAGGTCGCCGGCGCGAAGCAGAAGAACCGCATCCAGCACGTCTCGCTGTTCATGGGCCCCGAGCGACTGATGGTCGAGGAGGTCACCGCCGGCAACATCGCCGCCGTCATCGGCCTCACCGACGCGTTCGCGGGCACGACGATGTCGGACGTTCCCGACATGGTGCCGTTCGAGGAGATCCGTCACGTTTCCGAGCCGGTCGTCACGGTCGCGATCGAACCGAAGAGGATGGCCGACCTGCCCAAGCTCATCGAGGTGATGCGGAAGATCGCGAAGGAAGACGCGAGCCTTCGGGTCGAGATCAACCAGGAAACGGGGGAGCACCTCCTTTCCGGCATGGGCGAGCTCCACCTCGAGATCACCCAGTACCGGATCGTCAACGACTACAAGGTCGAGATCGAGGCGTCGAAACCGATCGTCGTCTACCGGGAGGTCGTGAAGCACGGCGGAGGTCCGTTCGAGGGGAAGTCCCCGAACAAGCACAACCGCTTCTACTTCGAGGTCGAGGCGCTTCCGGCGGCGGTGGTCACCGCGCTCAAAGAGGGCGAGATCCCGCAGGGGAAGTCGTTCAAGGACACGAAGACGCTCGTCACCAAGCTCGATGCGCTCGGCGTCCCGCGCGAGGAAGGCCGCGGGATCGTCGCGGTCGAGGGCACGAACATCCTCTTCGATGTCACGAAGGGGATCCAGTACCTCAACGAGACGATGGACCTGATCGTCGATGCGTTCAAGGAGGCCGTCAACCGGGGCCCGCTCGCCAACGAGAAGGTCTACGGGCTCAAAGTCCGGCTCGTCGACGCGAAACTCCACGAGGACTCGATCCACCGCGGCCCGGCGCAGACGATCCCGGCCGCGCGCTCGGGCATCTACGGAGCGATGTGCCTGGGCGACCGGCTCCTGCTCGAGCCTTTCCAGAAGGCGACGGTCAACGTTCCGCAAGAGGTCCTCGCGGGGGCGACCCGCGAACTCCAGCGTCGGCGCGGTGAGATCCTCGACATGACGAGCGTCGGCGACTTGCAGACCATCGTGGCGAAGGTCCCGGTCGCGGAGATGTTCGGATTCGCCTCGGACATCCGAAGCGCCACGGCGGGCAAGGTCCTCTGGGCGACCGAGTCGATGGGATTCGAGCCCGTACCGCCCGAGCTCCAGCCGAAGGTCGTGGCCGAGGTCCGCCAGCGGCGGGGCCTCAAGCCGGAGCCGTACGACGCCTCCTACTACGCCGGTTGAGGACGCCCTCGACCGAGCGGACGCGCCGTCATTCTACTACGTGTTGTAGTAGGTTGGGCTTAACGCGGGGACCGAGCCGACGGAGGGCTACTATTGACCGTAGTAGGTTGCCGGGCCGCCGGCCCTACGTCGACGCCCGGGCCGCGCGCTCGGGCCTCGGCTCCTCGAGGAGCGCGTCGAGCGTGCGCTGACCGTGGGGGCGCGGCCCCTCCGCGGAGCGGGAACGGAGCGGCCACGCCCCTTCGTGGTCGAGGAGCCAGCGCTTCCGCCAGAGCCCGAGTCCGAAGCCAGTGATGTCGCCGTCCTTTCCCACGACGCGGTGGCAGGGGATGACGATCGGGATCGGGTTCCTCCGCATCGCGCCCCCCACCGCCCGCGCGGCCCCGGAGTAGCCGACGCGCTTCGCGAGCTCACCGTACGTCACGGTATGGCCGGCGCGCACGGTGCACAGTTCCTTCCAGACGGCGCGGTCGAACTCCGAGGCGCTGTCCGGTTCGACCTTCACCTCGAACGCCGTGCGTTCACCGCGGAAGTACTCCCGAAGTTGGCGGGCCGGGTTCCCGGGGGGGAACGGTGGATTCCGTCGGACGGCTCCGCCGAGGAGCCCGGTCTGTGAGACCCCCTTCTCGAGAAGGTCGACGACCCGCACCGCCGAGCCGAGGTAGGTGATGCGAAACACTCCGATCGGTGTCGAAACGTCCGAGAACTGGAGGGTATCGTCCATCGACCGGGCAGGAACACCGAAGCTTATGGTTGTTTCATCCCGGGCCCACGCTCTCTAGGCCGGTCGGGCCGATCCGGAACTCGGCCGACCCCTCGGGCAGCGACCGATGCTTGACGAGAACGACCCTCCGACGCGGTCCCGGGAGCCGGTCGAACCGGAGGATCGTCTTCGCAGCGTGGTTGAGGAACGAGCCGCCGAGCGGTTCGAGCCCACCGTCCCGCATGTTGCGCCACACCTGGTTCGTGAACAGCACCGGGAGGTGGGCTCGCAGCGCCGTGCCGACCAGGTCCGCGACGGTGAGCGACAGCGACTGTCGCGCGTCGTCCTCATCCGAGCCCGAAAGCGAGAGGCGATAGAAGAACGTCCCCGAGTCGACGACGATCAGCCCGACCGGTCGTTGCCCCTCCCGAGCGAGCGCGCACGCCGTTCCGATGGCCTTCGCCTGTTCGCCGAGGTCCTTGGGCGTCGAGAGGAGCCATCGCTTGAGGAAGCGGTCGAGGTCGTCGCCCGCGATCGCCCGCAGCCGGTCGACGCTCACCCCCTCCGTATCCACATAGAAGACCCACTTGTTCTCCCGGGATACCCGGAGGGCGACCTGGAGGCAGAAGAGCGTCTTCCCGCTCCCGCCCTCCCCGTAGATCTCGGTGACGCAGTCGTTCTCGAGGCCACCCCCGAGCAGCCGGTCGACCGACGCGATCCCCGTGGAGCAACGGTCCGACTCCATCTCCCCTTCCGACACCGCTCGGGTGGTTAACCTCTCGTCGTGCCGGGGCACTTCACCGGGCGATGGCGTACGTCTCCCCAAGCTCGGGGAGTCGGACCGAGGGGCCCGCCTTCTCGAACGCCTCGGGGTGTTCGGTATGGATGGGATAGACGGTGCGGGCGCCGGTCGCGCGAACGAGCTCGAGCAGCTCCGAGCCCGACGCGTGCCCGCTCGCGTGCATCTGGTGGAACTCGAGGCCGAAGTGGTCGAGCCAGTTGTGCATGACCCTGTCGTCGACGTCGTCCTCGCTGAACGGCTCGCTCATCGAGTGGATGAACGGACTCCCCTTCGGCGGACGGAGGTCGATCAGCTCGGGGAAGTGGGCCAGGTCGAGCGCCAGGAGGTACTTTCGCCCCTGGTCCCGGACCTCCGCCGCGGTGAGCGCGTTATCTAGGTAGGGGCGCTCCCAGAGATACGAGACCCGCTTCTTGCGAGCGTAGACCTGGATGCCGGCGGTCTTCCCGGGGAGCGGGACCTCGCCCGGGGCGAACCGGGGAGCGACCTGCGTGAGCAGGTGCGCCGTCCGAACGGAGACGATCAGCTCGCGTCCGCCTTCGAGCGCCGCGGCGTGGAGCGTCCGGAGCCGGTCGATGTCCCGAGGGTAGGTGCAGGCGAGGGCCAGCTCGGACCGTTCCTTCAGCACGCGGTCCACTCCGCTCCGCACTCCGGCCTCGGAGAGGTTCCGGCGCGGGTCCGGGCCCGCGCGGGTCCCTTCGATCAGGAGGGAATCGACCTTTTCCTCGGCGACCGCGGCGAAGAACGCATGCGTGTCGGCGGCCCGCGGGCCGTGGTGGCGGAAGTCGCCCGTGTAGGCGAGCGTTCCTTCGCTCGTGTGGACGATGAACCCATAGGCGAACGGTATCGAATGGTCGACCGGATAGGGGACCACCTCGATGCGGCCGACCCTCACGACCGAGCGGTCCTGGAAGACCCGCCACGGGTGGTCACCGTACTTCATCCGGGTCGAGGTCTCGATGGCGGAGAGAAGCGTCCGGGTACCTTCGCCCACGTGGACCGGGATCTCCGGGTCGACCAGGTCGAGGTATCCCGCGTGGTCGGCATGGGCGTGGCTCACGAAGATCCCGTGGACCTCGGGCGGGGTGTACGGGAGGTTCCCGTCCCCGAGAGCTTCCCGGGAGTAGAGCCCAGGGACCCGGGGGATCAAGTCGAACTCGAGAAGGTCCTTCGCTCGGCTCGTCGAACGAGGCTGAAGGTAATCGACGTAGAACTCCTCGGCGCGGGGCGAGAACGATGGACCAAAGTCGAACAGGATCCGGTCGGCTCCGTCCTCGATGAGGATCTTGTTCCCTCCGATCTCTCGCACGCCCCCGAGGAATCGGACGGTCGGTCCTTTCACGGGGCGAGGATAAGCTCCTCCCTGAAACGGTTTGTCGGTCGGGGGCCGAAGGAGCTTTTCGGGGACGGGAGCTCGAGTCATGGGTCATGGACCGCCGTCCCTCGCGTCGAACCCCTTCGGCCTCCCCTCGGGAGCAAAGGAACCCTCCCGCGTCGAGGAACGAGCATCGTGAGGTTGTCCGCCTCGCCCGTCGCTTGGCGAACGAGGTCGACCCCCGCGGGACCGCCGCGGTAGTGCTCGCGGGCAGCTGGGCCCGGGGCGACGCGCACGAGGCGTCCGACCTCGACCTGTGGGTGATCGGCCGGAAGGGGAGCGACCGGATCCTCGAGCGGGACGGTCGCTTGGTCTGTGTGAAATTCAGCCGTGTCGCCGACGAGCGCCGCGAGATGCGCCACCCGGGGCGAGTCGACGGTGCCATCCTCGGCTGGCGGAATGCGAAGATCTTGCGGGACCCGAACGGGGCGGCCGCGCGCCTTCGGGCGGAGGCCCGTCGGTTCCGCTGGTCCACGCTCCGCGCGACCCGAGAGCGCTACGTAGCCGCCCAGCTCGCCGGGTGGGCCGAGGAAGTGGCGAAGCTGCTCCGGGCGCTCTCCACCGGCGAGCGCGATACCGCTGCCGTCCAGCGCAACCTCCTCGCGAACCGGATGGCGTTCCTTCGGCTGATCGCGCGGGAACACCTCTGGGAGACCGAGAACGGGCTGTGGGAGCTCGCGGCACGGTCCGAGTCCCGCGCCTTCCGGTCGGCCCAGCGCGCGGCGTTGGGGACCGACCGTGCCGACTGGCGCCGAAGCTGCGAGGCGGCGCTGCGGCTCTACGCGGTCACGGCGCAGGCGAGCCTCCCAACGCTCCGTGGGGGGAACCGTCGGATCGTGCTCGCGGCCTGCCGCCGCGCCGGTTACCCGATCGAATGAGCCCGCGGTCCTTCCGACGCTAGCGCGCCTTCAGGACCTTCTTCACGTTGGGGTGCTCCTTCGTGAAGATCTTCCCGCCGCAGTTGTCGCAGCGGACGCCGAACAGGTTGGCGTCCGAGGGGAGAGCCTCCCCGCAACGGATGCATCGGAACATGGTCGTGCGCCCGAAATCCTCGAGCGTTTAAGCGTTGCCCGGGCCCGCTTCGCGCTCGGCGCGCGTGATCGGGGGTGGGGCGGCAAAAACGTAGGCGTTCGAGGAGAACCGGGTCCCGCACCGGCGACACTCGAAGATCCCGCTCGCGACGCGCTCGAGCGTCACGGTGGAGCATCGGGGACACGCCGCGTTCGGTCCGCGCGCGCGGTCGATCTCGACCACGCGGCGCCGGATCCGGATGCCGTACCGGGGACCCATCCAGCCGGTCGGACCGGCCTTCTTCGTACGCTTGCTCATGCGCGGACTCCCTTCGCGAGCTCGCGGTGCTTCTCCCCGTGGCGGAACGCCCTCCGCACGATGTCCTTGACATCGTCGGGGGAGAACGCTCCCACGAGCCCCTTCTGCATCGCCACGACCCGGCCGACCTCGTCGGTCGCCACCGTGATCCGGCCCTGGGCGGCGCGTTCCTCGTCGAACGTCGGGTCGACGACGATCGTGTCGCCCAGGCGTACGAAGGTGCACTCGATCGGGTAGTGGTTGACCTCGAGCGGGTAGTCGGCCTCGGCGATCTCGAACCGTTTCGCCGGAACGACCGCGTGGGAGAGCGCGCTCACGGCGGCGAGCGACGCCGCGTCGATCAGGTTCCCCGAATGGTCGAGGATGTGGATATCGACGTAGCAGACCCAGCTCTTCTCCCCGGGAGTGACACACAGTCGGGTCAGGTCGATCGTCTCGGCGGCGCGGATCGCGCGGTCGACGACCCGCGAGACCTCGATCGCCCCGGGCTGCGGGGGACCGGGCTCGAACGTCGGGCTCGAGAGCGGGATCAGCTCCGCGTTGGTCGTGAGGACCCCCGCGTTCGGGGTGTCGGGGAACGGTTTCCCCGGTTCGAGCTTGATGCCACAGAGGGCCGCGGTGTCGCCGATCCGGACGAGCGCGGAGCCGTCCGCCGTGGCGACGAAGCCGGGCTCGATCGAGATCGGGCGGTAGTCGTCCGGCCCGCGTCCGTCCAGGCGCTTCCCTTCGGCCGCGAGGTCGAGGATGTGGGTCGTGAGGATCTCGGCGGAGACCTCTTCGCTCATGAGGAACCTCCGACCGGTCCGGTCGAGTAGCGCTCGCGCAGCGCCTCCTTCATCTTCTCGTAGATCGCCCGGCAGCCTTGGACGCCCAGGTCGAGGGACTGCGCAAGCTCCTCTTCGGTCATGTGCCCCTCCATCTGGAGCAGGACGAGACGTCCCGACTGCGGCACGAGGGCCATCGGGAGGTCCGCCTCGCCGAAGTTGTCCTCCTCTTTCTTGAGGTCGAGGGCGATCTTGCCGGCGACCTTCCCGACCGCGACGGCCGGCAACAGGTCGACCATCGGGATCCCCGCGTCCGCGAGCGCCATCGACGCCGCGACGAGGCCGGCGCACCGCGTTCCCGCGTTCGCCTGGAGGACCTCGATGTAGATGTCGATGCTCGTCCGAGGGTACTCCTCGGCGAAGACGACCGACTCGAACGCCTCGCCGATCACTTTCGAGATCTCCTGCGAGCGGCGGTCGAGACCGGGTCGCTTGCGCTCGTCGACGGCGAACGCCGCCATGTTGTACTTGCACTGGATGACGGCCTTGTTGTTCTGCTGCAGGTGGCGAGGGTGCACCTCGCGCGGGCCGTAGACGGCCGCCATCACCTTGTTGGCGCCCCACTCCACGAACGCCGAACCGTCGGCGTTGTGCAGCGTGCCGACCTGGATCTTGATCGGCCTCAGCTCGTCCAGCTTCCGTCCGTCGATCCGGAGCCCTTCGGGGCTCAACAGAACGGGGACCTCTTTCGCTCCTACGCTTCCCATCTTCGTTCTCCTTGGAAATCGACCGTGATCGGTGACGGGGAGATCAATGGTCCCCCGGTTCCATCGGCTCGGGAGTCTCGTCCTCAGCGTCGACGGCCTCCTCGTCCGGCTCGGCCGACTCGAGCCGGTGGGGCGGGGCGTCGCGGTGGGCATGTTCCGACGGCGGTAGCTCGGCCCCTCGCGCGCCGGTGGGGGTCGTCGCGAGAAGATAGCTCTCGATCCGCTCGGTGAGTCCGGAGTGCTGCGCGTTCTCCTCGATGAGCCGCAGGACCTCGCTCACCCGGTGGATCGCTTCGGGAGACCCGTTGACCCAGACCCGTCCGTTCTGGCCGACGACGACCTCCGCGCCGGTGTGCTCGCGGATCGTGGTGATCATCGAGCCGTTGCGACCGACCACGCGAGGGATGCGCGCCGGAGAGATCCGGACGATCGTCCCGCCCTCGAGCTTCCCGAGCCCCTCGCCGTTCATCGTGACGCCGATCCGGCCCGTCGCGTCGATGCTCTCGACCTCCACGACGACCGCATCGCCAACGCGGAGGAACCGGTCGGTCTCGTTGATCTCGACCTGCCAGGGGGTTCCCGTCATGTGGAGCGGTGACCAGCGCGGCGCTCCGATGTCGAGGAGCCAGAACGTCCCTTGGACGTCGGTGACGGTCCCGATGACCACGTCGCGGGCCTTCGGGATGTACCGCCCCGAAAGGGGGATCACCGAGACGAGCGGGGGCCGCTCCGACAGCAGGCCCAAGACGCTCGCGTAGACCTTACCGCCGGTACGGTACGTTCCGGGCCCGGGCTTCAACCCCTGGGCTCGGATCTCTTCGCCGGGAAGAACTAGTGTCCGGCCCCCCGAAGGGGACGAGGAGCTACCCTCGCGGCCACGACCTCGGTGGCCCGGACGATGACCTCGGGACATTTTTCGTGCTGCACCGGGGCGCTCGACCTGCGTGCCCTATTTAACCAAAGCGGTCTCGATAGCGCCCTTCGTCCGGGCACTGAGTTTCTCGTACAGCTCGGTCTGCATGCCGGCGGGGATCTCGACCACGCCCGCCCAGCTGCCGTCGGAGAGCCAGTTCTCCTCGACCAGCCGGCCGAGCCCCTTGACCTCCCCGATGACGCGGGGATAGAACTGGGCCGGGATCTTGACCCGGACCTTCACGACGTCCAGGCGGATCGGGATGAGCGGGCGGAGCTTCGCGAGCACTTCCTGCACCTGCTCGTCGACCGGGCGGAACGGGTCGATATGGACCTTCGCCTCGTTCATCGCCGCCTCGATTCGGGCGGGAGGGTGCGGCGCTCCCGTTTGGGGGTTCATCGCGTTCCTCGCGATCGTTGCGACGATCTGCTGTCGCTTCGCCGTCTGAAGCTTGTGACGCTGCTCCGTGGTGACCTGGACCTCGCCCTTCTGGATGATCACCCGGGCGATCTCGGCAAGGTTGCGCGTGTGGAATGTCTTCTCGAGGTGCTCCTCGGAGATCTTGTCGCCCTTCTTGGCGTCCTTGAACACCTGGTCGAGCGCGAGCTTGTCCGTGAGGTCGACCTTCTTCCCGTCCTTGAGGTCCTGGACGGCCTGCGGGTCGACCAGTACCTCGAACCGGGAGCCCTGGGTCTCCCAGCGCGCGATGACCGCGTCCTCGACCTTCACCATGCCCGGAGGGTGAGAGAACGCCGGGTTATGTACGACCCGTGCGACCGGACCCACCCGCCGGGGGTAGGCGGGCCACGTACTTCTGGACCTCGTCGGCGGGGAAGCGGGTCATCCCCTCCCCGACCTGGACGGAGCAGACCTCGACCTGGGCGAGATTGCCTCCTTCCTCGAGGCCGGCGCGCAGTCCTTCGAGCGCCAGGAGGATCGCCGTGTCCCGGTCCATGCCGGGGCGGTACTTCTGCTCGAACAGGTCCATCACTGGACCCTTGTTGCCGCCGGTGCTCGCGGCCCGGAAGCTCGTGAGCGAGCCGGACGGCTCGGTCTCGAACAGGTGGATCCCACCGTCATCGTACCCTCCGACCAAGAGCGCGGTGCCGAACGGTCGAACACCACCGAATTGGGTGTACTGCTGCTTGTAGTCGCAGATGCGCCGGACCAGCAGCTCGACCGACATCGGCTCGGCGTACGTCACGCGGTTGATCTGCGCCGAGAGTCGGGCGTAGTCGACCAGCACGCGGGCGTCGGCGACGAGCCCGGCGGTCGCGCACGCGATGTTCTCATCGATCTGGTGGATCTTCTCGAGGCTCGCGGCCTCGGCGAGCTTCGGGTTCGGGATCCTCCGGTCGGCGATGAGCACGACGCCGTCGGAATAGACAACGCCCGCCGTGGTCGCGCCACGGCGGACCGCCTCGCGAGCGTACTCGACCTGGAACAGCCGTCCGTCGGGAGAGAATACCGTGATCGCCCGGTCGTAGGCCATCTGGCCGGGTTGCATCTCCATGATGAGTGCCTCGACCCGCCACTGAGGTCCCCTTTATAACGAGCGCGCGGGGAGTAACGTTCCCGTGAGCCGATTACGCGACTCGTTCGGGGGGTCGGAATCGCTCCCGGCCGCCCGACAACCGTAAGAGCCGAAACCGGCCCTGCGCCTCCGTGACCGTCTCCCCGGATTCGTCCTCCCCCCGGTCGGGCGGCTGGCGCCTTGCCGTCCGCCCTTCCGCGTACCTTCGTAGCGCGGCCGAGCAGCCGATCGAGTGGTATCCGTGGGGACCCGAACCGTTCGAGGTCGCCCGTCGGACAGGACGACCGATCCTACTCGACCTTGGGGCCTCGTGGTGCCACTGGTGCCATGTGATGGACGAGGGCACCTACTCCGACCCGGAAGTGGCCCGTCTTCTGCTCCAGCATTTCGTGGCGGTCAAGGTCGACCGGGACGAACACCCCGAGGTCGACCGGAGGTACCAGCGCCAGGTCGGCGCCCTCACCGGTGAGGGTGGCTGGCCCCTCACCGCGTTCCTGACCCCGGAGGGAGAGGTGTTCCTGGGAGGGACGTACTTTCCTCCGACCGACGGCCACGGACGCCCGGGCTTCCGCCGGGTCCTTGCCGAGGTCGCCCGGCTGTGGCGGGAAG
>Ga0335078_10007190_pt1 | contig 16503 bp, 14 predicted proteins | sample Lox_Sample_32_FD_206711 | JGI IMG/M metagenome (GOLD analysis project Ga0335078, IMG submission 206711) | Soil microbial communities from Loxahatchee National Wildlife Refuge, Florida, United States - Lox_Sample_3.2 | ecosystem: Environmental > Terrestrial > Soil > Wetlands | place: USA...
CTTTCGGGCGACCGATGGGCCGCCACCAGCCGCGTCGACCTCGCGGCCGAGCAGTACGGGGCCGCGTGGCTCGACGCCTTCGACGCGCTGACTCCGCTCGTGGTCGTCCCGGCCACGAACGTGCCGCCCGCGCCTCTGGGCAATGCCGCCGAGAGCGCGCTCGCGACCCACGCGATCTCGCTCGGCTCGGTCCGCGCGACTCCGAACCGGCCGCCGCTCACCCAGGCCGGCAAGCCCGAGGTGCTGTTCGTCGGGCGCGAGACGTGCGCACGCTGCGCGATCGAGAGCTGGGGCGTCGTCGTCGCGCTGTCGCAGTTCGGGTTCTTCTCGAACCTGCACCTGAGCCAGTCGGCGGTCACCGTCCGCCCGCTGGTCAGAGGCTTCACGTTCCACGGTTCGCGCTATGAGAGCCCCTACGTCTCGTTCGCCCCGGTCGAGCTCTCGAGCGACGTCCCGGCCCCCGGTGGGGGCTACGAGCCCCTCGAGCGGCTGACCCCCGCGCAGAAGTCCCTCGAAACCGCGCTCGACCCGCACTCGGAGCTGCCGTTCCTCGACATCGCGGACCGCGCGGCGGTGGTGGGGTCGCCGGCGCCGCCGAGCGTGGCGAACGGCCTGCCGTGGAAGCAGCTGGCGCTGTCGCTGCACGGCCCGCAGACCGCGTCGAGCCAGGCCATCGCCGGCACGGCCGAGGCGCTGACCGCCGAGATCTGCCAGGCCACCGGCGGCAACCCGACCGCGGTTTGCGGCGCCGCGGTCGTCAAGGACTACGAGAGCGCGCTCGGGAGCTAGCGAGCGCTGAGCTCGGCCGGCGCCGGGCGGTCGCACGTCCCGCCCGGCGCCGGAGTCACCTCCTCAGCCGACGGTGACCGTCGCTCCCGCTTCTCGTTGAGCGTCCGGACCGAGGGTCGCGGTGGCGTGCACCACCGAGTTCGTGGACGGCGCCCAACTCGGTGGCGTGATCACGAACGTCGCGGCGACCGCGCGCCTCGGCTTGACGCGGCGGAACACCTTCTCGCCGCTCCCGCGCACGCTCCACCCCTGCGGCAGCTGCACGGCGAGCTGCACGTTGTGGAGCGTCTCGTTGCCCGACGCCGTCAGCGTCACCGTGACCGTCGACGGCCGGCCCGGCGTCACCGTGCTCGGAGCGTTGACCGCCACCTCCCGCGCCGCGGGCGTCGAGGACATCTGGAACGCGTCACGGAGCGGCAGATCGGCCAGCGCCGAGGCGTCGCCCACGTAGACGCGGTACAGCCCGGCGGTCTGGCTCCAGCCGCCCGCCCCGTCGTCCCACCACCACGTGTCGCGCGGCGTGATCGTGAACTGCACCCGCTGGGACTGTCCGGGATCCAGCTGGACGCGCTGGAAGCCGATCAGCTGACGCGGAGGCTCGCCGGTGGCGGCCGGGTCGCCCAGGTACAGCTGGGCCACGTCGGCGCCCGAGCGGTTGCCGGTATTGGTGACCGTCGCCGACACCTGGACGTCGTGCACGCCGTCGACCACGCCCGGACCGACGCGGAGGTGGCTGAACGCGAACCGCGTGTACGAGAGCCCGAACCCGAACGGGAACAGCGGCTGGATGTGCTGGGCGTCGTACCACCGGTAGCCGACGTCGACGCCCTCGGAGTACTGCACCTGACCGCCGGCCCCCGGGAACTGGGCGGGGGTCGAGGCCGGAACCTGCGAGAGGTCGGCCGGGAACGTCACCGGCAGGTGGCCGCTCGGATCGACCTGTCCGAACAACACCCGCGCGAGCGAGGTCCCGTTCGACTGGCCGGGATACCAATCGTCGAGAACCGCGCCGACCGACCCCAGCCACGGCATCGCCACCGGCGCTCCGGCGTCGACCACTACCGTGGTGTGCGGGTTGACGGCGGCGACCGCCTGGATCAGCTCGTCCTGCGCCGAGGGCAGGTTGAGGCTGAGGCGGTCGGTGGCCTCGGACTCGATGTCGTCGGAGACGACCACCACCGCGCTCGATGCCGACCGCGCCGCCGCGACGGCCTGCGAGATCGGCGTGGCCAGATCCGACGGCGTGGCCCAGTTGAGCGCGCTCACGAGCGCGCCGCTCAGCGACACCGTGTACTGCTGGCCCTGGGTCAGGTCGACCGCGACCGAGTACGTGTTGACCGGCGGCGTACTCGGGTCGTTGATCAGCTGCTTGCCGTCGATCGTCAGCGTCTCGGGCGTGTAGCAGCCGCACGGGTTGGTGATGCCGATCACGTAGGTGCCGGTCTCCGGGGCGGTCAGCGTCCCGGTGTACACCTGCCCGAAATTCGAGAACGACGTGATCGGCTGGAACGCCGGCGTCAGGTTCGACGACGGGATCGGCGTCAGCTGGGAGTCCGTCGGGAGTCCCTGGTTGTACTCGACGTGCGTTCCGGCGCCGGCCGCGGCCTCGATCCCGGCGAGCGGGGTCACGGTCTGGGACGGGATCACGTACGCGCTCCCGCCCCCGCCGTAGATCGGCTGGGCCGAGGCGGCGGGGCCGATCACCGCGATCGTGCCGCCGTGATTCGCGGTCAGCGGCAACGTGTGCGAGGAGTTCTTCAGCAGCGTCGCCGCGGTGTCGGCGACGTCGGTCCCGATCGCCTGGTGGGCCGCGGTCGTCACCGTCGAGGTCGGCGTCCCGGTCGGCTGGTTGTTGAACAGGTTGAAGCGGAACATCTCGGTGAAGATCCGTTGCACCATCGTGTTCAGCACGGCACGCGGGATCGTGCCGGTGTTGACGTCGTCCTCGAGCGGAGTGCCGAAGAACGTGTTGAACGGCTGCTCCTGGTCGAGCCCGGCCAGCGCTCCGCCCATCGTGTCGTGCAGCGCCCCGTAGTCCGAGGTCGTGAACCCGGGGTACCCCCACGCCTGGTCGAGCGTCTGGTTCATCAGGAACGGGCTCTGGCACGCGAAGTCGCCGTTGATCGTCGAATACGAGCACATCACGGACCCGGCCTTGGCCTGCTGCACCGCCGCCTGGAAGGCCGGGAAGTAGATCTCGTTCAGCGTGCGCTGATCGACGACCACGTCGTCCTGCGGCGTGTTGCGGTTGGTCTCCTGGTTGTAGGCGGCGAAGTGCTTGACCTGCGACATCTCGCCGGTGCTCTGGACGCCGTCGATCTCGCTCGTGGCCAGGGACGCGTTCAGGAACGGGTCCTCGGTGAACGCCTCGAACGAACGGCCCCACCGGGGGTCGCGGTCGATGTTGATCGTCGGCCCGAGGTTCACTTCGGCGCCCTTCCCCCACTCCTCGGAGCCGATCACCTGGCCGTACTGGCGGGCCAGCGACGGATCGAACGTGGCCGCCAGGCCGACGCCGGCGGGCAGCTGGGTCACGCCGCTGAGGCCGTCCGCGACGCCCGCGGGCCCGTCCTCCTCGCCGAGGCCGGGGATGCACAGCGATGGGATGCCCGGCATCCAGAACACGTACGGATTGCCGCCCGGCGTGGGCGGCTCGTTCGCGGTGCCATGACCCTCGACGACGAAGTCCTCGTCGGCCACGGTCATCTGGCCCATGAGCTCGGACACCCGCTGCGCGATCGGCTGACTCGAGTCCAGCCACGGACACGAAGCCGCCTGTGCCGACGCAGGCACCATCGCGAAACTCGCCGCCGCGACCGCGACCGCGGCGGCTAGGACTCCCAAGCGAACGCGACCAGAGGCCCCCCACCTCGATCGACAGACGGATCGGCGACCGCGAGCACGTTGCATATCGCGCCTCCCTCAGCGCTCAGCTTGGACGGGGCCCGGTCCCTTCCGGCAACCTACCACAGCGCGTGGGGGCGCTAATTCCTGAGCTCAGCCGGCGTGGGACTGCAACTGGGGAACAGGGACTCGAACCCCAACTTCGACGTCCAGAGCGTCGCGTGCTGCCATTACACCATTCCCCAGTGCTGTGCGTGGCTGTCGAGACTCAGGGGCCGAGTATAGGTCTTCAGGCGCCGGTATCCGCCGCTACGCGCGGGTGTTGCTCGCCGTGCGCGGGCCGCGCGTGTCCCTTGCCGTCACGCTTGGCGGCGTAGAGCGCTTCGTCGGCGCGCCTCTGCAGCTCGGCGGAGGTCTCCTTGCCGTCCCACACCGCGATGCCCGCCGAAGCGGTCAGCGGCTCGGGCAGCTCGGCGAGAATCCGCTCGGCGAGGGTGAGCGTGGCCTGGAGGTCCGCGTCGGGGACGAGGATCGCGAACTCGTCGCCACCGAGTCGGGCGATCAGGTCGCCGTCGCGCAGCGCCGCGCGGAGGGCCGACGCGGTCGCCGCGAGCGCCTCGTCCCCGGCGTGATGGCCGTGGGTGTCGTTGATCTCCTTGAGTCCGTCGAGGTCGATCAGCGCCACCGCGAACGACGCGGCGGCGGCGCCCGGTCGGCGCGTGCGCTCGGCGATCGCCACGTCCCACGCCCGTCGCGTGCTCAACCCGGTGAGCGGGTCGGTCGTCGCGATCACCGCGAGCTGCTCGGCCTGCTCCCGCAGCGCCTCTTCGCGCTGCTTGCGCAGGGTGATGTCCTCGATCTGGGAGATGAAGTACAGAGGCTCGCCGGCCGCGTCCCGGACCAGCGACACCGACAGCATCACCCAGATCACGTGGCCGTCGGCGTGGTAGTAGCGCTTCTCCATCTGGTAGGTCCGGCGCCTGCCCGCGAGCACGTCCTGGACGTAGGCGAGATCCGCGTCGAGATCGTCCGGATGGGTGATCGCCTGAAACGAGCAGACCAGCAGCGACATCTCGGCGTAGCCCGTCAGCTCGCACAACGAGCGGTTGACCTTGATGAACCGCCCGTCCGGCGCGACGAGCGCCATCCCGATCGGCGCGTTGTCGAACGCGCTCCGGAAGCGCTCCTCGGCCTCCGCGAGCGCCCGGTCGTGGCGCTTGCGCTCGGCGATGTCGATGACGTGTGCGACGAGCAGGCGGGCGCCGGTCTGGGGATCGGCCGTGATCGCGCCGCGCACCTTGACCCACGCGACCGAGCCGTCCGGGCGGACGTAGCGCTTCTCCCGCACGTACTCGCTCCGCTCGCCCCGCGCGAACTCGCCCAGCCCCTCGTCGTCCGCCGGGATGTCGCCGGGGTGCGTGAACTCGCGGAAGTTGTGACCCACGAGCTCGTCCTCGCCGCGGCCGAGAATCGCGCAGAACGCCCGGTTGACCGTCAGCATGCGCCCGTTCGAGTCGGCCACGGCCATGCCCACCGGCGCCGCGCGGAACACCTCGCCGTACAGATCGGCGGCTTCGGGTGCGCCAACCTGATCGTGATCGGGCGCGGGGCGGCCGTTGGGCGCGTCCGGCTCCCCCTGCGCGGTCAGCAGCCGCAGGACCCCATCGGTGGGCTGCCCGGACCTCGACGGGTGGCGAACCGCGGCATCGGGGTGGACCTCGTAGCGATTGCGCGAGCCAACGCGCGTGCGCGTCAGATATCCCCCCTCCGCGAGCTCGCTGATGATCCGGTGGGCGGCCCGCTCGGTGATCCCGACCTCGTCGGCGACCTCGCGGAGCCTCAGATCCGGTCGCTTGGCGAGCGTCGTCAGAACGTGCAGGTGGTTGGTGAAGAACATCCAGCGCCCCACGCCGGTTGTATCGGCGAGCCGGATCCGTGGCATGAACCTCGTGTCAGGTGCTGGACGGCCGGAGGCCCTCCGGATCACCGGGCGGCACGGGACATGAAATCCGTTTCTGGAGCTGAGGGACATGCGACGCGGGGAGCCCTCGCGACGCACGAGGCGGTCCCGTCAAGAGCTGCGCCACGGGTTGTCCCGGGGATGCTCGAGCGTCGCGCTCAGATCGCGGCCAGGTCGCTCGAGAGGTCCCCGAGCTCGTGCACGCGATCTTGCACCCCGGCGCCGGCCGTCAGCAGGCGGCTGGCGTGCTCGAGATCGTCCGAGCGCCCGACCGCGAGCGCCGCGGCCACGCGGCCGTCCGCGAGGTAGAAGATCGTGAACTCGCCATCGTCGATCGAGCCGCGCACGACCTCCTGATCCCACTCGGCGGCCGGGCCGACGTACTCGAGCGAGGCCCAGTCGGACAGGTCCGAGAAGAAATACGGCACGACGTCGTGGGGCCGGTCCCGGCCGAGCATGTTGAGCGCCGCGGTCTTGCCCTGGTTGAACGCGACGTCCCAGTGCTCGATCCGCTGCGCCCGGCCCCCGTGGACGACGCTCTCGTACTCGGCGATGTCGCCGGCGGCGAAGATGCCCGGCACCGCGGTCTGCAGGCGGGAGTCGACCACGACCCCGCCTCGCTCGCCGATCTCGAGCCCGGCGGTCCGGGACAGCCTCACGTCGGGGACGGCCCCGACGCCGATCACGACCACATCCGCCTCGAGGCGGCGTCCGCGCTTGGTGAGCACGTGGGTGACGCGCCCGCCGGCGCCGTCGAAGCTGTCGAGCTCGTCGTCTCCGTGGACCTCTATGCCGTGCTCCTCCAGGCGCTGCTGGAAGAACCGCCCGGCCTGCTCGCCGAACCCACGGCTGAGCGTGACGGGCTCGAGCATCACCAGCGAGCACGAGCTTCCGAGCTCGGTCAGCGACGCCGCGACCTCGGTCGCGATGTACGACCCGCCGATCAGGACGACCCGCTTGCCGGCTGCGTCCTCGCGAATCGCGTCGCTGTTCCCGAGCGTGCGCAGGTAGTGGATGCCCTCGAGCTCCGCGCCCGGGACCGACACGCGGCGGACGCCCGAACCGGTGGCGATCAGCGCCTGGTCGAAGGTGACCTCGAGCCCGTTGGACAGCGCGACCGTCCGCTCGCCGATGTCCAGGCTCTTGGCCGAGACGCGAGTCAGCGCCTCGATCTGCTGCTCCTCGTACCAGTCCGGCGGCCGGAACAGCGTCTCCGCCCGCGTCTCCTTGCTCTGCAGGTATCCCTTCGAGCAGGGCGGCCGGTTGTACGGGAGGTCGGTCTCCCGCCCGATCAGCAGGATCGCCTCGTCGGCGCCCGACTCGCGCAGCCACCGCGCGCAGTTGCCCGCCGCCAGTCCCCCGCCGATCAGCGCGTATCCGACGTGCCGATCCGCCATCACGCGCCGGGGCTCGCGCCGTTAGGGGCGAACTGCGGCGTGATCTGGGCCTCGAGGCCCGGATCGAGGATCAGCAGCACCTGATCGCCCGGCTGGATCACCGAGTCGGCCTTCGGCACGAACCCGGCCCCGCCCCGCAGGACCGAGATGATCAGCGACCCGTCGGGCAGCTCGACGTCCTGCACCCGGCGCCCGGCGGCCTCCGAGCCCTGCCCGACCTCGAGCTCGATGATCTCCAGGTGCTCCTCCTCGAGCGCCAGCAGCTGCACGAGACCGTACTCGGGGACCTCGTGCTCGATCAGGCGTAGGATCAGGTCGGTCGCCGACACCGCCGGCTGCACGTCGAGCAGCCGGAAGTGCTGGAGGTTCCGCGGGTTGTTGACGCGGGCGACGATCCGCTGGACGCCGTACTTCTCCTTGGCCATCTGGCAGATCAGGATGTTGTCCTCGTCGTCGCCGGTGACCGCGATCACCAGGTCGGCCCGTTGGATCCCGGCGCGCTCGAGCACCCACAGCTCGGTCGCGTCGCCGTACTGAACCGCGTGCTCGAGCTCCTCCTCGACGACCCGGTAGCGCGCGTGATCGGACTCGACCAGCGTCACCTCCCGTTCCTTGGCGATCAGCTCACGGGCGAGGTTCCAGCCGACCTTGCCGGCGCCGGCGATGATCACGTACATGCGGACCCGTCCCCGTTCATCCCAGCACCACGCGCGATGCCTGATCGATCGCGACCTGAGTCGGGCAGATCGTCGACAGCCCCTGCTCCGCGTACCACGCAGCGCGACCGGGGTCGGCGACCCTGACCACCACACGGCGGACCTTGAACCGCCTCTGCGCGATCTGCGCGATCACGAGATTCGTATTGTCGCCGCTCGTCGCGGCCAGGAACACGTCCGCCTGCTCGATCCCGGCCTCGATCAGCCCGTCGATCTCGAGCGCGGTGCTCACCGTGAACCGGCCGCCCGCGTCCTCCCACGTCGTCAGCTGGTCCTTGTCGAGCCGTTCGTGCGAGAGCGGGTCGCTGTCGAGCACCGACACCTCGTGGCCGGCGTCGAGCGCCCGCTTCGCGACCGCGGAACCGACCCGACCCGACCCCACAATCAGGATGAACATGGCGTGCACTCTAATGGCATTTGCGACAACAGCAGCGTAGTGCCCATGGCGCTAAGAAATTGTGAAATTGAGCGAATCGTGCAACGCGTTCCGCCGACCCGGGCACCAGGCTTCTCCAAGCTGCTGGGGCGCTCGGGACAGCCTGACGGAGGTGCGCCGTCCCCGCTCGGGTGACTCGCGCGCAGGGCCGCGGCCGCGCGATCACGCACCGGGCGCAGCGTCACCCGCAGCGGGGACGGCCACCGCAGCGTCAGGTGATGATGGGGATGATCAGCAGCGCCACGATATTGGCGACCTTGATCATCGGGTTGATCGCCGGCCCGGCCGTGTCCTTGTAGGGATCTCCGACCGTGTCGCCGGTGACCGCGGCGGCGTGCGCCTCGGAGCCCTTCCCGCCATAGGCGCCGTCCTCGATCAGCTTCTTGGCGTTGTCCCACGCGCCACCGCCCGAGGTCATCGAGATCGCGACGAACAGCCCGACGACGATCACGCCGATCAGCAGGCCGCCGAGTGCCTCGACGCTGATCAGGCCGACGATGAACGGGATCAGGATCGGGATCAGCGCAGGCAGGATCATCTCCCGCTGCGCCGCGCGCGTAACCAGCCCCACGGCAGCTCCGTACTCGGGCTGCTCGGTGCCGTCCATTATCCCCGGGTGCTCGCGGAACTGGCGGCGTACCTCTTCGACGACCGCACCGCCGGCGCGGCCAACGGCCTCCATCGCGAGCGAGGCGAACAGGTAGACCATCAGCCCACCGAGCAGCAAGCCGATCAGCACGGCGGGGTTGCCGATCGAGAAGTCTGGGTGCTTTCCCTTCTGGATCAGCTCGTTCTCGAACGCGCTGAACAGCACGAGCGCCGCGAGCGCGGCCGAGCCGATCGCGTACCCCTTGGTCACCGCCTTGGTGGTGTTGCCGACCGCGTCGAGCGGGTCAGTCACGTCGCGGACCTCCTGGGGAAGGTCGGCCATCTCGGCGATTCCGCCGGCGTTGTCGGTGATCGGCCCGAACGCGTCGAGCGCGACGATCAGGCCGGTGAGCGACAGCTGCGCCATCACGGCAACGCCGATGCCGTAGATCCCGGTGGTGGTGCCGCCGCCGGCAAGCTTCCAGGAGCCCAGGATGCCCAGCGCGATCACGATCGCCGGTGGCGCGGTGGACTGAAGGCCTTGGGCGAGCCCCTGGATGATGTTCGTCGCGTGCCCGGTCTGCGAGGCCCGAGCCGTGCTTCTGACCGGGGCAAAGCGCGTCGAGGTGAAGTAGTCAGTGATCACGAACAGGCACGCGGTGACGCCGATCCCGATCAGCGAGCACAGGTAGTACTTCCACCAGTGCGGCGCGGCGAGGCCGCTCTTGAACGTGAGGCCGTGCATCATCCAGTAGGTGATCGGGAGGAACGCGAGCGCGGCGAGCACGCCCGAGGTGATCAGGCCCTGGTACAGCGCTCGCTCGACGTTCCCGGCGCGCGACCGGACGGCGAACGTGCCGATGATCGAGGCGATGATCGAGACCGCGCCGAGCACGAGTGGATACAAGGCCACGGCCGACTGCTGGTCGAACAGCAGGACGCCGAGCAGCATGACCGCGACGGCGGTCACGGCGTAGGTCTCGAACAGGTCCGCGGCCATTCCCGCGCAGTCACCGACGTTGTCGCCGACGTTGTCGGCGATCACGGCGGGGTTGCGCGGATCATCCTCGGGGATCCCGGCCTCGATCTTGCCGACGAGGTCGGCGCCAACGTCGGCGGCCTTGGTGAAGATCCCTCCGCCGAGACGGGCGAACACCGAGATCAGCGAACCACCGAACCCGAGCCCGACCAGCGCGGTGACCGCGTTCCGCGGCGTCTCCCCGGCGATCCAGGTCAGCACGCCGTAGTACCCGGAGACACCCAGCAGCGCGAGGCCGACCACGAGCAGACCAGTCACCGCCCCGCCCCGGAAGGCCACGTCCAGAGCGCGCGACACGCCGCTCCGGGCCGACTCCGCCACGCGGGCATTCGCGCGCACCGATACGTTCATTCCGATGTATCCCGCGGCCGCCGAGAGGAAGCCGCCGATGGCGAAGCCGATCGCGACACGAATGTTCTGGATTGGAATCAGCACGATGAACAGGAGCACGCCGACACCGGCGATCACGGTGTACTGGCGGTTCAGGTACGCGCGAGCGCCCTCCTGCACCGCCGCCGAGATCGTGCGCATCGTTTGGTTGCCCGGCGACAGGGCGAGCAGCGCACGCGAGGTCAGGACGCCGTACATAACGGCGGCGCCGGCACACACGAGCGCGATCACCACGCCGTGATGCGTCAGAAAGCTGGACAAGAAGATCCTCCGGGGAAGGTCTGAATTAGAGAGAGGGCGCGAACAAGCGCAGCCAACACAACTGGAAAGGGCCGCCACCCGTGCTGGTCGAGCGGAGGCCCGGAACGAGGCGAGTTTAGCGTGAGAGGGCGCGGAACGTCCCCAGCCGGGCGCTGACCGCCTGGCGTTTGACGGTTCTTCAGGCTACTGGCCGGGCACCCAGAGGCGGCCGCTGCGCTGGGCCGGGCCCGGCTCTCCGGGCTTCGGCGGCGGTTCCTCCGCGGGGGCGTCGGCCTCGCCGGGCGACGCCCCGGACCCCGCCGCGGCACCCGCATCGGGCTCACCGGCGGCCGGCGCCTGCCCGCCGATCTTCACGTACGCCATCTGGAGCTGGGAGATCGCGTCGCGGATCGCAGGGATCTGCGCCGGGGCCGCCTGCTCGAGAACCGGCAGCAACGCGCGGAGCGACTCGATCGCCAGGCGCACCTGCCCCGGGTCGCGCTCGCTCTCGGTGCCCGGGGCCAGGCCGGTGCGGCGCATGCCGAGGTTCGCCAGCGCCGCGACCTGGTCGAGCAGCACATGCTCGACGCGAAGCTGCTTGAGCTCCGCCTCGTAGGCCGCCCGCAGCTCTTCCTCGGAGGGCTCTCTGCTTCCGGTGCTCATCCTCTCACCTCCGCTGTGCTCGCAGCATACGTGTCGCGCGTCTCGGCGACCACGGCGGAATACGCCTCGAACAGGCTCATGCCCCCGTCGGTCATCCGCCGCTGACGCTGGGCGCCGTTCTGCGACGGCAGCGCAACCTCGAGTCCGAGCTCGGCCCGGACCGGGGCCGACCAGTTCATCAGCCGCTCGGCCGCCTCTGCGGCGGGGTACGGCTCGGCCCGCTCGAGGTCGAGCAGCTCGCCGTCGAGCCCGTGGCGGATCGCCCGCCACATGTTCTCCTCGATCAGCCGCCGGGGCAGATCCGCAAACGGGACGCCATCGTCGTGGTCGCGCGCGGCCTGCGCCACGCACGCCACGATCAGCGCCGCCAGCGCCTCGGACTCGGTCGCGGTCATCTGCGCGTCGCAGACCCTCATCTCGACGGTGCCGAACGAGAAATGCGGCCGGATCGACCACCACACCTGGGTGTACTCGACGATCGACCGGGTCTTCACGAGGAACTCGATGTAGTCGGCGAACGACCGCCAGCTGCCAAACGAATCGGGCACGCCGCACCGCGGGAAGCTCTTGGTGAAGATCTGGCTGCGCGCGCTGTGCAGCCCAGAGTCGCGGCCGTCGAGGAACGGCGAATTGGCCGAGATCGCGAGCAGCACCGGCAGCACCGGCCGCAACCGGTCGCACACCAGCACCGCCCGGTCCGCACCGCGGACGCCCACGTGGACGTGCAGCGAGAACGTGTTGTTGCGCCAGGCCACGTACCTGAGCCCGTCCTCGACCCGGCGGTAGTGCTCGGTGTCGATGATCCGCTGCTCGCGGTAATCGGACCACGGGTGGGTGCCGGTGGCGACGAGCCCGACCCCGTGCTCGGCCGCGAGCGCGAACAGCCTCCGTCGCCGGTCGCGCTGCGCGGACAGCGCGGCGGCGAAGTCCGCTCCCTTGCCCGATCGGATCTCGATCTCTGAGGAGATCAGCTCGCCGGCCACCGACTCGCTCAGCACCGGGTCGGCCCGGGCGCTGTCGCGGACCTCCTCGAACCGCGGCGCCAGCCCGAGCGAGGTCGGGTCGAGCAGCGCGAACTCCTCCTCGAGGCCGACGGTGAAGTCCGTCGAGCCCTCGAAGGCGGCGTATGCCGAGTCCAGGTCGAGGCTCACGATCCGAGTGAGTATCAGGTGAGATAGAAGTAGAGCGCGTAGAGCAGGTCGACGGCCGGGCTCGAAGTGTGGACCGTGACCTCCGGAGGTACCTGCAGCAGCGCGTCGGAGTAGTTGAAGATGATCTTCACGCCCGCGTCGACGAGGTCGTCGGCGAGCTTCTGGGCCGCGGCGGACGGCACCGCCAGCACCGCCACGACGATGTCCTCGTCGACGATCAGCTCGCGCAGATCGGTGTTGTGTCGAACGGCCAGAGTCCCGATCCGCGTCCCCACCTTGCCCTCGTCGACATCGAAGATCGCGACCACCCGGAAGCCGTGGTCGGCGAAGATGTCCGAGGTGGCGATCGCGGTCCCGAGGTGCCCGGCGCCGAACAGCGCGATGTTGTGCTGGCCCGAGGTGCGCAGGATCTTGCGGATCTGTGTCACCAGCGACTCGACGTTGTAGCCGACGCCCCGCTTTCCGAACTTGCCGAACCCCGACAGGTCGCGCCTAATCTGGGTCGAGTTCACGTGCGTGTAGTCCGCGAGCTCCTGGGAGGAGATCGTCTCCTTGCCCATCTTGCGAGCCTGGATCAGCACCTGCAGGTAACGCGACAGCCGTGCGGCGACCCCGAGGGCCAGCTTCTCCCCCGGCTTGTCGACCCCAGGCGGAGCCTCCTCGGCACCCGTCCCGACCGTGTAACTCATCCGGTGTGCACCATATCTAGTCGGCGTTCGAGCTCGGATTCGTTCACGAACAGCTCGAACGCCTCAACGCCCTCGATCGTAACGACCGGGATCCGTTCGAGATAGGCTCGGAGCAGGGCGTCGTCGGACTCGATGTCGCGCTCGAGCAGCGTGAACGGCCGCTCGCGGCGGACCTTCTCGAGGATCGCGCGGGCGTCGTCGCACAGACAGCAGCCGTCGCGGCTGTACAGGACGACGGTGGTCATCGCGCGAGGAGCGCCCGTTCCCCGGTGGCGTAGACGTCGAGGTCGAGGTAGTCGGGGTACGAAAGCGCGCCGGCGAATCGAGCGGCGCTCGCGATCATCGCGGCGTTGTCGGTGCACAGCTCCCGCGCCGGCACGTGCAGCTCGACGCCGAGTGAGCGCATCCGTTCGCGGACGGGGCCGTTGGCGGCGACCCCCCCGCCAACCGACAGTCGTCCGAGTCCGGTCCGGAGCAGCGCTCGCTCGACGCGGATCGCCAGCGACTCGACGATCGCCCGCTGATAGGACGCCGCCAGGTCGGCCCGCCGCCGCTCGGCCTCCTCTTCCCCGAGGTCCCGGATCCGGTACAGGAGCGCGGTCTTCAAGCCCGCGAACGAGAAGTCGAGCCCGTCCACTCGTTGCCCCGTCGGGAACGCGTAGGCGTCGGGATCGCCGTCGCGGGCCAGCCGCTCGAGCGCGGCCCCGCCCGGATATCCGAGGCCGAGCATCCGCGCGCCCTTGTCGAATGCCTCGCCGGCGGCGTCGTCGAGCGTCTGGCCGATGACCTCGTAGTCCGGACCGTGATCGGTCACCCGCGCCAGCTGCGTGTGGCCGCCGCTCGCGATCAGGCTCAGGAACGGCGGCTCGAACGGGCCCGGAGCCAGAAACGCCGCCGCGACGTGGCCGTGGAGGTGGTCGACGGGCGCGAGCGGCAGCTCGTACGCGGCAGCGAGCCCCTTCGCGGTCGCCACCCCGACGAGCAACGCCGCGACCAGTCCCGGCCCGCGCGTGACCGCGACCATGTCGAGGTCGGCCAGCGATGTGGCCGCGCCCGAGAGCGCCTCGTCGACGACGTCGCCGATCAGGTCGAGATGGTGCCGGGACGCGATCTCGGGCACGACGCCGCCGTAGCGGTCGTGGACGCCCTGCGAGGAGATCACGTTCGAGCGGATCTCCCCCCGGTTCGTGACGACCGCCGCGCACGTGTCGTCACAGCTCGTCTCGAGCGCCAGGATCACCCGGACGCGCTCGGGGTCGACGCGGTCTCCGTCGTGCGCCACATGATCAGGGCGTCCTCTCCGGTGTCCTGGTAATAGCGCCGGCGCGTGCCGGCCGACCGGAAGCCGAAACGCTCGTACAGCGCGATCGCGTGGACGTTCGACGGACGCACCTCGAGCGTGTAGGAGGCGTCGCTGCCGGCGCGCGCGATCATCTCTTCGAGCAGCGCAGTCGCGATTCCTCGCCGCCTGACGGGCGGGTCGACCGCGATGTTCATCAGGTGCCAGACGTCCGCGTAGCGCGAGCAGATCAGATAGCCGACGATGCGGCGCTCCTCGATCGCCGCCACGCAGATCCCCGACGGCTTGGACAGCTCGAGCACGAACATGGCCAGCGACCACGGGGTCGGAAACGCGCGCCGCTCGATCGCGATGACCTGCGGGAGGTCCGAGTAGCCAAGCGTCCGGATCGTGACTGGCTGTGCGTTCATCTAATTCCTGCGGGCCATCTCGGCGTCGGGAGCGCGCAGGTAGTCCGGCCGGACCTCGTCAGGGACAGTCGCTTCCAGGCCGGCCGCAAGCCTGCAGTGATTCGTGGCCGTGACCCTGTGCAGCTGCGAATCGTCGTCTGGGATGAAGGCTCCCGAGCGCTCGAGAACCTCCCTGAATGCTATCGCCCCGTCTCCGATCGCCAGCGTGGTCGGGCCGAGCGGCGCGAGGAGCTCGGCGAGCGCCTCGGGAGCGAACGGATGCGGGAGCAACAGGGCGGCCTCGAATGCCTCCACCTCGGCGATCCGCCAGCCCGCAGCGAACACCTCGCCCCGGCGGGCGTCGATGACCGCGACCACGGCATCGAGGAGCCGCGAGGGCATTGCGCCTCCGTCTGCCCCGGCCACCACCGCGGCGCCCCGCGGTCCCGCCAGCGCCAGCGATTGCAGGGTCGAGACTCCGACGAGCGGAATGTCCCGGGCCCGCGCGAGCGCGCGCGCGGTCGCGATCCCGATGCGAAGGCCGGTGAACGTCCCGGGTCCGACGCCGACCGCGATGCGATCGACCTCGTCCCAGCCGATCCCGGCGCGGTCGAGCACCATCGCCGTGAGCGGCAGCAGCCGGGTGGCGTGACCCGGGCGCTCGCCGGGCCGGGGATCGTCGCGAGCCGCGTACACGACCTCGCCCACGCCCGAAAGTGCAACGGTCGTCGCGCGCGTGGCGGTATCGAACGCAAGGACCCTCACGGCGCCTCGATCGTCACCACGCGTCGATCACCGCCGGCGTGTTCGATCACCACCCGCGCGGCCAGCCGGGACAGGCCCAGGATCGTCCCGACCGCGCGCTCGGGCCACTCCACGAACGCGATCCGGTCGGGCCCGAGGTAGTCCGCCAGCAGATCCGGATCCTCGCCGCCCAGGTCCGCGACCCGGTACAGATCCAGATGCGAGACCGGCACGCCCGCCTGGTAACGCTGGCCGATCGTGAACGTCGGGCTGGTCACGACGCCGTCGACTCCGAGCGCCCGGCAGGCGCCGCGCACGAACGTGGTCTTGCCGGCGCCGAGCTCCCCCTCGACCAGCACGACGTCGCCGACCTCGAGGCCCGCGGCCAGCTCGGCGGCGAGCGCCTCGGTCTGCGCAGGATCACTGGTCTCGTGGCGGCGCGACATGGGGCTACGTTGGAATGTAGACAAGCCGGACGGTCCCATTACTCCGAGCGGTTCGGTACCGTCAGCGCGAGGAATGAGCGCCCCCACCCTCCAGTCAGGCTCGCGATGCTGAACCGGCTTCGGGAACGCTACGAGCCGCAGCTGTCGCGGCTCGGCGGCTCGGACACCGCGAAGGCCGCCGCGCTCGCCGGCGCGATGGTCGCCAACAACGTGATCGCGCTCGGGTCGGTGATCGTGTTCTCGCGGCTGCTCAAGGACTATGGGTCGCTCGCCGCGCTCGTCAGCTACTTCCTGATCCTCGCGGTCGTCGGCTACGCGTTGCAGCTCGCCACCGCCCGCGAGGCGGTCCTCGGCCACCTCGGGATCGGGCCCGGCCTGGCCGCGACGATCCGAAACTGGATGAAGTGGCTGCTGGTGTTCACCGCGGGCATGACCGTCCTATCGGTGCTGTTCCGGCATCCGATCGCCGACGCCCTCAACGTCAAGCAGGACTGGGGAGCGGCGCTCGGAATCCCGGCCGGTTGCCTGTACCTGATGCTGTGCATCCTGCGCGGCTTCCTCCAGGGGCTCGGCGACTACCGCGCGGTCGGCATCAGCCTGGTCGGCGAGCAGGCCGCGCGGCTCGTGATCGGCGGCGTGCTCGCGGCGGTCGGGCTCGGGGTCACCGGTGCCTACATCGGAACCCCGCTTTCGTTCGTCGCGATGATGGTCTACTGCGCGGT
>Ga0335078_10007191_pt1 | contig 16502 bp, 14 predicted proteins | sample Lox_Sample_32_FD_206711 | JGI IMG/M metagenome (GOLD analysis project Ga0335078, IMG submission 206711) | Soil microbial communities from Loxahatchee National Wildlife Refuge, Florida, United States - Lox_Sample_3.2 | ecosystem: Environmental > Terrestrial > Soil > Wetlands | place: USA...
CGATTGGGCAAAGGCATGCACCGAGCTGACTACGCCGCTGCGAGTGAGAAAGGTTCCGAAGATCGAGAGCATGAAGGTGGAGAAGATCAGCCACATATTCCAGGTCTTCAGCATGCCGCGTTTTTCCTGCATCATGACCGAGTGCAGGAAGGCGGTGCCGGTGAGCCAGGGCAAGAACGAGGCGTTCTCGACCGGATCCCATCCCCAGTACCCGCCCCAACCGAGGACGGAGTAGGCCCAATGCATTCCGAGAAAGATGCCGCAGGTGAGCAAACCCCAAGTCACCATGGTCCAGCGGCGGGTGATGTGAATCCATTTTTCGCCGGGGTAGCGCATGATCAAGGCCGCCAGCGCGAAGGCGAATGGAACCGTGAATCCGACGTAGCCGAGATAGAGCATGGGCGGATGGATCACCATCTCGGGATATTGCAGCAGCGGGTTGAGGCCATTGCCGTCCGCCGGGAGCGAACCCTGCATGATGGCGAAAGGATGAGCGGCAAAATTCAGCAGCAATAAGAAAAAGACCTGCACCGCCGCAATGATGACCGAGGCGTAGGCGAACAGACGAGGGTCGGTCTTGTAACGCAGCCGCAGCACCAGCCCATAAGCCGCGAGCAGCAGGGACCAAAACAGCAACGAGCCTTCCTGCCCTGACCACAGCACGGCGAACTTGTAAGCGACAGGCAAGTCACGATTGCTGTGATGAAAGATGTAGGCGATGGAGAAGTCATCCTGGAACGCGGCGGTTACCAGCACCAGCGCTGCCAAGAAGACGACGGCGAACGTAGCGATTCCGGCGCGGCGGGCGGTCTCACTCAGCCGGGCGGAACTGGGCCCTTCGCGCACCAGCGCCAGTATTCCTGCCAGAAAAGAGTAGGCACTCAGCGCCAGTGCCAGCAGGAGGGCGAAACTGCCGAGTTGTGACATAGGGATGCCTTCGATATTTTTTCAGAAACTACCAGCCAGAGCAACTGGATCGCGCCAGAAGACGCGATGTTTTCCCACTTTGGACGAAGGACAGACCCGATGCAGCCCGCGAACTAAGCGCTCTGCTGGTGGCTCTGACGGGCCAGCACTTCGCGTTCGGCCCGGAGCCAGTCTTCGTTTTCCTGGCCGGGAGCGCATCCCCGCTCCTGGTACAACTCGTAGGCGCGCTGGCGGATTTGGCCCTCGAGCTCCAGGGTGTGGGAGTTCGCTGAAGGCGATGCCTTTCGAATCTGCGGCGTCGAGGTCACTTCCGGCATGGTCAGAACTTGTTTGGGTGAGTTGGTGGTGCGGGGTGCTTTTGCTCTGGGCATTGCAGTTACTCCTTATGGGGATACAGTTGATGAAAGTATGATTACCCGAATACAAAGCGGGCCACAGCTAGATTGGCACACAAGGATGTATGACGAGTATGGATCAATGATAAACCACTTGGCTGTGGATGTGTGCGGAATTGAGAAGAAATTAACCTCAATGAAACAATGTACCTTCGATCATCGGTTCAATAGAAATCATGCGACGAGGTTGGGGCGCGAGTGATGTCGAGTGGCAATACGCGCTGGGCTTTTACCGAAATCACGTTGTCCTGGTTTTGCAGAATCCCCTCGATCATCAGAAATTGTTCAGAACTCAGTAAAAGCCGGTTCTTCTGAAACAAATCGGGGTTGATGATGGCATTGGCCACCCCGGTTTCATCTTCCAGACTCAAGAAGACAAAACCTTTTGCAGTGCCGGGACGCTGGCGGGCAATGACGCATCCCCCAATGCGCAGGTGGCGTCCGCTGGGGATGTGTTTGAGGTCGCTGGCTTTGTGAACTCCCATGGCGGTCATCCGCGGGCGGTGATAGGCCATGGGATGGGGGCCGACGGTCATGCCCGTGCCGCGAAAGTCGGCGACCAGGCGTTCTTCCGCGTTCATGGGACGCAGCGGGGACCTTGCGTCGGGTTCGGGAAGGCTGTCAAGCAAGGGGCCGGCATGGCGGACCGCGCGCTCGACCTGCCAGAGGGCGTCTCTTCTATGGAGTTTCCAGTTTCCAGTTTCTAGTTTCCGGCGGTCGGGCGTGTTCCCGATCGTCTTGTCATTCCGAGCGGAGCGAGGAATCTGCTGTTGATCTTCACTGGAAACTGGAAACTCGAAACTGGAAACCGAATTCAGCGCGCCGATTTCTGCCAGAGTGTTCAGTTCATCTTTGCGCAGTTCGGGCACGCGATGATTGAGATCGCGAATGGAGGTGAAGAGAGCGAGGCCGCGCTGGCGCACCAGGGCCTGTCCGGCATCTTCGCGCAATCCGCGAGTATAGCGCAGGCCCAAGCGTAAAGCAGGTTGTGGGTTTCTAATTTCGCCGTTCGTCTCCAGCGTGCATTGCCAATCTGACTTCATCACATCAATCGGCAGGACTTTCAATCCGTGGCGCTGCGCGTCTTTCACAATCGTCTCGGGACGATAAAATCCCATGGGCTGATTGTTGAGCAGGGCGGCGGTGAATGCGGCCAGGTAATGGCATTTCAAATAGGCGCTGGCGTAGGCAATCAGTGCGAAACTGGCGGCGTGGGACTCGGGAAATCCATACAGAGCGAACGAGGAGATGGAGAGAACAATCTGCTCCTGGGCTTCCGGTGAAATGCCGTTCTGGGTCATGCCTGCGCGCAGCTTGGCCTCGATTTCTTTCATGCGGGCCTGGGAGCGCTTGAATCCCATGGCGCGGCGCAGGTCTTCGGCTTCGCCTCCGCTGAAGTTCGCGGCTACCATAGCGATGCGCAACAACTGTTCCTGGAAAAGCGGGACACCAAGCGTGCGCTTCAGCACGGGCTCGAGCGAGGGATGTGGGTAAGTGACGGGTTCGCGTCCCTGGCGGCGCTGTAAATAAGGATTCACCATCTGGCCGACGATGGGGCCGGGGCGGATGATGGCGACCTGCACCACGATGTCGTAAAAACGCGTTGGCTGCAACCGCGGCAGGCACGACATCTGGGCGCGACTCTCGATCTGGAACATGCCGATGGTGTCGGCTTTCTGCAACGTGGAATAGACATCGGGATCATCGGCGGGCAGGTGGGCGAGGCTCACTTCTTCGCGATAGTGATTCTCGATGAGTTGGAGAGAATCTTCCAGCACCGCCATCATTCCCAGGCCGAGCAGGTCGACTTTAATGATGCCGAGGTCGGCGCAGTCTTCCTTGTCCCACTGCACCACCACGCGGCCGGGCATGGAAGCGGGCTCTAAGGGAACTACAGAATCAAGCTGGCCCTGGCAGATCACCATGCCGCCGGAATGCTGGCCGAGGTGACGCGGTAGATCCTGCACCGCGACACACAGCTCAAAATATTTACGCAGCCGGGGGTGATTCAGGTCGAGGCCGGCATCGCGGAAGCGATGATCAAAAGTGTCATGCTGATCGCGATACTCCCAGGTGGAAACGGCGGCGGAAACTTTGTCGAGAGTTTCGGGATCGAAGCCCAGCGCCTTGCCCATTTCGCGTCCGGCCATGCGGCTGCGATAGGTAATGACGTTGGCGGTCATGGCGGCGCCGCGCTCGCCGTAGCGTTTATACAAGTATTGAATGACGCGCTCGCGCTGGTCGCCACTGGGGAGATCGAGATCAATGTCGGGCCATTCGCCGCGTTCTTCAGAAAGAAAACGCTCGAAGAGCAGTTCCATGCCGACGGCATCGACGGCGGTAATTCCCAGCGAATAACAGACAGCGCTATTGGCCGCTGAGCCGCGTCCTTGTACCAGAATGTTTTCGTCGCGGCAGAAGCGGACCAAGTCCCAGACGATAAGGAAGTAGCCGGCGAGGGCGAGCTTCTCGATCAATTTTAGTTCGCGCTTGATCTGATTCCGAGCGCGGCTTTGCAGATCGGCAGAGGCGCGCCCATAACGCTCTTGAAAACCCTCCCAGGTGCGCTTTTCCAGGAACGACGTCATGCTCTCGCCTTCGGGCACGGGATATTTGGGGAATTCGTATCCCAGATTTTTAAAGGTGAACTCGAGGCGGGAAGACAGCTCTACCGTGTTGGCGATAGCCTCCGGGAGATCGGCGAAAAGGGCGTGCATCTCCTGCGGCGATTTCAGATGACGTTCGGAGCTGCGCGCTAGTAAACGTCCGGCATTCGCCAGAGTGCGACGGTGACGGAGAGCGGTGAAAACATCGCACAGTTCGCGCTCGCGAACGGTGGCATAGCAGACGCCATTGGTGGCAAGGAGCGGAAGCTGGAGCGACCGGGCAATTTCTATGGCGGCGCGATTGCGAACCTCCTGCTCACGATGAAAATGGCGCTGCAGTTCGACGTAAACGTTGTTGTGACCGAAGATTTCGGTCAGCTGCTCAATGCAGCTTCGCGCTATTTCCATCCCGCCATTTTTCAGGGCCATGGCCAACGGGCCATCGTGGCCGCCGGTGAGGCAAATCAGTCCTTCGGCATGCTCTTGCAGTTCTTGCTCATCGACTGCGCCTTGGTTCTTGGCCGCGCGCAGCTTCATTTTGGTGATCATGCGGCAAAGGTTCTGATAGCCGGCGCGAGAAGAGACCAGAAGCGGAAGTCGAAATCCACCCCCGAGGCACAGAGACACGCCAGGTTGCGTCGTCACCTCCGCCCCAATGTGAGCTTTCAGCCCGATTTTCTTCGCGGCCAGGTGAAAACGCGGGGAGCCGTAGACGCCATCGCGGTCAAGGAGCGCCATGGCCGGCATATTCAAGTTGGCGCAGTTGGCGATCAATGTTTCAGGCAGGGAGGCGCCTTCGAGAAAACTGAAAGCGGAGCGGGAGTGGAGTTCGATGTACATTGCAGCAGTCAGCACTCAGCGCTCAGCATTTAGCCCATCGACTGAGTACTGAGTACTGAGTACTGAATGCTGATTGCTTTAGTCGTAAGTACCTTCCAGCAGCCAACGTCCGCATAGCAGGTCGCGGACCAGGCGATACAATCCGATACTGGTTTCTTCTTGCACCGCGATGTCCCATTCATCGCGCGCCCATCCCTTTTGCTCCCACCAGTCGCCGGAAGAACGCCAGGGACCTGACGCCCAAAGGATTTCGCCACGGGTCTTTTTCCGTTCAAGGCAGGAAATAAAAGTTGGCCTGCCCTCGGACAAAGTGACCATGACTGCGGCCGGGGGCCGGAATATGCGTAGCGCAGTGACCAGATTGTCGGAACCATCCGTCAATTCACCACGGAAGCACCCTTCGGCCCCGAGCGCAGTCGAAGGGTGTCTCTGTGGTGAAAAGTTGGGGGCAAAGTGTTGCATGCGGAATCGTTCGGGACGATGTGTGTCCAGGAGTTCCAGCGATCCGACTTTGTCTTCTCCTACAATGCCGGCGATTCGTGCCAGCGTAAGTTCAAGTTTTTCCGGCTCGGGAGATGGTGGAAGAAAGAGCCCGTTTTGTCCGGGCCGCGGACGCACCGGTTCCGCCGCCAGACGAATTTTGACGATGGGAGCGCCGGGCGGATGGGCTTGCAAATCAAGCTGTAATAGTTTGAGGAAAGTTTTGGAGTCGAGCAGAGGCAAAGGCAGATGAAGGGTACGGGAAAAACGCGGCCGCGCTTGTGCCCGGCCTGGATGGGCGGGGTTGCCCGCCTCCCCACCGTCCTCTTCCCGGTATCCGCCGGCCAGTTCCAGCTTCAGTCGTAATTCCTGAGTGGCCAGGGCACGCGATGCCAGACGAGAACATAGATGATCCAACAGTTGACTCAGCAAAAAGGCCAGTGGCTCCAGCAGCGTGAGCGGATGCTCAAGCTCGAGGGCTTCCTCGAACACCAGCGGCGGGTCTATGGGAACCAGAGTGTGCGAAGTCTCGCCGCGAGCCAGTTTTTGCAAAAGCGCTCCGCGCTGTCCCAGACGCTCACTTAAAGGCACATCTGGTAGTGCGGCTACGTCGCGTAGATTGCGAATCCCCCAGCGGTGGAAAGTTTCTAAAAATTGCTCCGAGTTTTGCTCTCCGGCGAGCAGGAGTTCCACCGGCAAATTTCCCAGGCGTTCCCGCTCTTTTCCTTCGGGGATGACGGTTACACCGCGGAATCCGCGGGCGGCCAGCACGGCGGTGCCGGGATTGGCGGCCACGGCGACATTCGCAATGAGCCCAAGATCCGCAGCGCGGCGAGCGAGGTCCCGCGCGATTTTTGGCAACGCACCCAAAAGCAACTCCATGCCCAGAAGATCGAGAACGATGGTGTCAGGTGCGGTCTCCTCCACTCGCGGTGAAAATGATTGCGCACAATCCAGCAGAGCCGCATGGGCAGCGGTCTCCTGAAGCAAAGATCGATTGCGGAACGCCAGGCCGGTGCAGGATTCAATTTGCAATTTGGTCATTCCGGAAGCCACACCGGCGTGGCGGGCGTTTTCGTTCACTGCGAAAACTTTCTGCAAAGGTGGTTTTCCTTCGAGCACGGCGAGAGACTGTGATCGCAGGCCGGGCTCGGTGCGTAGAAGTGCCTCCACGGGAAAATCCGGCACGAAGATGCAGGCAAAAGGCATAGAAGAATTGATTCATTTAGAGATTGGATCATTGAGTGATTAAAAACCTTCATCCTGCGCGTACGGTTTGGGTGGAAAAGATGGCGGTGACGGATTGTGCCGGTTTGCGCGGCATCCGCAACCGCAGGATTTCAGTTTCGACCTGTAAATCATTCAGAAGTTCGGTATGAGCGAGCAGTTTTTCTGAAGGCTGAGAGCCGAAAGCTGACAGCTTTTTGCCCGCCTGCATTTTCAGCAGCAGCGCAGCACAAGTCTGTGCGCAGGGCGACTGCGTAACGACGAACAGCACGGTAGGGGTGCGCTCTATCGCCCGCTGAAAACGAAACCAGGAAGTAAGCGGAATGCGGCGTGCAAATTTCAGGGGCACATCCCCCAAATCAATGGTCACCAGTCCAAAACCGCCGCTTTGCAGGAGCAGGTCGGTGACGCGTAGCGCCTGCTCGACGTTGTCGCATGCACGGCTTGCGCCGTGGGCTTTATTCTTGCGCCGCACTGCGGTTGTCTGCTGAACGCCGCATCGCACCCACAGCAAGCTTTCAAAATTCACTGCCGCCATCGCGGCGGACACGGGATCGAAGGCATCGCTTACATCCACCAGCGCGCAAGCTTCCTGACGCTGGGTCGCTGAGGCCAGCACTGCCAGCAACAGGCTGGTGCGTCCAGAAGAAACCGGCCCGCAAACTTCGGTCAAACTGCCGCGTGGCAGCCCGCCGGTGAGAGCGTCTATCTCGCGCACCCCGCTTGGGACCATTTCCGGAGCAGGCCGCACCGTGAGCTGCGAGGCCGGCGTGACTTCAGCCAACTGAGGCAAAGCCGCCAGACGCCCACCGGACGCGGATGCAGGGAAGGGCGCAGAGGCCAAGGGGCGGCGAGCGGCCGGGTTCGAAAAAAGCGGGAGAGACGGCATGAAACCCCTCAGATTTCAGGGAACATCTTTTTCAGGGAACATTCAGAGAAGATCCGCGGTTGGACACAACTCCGACAAGCATATTCGCTTTTTATTCGCCTTTTAGAAGTGTGACATAGAGAGCGGGCTTTGTCAATGGAATCCTTTTGCCGCGGGCTTGCGTATTACGCACTATGGTTGGAGGTGCAACATGATGGAACCATGGATGGATCCCACTCGCTTCGGCATCTGGTATGGCGGAATGGGCGGAGGGTTCATGGGTTCGTGCGCCGTGATGCTGGGCATCGCAGCTGCGGTGCTGGCTTCCCGCGGCAAAGGCCGGAATTTCATTCTGGGGACGTTCACCTTTATGAAGTGGTTTGGCCGGGTGAATCTGGGGCTGGGACTTTATGCCATCTACCAGCACCAACCTTTTGGCATCTGGTATCCGCTGATCGTGATCGGGCTCCTGTTTTCCGTGTTGTTCACATTGCTGCGGCCGGTGGTGCGCAAGCGTTATGAAGAAGTTCAACAACAGATGGCGAGCAGATTGCGACGCGCCTGAGTCGAGGCATCCGGAGCTTTGTTATAATCACGTTCTGCCCGGATGGCGCTATCGTCTAGGGGTTAGGACGGAAGATTCTCAATCTTCAAACCCGGGTTCGATTCCCGGTAGCGCTACCAAACCTTTTCTTCCTCGCTGTTTACGATGGTAATCGCTCGGTGACGTTCGTTACCTACTAACCCGCCTACTATTTTCGTAAGGTTCGGCCCAGAGGAAGGCGGCCATGCCGAACCGTGTCGTGTCAATCTACGAACGCGTCAATGGAAACAGGAAGCCCACTTGGCGGGCTGTGGAAATCCCAAGGCGGAAGGCAGCAGGCGGCGGGATTTACCTCAAAGACAATCTCACCGGGCACTTCTATATCAGCTGGTACGACGGGACTGATGGCAAAGGTTGCCCGCGCAAGTGCTGGAAAAAAGTCAAAGGCCTCAGTCGCAAGGAAGGAGCGTTTCTCAGCCAAGCTTTGAGCGCGAAAGAAGCCAAAGAGTGGGAACTTCAGCACCCGGAGCGCGTGAAGGAGGAAGCTCCAGAAAACTCACGACCAACAATTGACGCGGGTGTTTACTGCTATCTTCAGCAACTCGCTGGTCACAACCTCACCGTGAAAGAGCACCGACACGCCCTAGAGGAATTTCAGAACTGGTTTGGCGGTAGAAAATACGTTGACCAGATCACCCGCGCCGACCTCTTGACCTTCAAGAGCTACCTTGAGCGTACGAAGGAGAATAACGAGATCACAGCAGTCTGGAAGATTATTCGGGTGAACAAATTCTACAAATGGGCGCTGAACAAAAAGCCGGGGGAAGGTCTGGTGAAGACCACCGAGTTCAAAGACGTCCTACGCCGTAAACCCAAAGTTGAGGTGTACAGCCCGGAAGAATTGAAGAAGTTCTTCGCCGCCTGCAACCCGATTCAGTTTGTGCTCTTTCAGCTGTACTACAAGTGCGGACTACGAAATAAGGAACTCGCGCATCTTGAGTGGAGCGACATAGACATCGACCGCCGACTCATTCTCATACAGCAGAAGAAACTCCGTGACGGCGATAAGAAAAAACAATGGGGACCGAAACACGGCAGCGAAGGAAGTCTAGTTTTGCCAATATCGGTGATCCAGCCGATGAAGGAAATGAAGGAGCGGGCGAAATCCAACCTGATCTTTCCGACGCGAAAAGGCCGAGTAAACATCAAACTGCTGGACCAGTGCAAATTGGTCGCAAAACGCGCCGGGTTAGACCAGTCACGGTGGAAGATCAAATCCTTCCGCGCCACATTCGCCACGAACCGACTGCGTAACGGATATGACCTTGCGACCGTCCGAGAACAGCTGCGGCATCGTGACCTGAAGTCCATTGAGCACTACATTGATTACGTCAAGAATGAGCAATTGATTCAGAGCGGGAGAGTTGACTCGGGCTGGGACGTTTGAACAAGGGCTTCCGCACGTAGATGAACGAGAGCCACCCGGCTACTACCATGTTGAGAACTCTCAACCAGGCGGCATCACTGTGTCTACTGCGTGAGCAGAAAGTCATGCTGGACATTTCGCCTGACCTGCGCGGCAGAAGAACACACAGGACACTCGAAGATCATTCTCGTAGATTGGAAAGTTCGCGTGCACCTGATGCACATCCGCGAGGAGGACATCACCGGGTCGGTAGTCAACCGCGATGCGGAACCGAGGGAAGCAAAGCCAGCCGCCTTTGAAATCTCCGAGGCTCGCCATACAACCGAAACCGCCCTTGTAATCGAAAGTGTCGGTATGAGTCGCTGTGGGTGCATTCTTAAGTACGTACAGGGTAGTGAATGCCGTATCCGGTATCCGCCATTGCTCAGGAATCGTATCCACGTATTCCATTTGTCGCCTGTGTTCTTCCGGCAGAAAAGTCCGATAGACTTCATCGACCTTGGCAATGAAGGGACGGACCTGTTTGTAGAGCGCAAGTTTCCGCTTGGTCCAATTGGTGACGTCGCAGTATGCGCGGGGATGCGTGTATCGATAGTAGCCGAGCAAGTCCGCCTTCCCACCGAACTCCTCAATCACTGCTTCCGAAACACGGATGCGCGGAGACAGCTTCCCATCGGCACGAACACCGTGCTGCCGAGCCTTCTCCCCGATGATCCCGGGTCGGTTCTTTGGATCGCCATTGACAGTCTTCAGCAATTCAAAGGTTGCGTTACAGAGCGATTCCGGGATCACTCTCTTCAACAAAACGGCAAGGAGCACGCCGCCACGATAGATGTCTTCGCGGATGAACGGCTCACCAAGCTGAACGAGTGTGATTCCTAGCTTTTGTTGATCTTCAAATGCGAGACGGTAGCCTTTGTCGTAGCGGGCCGGGTGATCTTCGGTTAGCAGATCGGTGTGGTCAATATCTGTTCTCCACGCGAATTGGCTAACTTGGGTTCGTCGCATGAGGATCTCTATTCGCAATTTCCAACCACACACGGGCGTGGCAGAACTTCTCTCGTTTGGGTCCGGTTTGAACACACCAGCACAGCAGGTGCTTGCCTCGAAGCCCGTCCACTTTCGCGCGGAACTCTGGGTCTTGCATCTTCTGTTCCGCGTACTCTCGGAACTCCGCCTCGGTGGTGTAGCCGTCTTCACGCGATACGAACGGGTCCGCGCCATTGCCGAAGATCGTTCCTTTACGGATGACGTTGCCCTTACGATCAACCACGCGGCATCCGACATACTCCGCGTCGGCAGGGTATCTCTTACCTGCGTGACAATCCCAGACGCCAGTCAGCGGCAACGACTTGCAGTTGATGCTGTACCGCACACCCGTCGTCTTGTCTTTCAGAATTGCATGTTGGTGCGTCGTGTTCATCGAAGACGGCAGCGTGATGAGTGACCCGACTTCAGCGAGCACGCCGATTTTCGTAGTCTTGGGGTTGTCGATCTCACGCGCCCAGAACATCCGTTCCGTGGGCCCGACACTTACGTCCCAGACAGGACTGTCGTGCCAGCGGTCTTCGTCGTGTTGGTGCCAGTTAATATGAGCATTCCCATCCGGGTATTTCAGGATGGACATATAGTTCACATCTTTGCCGACGTGCGCTGACAACTTCGCACGAAATCGTTGAAGGAGTTCAGGAGCGGTGTCGATGTCTGCGTATTCTGTCCCCCATTCCTTCTGGTCTCTATCGTTGAATACATTTGATGCAATGTACCCGAGACTCTGCCGTTTGATGTTGTATTTGGGGTTCTTGGGATTTCTGGGATTCACTCGCACATGAAATGTTACCGTCTCAAAGTGGGCGGCGAGTTCATCCGTCTCCTCTTTGGTCAGGAAGTTGGGCGTGTATGTGAACGGTAATGGCACCGCAGGAAGGACGGAGTTCGGAAGAGGCGCATTCATAACCGCCCTGTAAACAACCTCAGAGCGAATCTTTTCGTCCATACTCAACCACTTCGTCTTCAGCCGCTCCCGCTGCCCGCTGGTCGCACATTCAACCAAGAGCTTATAGTCGGTTGGCTGGGCGTCCGCGGTATTCCTGAGTGCAGAAATGCGGGCGGCTTCAGCCTCTATCACTTGATTGAGAGCGTCGTTCTTCGCATCGGCAATGCGTTTGTCGTAGTCTTCTACGCCCTCAATCGGGAATTTCTCTTGATCTTTTGCAAATTGCAAAAGATAGGCCTCGGCTTTGGCGTCAATTCTCTTGAAGAATTTAATGAGGCGGTACGCGAGGGGTATTCCGATCTTCAGTTCCTTCAGGTCTACCTTCGTGAAGGCTCCAACGTGTGCCTTAGCCCGCTCCGCCTGTATCGCCGCGAGCCGCTTCCCCATCTCGTAGCGAGTCCGACGGTCAGTCGCCCGGAGACCACGAAGTTCTTGTTTCCATATTTTGATCTGTCGCTCGTCAACGGGTTGAGGAGCTTTCTTGAATGGCCCTTCTCGTGATGCTAGTTGCTCTGCGGCTCCCAGCCTGCCGAAATCCTGCAACAGATTTTCCAGCCAAAATTGTTGTTCCTCTTGCGGCAGTCGAGTCAGCGCAGCAACGAATTTCGGGTCATCAAGAAAACTGTCATCCCCTATTCCCTCCGGGAACTCGTAGTCGATCTCGATCTCATCTTCTTGAATCGGCACAGGCGGATTCCTGAATTGAAAAGCGGGGCATAACCTCGTGAATCTAATGAGAGGTCATGATTTTCCTTGACCCTGCGTATGGGATCAGTATCACGGGCCGCGCCGGGTGGTCGCTAGGTTACCGAGGTCATCGCTATGGATTTCGTTCTCGCCAGGGTCTACACTGCTGGCCTCCGCGACGACGTAGTGGTTCTGCGAAAGAAGCGGCTTGATGCTGGCAAGCCTGCCTCGCCGGATCGCTTCGCTCGCACGGGTCAGTTATCTTTTCAACGCCGGACCGCCGGGACGGACTCCGCTTTGTATCAAGAAATCATCCCCCCGTGGGGGTCCGGGGAGACGAGAAGTCCCCCGGCTGGTTCGGACGGAGTCCGGTGGGTGGATCGGAGGGCAAAGCCCTTCGAGGTTGTGGCCGTTGTTCTTGAGGTTGTTGTTGTTTTTGATCTTTCGAGCGAAGCGAGCAACTTATCCGAGGCGAGTACTTCTGGACAGTTCTCGAGGACAGAAACCCAAGACAGTTACTCGTACGGAAAGTCGTACCCCAGAAGCCGAGAATCAAACTCCGAAAGCCGACATCCTTACCGCACGACGCGGGGATCGTACCGCAGGACGAATCGCAGGCGTTTGATTTTCGTACCCCTGCCGTTCAAGTCCGCCGCCAAAGACACCAAGAGCCGTCCGGCTGGATTTGAATCTGGGGAAGCAAATATGAGCAGGACGGCTCTGGTGTCGGTACCGCGCTGTATTCGGTTTGATAGCGAGATTTCCGAGCCAGTTCATTATCAACGTCTCTAAGTGCTCGCCTCTATTCGCTTTCGCCGCCCGAAAGGCATCAATTGCTGCCGACGGCCCAGATTCGCGAACTACCGGATACATAGGTGGGGAGCAAATATGAGTCGTCTTTCAGACACAATCAATCAAGCTAAGAGTCAAATCGCCGCGAGGATTCTCTCGCTTACCGCCGCCTACCCACTCGTTTCTTACAAAGAAGTCGGGAAGCAGGTGGGGTGCTCGGAGGATTTCGTTCAATCTGCGATGAAAAGGGCCGGGTTCGCCCGTCGTCCGGGCCGCAAGCCCAAGGCGTTGAAGTGATGGCCTACCAGCATTCACAATTCGCTCGCGAGTGTTCCGCCGTAACGACGCCTTCGGCGCGCCTCCTCCTGATGATTCTGGCCTCCGCGATGGATAAGGACACGCATACGTGCTTTTGGCGGTGGAAGACTTTGCTTCATTACAGCAAGCTATCGCGTTCCACCATAGCATCAGCCCTGAATGAGATTGAAGTCTCCGGCATCATCACCCGCCAGCATCGGTATCGGCAATCAAACATCTATATGTGGCACCCGGACATCGCCGAACAACTTCGCGACCCTGTCACGCAAGAAGCAGAAGCTCGGACCGACGAAGCTCACGCGGACGCAAACGGCTGGAATGCGGCAGAGCAGAACGAGGAACCATCCCACACCATAGGATCAGAAGATCGCGCTATGTTTCTTGGTGAACTTCGGAGGCTGTTCGTCCCCCGGTCGGACGGCACGAAGCCGTACGAGAAAGAGTGGCTGGAGTTCGTCGCCGACAAGAATGAAAGCGAAGCGATGGAAATCCTGAACTGGATGTTAGCGGAGAACCGGGAACAGCGATTGCCCGAATACTTGAATGTATTAGGCAGCGAGCGCCGCAGTGTCAGGCTCGATGGGATCGCCGCCCTGATAAGCTCGTGGCCCGCCATTGTGGAGGCCTTTACTCGGAGCCAAGCTGTAACCAAGGTTTGCGAGGACGGCCAGCACGTCTGGGAGGACTACACACACGCCGTTCAACAGTGCTCCGTCTGCGGCAAGTTCCGCACCAACCCCATCGCGACTCGATGGACGGCTGAGGACGACCTGGAAGCCGAATATATGGAAGTGGTTGAGTGCTCGCCATGTGTGTATGACACCGCATTGAACGAGTGGACGTGATTGCGTAGGTAATTAAGAAGACAGCCACAATGGCAAAAACCTGGAAATCGAGGGAAAGAAATATGAATCCAAAAGAGATGATGAATATCAACAAGAAACTGTTCGAACGAATGGCCCGGTTCGAATGCGGAGCCAGCGCGGGCACGCATACCTTTGTTCCGTGCGGCAAGCCCGCTACGAAAGTCATCGAGTGGCAGCATCAAGACGGCGACCGCGAACATCGCCTACTGTGCACGGAGCACGCTGTCGAGCAAAAGAGGTTCTGGTCCGAGATGGCTTGGGACACAGGCGTAGAGGTTTCCGATATTGAAGACTGGCAGCTTACAATCCGCTATGCGGGGCGGGCAGTGAGTCGCGTTGGAAGCAGGCATCAGCCCTTAACCGCATGAGAACGATTACGCCGAAGCCTTGCTTCGCAAGATTCCTATCGCAAATCTGCCAAGGCCGCTTCCGCGCAGTAATAACCCTCAGAGCAACAAAGTGCCTCGGAGGGCAGCACAACAGGATTGAGTTTCCGGTCGGATACGGCCCGCGTTCCTTTCTTCCTCCGAGGCAAGGCGCGGGCCGTGCGCTTTGAGGAGAAGATATGAAAATCAAGTGGGACAAAGTCAAGTGGAACAGCGAGCGAGTCGTGAGGGTTGGGATGTGTTTGATAACGGTGACACGCTTGAGATACAGCGACTGGATGACCCTGAAGGGTTTGACCCATCACTTGGGTACGACGACCCAAAGTTCGACAGCGATGAGGATGCAATCGCCTTCGTCACAAGTCGTGCCGCTGATGGCAGCGAATACCACCAACTCGCATTGAAACTGCACAATGCCGAACCGGAAGACTAGCCCACAAAGGACAACTCAGCGTCAGAACGATCTCGCGTCCTTCATCGAATACCTCCGATTCTGCCGCCTGCGCCCCGCCTACCACGACTGCATTGCGAACCAACTTCGCATCTTCGACTGGATCGATGAGCGCAGAATCGAAATGATGGCGGAAGGTCGGCCGCACTGGGTTCCGTCAATGCGGGACTTCGAGCTTGCCATGCGGGATTGCTGGGATGATTTGGTTCAAGATGAGTGAGCCACTGCAACTTCCGTGTTGCTCGTTATTCTGGAACCGCCGACCACCAGCAGGTATGCCTTGGGTGACGATTAAAACGGGCCTCACCACTCCAGACGGTCACGAAGAAAAACTCACGGAATATCTCTGCGACTACCCGGGCTGGTCATTGCGGAACTTCGCCTCATGGCGTCAGTCTGCGATCAGCACCTGCCGAAGCCTCCGGTGCCGAATGGTGTGGAATTGAAGTAGACTTGTTCCTTTCATCACGTTTCACACGGCTACCCACTGAATCGGAGTGAGGCAACAAACGGACTCCGGCCTCGTGCACCATGTCACCCGTTCTGCCAGATTTTTCCCAATCTGCGACTGTAACTATTGACAGTTCCGCCCCGCCAGCTTACGACCTAGCCTTCATACGACCGCGAACTGCGCGTTCCAGAGGAGATGAAGACAATGCCTAAGAGACCGTTTAAGGGCACGATTTAAGGGCACGATTAGGCTCGATGTTCGCGACTCGGTTCCTGATTGGGAACCATTTACGATGTACCACCATGCGCAATCACCAACCAAGGAGAGCCATCATGAAACGATTGAAGTTGATTCACCAGAGTGCTCAATGCACGACCTTGTTGCTGCTATTTGTCGCGCCGATCGCAATCGCTCAGCAACCTAAACCAGCAACCGAGCATACGATCGAGGCAAACAAGTCCTCGACGGCGGATTACCCTTGGTCGGACAAGGTGGACTTCGAGAACGCCAAGCGCGGTTTCATCGCGCCGCTTACCAACAATGGCACCATCATGAAGGACGGCAAGCCGGTGGTCGATCCGACCGCCTTCGCTTTCATCGACGGCCCCGCGCCGGACACCGTGAACCCCAGCCTGTGGCGCGTGTCGCAGTTGATGCGGTATTCCGGCCTGTTCGAGGTGGTGCCCGGGGTCTACCAGGTGCGTGGTCAGGATATTTCGAACATGACCATCATCGAGGGCGACAAGGGGATCACGATTTACGACCCGCTGACCTCGACCGAAACCGCCAAGGCGGCGCTCGACCTGTATTACCAGCATCGGCCGAAGCGCCCCGTCGTGGCCGTACTCTACACCCACTCGCACATTGACCACGCCGCCGGTGTGCGTGGCATTGTCAACGAGGAGGACGTCAAGTCCGGCAAGGTCAAAATCTACGCTCCCGAAGGCTTCCTGAACGAATACATCGCGGAAAACGTCTTCGCAGGCACCGCGATGGGCCGACGCGCATCCTATCAATATGGTTTCCTGGCCCCCCCCGGACCCAAGGGCACGGTGTCCGCAGGCCTCGGCCCCTACACCGCGGCCGGCACGGTTAGCCTGATCCCGCCGACCGATATCATTTCCAAGACCGGCGAGAAGCGGACCATCGACGGCATCGAGTACGAGTTCCTGATGGCGCCCGGCTCCGAGGCCCCGTCCGAAATGATGTGGTACTTGCCCAAGTTCAAGCTGCTCAACACCG
>Ga0335078_10007192_pt1 | contig 16501 bp, 15 predicted proteins | sample Lox_Sample_32_FD_206711 | JGI IMG/M metagenome (GOLD analysis project Ga0335078, IMG submission 206711) | Soil microbial communities from Loxahatchee National Wildlife Refuge, Florida, United States - Lox_Sample_3.2 | ecosystem: Environmental > Terrestrial > Soil > Wetlands | place: USA...
CACTCCGTTTTGTGTTGTGGTAAGATAACGGTTAGATCAGAGGATCTTCTGTTATACAAACCGAAACCAAGAGCATTTTGGCGCCGTCAGACGGCGAGCATGCTTATGCCCAGCTTTCGAGGGTGATCTCTGAGAGGACACTGCAAGTAGAATGAAGCTAATGCTAATGGTGCAGGATGCGACAACTATTGAAGCAGACCTTCAGTTCGTGAAACATTTCGACGGTTTGGTCGGAGGTGCAGAGGCTGAGATCAATCGGAAGCTCAGTGGAGCACTCACTCCTGTCTTTGATGAGCTTGAAATGTCGGAACCACCAAGTGGACGTATTGTGCACCCAAATCGCGACGTGGTTCGCAGTGGGCGCCTCCTAATACTTGGACTCGGCCCGTTGACTGACTTTGGCTTGGAAGACCTCCGTAGAGCTATTGGCTATGCAACTCGATCTGCACTAGCGCACGATTTCGCAATAGTCGCCACGCCTGTAATAGGAGTTAGTGAACATGTCGGATTGTCCATGGACAGCGCCTATCAGGTGCTTCTTTCCGCCTTCTTCAGGGCCGTAGCCGCTTTCAGTCTAGAGAACGAAGAATGCCCAATAACCGAGCTTCGGATCTTTGACCGAAGCGAGGAAAAAGTCCGGCTCATGACGCGAACTACCGAGTTCGTGCTCACTGAGCTGAGGCTTGATTTCACAAAACATAATGAAGATTATTTCGAGGTGGACATCGGGATATGGGAGGAAGGTTCACCAAGTAGTCATGAACCTCCAATAATTGTTGAGGAAGAAATTCAAATTCCCGAGACCAGACGCGAAGCAGTCGGGTTCAGAATCACTCCAACGGTAACAGCAGCCCCAGCCACGCAGAGAGTTGCGCAGCACTATCAGTCACCATCAACGATGAGTTCCAAGCTTGTCGGTATCTACTATCCGTATAGCCGATGCATTAACGAGATAGCTCTAAAAAAGGCACTCCTGATCTTCGACGAGCTTTGCTTTGTCGATCCTGTAGAACGGCTCGTTCGCGAATACCTAGTAGAGCAAGAGTTCCCAGAGGTTAGTCGGATTGTTGAGGTCTACGCTGAGCTGGAGGAGCTCGGGGTAGCTCGAAGTATCTTTCCGTTCCCTCAGATTCGCGAGTGTGACAAGTTGTTGTGGGAGGCAGCCGCTACTGATGAAGAGGATGCTGAATTTAGGGAGTTTTTTTCTCAGGAGCAAAACCTTGACGCTTGGGGAATATTGAAGAACAAATATTCAGGCGGCAGTAGCATTTATGTTACGGCTGACATTCGAGTTGCTCGCGGATACGGCACAATGGGAGGGATGTCGGTAGAAGAAGCGAAAACTGAGGGTTTCTATGGGACCGATGAGGATTTTTCATCTAGGTACATCATGAAAACAGCTCATGAGCTACTCCCCCCGGCTCTCGGGTTGTCACTAGGGATCAACCACACTCTGGTCATTTGTGAGAGCGGGGATTACTTGCCCTTCACTGATTCCGGAATCGCGCATAGCGCTCTCATGCTTAAGTATCGACGTGCGGCTAGCAACCCAAGCGCTCCGTTTGACCCTCCCAGAACGCAAGAGCTGGATCAGAAATTTCTAAGCCTCTCGTTCTCCCTGCTTGGCTCCGTTCTGAGCGACGATGTAATAGCCGGGAGGTCGGTGCATGATGTAGTGCGATTCCGGGAAGAGACACAGGAAGAGCTTGTTCGGTTTAGGCGTCGGCTACGAATCCTGGCAGCAGAGATCGAAGAGCATCCATGGAACATAGAATTTCGGGAAAGTGTCCTGAAGAAAATCGAAACAGAGATAGCCAGGGAAATGCAGACTCTTTCCGACTCGATTACAAACACATATGAGCAAATGTTTGGAAACCTGATCAAGAAGTCCGCAGGACTAACGACACCGACTCTTGTCGGCACCGTCCTGGCCGGGCTGTCTCCAGGTCAGATACTCGCCTTCAGCACAGCAGCAATAACCGGGGCTCTGGGCATGACTATTCCAGAGTTCGTCGATGTGTGGCTAGCAAAGCGCAAGCTCCGACGCAATGGCTTGTCCTTTCTCCTCAAAGCGAGGAAACAGTTTAGTTAACCTGGCTCTCGACCTTCGCAGTTTTACTCTGTCGCGATCAGCGCTCAGGGCTCCGGCGTGTTTCGTGAATGTCTGTTTCTGTCCTAAGTTAATCGAGTTCGTGGAGACGGAAGGGCTCGGCGGGAGTGGTATGGTCGCGCCGACCTTCGGGGACGTGCAGGTAACCGCCGTCTTTCATGGCCACGATGATGGCGGCGCGGATGGTGCCTAGGTTGGCGGGCCCGCTGCGGTGCGGCTGGCGGGGTATCCGCTTGGCTAACTATCTCGCGGCAATCATAGGCCAGGCAAATCGGCGGGACTCCGTGCGTATGGGAGAGCATTCGCGGCGTGGACCTCTCAGCAGTCCCGGTTGTAGCCCAATCAGACGGTCAGCGCAGTCGAATCTTTATACATCGCTGCGCTTGGCGTGAACGTCCTCTACTGCCGCGGACAGGGTCTGCCGTGCTCAAGCGCCGAGCGAGCGTTTCCTGTCGCTTGGGCAGGTGGTGCTGTCAGACGGGCGTAGCGGCCAGATGTCGAGAATCGATCGATTTTGGACATTCGCGCTGAGTGACAAGGACGGGGTCTTTGCGATCGGTCGGGAGACCTCGTAGTCATGACCGGAACAGCGCCATCGTCACTTGGACCACCGGCGATCGCGCAGCCTTCTGCCTTCCCGCCCTGCCCGGTCAGAGTTCCCTGCTTAGGGACCCGAACGGGTGGGCTCACGCCTTGGTGCCGGCTTCCCGCCCTTCGGCGGGCTAGTCGATTCCTGGCGTGTGCCGTCCGCTGATCGAGGCGGGCCGTATCCGGATCCAGAACGGGCGCGCCTCGGGTTCGACCCACGGGTACAGGCCGAGGTGGTTCAGGCGCTGGATCTCGCTGTCGTCGTAGATCGCCCAGGCGCGGCCGTTCACCAGGACGCTCCATCCCGTCTGGGTCTGCTCGTCGTAGTGATCGGCCTCGAACGCCACCAGGTTGTAGCCTTCGGCCGAGGATAGCTTGGATCCGCGGGCCGTCCGGAAGACCGGGTCCGGGCCGTCCATCAGGTAGTTGACCGGCAGGACCACGATCTCGCCGTCCGCCAGGAAGCTGACCCGGCCGACGGGGACCGTGGCCAGCAACTCCAGGCACCGGTCGAACGACAATATCTCGAGCCCTGCGTGATCGGTCGGATACAGTGACATTTCGCGCCCCCTAAGGTGAGCTGCCGCGAGCCCGGCCGTGCCGCGCTCGCCGGATGGGGCCGGGTACTGCCTCCGATGCTGGCCCGCCGCGGCGGGCCTAGGCACGGGCTGAGGTCCCAGAGACCAGGGTCTTTCGGCTCGCGTTCCGTACCTGGAAGCCGGCCCGGCGGCGAGCCGGGTCCTGCTTCAGCGTTCGGTCAGGCGGGAGGTAGCAGGTCCGCCGCGCCATGCGGTGTCGTGCCCGCCCCGCGTCGACGCCGGGGACGCCGCGGGAAAGTTGGCGGGTCTGCTGATCGACTGCGGCGACCTGGGCGAGTTGTGTGCCGACACCGGCGATCAGTACGCCGCCCGGAACTGGCGGAGAGCTGGCCGACCGGGGCGAGAAGCGGAGCGGTTGCGCCGGTTCGGCTTGAATCCCGACGGGTCAACTGCCTTGCGTGACGGGAGGTCATGTCTCGAGTCCTCAAGGCACGGAAGAATACGGCGAACCTGATACGGCGTGAGCCTCGTGGTGTTGAGAATCGAACGATTCTCGACATGATCATCTTCTACCCGCTGGACACTCCGATCACGGCCCAGAAGGGGTTGAAAAACGCGTTGCAAAGCCAACGTGTCTACCAATCCCGCAGGCGTCCCGTTTCTTTACAGTCCCGGTGTGACCGCACCCGCAGCTTGATGCCGCGAAGCCCCCAGAGCACGCAATCACAGTGTCGGTCTTCACCGGCGCGCGGATATCCGAGTTGCACGACGCCGACATCGATAACCGTGCCCGCGCCGCCGCGCAGCAGCGTCGGCTTAAACGGTCGTTTCTCCTACACCTGGATGACTCAGCGAGATGTCTAAGGATTTGAGTACCGGGGACCAGGTGATCCTGGAAGACGAAGGCTCGCCACCACCGGGGACGCCGGCAGCGACGCCGGCGGGGCGGCCAGCGGTTCCCCAGTCCCCGCAGGCCGGGCGGGCGGGGACGTGCCCACCGGGCGGTAATACGACATGTTTCCTGCCGCGGCGTAACGGCCGGTCAGTTCCAGGGCGTTGAATCGCCGGCCGGTGCGCGGTGTCCGGCGGAGGTACCTCCAGCACATTCGGTGATCCGGCCATCAGGTGACGGCGCTGATCTTGGCGATGCTTTCCTGCAGGACGTGAAGGGTGTGGTCGCGGCCGGGGGCTTCGTCCCATATCTGCTCGAATTCTTCCCGGAACCGCCTGGACACCTCGGCGTCTCGGACGAGCGCGTTGGCGAACCATGGCCCCGGGCCGCCCGGTGATGGCACGCGGCCGGATGCCTGGTCGGTGAGGGTGAAGGTGAGCAGGACGTCGGCCTGCTGGCCGGGCTTGCGTACCAGGGACCACAGCCTGCTGGCCGGGATCGTGTCGCCGGGTGCGAACCGGAGTTCGTACCCGCCGGGGTAGGAGGTCATGAGTTCCCTGACGTTGTTCAGCTGCTCTTTGGCCCAGGCCAGCCGTTCGGGCTTGTCCGCGGGATCATCACCGGCGGCCGGGGGGACGCTGCGGATGTGGGTGTAGCCGTCCGCGGCCATGGCAAGGACGGTCTCGGCGGAGGCGATGTCCCGGTACCGGCAGCCGCCTTGCCGTAGTTTGCGCCGGAAGACCGCGATGCGTTCGGCCCGCAGCCCGAGCCAGGATTCGGTGTCCTGCTCCATCACGCGCCGTGCTCCGATACGTGCCTCCAGCCGCCCCCTGCTGGCGGCCAGTTCCGGCGTCAGCGTGTGCACCCCCAGGTGCGGCTGCAGGAACAGTCGCTCCTCGGCGTCTTCCTCCTGCTCCAGCAGCGTGGTCTCCCACTCCTTGTACCAGTACTGGTTCACTAGCGGGCCGGCCCGGAACAGCTCGATCACCGGGCTGGACCGGGCCTGCCGCAGGGCCGGGTCCAGGTACTCGGCCAGGGCCTGGTAATCATCGCCGGGCACCGGCAGCCACAGGCACCCGCCGCCGGGGTGGCTGAGCACGACCGCGCCGCCGGTGCCGGGCACCGCAATGATGTCGGCCTCGGCCGCATCGGCCGCGATCAGGGGCTCGTACAGGCCCCGGGCTTCCCGGGCGTGCCCGGGCCGGGACCCGGACGCGCCGTTGGGGGCGACGACCGCGCTGGCGGCCAGCATCTCCTCCACTGCCCGCAGCCGCTCCTCGGGGGCCGACGCGGCGGCTAGCTGCACGAGCTTGCGCGCATTGGGGCCGCCGGGCACGATCGCGCTGGGCGCGATGGACTGCGCTGCCTCGCGGAAGGCCCGGGCCAGCGGGCCGCACGTCGTCACCAGCACCGGCTGGTCATCGCCGGGGGCGGCCTTCGGCGCCTGGGCGAGCAGGCCGACCGCGCGGGCGTAGACCGCCTCCGGCGACCTGATCCGGCAGGACAGGTCCCCGGCCATCAGGACGCCGGGGACCTCGGCCGGCCGCGGCGGGCGGAAGTCCATCTCCAGCACCTGCCGGGAGCGGCCCAGCCGCTGCTGGCCCAGGACCTCGGCCACCTGGCCGGCCCATGCCTGCGGATCGGCCTGGCCGGTGGCCGCGCCCCAAGCCAGGAGCAGGTCGCGGGTCATGCTCCGCTCCCCGGACTCCACCCGAGCCAGATGCGCGAAGCCCACCCGGTGACCCTGGTCGCTCATCACTGTCGCCAGCCCGCGCAGGGACAACCCCGCCGCCTCCCGGGCCTCCCGCAGCCGCTGCCGGGCCGCGGCCCTGGCCTGCTCACTGGCCTGCCGCGGCGTGATCCGCCCTGGCACCACGCACCTCCCCGGCTCCGCCGCGCTGCCGCCCGTCGCGCCGGCAACCGCGCATTGGCGACACTTGGCGACAGTCGCGTTTGAATAAGACATGTTGCGGCAACATCCTAGTCGTCAGCGTCAATGCCGCGCAATGCGGCGCAGCACCGCGACACGAGCCACACAGGCCGCACGCCGGCCGTCAGCCAAGGGCCCGCCACGACGACCACGGACGTGGCCCCTCCGGCGCCCATCAGCAGATACCAGACCAAGCCAAGGGCACCCGCCTGGCCCCTGGCGACCCATTTCCTTACCACCGTTAAGGAGACCGCCATGCATCCGACCATCCAGCACGACCTGGTCCAAGCCCACACCGACGACCTGCACCGGCAGGCCGGACGCGACACGCTGCACCGAGCCGCCCGCGGCGCCCGGCACGCGCCGGCCAAGACGAGCACGCCTTTCACGCTCGCTCACCCCGCCGCCGAGCTCATCCGCCGCGTGCTCACCCTGCTCGGAGCCCGCAGACCCGAGCGCCCCCGCCAGGCCATCTGACCTCCGCGCCCTGAACCTGACGGGCGCGCGCAACGGGCCCGGCACCTGGCCGGCGCGGCTGCCGCCGTCGCGGCGCTAAGCACCGCGCTGAACACTGCGGCACTCATCGCAGCGCTGCTCCGCCACACGCCCGCCGGCGCCTGGCCCTGGCCCTGACCCTGACGAGCCTTCTGACCTGATGGAGGATAACGATGTACGCCTTGCTGTTCGTCCTGGTACCGCTCGCCATCGTGGCTGCCTGGGCACTGATCCAGAACCGGAAGCGGCGGCACCGCCCACGCCGCCACTGCGCAGACATGGAATCGCGGATCCGGGCTGCCAGGGCGTCCGCGGAAGGGCGGGGATACCCCGGTGGCGGCGGCTTGTAACGGCGCTGGTCCTTGGTCTTCGCGCGCTTGCCACTGCCGGGGACTTCATGACGGCATGCTCGCCCTGGGCCGCACAGGCCGCCCCGGCACGCTGGCCGGCGGCTACGCGGGTAATGAGCGCCTTGCGGACCGGGCCACCGCGATCACTGCCAACGACCCGCCGGGGCATGCCGTCCGCTAGCATGCAGCGCACTGACTGCGGCAGCGCCGAAGGCATCGACGGCATCGGGCCACCGGATCCGTCCCGTCATCACCGTTTCCCCGGCGCCCGGCTGGGCTTGCCGGTAATGAGCCGGGCACAGCCGCGGTCAAACCGGCTGAGACCCCGGGACGCTGCCAGAGCCTGTGAGCCTCGCTTTCCCCCGATGAGGACCCGGCCCAGAGGCCACGTCCCTCAATCCCCCTGAGCTGGCGATTCTCAATCATTGCTGCCCACGACGCTGGCACGCGCAGCATCATCTGAGACCCAGGAGACGACCCTTTGAGACCAGAAATGCGTGTCATCTGCTCGCGATGCCGGCTCACGGCAGTTGAGCGTGGGTGCCTGCAACAATGAACCCGTCAGTGGGCGAGGAGGACCTGGCTGACTTCGAGACCGACGTGCTGGCCGGGTTCGTGCTGGCGCGGGCCTCGGCGGGGCTGGCCGACAGCACGATCCGCAATGACACCGGCCACCTGGAGCTGATCCGGGCCTGGTTCGGCCGGCCGCTGTGGGAGATGCAGCCCGGCGACGCGGACGCGTACTTCGGCAAGGTGCTGCGGGATGCCAGGCCGTCGACGCGCACCGGGCGGGCGGCCGCGCTGACGGTGTACTTCCAGTTCCTGGAGCTGCGGCACAAGGTCGAGCTGCATAACGCGACCGGCCGGGTGATCGAGTGCCCGCTGGATGAGATGAACCGGCCGCGCGCCTCGGCGGCCCGCAACTACGCGGTGGCCCGGCTGGCGGCCGACGTGGGGCTGCGGGTCAACGAGGCCCGGATGCTGGACCTGGACGACGTGCGGTGGGAGCTGGGCCGGTTCGGCAAGCTGAACGTCCGCCACGGCAAGGGCTCGCGGCTGCGCCGGCCCAAGCCGCGGCTGGTGCCGTTGATCAATGGCGCGGACCGTGGCCTGCGGTGGTTCATCCAGGACGTGCGGGGCCTGTTCGGCGCCGACCACACCCGGCCCGGAGCCCCGTTGTTCCCCTCCGAGCGCAAGTGCCTGGATGGCTCCTGTTCACGGGCGACCGCCGATGTGTTCCGCCACTCGCTGGCCGGGGCCGCCGCCCGCCACCTGCCAGCCTGGGCGGGCAAGCTCACGCCGCATGTGCTGCGGCACTTCTGCGCCTCCCAGCTCTACCTCGCGGGCATGAGCCTGTTCGCCATCCAGGAACTGCTCGGTCATTCCTGGACCGGAACTACGGCCCGGTACATCCACGTCCACGGCAGCCACGTCGAGGACGCCTGGGTGGCAGGGCAGCAGCGCGCCGCCGACCGGTGGAAGGGACTGGCGAGATGAAGTGGAACCTGCGGCTGGCGGCCGCCAACCGCGGCATCTGGAAGGCCAGCGAGCTGCAGCGCCTGCTCGCCGACCGCGGCATGGTGATCAGTGCGGGGAAGATGTCGGGCCTGTGGTCCGGCCAGCCGAACACGGTCAAGCTCGACGAGCTCGACGTCATCTGCGCGGTACTCGGCTGTGGTGTCGCGGAGCTACTGGTGCCCGAGCCAGAGGCAGTGCCGGAGCCCGCAACCGGGCAGGGCACCGGCGCTGTCTCGGACGCCCGTGCCGTCACGCCCAGGGCCCGGACCGGCCGGTCCCTGCCACCCCGGTGACCGCCGAGCCACCCCCAGGCGGCACCCGCCTGCCGCTCCCTGAAGGTTGCGGCGCTGCGACACCCCGCTGCTGCACGCGGCCACCTGCCGCGCAATCGCTCTGGCCGAGGCCCGCGGCTGGTCTGCCGCGACGATCACGGGCGTGTTCTATGGCCTGAAAGCTGTTCTCGGCGGCCACAGCGGCGACGACCCGATCCTGCTGTCGGAAGTCCGCGAGCGGGTGCGGCCACGCCGCCACAGCTCGGCCACCAGGATCGCCGAAGTCCTCACCGATCTCGGGTTGCTGCACGACGACACCACTGCGGCGATCCGGGCCTGGATCGACCGCCGCACCAGCGAATTGCCCGCTGGATTCCGCGACGATATCCGTGCCTGGCGGGTGGTGCTGCTTGACGGCGACGCCCGCACCCGCGCTCGTTCTCACACCACGCTGCGGGTCCACTTCGGTGTCTTGCGGCCGTTTATCAAGTGCTGGGCAGCGCAACGTGCCCACCTGCGGGAGATCACCTCCAGCGACATTGACACCGTCCTGGAGCCACTGCGCGGTCACCAGCGCTACAACGCCATCACCGCGCTGCGCTCGCTGTTCCGGTTCGCCAGACGACGCGGCCTGACGTTCGCCGACCCCACCCGGCACCTCAGCGGCGGCCGCGGCGCCGGGCGCATCGTGCTGCCGCTGACTGCCGAGGAGATCCGGGCTGCCGGGCAGGCGGCCGTCACTCCCGCCCGGCGCCTGGCCATCGCCCTGGCGGCCGTGCACGCTGCCCGCGCCAAGGCCATCCGCGAACTCACCTTTGATGACATCGACCTGCCCAGCCGGCGCATCACCATCGCCGGTCACCGCCAGCGCCTCGGCGAACTCACTCGCGACGCCCTGATGGGCTGGCTCGAATACCGGCCCGCTACCTAGCCGGACACCGCTAACCGGTACGTCTTGATATCGCGTATCAGCGCATTGGGCGCTGGCCCGGTCGCCCCCGACTATCTCGACAAGCACCAGTTGCCCGGCATCTCCCTGGAACGCATCCGGCGGGACCGCATCCTGCACGAGGCCCTGGCCACCGGAGCGGATCCCCTTCACCTCACACTGGTCTTCAACATCGACCACACCAGCGCGATGGCCTACGCCAATGCTGCCCGCAGCCTTCTCAACAGCCGGGGCGAACAGAGACTGTTACCGGCCCGCGCTCAAACCGGGGTCCGGCATCCTCCCGGCCGGGTTCGGCCCGGCCGCTGGCTCGCCGGAAGCACCAGGCCGTTGACGCTGATCGTACGATCGTACTAATATCATGGCATGCGTACTAGCGAACGCGGCGGCGGCGCCGGGGAGCGCACCTTCACCCAGCTCAAGCGCCGCGACCAGCTCGTGAACTGCATGATCGACGCGATCGCCGAGCTCGGCTTCCCGCGCGCATCGGTGGGCGAAGTGGCGCGCCGCGCCGGGATCAGCAAGGGCGTGGTGACCTACCACTTCCCGGCCAAGGATGACCTGATCCGCGCAGTGATCGCGGACGTGCTCGCCTCGATGAGGGAGTACCTGGAGCCCCGCATTCTCGCCGCCGACCCGGCGCGGTTCCCGGAGCGGTTCGTCGCCCCCTACATCACCGGGTGGGCCGGGTACTACCGGACCCACGCCCGGGAGGTTCTCGCGCTGGTCAGGATCTACAACGGCTTCCGGGACGAGTCCGGGCGCCCCGACGTAGCAGCCGGCGAGCGGGCGAACGAAGTGACCCGGGTCGCGCAGGTGCTCGAGCGCGGCCAGGCCCGGGGCGGCCTCGGGGCCTTCGACACAAGGGTCATGGCGTCCGTCATGAAGGCCGCGCTGGATGACCTGCTGATCCAGTTCGCGGACGCCCCGGACCTTGACCTGGAGGCCTACGGCGCCGAACTAGTGGCCATGTTCGAGCGTGCGACCCGGCCGGGCCCGACGGCCGGGCCGCCGCCTGCACCCGCCTGATCCCGCCGCACCTTGGAGGAAAGATGAAGCCGTACTTCGACACCAGCCACCTGGCCGGCGTGCTGCTGCTGATCGTCACGATGGGCTGGGGCGCGATGGAGCTCTCCCATGCCAGCAACACCCGGGACGGAGCCACCAGAACCGGCGGCGGCGGCCGGAGATTCACCGTCGTGCCCGTGGTGATCGCCGCGAGCGTCATGCTCTACCTGGCCCCGCGCATCGTCCCGGCGGCCGCGATCCGGCCCGGCGCCGCCGCCTTCGCCGCCGGCATAGTGGTCCTGCTGGGCGGCCTGGTGCTGCGCGGATGGTCGATCAAGACGCTCGGCGAGTACTTCACCGGTAGGGTCATGGTCAGCGCGGACCAGCCGGTGATAACCGCCGGCCCCTACCGGCTGCTGCGCCATCCCAGCTATACCGGCCTGCTGCTGGCCTGCGCCGGGGCCGGCCTGACGTCGGCGAACTGGGTGGCCGTGGCGGCCATGGTCCTGTTGCCGTCGGCGGCCGTCCTGTGGCGCATCCACGCCGAGGAGACCGCGCTGCTGGCCACGCTCGGCGACCGCTACCGTGCCTACGCCAGCCGGCACAAGCGCCTGGTCCCGCTCCTCTGGTGATCAGGACAACCCGGCCGGAACAAGCGCCGAAGCAGCGAAGGCAGGAACTATGGGCTCATTTGCGGGGAAGCTGGCCGTAGTGACCGGCGGCGGCTCCGGCATAGGCCGCGAACTCGTCCGCCAGCTCGCCGCACAGGGCTGCTCGGTCGCAGCGTGCGACCTGAACCTGGATACCGTTACCGAGACCGCGGCCCTGGCCCGGGCAGGCGCGCCCCCAGGGACCCGGGTCACCAGCCACGCCTGCGACGTCTCCGACGGGGCCCAGGTCCTGCGGTTCCGCGACGAGCTGCTCAAGGGACACGCCGGTGATCACGTCGACCTGGTCTTCAGCAACGCCGGCATCGGCGGCGGCAGCAGCTTCATCAGCGACCCCCGCGAGGTATGGGAGCGCGTCTTCGCCGTCGACTGGTGGGGTGTCTACCACTGCGCCCGGGTCTTCCTGCCGCTGCTGATCGCCAGCGGCGACGGCATCCTGGTCAACACCAGCAGCGTGAACGGCCTGTGGGCGTCGCTGGGCCCGGGCATGCCCAGCACCGCCTATGCCACAGCCAAGTTCGCCGTGCGGGGCTTCACCGAGGCGCTCATTGAGGACCTCCGCGTCCACGCACCCCATGTCCGGGCCGCTGTCGTGATGCCCGGGCACGTGGGCACGGACATCGTCGCGAACTGCCTCCGTATCCTTGGCCTGCCAGACCCGGAGCGCATGAGCGACGCCGAGCTAGAGGCCGTCCGACCCGAGCTGACCCGCCGCGGTATGGCGGCCGCGGACGCCCCAGCGCGGCCGAGGCGGCGACCGTCATCCTCGATGGGGTGCGATCCGGTGCCTGGCGGATCCTCGTGGGCGAGGATGCCAAGACGCTCGACGCGCAGGTGCGCGCGAAGCCTGAGGCCGCCTACGACTACGCCGAACTGTTCGGCGCGCCAGCACAAGAGCCAGCGGCAGGACCACCTGCCCGGTAACAGCCAAGGGCCGATCAGTTCATCCGCGGGCTCGCCAGGAAAAGTCAGCGGGAAGTAGTGAGTCCGCACAGACCAGCCGACCGGAGTGCCTCGGGAGCACTCCCAGGCCGATGAACCCGACGAGGTTCCGCAGCTATCAGCCGCTGGAGCCGTGAGTTCATGATGAAGCAAGGTTCAGCCCTGCGGCGCGAGACCGGCGTGTGGGCGACCGCCGGGTCTGCTCGCTGGTGGTCATCAAGTATGGCTCACCGTCAGTGACGGAGGGTAACGGGTAGAAGAGCTACCGCCTTTCGGGGGTCTCCGCCTGCCGACTCGGTGCGACTGGGAATGGCGTTCTCCCGGAGGTCGCTAGCACAGAACATGCGGTTCTGAGGGTGTGCCGGACGGGACTGCCGGTCCCGCAGCTCTGACCCTAGACGGGCTGTACGACGGTGGCCATCGTGCTGATCAGTTGCCGGAATCGCTGAACTGCCCCGGTTTCGCCGGTGATGTCGATGTCGGCGTCTGACCCGGCGAAGATGAGGGTGGCCAAGCCTTGAGTGGTCGCGGTGATCGTGACGTCGGCCGGTGCGGGCGGGGTTCCCGCGCTGAGTGACCAATGGTGGCCGTCACTTTCGGCCAGGTAGTCGGAACCGTCGAGCCGGAAGTGCCAGCGGGCTGTCTGGTGGTCGTCGGCGGCGAGGCCGATGGCCTGGATGACGCTGCGGAGCAGGTGCTCGGCGTGCAGCGGCTCGCCGTCCTGGGGCCAACGCCACGCGTGCCGTAGCCCCCACCAGCCGAGCGCGTCGATGACGGGCCCGAGGTCGGCTCCGGCCGGGGTCAGGCGATACCAGACCTCCCGCCGGCCCGGTTCCCGGTCGGCGGTGACGATTGCGGTGTCTTCAAGTTCGCGCAGGCGCTGGCTGAGGGTCTTGGGGGTGATCCCGCCGAGGCGGTCCATCAGGTCGGTAAACCTCTTGGGCCCGGTGAGAAGGTCGCGGATCACCAGCAGACTCCACCGGTCGCCGACGCGTTCCAGTGCGCGTGCGGTCAGGCAGAAGTGGTCGTAGGTGCGAACGTTCCTGATCACGCCCTCCATAATACTAGTTGACAGATACTATCTACAACATAGTAGCTTATAGATACTTAACTCGACTGGAGGAGGACGTCATGTACGACCCGCCTGGCTATCTGTGGGCGATCACCATCGCCGGCATCATCGCGATCCTGGCTGCGACCTGCGTCGTGCTGTACGGCGGCGCGGTGCGCGCCGGCCTGGGCCGGCGGCGTGCGGCGCTGCTCGCCAGCGGCGCGGCCGTCGTGCTCGGCGGCTGGCTCACCGCCAGTGCGGTGATCGCGGGTCACGGCTGGTATCACACGCGGCTCGGCCACCAGGTGCCGTGGATGCCGGTCGCGGTGGCCGGCTTCCTGGGCCTGCTGCTGGCGCTGCGCCGGATCCCGATCGTGGCCCGTGCCCTGACCGCGCCGGGCATGGTGCGCCGTCTGGAGCTGCCGCACTCGTTCCGGGTGGCGGACGGGGTGGCCTTCCTGCTCATCATGGCCCTCGGCCATCTGCCCCCGCTGTTCGCCGTGCCCGCGGGCCTGGGCGACATCGCCACCGGTATCGCCGCGCCGCTGGTCGCGCTCAGGCTCGCGCGGGGCACGGGCCGCCGCGCCGCCTTGTGGCTCAACGCGTTCGGCATGACCGATCTGGTCGTGGCCCTGGCCCTCGGCGCCGTGACCGCTTACCAGCTGATCCACGTCACCCCGTCCGGCACGCCGATCAGCGAGCTCCCGCTGGCGCTGGTCCCGACCGTCGGCGTGCCGCTGCTGTTCGCCGTGCACATCACGTCCGTGTCCGCGCTGGCCAGGGCGCCGCGGACACTGCTCCCGGCCACCGCCCCGCTCGCTGCCGCCGCGGAATAGAGGAGAAGAGAATGACTCGCGCGCCTGCGAAACCGCTGGTCCTCGTCGCCTTGCTGATGGCGTCGTTCGTGATCAATCTCGACACCACCCTGGTCAACGTGGCGTTGCCGACACTGACCCGCGAACTGGGCGCGACGACCGCGCAGTTGCAGTGGGTGGTGGACGCCTACAACTTGGTCTTCGCCGCGCTGCTGCTGACCTCCGGGAGCCTGTCCGACCGGTTCGGCCGCAAGAGCATGCTGATGGCCGGGCTTCTGGTGTTCGGCCTGGCCAGCTTCGCCGGCGGGTATGCCACGTCCCCGGCCGCGCTGATCGCTGCGCGGGCCATCATGGGCCTCGGGGCGGCGATGACGTTCCCCGCGACGCTATCGCTGCTGACCGGAGTGTTCACCAGCCGCAAGGAGCGGGCGCTGTCCATCGGCCTGTGGGGCGCCACGGGCGGGATGGCCATCGCCCTCGGCCCGATCGTGGGCGGCTTCCTGCTCGAGCACTACAGCTGGTCGAGCATCTTCTACACGCTCGGGCCGGTGTCGCTGGCCGTCATCGCCCTGGTCGCGCGGTTCGTCCCCGGCTCGAAGGACCCGGTGCGGCACGGCCTGGACTTCCTGGGTCTGGTCCTGTCCGGCGGCTTCATGGGGCTGCTGGTCTACACCATCATCGAGGCTCCGGGCCGGGGCTGGACGTCGGCGGGGTCGCTGCTCGGGTTCGCCGGCGCCGCTGTCCTGCTGATCGCATTCATCGCCGGCGAGCGCCACGCCGGTCAGCCGATGCTCGACGTGCGGCTGTTCGCGAACATGCGCTTCAGCGCCGCCAGCGCCTCGGTCACCGTCGCGTTCTTCACCCTGTTCGGGTTCATCTTCCTAATGACCCAGTACTTCCAGTTCGTCCGGGCCTACAGCCCGCTGTCCACCGGCGTGGACCTGCTGCCTGTCGCGATCTCCGTCGCGGTCGGATCGATCGTCGGCACCCGGCTCGCGGTCCGTCTCGGCACCAAGATCATCGTCACCGCCGGGCTGGCCCTGCAGGCGGGCTTCTACTTCTGGGTCGCCAGCGACATCACGCCCACATTCAGCTACGGGATCATAGCCGTCCAGATGGTTGTCTATGGCCTGGGCATGGGCCTGACGTCTGCGCCCGCGACCGAGTCGATCATGGGGGCCGTCTCGGCCCGCCAGGCCGGCGTCGGCTCCGCCGTGAACGACTCGACCCGTCTGCTCGGCGGCACCCTCGGTGTGGCCGTCATCGGTAGCATCTACGCCTCGCTGTATGCCTCGCGGCTTACCACCTCCCTTCCCGCGACGTTGCCGCACCCCCTGACGAACCTCGTCCGCCAGTCCGTCGGGGCAGCGTTCGGTGTCTCCGGCCGGCTCGCCGCTCACGGCCAGAGCGCCGCGGCCGCCGCCGTCCACCAGGCCGCCACCAGCGCCTTCGACCACGGCCTCAGCGTCGGGTGCGTCGCCGCCGGAGCCGTCGCCCTCGCCGGCGCGCTGCTAGCCGCCGTCTTCCTGCCCGCCCAGCCCCCGCAGATGCCCGGACCTGAACACCACCCCGACGGACTGGCGGCGACCGCAAGCCACGGAAAGGATCTCGTGCGATGACCTACGGAGAAGCGACTGTCGGCCAGAGGATCCTTGGCGCGGGCTTCGCAGAACTGAGTCGCGGTAGGGACCGCCCTTGCGGGCGGCCCCCCGCGCAGATCCCAGCGTGCGGGACTACCGCACTGGGCTCTTGCCTTGGGTAATCTGGCGGCGAAGCGCACCTCCGGGAACGGGTGCAGGGTCCGGGTCGGGGGCAGCCACCGGGTCACGATGCGGTTCATCCGGGTCCAGGGCAGCTGCGACTTCTGGCTCCTGCGCTGCAGCGCGTGGTGCCAGTGCCGGGCGGCCTGGGTCCGGAAGGCGTTCACCGCACGGTTGTTGCCGGGCACGGCGTAGTAGGCCTGATGCCCGCGCACCACGGCGGCCAGCCATCGTCCCTGTTCGGGAATGGGCTGGTAGCGGCGCCGCCGGAGCTGGTCTTTGACCATCTTCAGCTTGGCCCGCAACCGTTTGGAGTCGGTCTTGCGCCGGACCCAGAACCGCCCGCGCCTGGAGGTCGCGCAGATGTGCGTGAACCCCAGGAACGCGAACGTCTCCGGTTTGCCCTCGCCCCGCGCTGCCCGCCTCCGGGCGGCGTGCCGCCCGAACTCGATCAGCCGGGTCTTCCCGGGGTGCAGCTCCAGGCTGAACTTCGCGAACCGCTCGCGCATCTCGGCCAGGAACCTCTCGGCGTCTTCCCGCTCCTCGAACCCGACGATGAAGTCGTCGGCGAAGCGCACGATGATCACGTCACCGCGCGCGTGCCGCCGCCGCCA
>Ga0335078_10007194_pt1 | contig 16500 bp, 8 predicted proteins | sample Lox_Sample_32_FD_206711 | JGI IMG/M metagenome (GOLD analysis project Ga0335078, IMG submission 206711) | Soil microbial communities from Loxahatchee National Wildlife Refuge, Florida, United States - Lox_Sample_3.2 | ecosystem: Environmental > Terrestrial > Soil > Wetlands | place: USA: Florida...
CATCGCGGTTTTTCCCCCGTCAAGCAACTTGTGGGTGGAACGGTACCCCCGGCCGGCATGGGCGTACAATCGAAATCATGTACACGCTTCGTTGCTTGATCGCGGCGGCCCTGACGACGGCCGCTTTACTGGCCGCCGACGCGCCTTCCGCCTCCGGCGTCGATCTCAAGGCCATGGATACCACGGTGAATCCGTGCCAGAATTTCTATCAGTACGCCTGCGGCAACTGGCGCAAGAACAATCCGATTCCGCCCGATCAATCGCGCTGGGCGCGCTTCAATGAACTGGCCGAGCGCAATCTGGTAATTGAGCGCGGCATTCTGGAAAAGGCGGGCGACTCGCAGATCGGCAACTTCTACGCCGCCTGCATGGACGAACCGGCCATTGAGCGAAAGGGCATTCAGCCGATCGAGCCGGTTTTGAAGCAAATCGACGCGCTGACTTCCAAGCGGGAATTGACCGGCGAGATCGTGCGGCTGCATTTGGCCGGCGTGCGGGCGCTCTTCAATTTCTATGTAAGCCCCGACGACAAGAAGTCGGACCAGGAGATCGCGCACGTGGATCAAGGCGGGCTGGGCCTGCCGGACCGCGACTATTATCTGAAGACCGATGCCCGCTCGGTGGAGCTGCGGAACCAGTACGAAGAGCATATTCGCGCGTTGTTCACGCTGCTCGAAAAGGCGCAAGGCGCGAGCGGCGGCGATCTCGAGGCGGAGACCCGCGCGGTGATGGATTTCGAAACCACGCTGGCGAAAGCGTCCATGGATCGCGTGGCACGCCGGGATCCCGCCAACACCTATCACAAGATGACCGTGGACGAACTGGCGGCGCTCACGCCCGATTTCGAATGGAAGCATTATCTATCCACGATCGGCATTCCGCCCGTGGATTCGCTGGATGTGTCGGCGCCCGATTTCGTGAAGGCGCTGGACGCGACGATCGCCAACACCAGCCTGGCGGATTTGAAGACCTATCTGCGGTGGCATGTTCTGGCGGCGCGCGCCGATATGCTGCCGCGCGCGTTCGATGAAGAAGACTTCCGCTTCAACCAGCACATTCTGCGCGGCACCAGGGAAATGCCGCCGCGCTGGAAGCGTTGCGTGCGGGCCACCGACCGCGCGCTGGGAGAGGCGCTAGGCCAGGAGTTCGTGAAGGTGGCGTTCCAGGGCGCCAGCAAGGAGAAGGCGCTGCAACTGGTAGGCGAGATTGAGCGGGAGATGCGCAAGGACATCGAGAACGCCGCCTGGATGACTCCTGCCACCAAGCAACAGGCGTTCGCCAAGCTGAGCGCGGTGGCCAACAAGATCGGCTATCCGGAAAAGTGGAGAGACTACAGCAGCGTCAGGGTCGCGCACGACGATTACTTCGGCAACGTGCTGCGGGCGTACGATTTCGAACTGCACCGAAACTTCGCGAAGATCGGCAAGCCGGTGGACAAGTCGGAATGGGGCATGACCCCGCCCACGGTGAATGCCTACTATTCGCCGAGCATGAACAACATCAACTTTCCGGCCGGCATTCTGCAGCCGCCGTTCTACAATCCGCAGGCCGGCGATGCGGTAAATTATGGCGGCATTGGCGCAGTGATCGGCCACGAGCTGACGCACGGATTCGACGATCAGGGTCGCAAGTACGACGGCGCGGGCAATCTGCGCGACTGGTGGACCGCGGAGGACGGGAAGGCGTTCGAGGCGCGCGCCGAGTGCATCGCGAAAGAATACAGCGGCTTCAGCCCGGCGCCGGGCGTGAACGTCAACGGGAAGCTGACGCTGGGCGAAAACGCCGCGGATAACGGCGGCATCCGCCTGGCATATATGGCGCTGATGGACAGCCTGGCGAATCACATGGCGGGGAAGACAGACGGCTTCACGCCGCAGCAGCAGTTCTTCCTGGGCTACGCGCAAATCTGGTGCGAGAATGCGACGGAGCAGGCGGCGCGCATGCAAGCGGCCACCAATCCGCATTCGCCGGGCGAGTTTCGCGCCAACGGGGTGCTGCAGAACCTGCCGGAGTTCGGGGAGGCGTTCTCGTGCAAAGTGGGCGATCCCATGGTCCCGGCCCAGAGGTGCCGGGTCTGGTAAAGGGATAGAAGACAGAAGATTCTTACTTCGCCTGGATCTCTTCGATGTACTTCATCAGGTTATGGATGCGGACGTTGCCGATATCCGGATTCGGACCCATGTGACGGAACAAGTCGCCCCAGATCGGCATATCCTTCGACCCATGCGCAACCGGCCCTTCGGCCTCACCATTGATCACCTGCTGCACGTGAATTTCGGGGAATTTGCCGCCATTTTTCCTGGAAATCTGCGTTAGATCCGAAAGGGGCGCCTTCAACGCGGCGGCGGCGGGGCCGTCGCCTTTGCCGGTAGTTCCATGGCATACGGCGCAATACTCGCGGTACAGATCTTTGCCCGCCATGGCCTGGGTCGCGCGGACCGGCACCTTTTTCACGACGGGGGTCGTCTGCGCCTGGGCTGCGCCGGTGGCGAGGCCGGTCAGCAGCAGGCAAAGAACGAGACTAACGGGTACAAATAGGGTCTTCATGGCTATATGGTATGTCAAATACCGCCCGACGGCTGAGGGCGCGCCACCCGCGAGATCGCGTGCACCAGCTTGCGGTAAGGCAGGTCTTCGTATGACTCGATAGGCAGCCACTCGCCGTCCCGCCAGCTTGAATAATACCAGCGCGCCAGCAAGGCCAGGTACTCCTGGCGGTCGCGCATGGCGAGTTGGCGCACGGGCAGCGCACCGAAGATGTCCCGCAGCTTGCCGTCGAGCGAGACCGGCTTGCCTTCCTGGACGTCGAAACTCAGGCGCTGCCGCGCCTGCCAGCATCCTGCGCGCACGATCCAAAGCTCCACGGCGTTGGGCGCGGCGGAGGCGGTAATCGCCACGCCGTCGAGTCCGCCGATCTCGCGCGCCAGCTCGTCCCGCAACTTCAGGACTTCCTGGACTTTCTCGAAACGCTTGTGCAGGCGGGCGGCTTCTTCAAACATCATCTCTTCGCTGTAGCGGTCGCGCGCGCGCCCGATGACGTCGAGCAGGGAGTGGCCGCCGGTGGTGAGGAACTCCGCCACGCGCCCGGTTTCGTGCAGGTACTCCTCGCGCCCCACCACCTGCTGGCACGGGCGCAGGCACATCCCCATCTCGCCGTAGATGCAGCCGGGGTGCTGTGGCGAAGGCGCCAGGTCCTCCTGGCAGCGGCGCAATTGGAACAGATCCAGGAACTGCGATTCGAACCTCTCCGCGGAAGCGCGGCTGCGGAACGGACCGCAATAGAGCGCGGGCGCGCGCCCGAGATGGGTGGTTAGCTGGCTGCGCGGAAACTCGTTGGTGAGCACCAGCTTGACGTAAGTGGGCATGCGCAGCTTCAGCAGATCGAGGTAGGTTTTGGGAAAATGCCGGCGCGCCAGCTCGTACATCAGGATGGCGGATTCGAAGGCGGAGCCGGTGAGCTGATACTCGATGCGCCGCACCGTGTGACGCAGGTTCAGCAGGCGCGACGGCTTCTCGCGCGGTTTAAGCAGGCGCAACAGGCGCCGCCGCAGGAGCGTGGTTTTGGCGAGGTAGGGATCGCCTTCACGGGGCCAAAGCAGGAAGACGGCGGGGCTGTTGGGAACCTGCGCAATGGCCTGGTCGAGACCGGAAAGATCCTCGGAAACCTCGATCGGCGTCATCACTGGAACCATTGTCGCGCACAGTGCGAGTGCGTGCTGTCCGGCACAATTGGGACTGCCAGTACTCACAAAATAAGGACGCGTGCCACGCAAAGAGAGAAGGAAGGAGTATTTTATAGGTTCCGCCAGGCAGATCCAGGCGATTTTTCTAACGAGGGGTAGACCATGTCAGACTACAACGCCTTGAAGGCCCACCTACGCGGTGAGCTGATTCAACCGGGCGACGCGAATTATGACGAAGCCCGAAAACTGTATAACGGGATGATTGACAAGAGACCGGCGGCGATCGCACGCTGTGTGGACGTCGCCGACGTGATGGCGTGCGTGAACCACGCGCGCACGAACGGGATTCTGCTGGCGGTGCGCGGCGGGGGACATAACGGTCCGGGTTTGGGAAGTTGCGACGGCGGCCTGGTGATCGACCTGTCGCGCATGCGGGGCGTGCGCGTGGATCCCGCGGCCCGAACGGCGGAGGTCGCGGGCGGATGCGTGTGGGGCGACGTGGATCATGCGACGCATCCCTTCGGCCTGGCCGCGGCTAGCGGCATTATCTCGACCACCGGCGTGGGAGGCTTGACGCTGGGCGGCGGGATTGGCCACCTGTCGCGCAAATGTGGGTTGACCATCGACAATTTGCTCTCCGCGGATACCGTGCTCGCGGACGGGAGCTTTGTCACGGCCAACGACCGGCAGAACCAGGATTTGTTCTGGGCGCTGCGTGGCGGCGGCGGCAATTTCGGGGTGGTGACTTCGTTCACCTTCCGTCTGCATCCGGTGAGCACGGTGATGGCGGGGCCGATCTTCTACGCGCTGGAAAACGCGCCTGCCGTTATGAAGGCGTACGAGCAGTTCATCACCAATGCGCCGGAAGACATCAGCGGGTTCTTTGCGTTCATGGTGGTGCCGCCGGTGGACCTGTTCCCCGCTGCGCTGCACATGCGGACCGTCTGCGGAGTCTTTTGGTGCTCGACCGCCGGTCCGGAACGGACGGCTGAACTGCTCAAGCCCGCCCAGAGTTGGGCACCGCCGCTGCTGGTGGGGGTTGGGCCGGCTCCGTTCCCGGCGGTGCAGAGCCTGTTCGACGGGCTGTTCGCGCCGGGGATGCAGTGGTATTGGAAAGCCGACTTCGTCGACCATCTCACGGACGAATCCATCGCGCGGCACGTCACGCACGGTTCCAAGCTGCCTTCCATGTTCTCGACGATGCATCTGTATCCCATCAATGGAGCAGTGCACCGGGTGGGGAGTGGCGATACGGCGTTCAGCTACCGCCAGACGAAGTGGGCCGAGGTGATTGTCGGTGTGGATCCCGATCCGGCGAACAAAGACAAGATCGTGACTTGGGCCAGAGACTACTGGGACGCAGTGCATCCCTTTTCGGCGCCTGGAGCATATGTCAACTTCATGATGGAAGAGGGGACAGCGCGGGTGGAAGCTACTTACGGCGCCAACTATGGCAGGCTGCAAGCGGTCAAAACCAAGTACGACCCGGGAAACCTGTTCAGGGTAAATCAGAACATTGCGCCGAAGGGCGCGGCGGCCGGCGCCGGCACTTAAGCGGCCTCCTGCCCCACAACCTACGGGAGCCTCGTGGAGCCCATCAGGTACTGGTCGATGTGACGGGCGGCGTGGCGGCCTTCGGCGATGGCCCAGACTACCAGCGACTGGCCGCGGCGCATGTCGCCGGCGGCGAAGACGCCGGGGACGGAGGTCATGTAGTTGTCGGCGGCCTGGACGTTGCCGCGGGGATCAAGCTTCACTCCCAGACTCTCTAGGAGGCCGGACTTGACCGGGCCGAGGAAGCCCATGGCGAGGAGCACCAGGTCCGCGTCGAGGGTGAATCCGGTGCCGGGTACCGGCTCGAACTTGGGCGGCGGGCCGACCCTGACGGCGTGGAGTTGCTTCACATTGCCTTGTGCATCTCCCGTGAAGCTGGTGGTGGCCACGCTCCAATCGCGGACGCCGCCCTCTTCATGCGAGCTTTCGGTGCGGAGCTGCATCGGCCAGAGGGGCCAGGGAGTGGACGGGGAACGCTCCAGCGGGGGTTGCGGCAGCAACTCGAACTGGTGCACGGAGAGGGCCTTCTGGCGATGCGAGGTGCCCAGGCAATCGGCGCCGGTATCGCCGCCGCCGATGATGACCACGCGCCTACCCGCGGCCGAGACGGGCGACGAGCGGCCCAGGAACTGCATGGCGAAGTGGATGCCGTTCAACTCGCGGCCGGGGACGGGCAGATCGCGGGGCTGCTCGGCGCCGCCCGCCAGCAGGATGGCGTCGTAATCGCGGCGCAGATCCTGAATGGGAATGTCGCGGCCGATGTGGGCGTTGGGCACGAACTCGACACCCTCGGCGCGCATCTGCTCCAGGCGGCGGTCGAGGAGGTGTTTCTCCAGCTTGAAATTAGGGATGCCATACCGCATCAGGCCGCCGATTTTGTCGTTCTTTTCGAATACGGTGACGGCGTGTCCGGCGCGGCGCAATTGCTGCGCGGCGGCGAGGCCCGCGGGGCCGGAACCGACGATGGCGACGCGCTTGCCGGTGAGATCCTGGGGCGGTTCGGCGGCGATCCAGCCCTCGGCGAAGGCGCGGTCGACAATCATCTTCTCGATCTGCTTGATAGTGACCGGAGGCTCATTAATGCCGAGCACGCAGGCGGCTTCGCAGGGCGCGGGACAGATTCGGCCGGTGAACTCGGGAAAGTTGTTGGTGGAATGCAGGACGCGGATGGCTTCGCGCCAGCGGCCCCGGTAGACCAGATCGTTCCAATCGGGAATGATGTTGGTAAGCGGGCAGCCGGTGTGGCAGAAGGGCACGCCGCAATCCATGCAGCGCGCGCCTTGGGCGCGGATTTTTTCCTCGGGGAAATCGAGATAGATCTCGAACCAGTCGTTAATGCGCTCGGCGGGCGGGCGGCGCTTTGGTAGTTCCCTTTGATATTCCAGGAAGCCGGTAGTCTTACCCATGCAGCACCTCCGCGCGGGGCTGGTGCCTGGTGGCTAGTGGCTGGTGGTTCAGTTTCAGCGCCCGCTTGTATTCGTGGGGGAAGACTTTGATGAATTTGGGGAGCATGGTGGACCAGTTTTCGAGGATCCATTTGGCGCGGGGGCTGGCGGTGAATTGGACGTGGCGCTCGATCAGGGTGCGGAGCAGGGCGGCGTCTTCGGCGATGGGTTCCAGATCCACGGCGGCTGTATTGCAGCGCTTTTCGGCGAAGTCGCCCTTTTCATCCAGAACGTAGGCGAGGCCTCCGCTCATGCCGGCGGCGAAGTTGCGGCCGCACTTGCCAAGCACCACGACCAGGCCTTTGGTCATATATTCGCAGCCATGGTCGCCGAGTCCTTCGACGACCGCGGTCGCGCCGGAGTTGCGCACGGCAAAGCGCTCGCCCGCCATGCCGTTAAAATACGCCTCGCCGCTGGTTGCGCCGTAGAGAACCACGTTGCCGATCAGGATGTTTTCTTCGGGCAGGAAGGTGGAGTCGCGCGGCGGATACACGACCAGGCGGCCGCCGGAGAGGCCTTTGCCGACGTAATCGTTGGCGTCGCCTTCCAGCGTCAGACTCACGCCTTTCGCCAGGAACGCGCCGAAGCTCTGGCCCGCGGAGCCGGTGAATTCGAAACGGATGGTATCGTCGGGCAGGCCGGCGGAGCCGTAGCGGCGGGCGATTTCGCCGCTGAGCATGGCGCCCACGGTGCGGTGCACATTGCGAATGGGCAGCTTGATTTCGAAGGGGGTCTGGTTGGAGAGCGCCTCGCCGGCCAGTTCGATCAGCTTGTAATCGAGGGCCTGGTGGAGGCCATGTTCCTGCGATTGGATGCAACGGCGCGCGATGCGGGCGGGCACTTGCGGGCTATGCAGGATGGCGGAGAAATCGAGACCCTTGGCCTTCCAATGGTCCACGGCCTGGCGCGGATCGAGCCTATCGACCCGGCCCACCATTTCGTTGAAGGTGCGGAATCCCATTTGGGCCATGTACTGGCGGACCTGTTCGGCGATAAAGAAGAAGAAATTGACCACGTGCTCGGGCTGGCCCTGAAACTTGGCGCGCAGGACGGGATCCTGGGTGGCGATGCCCACGGGGCAGGTGTTGAGGTGGCACTTGCGCATCATGATGCAGCCCATGGCGACCAGGGGGGTGGTGGCGAAGCCGAACTCCTCGGCGCCGAGCAGCGCGGCGATGACCACATCGCGGCCGGTCTGGAGTTTGCCATCGGTTTGGACGCGGATGCGGCCGCGCAGATCGTTCATCACCAGCACCTGCTGGGTCTCGGCGAGACCCAACTCCCAGGGGATGCCCGCGTGCCGGATGGAGCTGAGCGGGGATGCGCCGGTGCCGCCCGAATCGCCGCTGATCAAGACCACGTCGGCATGCGCTTTGGATACGCCCGCGGCGACCGTGCCGACGCCCACCTCGGCCACCAGCTTGACGGAGATGCGGGCGCGCGGATTGGCGTTCTTGAGGTCGTAAATGAGCTGGGCCAGGTCCTCGATGGAGTAGATATCGTGGTGCGGCGGCGGCGAGATCAGGCCCACACCGGGAATGGAATGGCGCACGCGGGCGATGACTTCGTCGACCTTGTGGCCGGGAAGCTGGCCGCCTTCGCCGGGCTTGGCGCCCTGCGCCATTTTGATCTGCAGCTCGTCGGCGTTGACCAGGTAATTGGTGGTGACCCCGAAGCGCGCGGAGGCCACCTGCTTGATGGCGCTGCGACGCCAGTCGCCATTTGGGTCGCGCTCAAATCGGGCTTCGTCTTCGCCGCCTTCGCCGGTGTTGGATTTGCCGCCGATGCGGTTCATGGCGATGGCGAGGGTTTCGTGGGCTTCTTTGGAAATGGAGCCGAAGGACATGGCGCCGGTGGCGAAGCGCTTGACGATTTCCGAGGCCGGCTCGACGTCTTCGATCGGAATGGGGCGGTCTGCCGGCTTGATTTCAAGCAGGCCGCGGAGGGTGCACAACTGGCGGTTCTGCCGATCGATCAGGTCCGTGTATTCCCGGAAGGTCTGGGGGTTTTGCTGGCGGACGGCGTGCTGGAGCTTGCCGATGGTGGCGGGATTGAGCAGGTGATATTCGCCGCGGATGCGGTACTGGTAATTGCCGCCGACGGGCAGTTCGGTGTCGTAACCGGTGACGGGCTGGAAGGCCAGCGCGTGTTTCATCTGGGCTTCGCGCGCGAGCACGTCGAGGCTGACGCCTTCGATGCGTGAGGCGGTTCCGGTGAAGTACTTATCGATGAGGGATTTGTTGAGGCCGATGGCTTCGAAGACCTGGGCGCCGCGATAGCTTTGCAGGGTGGAGATGCCCATCTTGGAGAAGGTCTTGAGGAGGCCTTTGTTGACGGCTTTGATGTAGTTGGCCTGAGCGTGGGACGGGTCGGGGAGCTGCGACAAAGTCTCGAAGGCCAGGTAAGGATTCACGGCGCTGGCGCCATAGCCGATCAGGAGGGCGAAGTGCATGACCTCGCGCGGTTCGCCGGATTCGATGATGAGGGCGACCTGGGTGCGGGTTTTCTCGCGCACCAGGTGGTTGTGAACGGCGGTGAGGGCCAGCAGGCTGGGGATGGGCGCGTATTCCTCATCGACACCGCGGTCGGAGAGGATGAGCAGCGTGTAGCCGGATTTGATGGCGAGCGAGGCGCGGCGGCAGAGAGAATCGAGGGCGCGCTCGAGGCTGACGGCGCAATCGGCAAGGGCGGTGCGGCCGTTTCCGGCGGGGTTCACCGCGCCGACCGAGAACAGGGTGGGGAGGGTGGTGGCCAGAAAATCGCCCTGGGAGACGCGGCGCAGCTTTTCCAGATCGCGGTTGGTGAGGATGGGATGGGGCAGCTTGAGCGTGTGACAGTGCTGGGGCGTCTCGGCGAGGATGTTGCGCTCGGTGCCGATGTAGCTGATGAGCGACATCACCATTTCCTCGCGGATGGGATCGATCGGCGGGTTGGTGACCTGCGCGAACAACTGCTTGAAGTAATTGAACAGCGGCTGGGGACGATCGGAGAGGCAGGCGAGGGGCGTATCCGCGCCCATGGAGCCGATGGGCTCCTGGCCCGTTTCGGCCATGGGGGCGAGGATCATTTTGATGTCCTCGTCGGTATAGCCGAAGGCGCGCTGGCGGGAGAGCAGGGTGTCGCGGTCGGTATGATGCTCGCGGGAGGGCTCGCCCAATTGATCGAGGGTGACCTGGTTTTCGGCGAGCCACTGGGCGTACGGGTTGCGCGAGTAGAGGCGCTGCTTGATTTCCTTGTCCGAGACGATGCGGCCTTCCGTGGTATCGACCAGGAGCATTTTGCCCGGCTGGAGGCGGCCCTTCTTTTTGACGTTGTCGGGCTTGACGGGGAGGACGCCGGTTTCCGAGGACATGACGATCAGGTCGTCGTGCGTGACGATGTAGCGGGCCGGGCGCAGGCCGTTGCGGTCGAGGGTTGCGCCGATGACCCGGCCGTCGGTGAAGGCGATGGCGGCGGGTCCGTCCCAGGGCTCCATGAGGGAGGCGTGGTATTCGTAGAACGCGCGCTTCTCCGGGTTCATGTGGGGATTGCTGGACCAGGCTTCGGGGATCAGCATGGCCATGGCGTGAGGCAGGTCGCGGCCGGCCATGTAGAGCAACTCGACGGCATTATCGAAGCTGGCGGAATCGCTGCCACCGGGCGCGATGACCGGAAAGAGCTTGCGAAGATCGTCGCCGAATAACGGGGACGCCAGGACGGACTGGCGGGCGTGCATCCAGTTGACGTTGCCGCGCAGGGTATTGATTTCGCCGTTGTGGGCCACGTAGCGGTAGGGGTGGGCGAGCTGCCAGGTAGGGAAGGTGTTGGTCGAGAAGCGCTGGTGGACGAGGCAGAGGGCGCTCATGACGTCGGGGTCTGACAGCTCTCCGTAGAAGTGGACCATTTGCGGAGCGAGCAAGAGACCTTTATAGACGACGGTGCGGGCGGAGAGCGAGGGGAGATAGAAGTCGCCCTTGTTGGGCAAGTCGGAGGCGGCCACTTCGGCTTCGGCGCGTTTGCGGATGACGTAAAGCTTGCGCTCGAGCGTGTCGGGATCGGGGCACTGCGGGCAGCCGATGAAGATCTGCTGGATGTAAGGCTGGGAGGCGCGGGCGACGCGACCGATGGCATCGCCATCGACCGGGGTATCGCGCCAGCCCAGGACGGTAAGGCCTTCCTCGCGGACGATGCGCTCCAGGATACCCTCACAGGACAGGCGCTGGTGGGGCTCGACAGGCAGAAAGGTCATGCCGACGCCGTATTCGCCTTCCGGGGGGAGGGTAAAGCCAAGGGCGGCGCACTCGCGGACGAAGAACTTGTGGGGAATCTGAATGAGGATGCCGGCGCCGTCGCCGGTTTCGGGATCGCAGCCGCAGGCTCCGCGGTGGGTGAGATTGATGAGGACCTGAATGCCCTTGGCGATGATGTCGTGAGATTTGTGGCCTTTGATGCTGGCGACGAAACCGATGCCGCAGGCGTCGTGCTCGAAGCGAGGGTCGTAAAGGCCTTCCGGGGCGGGGAGGTTGCCGGGGATACACTTGGAGTCGGTCATGTTTTCTCCCTGGAAGGGACTAGTGTAGCAAGTCTTGTAGTATCACGCAATATGGATTTGAGATTTATATAGTATTATGTTTCATAATACTTACAACGAATTGTAGTACCCCTATTTATAACGTTATTAAGCAGATATCGCGGGGTTTGCTGGCCTTGAGCTTGCGCCGGAACTAAGCAGCACCTCGAAGGGGTGGCACTTAAGGGCCGGGATTTGAGTAAACACAGCCCTCTTGGCGGCCTTGGCGTCACCTTAGCGACTTGGCGTGAAATCAGTGGGTTATTTCGGGCCCAGAGTTTGGAAGAGGTAATCTACAAGTGCCGGGTGGTCCTGCGGCGCGACCTGGGCGCCCCAGCGGGTCATTTTGTCCACTTCGCGCTCCCATTGGGGGCGGGTGAGATGCTGGCCGGCGATCATGTCCTGGCCGTGGCAGCCGAAGCAGGTCTGCTTGACCTTGTCGGGGAACGGCGGGACTTCAGAGGGGGCGGGTGTTGGCGGCAATCCGGGCGGGCCGCCGCCGACTTCCACGCGCACGGAGTGAACCACGTTCCATAGATAGCCGGACGGATTCCAGTCCTCGAGGAACGGCTGGGTCTCGCCCGTATCATCGGTGGCCTTGGCCATCAGGACGTAGGAGCCGTCGCCGGGCGGGGTCCAGGTGGCTTCCCAAAGACGCCAGGCGTAGCGGGCGCGGTCCACGCCCAGTTTGGCGGGGCGCCAGGTGCGCCCGCTATCGGTGGAGACGTCCACGCGCGCGACGGGTGAAACGCCAGCCCACGCCGCGCCACGGATGGTGAGCGGTCCGGCGGCCAGGCGCTCACCGGCGACCGGAGCGGCGATGATGGATTTCGGCTTGATGGAGGTGACCGGGACCATGGCGGACGGGGCGACCGCGGTTCCCGGGGGCACGGTACGGATGGGGTGCCGATAGGCCGTCTTCATGAAGAAACCGTCGTATTCCTTGTCGAGCAGGGTGATGTTGGTGACCCATTTGACCCAGGAATCGCCAGCCCAGCCGGGTGGGACCAGCCGCAATGGGAACCCGTGCGAGGAGGGCAGCGGCGCTCCGTTCATGTGGAAGGCCAGCATCGTATCTGGATGGAGAGCTTTTTCCAGCGGAACGCTGCGCACGAAGTCGGGGACCTTGCCCATAGGCACGTCCGCGCCGTTGAACAGGACCTGGGTTGCCCCCGGCTTCAGGCCGGCGCGCTTCAGGACGTCGGCCAGGCGGACACCGGTCCAGCGGGCGTTGCCCACCGCGCCGTAACGCCATTGCATGCCAGCGACGCCCGGATCGTAGAAACTGCGGCCATTGCCGGCGCACTCCATTACGGCCACCTGTTCCACGCGCGGGAGCTTTTCGAGCTGCGCCATGTCGAGGGTGAGTTCGCGCTCGACACGGCCATCCACGCGCAAGCGCCAGGCGGACAGTTCCACCTTGGGCTTATAGATGTGGGTACGCACGTAGAAGTTTTCGGCGGGCGTGAGCCAGGTGTCGAACCCGGAAAGCGGCATTTCGAAATCTTCCGGGTTGGCGGAACGGACCATCAGACCTTTGCCGGGCTGATCGCCGCGGAGGGCGAGGCCAGGGGTCAGGGAAAGCAGGTAAAGGAGGCGGCGGCGGGAGAGGGTCGTGGGCACGCGTTCTATCCTATCAATTTGGCCGTCCATTGTGGCAGCGCGCCGGCGGTGCTTTTGGGGCTTGCGGCGGTTAGGTATATTGAAAGACAGTTTTGCGGCTGGAAAGGAGGGCCGGAATGAGCGCGAGAGCAGTGAACCCAATACGAGCGGGCTTTCGGACCATCACGCCATACGTGATGGTGCCGCAGGCAGAGGAGATGATCGATTTCGTCAAGAGCGTGTTCGGCGCACAAGAGGTGTTCCGGGGCACCGGATCGGCCGGCGGCATCCACGCGGAAGTGCGGATCGGCGACTCGATGATGATGATCGGCGGAGGCGAGGCGTTCCGCGGGACGCCCACCCCGACGATGTTCCAGTACTACGTTCCGAATGTGGACGAGGTCTATGCGCGGACCATGGCGGCGGGCGCTGCCGTGTCGCAGGAGATGATGGAGGATTGGGGCGACCGGTTCGGGACGGTTATAGATCCGTTTGGGAACCACTGGATTCTCAGCACGCACCTGGGACCGAAGTATGTGCCGGAGGGTCTGCGGGATGTAACCGTCTATCTGCACCCGGAAGGCGCGGCCAAGCTGATCGACTTTTTGAAGGCGGCCTTCGGGGCCGGGGAATTCGTGCGTCACGATTCGCCGGAGGGAAGGGTGCTGCACGCCAAGGTGCGCATCGGCGACTCGATGATCGAGATGGGCGAGGCGCACGGCCCGTGGCAGGCGATGCCCACAGCGATTTATCTGTATGTGCCGGATGCGGACGCGGTTTACCATCGCGCGATGGCGGCCGGCGCGGCTTCGCTTTCCGAGCCGGCGGATCAGCCCTGGGGCGACCGGCTGGCGGGCGTGCGGGATTTCTGGGGAAACCAGTGGTTCATCGGGACGCACATCGGGGACCCGTCATGAGCGCGTTTATCATGCGGGCAGGCGCGATCGCAACGCTGTTCATCATGGCTGCGGGCACAGCGGCTGGGCAATACTTGCGCGGCGTGAATGTGTCGCAGGCGGAATGGGGCAGCCAGGGCGACCCGCGGACGGCCGAGTACAATATCGGCTACAGCTTCCCGACCGCGCCCACGTTCGACTACTTCGCGGCGCGCGGGCTGGGGTTCATTCGCCTGCCGGTGTCATGGGAGCGGCTGCAGCCTACGTTGGGCGGCGATCTCGATCCCACCAACCTGGGGTATCTGCAGCAGGATGTCGCGTATGCCAAGGCGGCCGGCGCGCTGGTCAGCATCGACCCGCACAATTACGGCCGCTATACGCTGGCGGGCACCACTACGCCGTGCATCATCGACAATCCCTGCCAGGGAAGCACGATCAGCGTGACGGCGGCGGACCTGGCGGATTTCTGGGTCAAGATATCCAACGTGTTCCAGAACGAGCCGGCGGTGACGTCGTACGACCTGATGAACGAGCCGCACGATATGGGCGTGGCGAACTGGGGCCAGATTGCGCAGACGGTGGTTGCGGCGATTCGCGCGAATGGCGATAAGAAGACGATCATGGTTCCGGGGGACGGGTGGAGCAACGCGACCTACTGGACCAGCAACAACGGCGCCGCGCCTTTTATCAGCGACCCCGCGAACAACTACTATTATGAAGCGCACCTTTACTTCGATTCGGATTTCAGCGGGACTTATGCGGAAACGTACGACGAAGAGCTGGCCGCCAACCCGAGTCTGGCCGATGTGGGGGCGACGCGGCTGGCCCCGTTTGTAAGCTGGTGCACGACCAGCAACGTTCCGTGCTATCTGGGGGAGTACGGCATTCCCAACAACGACGCGCGATGGCTGGCCGTGCTGGACAACTTCCTGACAGCGCTGGATGCAGCGGGCATGCCGGGCACTTATTGGGCGGCGGGGGAGTTATGGGCTCTGGTGCCGACGTGCTCGTGCAGCCTGCTCTCGGTGCAGCCGGCGAACGATTTCACGACCGACGCGGAGCAGTTGCCGACGCTGCTGGGGCATCTGAAGCCAGGTACGGCGGTGACCATTTCGACCGCCGCTTTGTATGGATGGGCGAGCGCGCCGGGAGAACTGGTGGCGGTTTATGGCAGCGGCTTGGCGACGGGCAACGGTTCGGCCACGCCGGGTCAGGCGCTGCCCACGACGCTCGCAGGTGCGCAGGTGCAGTTGACCGATAGCGGCGGGAATGTCTCGCTGGCGCCGCTGTTATACGTTTCGCCAAACCAGATCAATTACCAGGTTCCATACGGCGTGGCGGCGGGCGCGGCGACGGCTACGGTCTTGAATGGCACCACGGCCGTGGCGACGAGCTTGTTGGAAGTCGAATCCATCGCACCGACGATTTTCACCGCGAACGAACAAGGAACGGGCCTCGCGGCGGCGCTGATCCAACGCGTGCACCCCGACGGCACATACGACTACGAGGGCGTGACTTCGCCGATCGCGTTCGACGGGGACAGCCTTTATCTACTGCTGTTCGGCACCGGATTCGACGGCGCATCGAAGGGCGACACCACGGTGACCGTCGGCGCCACCGCCACGACCGTGACGTATGCCGGTCCGGCGCCGGGTTTTTCGGGAGAGGATCAGATCGACGCGGCACTGCCGGCGTCGCTGGCAGGGGCCGGTTCGGGGACGGTGACCGTGACTATCGGCGGGGCGGCGGCCAACGCGGTGACGATCGCGTTTCAGTAATCGCGCGGAGCGGGCTCGGTTGTGCTAACGTCGAGTCTGGTGACGCTATGCAGGCAACCCTCAATTCTGCGGTCCCGGCGCAGGGGCCAATCAGCGGCGCACAACCGGTCGTTCGCAACATCGCCGTAGACGCTTATCGCGGCTGGGTGATGCTGCTGATGATGGCCGAAGTCCTGGAGCTGGCGCGCGTGTCGCACGCTTTTCCGGGCAACGGGTTCTGGGCGTTTCTGGGATACAACCAGACGCACGTGGAGTGGGCGGGCTGCTCGCTGCACGATATGATCCAGCCCTCGTTTTCGTTCCTGGTGGGGGTGGCGCTGCCTTACTCCATCGCCAGCCGCCTGGCCAAGGGCGGCACGTTCGGCAAAATGTGGGCGCATGCGATCTGGCGCTCGTTTCTGCTGATCGCGCTGGGGATCTTTCTGCGTTCGATGGACAGCCAGCGGACCTACTTCACGTTTGAAGATACGCTGACGCAGATCGGGCTGGGATATCCATTCCTGTTCCTGCTGGGCTTTCGCAAGCCGCGCTGGCAATGGATCGCGCTGGCCGTGGTCCTGACCGGCTACTGGCTGGCCTGGGCGCTCTACCCCGTGCCCGGGCCGGGATTCAACTGGCAATCCGTGGGGGTGCCCGCCAACTGGCAGCATTTCTACTCCGGGTTCGCGGCGCACTGGAACAAGAACGCCAACCTGGGCAACGCCTTCGATCAATGGTTCCTGAACCTGTTCCCGCGCACGCACCCGTTCGTGTTCAATGAAGGCGGATACCTGACGCTGAGCTTCATTCCGACGCTGGGCACCATGATCCTGGGGCTGGTGGCGGGCCGCTGGCTGCGCGCCAGCGCGCCGCGTATTCCATGGCAGCGGCTGCTGATCGCCGGCGTGGCGGGGGTGGCCGCGGGACTGGCGCTGCACTTCGCCGGCATCTGCCCGGTGGTGAAGCGCATCTGGACGCCGAGCTGGACGCTGTTCAGCGGCGGCGTGTGCTTCC
>Ga0335078_10007195_pt1 | contig 16500 bp, 13 predicted proteins | sample Lox_Sample_32_FD_206711 | JGI IMG/M metagenome (GOLD analysis project Ga0335078, IMG submission 206711) | Soil microbial communities from Loxahatchee National Wildlife Refuge, Florida, United States - Lox_Sample_3.2 | ecosystem: Environmental > Terrestrial > Soil > Wetlands | place: USA...
ACCAGGGCTCGCCGGAGATCCTGGCGGCGGGCGCCAACCTTGAGCACCTGCGAGAGACAGCCAAGCGCACCCTGGACCACATGAGCTCGCTGCGGGTCTACGCGGAAAGATCTTTTGTGGAGCTTGACGAGGCGTCCCAGAAGAACCTGGAGCTTGTGGCGAATCTCCAGGACGGAAGCAGGAAGTTCAGCCTCCTGTCGGTGCTGGATCAGACCAGGACGTCCCCCGGCGCCCGAAGGCTGCGGCGATGGATCCTGATGCCGTTGAAGGACCTGGAGTCCATCCAGCGGCGGTTGTCCGCCGTGGAGTCCCTGTATCACGACCAGGTGCTCCTGTCCCGCCTGCGCGGGATGCTGGGCTCCGTGCTGGACCTTGAACGCCTGACCGCGCGCGTTGCCATGGAAAAAGCGCATGCCAAGGACCTGCTGGCAGTCGCGTCCAGCCTGGAAGCAGTGGTGGACGTGGGCGCCCTCCTGCTTTCCGCCGGGCAGCACCTGCTGGCAGATCCGCTGGTTGCGCAGCAACCGGAAATGAAAAAGCTGGCGGACCTTCTCACGCGCGCCATCTGTGATGAGCCTGCAATCACGCTCACGGAGGGCAACCTGATCCGCCGCGGGTTTGACGCGGAGCTGGACCGGCTTCACGCATTGAAGGACAACGCCCGCGAGATCCTGGAAAGCTACCTTGAGGAAGTGCGGAAGAGCACGGGGATTGGATCCCTCAAGCTTCGCTACAACCGCATCATCGGGTATTTCTTCGAAGTCACGAAATCAAGCCTTTCCCGCGTGCCGCCGCATTTCATCCGGCGCCAGTCCCTGGTGGGAGGAGAGCGCTTCACCACGGAGCGGCTGGCGGACATGGAATCCGAGATCAACGACGCTTCCGAGAGGGTCATTGAAATAGAGCGCACTCTTTTCCTGCAGCTCCGTTCCCAGGTGAAAGAGGCCGTCCCCTGGCTCCTTGTGGTCGGCGAAGCGGTGTCCGACCTGGACGTATTCCAGTCCCTGGCCTTTGCGGCGACGGTGCACGGCTACGTGAAGCCGGCGCTCGGCAACGACGCGTCCCTGGTCATCCGGGACGGCAGGCACCCGGTTGTGGAGGCCCATCTGCCGGGGGGAGCCTTCGTCCCCAACAGCCTGGAGCTCCCGGAGGGCGGCAAGTCCTGCGTCATCCTTACCGGGCCGAACATGGCCGGGAAGTCGACGTTTCTGCGCCAGGTTGCGCTGATCACGCTCATGGCCCAGATCGGCTCATTTGTCCCCGCGTCACAAGCGCGGATCGGGCTGGTGGACAGCATCTTCTGCCGCGTCGGCGCTTCGGACAACCTGGCGCGGGGAGAATCCACGTTCCTGGTGGAGATGAACGAGACCGCCCACATCCTGCGCGCGGCAACGGGCAGGAGCCTCCTCATCATGGACGAGATCGGGCGGGGAACAAGCACGCGGGACGGTCTTGCAATTGCCCGGGCGGTGTGCCTGTTCATCCTTGAGCGCATTGGAGCGCGCACGCTCTTTGCAACTCACTTCCACGAGCTGACCGACCTCGACCACCCCGCGGTGGTGAACCTGTCCATGGATGTGCGGGACCAGGGCGGAGAGATCGTTTTCCTGAAGCGCGTCAAGGAAGGGCCTTCCAGCAACTCCTACGGCATCCACGTGGCAAAGCTCGCGGGGCTGCCCGCGGAAGTGCTGGCGCAGGCGGAAGCGATGCTGGACGGGGAGCCGGAGCACGCGCCGGCGGAAAAGAGACCCGCGCGGGCCGCGGCACCGGGGGCCGCGGCGGCGCCGGCTTCGGTACAGGGGGAGCTTTTTTCCCGCAAGGACATGGTCCTGGAAGAGATCCGGGCGCTCCCTCTTGATTCAACCACGCCGCTGGAGGCCATCAACCGGATCTCCCGCTGGAAAAAGGAGCTGGACGAGGAAGGCTGACGTGAGACGGGCACCGGGGGCGTTCATAGGCGTTCTTGAGACGCTTTTCCCGGGCCGCTGCCTGGTCTGCGGGCGCTGGCTGCTGGGACAGGATTGGAGCGGAGCACCGGTATGCGGAGACTGCGCCTGTTCACTGGCTCCGCTTGAAGGAAGCCGGTGCGAAACGTGCGGCATGCCGCTTGTCTCGGAGCGCGGGACGTGCCTCCGCTGCCGGCAGGCTGGGTTTGCATTTTCCAGCCATCGTTCGGTATATGCCTACACGGGCGCCGTCAGGCGCCTGATCGCAAGCCTCAAGTTCGAGAATCGCCGCAGGCTTTCCGCTTTTTTCGCAGACGTCCTGGCCCCGCGCATCCGTGAGGCCCATCCAGGGATGCCTGTGGTTCCGGTCCCCGGCCGGAAGTTCCCCGATGCCGTGGAGCTGATAGCCCGGGAGCTCCAGCGGCGGCATGGCATGACGGTGCTGAGGCTCCTGGAAAGGTCCGGCGGTCGCGCGCAGAAGACCCTGGACCTGGGTCAGCGCAGGCAGAACCTCAAGGGCAGGATACGCTTCGTCTCCCGGCAGGCGCCCGCTGAGCTGGTGCTGATGGACGACGTTTTCACCACGGGTGCTACCGTGGATGCATGTTCCCGCACGCTCCTTGACGCGGGCTGCCGCGCAGTGTGGGCGGTCAGCATCGCCATGGAAGAATAGAGCGGAAGTATTGCGCGGAACCATTGCGCGCACGTATAGCGGCCATCAGTGACGCTGGAGCAAGGCGGCCCGGAATCCGAACTTTTTCCTGCTGTCCTGGAGCTTGAAGCCGCGGCAGAGATCCAGGACGCGAAAGACCTCCGTGCTCTCTCCGGCAACCAGGAACAACCCGCCAGGGCAAAGGAGTTTCTCTGCTGATTGAACCAGGTCGAAATTCCATGGCGCCTTGGGAACCGCCCGGGCAAACGCGCAGAGCATGTCGATGCTTTCCGCTCCCACCGTCTCCGCCATGCCGGCCTCTGTGGCAACAAGGAAGGTCTGAACGCCCTTCCGCCCCGCGGAAAGGAGGTTTCGTTCCGAGATGGCCATCTCAAGCGCGTCCCGGCCGGCAAGCCGGACCGTTGTGAATCCGCCGGGCCGTTTTGTTTCCGCGTACACCGGGAGATGCCCCTGCCCCGGGTTCCAGAAAAGGGCCTTGCCCTTGATGGCCGCCGGGGGAAGAACCTCCTGCGCAAGCTCCGCGGCGTACCCCAAGGTATCGAAGTCCGGAAGGTTGTAAGCTGTCTCCAGCTCGTACTCAATTGTGCCGGTTGAGAAGCGCTGGCGCTTGCGAAGGTACGGCGCCAGGCTTTCCTGAGGCTCCTCGGGAACCGTGATGATTGACGGTCTTCGGAAAAGGAACACGGTGTGCCTGCCGGTGCTCTCCGCGTGGAAAAGCAGGCAACCCGATGCCTGGATGGAATCACGCGCGAGCTGCTCCAGCGGAGACACGATGACAATGGCGCAGGCGCCGTTGGCTGTCAGCGTCCGCGGCACGGAGCGAAAGAAGCTTTCCAGCACCGGTCGGCCCGCCTTTGCGGGAAGGTTTGAGACCACAAGGTCAAAAACGCGCTCCCCCAGGCCCCAGAGCGCCAGGCCGCAAAGGAAGTCCGCGTTCCTGACGTTGTTTGCCGCGGCGTTTTCCCGGGCAAAGGCTACGGCAAGTGCGTCGCGATCCTGGAACGCCACGCTGGCCGCGGGAGCCACCTGGGCAATCGAAACGCCGATCACCCCCATCCCGCACCCGACGTCCAGCGCGGAAGAAAGCGTGGGCAGGTCAAGGCGGGCCGCAAGCGCTTTCAGGAGCAGCCGAGTCCCGGCGTCAACATCATTGCTGCTGAAAAGGCCGTGGGAGAGATGGAAGTCGGACTGCTTCCCGAAATACCTCAGGGAGACCGTCTTGTTCACGTACTCCAGCGGAAACTTCACCTGCGGGGCCGTCACGGGGTGAGTCTACAACGAAGGAGTCGATGATTGACAGACGCGCGCATTTCCTGTATTTTACAAGTGAATAAAGAGTCGGCCCAGACTCTTTTTTTTGTGCTAAGGGGTTGGCGGCTGGCCGGGAAAAGACGGATTCGGAGAAGAGACGGATTCTTTGTACAGCGAAAGTCTGGAAAAAACAGTGCGCGGCGTTGTGGAGCCCTTGCTGACGGGGCTCGGGTTTTCGCTTGTGGACCTGACAATCGCCCGGCAATCCGGGTCCACCCGCGTCAATGTCGTCATCTATCGGAAAGAAGGCGTGGGGGTGGATGAATGCGCCGAGGTCTCCGGCATGCTTTTCCCCCGCCTGGAGACCGTGGACGTCCTGGCGGACCCGAGCCTTGAAGTGAGCTCTCCCGGGGTGGATCGGGCCGTGAAGCGGCCTTCCGAATACGCCATCTTCCAGGGACGGGGAGTGAAGGTCCTTGCGGGAGATTCGACGGAGTGGGAGAGCGGCATTATAGAGCGCGTGGAAGAAGGCACCCTGTGGCTGAAAAGGGGGAAGCAGACGCGCGGGTTCGCGATTTCCGGAATCCGGAAAGCGCGACTGGACCATACGGTGGAGGTTGAGGAAACAAAAAATGCAGTCTGATCTGTCCCAGGCAATCAAGCAACTCGTGCAGGAGCGCGGGATCCCGGAGGATCTCGTCATGAGCACGATAGAGAACTTCCTGCTGGCCGCATACAAGAAGAAGTACGGGGTGGTGGACAACGCCGTCGTGCGCTTCAGCGACGACAGCACGGAAGTCACGCTGTTCGCCAAGAAGAAGATCGTCCTTGACGACGACCTTGATGACCCCGTCTACGAGATCCCTCTCTCGGAGGCGCTGGAGCTGAACGAGGAGTGCGAGGTCGGAGACGAGCTCCTCATCGAGATCAATCCCAAGGAGTTCGACAGGGTGTCCGTCCAGAGCGCCAAGCAGAAAGCGCGCCAGAGCCTGCGGGAGATCCAGAAGGACACGCTGTACTCCGAGTTCAAGGACAAGGTCGGGGAGATGATTATTGGCTATTACCAGAGGGAGCGTAACGGCAACATCTACGTGGACCTTGGAAAGACGGAGGGGATCCTCCCCAAGAAGTACCAGTCTCCCCGCGAGGTCTACCACCCCAACGACCGGATCAAGGCGCTGATCTACGAGGTGGTGAAAACGCCCACCGGGCTGCAGATCGTGCTTTCCCGCAACCACGCGGAGTTCGTGAAGAAGATCTTCGAGCTCGAAGTGCCGGAGATCTACGACAAGACCATCGAGATCTCGAAGATCGTCCGGGAGCCCGGGTACAGGACCAAGATTGCCGTCCGCTCCACGCGGGAGGACGTGGACCCCGTTGGAGCATGCGTCGGGCTCAAGGGCGTGCGCATCCAGGCCGTGGTCCGCGAGCTGGAAGGGGAAAAGATCGACATCCTGCGATACTCCCTGGACTCGCGCAGCTTCATCAAGAATGCGCTTTCCCCGGCAGAGGTGAACCAGGTGGTCATCCTTGATGAGGCAAAGAAGCTGGCGCTGGCCATCGTGCCGGACGCCCAGTTCTCCCTGGCCATCGGCAAGCAGGGCTTGAATGTCCGGCTGGCCAACCGGCTGACCGACTGGAACATCGACGTGAAGACGGAGACGCAGTTTGCGGAGATGGACATCTCCGCGGAAGCCAAGCGCGCCGTTTCCGCGCTGTTTGGAGAGACGGAGGAGGAGATCCAGAAGATCTCCGAGCTCCCCGGCATCTCCCAGCGCCTGGTTGAAATCCTGGAAAAGGACAACATCGCCGACATCGAAAGCCTTGTCGCCCTCACCCCGGAGCAGCTTGCCGCGCTGGAGGGAATCACCGCGGAAGACATCCAGACCATCCACAAGATTATTGAAGAAAACGTGGAGATCGTGGAGGAAGAGCAGGGAGAGGCGGAGGAAGAAGCGCCGCTGGAAGAGACGGAAGAAACGGGGGCGGAGGCTGATTTCGAAGCCGCCCCGGAGGCGCCTGCCGTTGAAACGGCCGCGGCGGAGGAGGAAGCTCCTCCCGCCGCAGAGCAGGAAGAGACGGCGGAAGACACCGTGGAAGAAGAGACGTACGAGTGCCCGGAGTGCGGCACGCCAATCACTCCCGACATGGCTACTTGTCCAAACTGCGGCGTCGGGCTAACCTTCGAGGACGACGCAAGTGACGCAGGAACCGCAGGAAGCGGACAGGCCAAGGGAGAGTAAGAGAGCAGGTATGCCTGAGGAACTGGACAGCAGGAAAAAGCTTAAGACCACCTTGATCAAGCACAAAAAGGAGGAGGAGGCGCCTCCGGCGGCAGACGACACTGCCGAGAAGAAGAAGGTCGTGGTGGTGAAGAAGAAGGTCGTGGTGGTTGCCAAGAAGCCGGCCCCCAAGGCTGAGGCTGCGGCACCGGAGCCTTCCAAGGAACCTGCGTCCGAAAAGAAGCCTGAAGCGCCGCGGGAGGCGCACAAGGCAGCCGCGCAAGCCCCGGCGGAAGAGCCTCCGAAGGCCCGGCACCATGAGGAGCCGGCGCCCGCCAAGGACGCTGCCGGCCACGCTCACCGCGCCGCGGGAGAGCCCGCTCCGTCGGAGACCAAGCGGGAGTCAGCGCCCCCTGCAGCAGCAAAGCCTGCGGCCGTGGCGCCCGCCGCGCACCCAAGGCCAGCGCCTGCAGCAGCGCGCGCCCCGGGCCAGCCCCCGGCGGCTCCGCCCAGACCTGCCGCGCCCCGCCCCGGGAGCACGGCTCCGCATGCCCCGTCAGGGACCTCAACCGGGCATGAGCCCTACCGGCCCAGATTCATACCCGCGGACAAGGGACAAGAGCCCCGGCCGTCCGTTCGGGAAAGCGTTCGTGAAAAGATGAGGCTCACCCCGCTTCCGCCGCGCACGGGAGGCGGGCCGTCCCGCGGTCCGGGCGGTCCCGGCGGTCCGCGCGGACCCATGGGAGCGCGCGGCGCACCCCCCCGGCCGGGAGGGCGTCCGCCCATGCGTCCCCAGGGTCCCGGAGGGGCAGGGGGGCCGTCGCGCACGGAGGACAAGAAGCCTCCTGCCAAGAAGTTCTTCTCCAAGGCAAAGAAGAAGATCGAGTATCCCAAGAGGAAGCACGACCAGCCGGAGGAGAAGTACCTCCAGGTCAAGAAGAAGACCGTCATCATGGCCAACCCGGTCCCCAAGGAGATATCCATCACGGAGGGGATCACGGTTTCGGAGCTCGCCCGCAAGATGAACCTCAAGGGCTCCGACATCATCCACAAGCTCATGGGCATGGGGATGATGGTGACCATCAACCAGCAGATCGACTCGGACACCGCGTCCCTGCTGGCCGCGGAATACGACTGCAAGGTCAACGTCGTCTCCCTCTACGATGAAACCGTCATAGAGGAAGAGACGGAGAAGGAAGAGGACCTCAAGCCCCGTCCGCCCATTGTCACCATCATGGGCCACGTCGACCACGGAAAGACAAAGCTCCTGGATGCCATCCGCAGCACCAACGTGGCGGAGGGGGAGTACGGCGGGATCACGCAGCACATCGGCGCGTACGCCGTGGACCTGCCCCAGGGAAGAATCGTGTTCCTGGATACGCCGGGGCACGAAGCCTTTACCATGATGCGCGCCCGCGGGGCCCAGGTCACGGACATCGTCGTCCTGGTGGTTTCCGCGGTGGACGGCGTCATGCCGCAGACCGTGGAGGCAATCAACCACGCCAAGCAGGCCAAAGTTCCCATCATCGTGGCCGTGAACAAGGTGGACCTCCCGGAAGCCAACGTGGACCTCATCAAGAAACAGCTCACGGAGCACAGCCTGGCGCCGGAAGACTGGGGCGGAACAACCATCTACAACCAGGTCTCCGCGCTCAAGAAGACGGGCATCAAGGAGCTGCTGGAGAGCATCCTGCTGCAATCAGAGATCCTGGAGCTTCGCGCAAGCTACTCCACCCGCGCGTCGGGGATCGTCCTGGAGTCCCGCGTGGACATGGGCCGCGGCATCGTGGCCACGGTGATCCTCCAGAAAGGGACGCTGCGGATCGGAGACTCGTTTGTCGCCGGGATCTATTCAGGAAAGGTCCGTGCCATCTTCAATGACAAGGGAGAGAAGGTCACGGAGGCAACCCCGTCCATTCCCGTGGAGGTGATCGGGTTCACCAGCATCCCCAACGCCGGGGATCCGTTCCAGGTGACCGACTCCGAGCAGACCGCCAAGACAATCGGGAGCAAGCGCCAGGAGCTGAAGAAGCTGGAAGAAATGAAGAGCGTCAAGAAGGTGACGCTGGACAATCTCTACGAGCAGATCAAGGAAGGACAGATCCAGGAGCTGAAGGTCATCATCAAGGCGGACGTGGCCGGATCCGTGGAGGCGCTGAAATCCTCCCTGGAGCGGCTTTCCACCGGTGAGGTCAAGCTGGAGGTCATCCAGGCGGCTGCCGGGGCCATCAATGAAGGAGACGTTCTCCTTGCATCCGCGTCCAACGCGCTGATCGTGGGATTCCACGTGCGCCCCAGCTCCGCGGCGCAGAGCCTTGCTGACCGTGAAAAGGTTGAAATCCGCAAGTACAACATCATCTATGACGCCCTGGAAGACATCAGGTCGGCCATGGAAGGGATGCTGAAGCCCGAGCTCCGGGAAGAGCAGATCGGAACCATCGAGGTGCGCAACACCTTCAAGATTCCCAAGATCGGCACCATCGCCGGCTGCTTTGTGACCTCCGGAAAAGTGCGGCGCGGGTCGGACGTCCGGCTCGTCCGGGACGGCGTGGAGCTCTGGAAAGGCAAGATCTCCTCTCTCAAGCGCTTCAAGGATGACGCGCGCGAGGTGGAAACGGGATTCGAGTGCGGCATCGGCCTGGAAGCTTTCCACGACATCAAGGAAGGCGACATCCTGGAGGCATACGAGACGCACGAGCTGGCCAGGAAGCTTGAGGGCAGCCGGGATGGCGGAAGTAAGGCTTCGTCGAATTGAGAGCCTTCTCCGTGAGGAGATCTGCTCCATGATCTTCAAGGGGGAGATCAAGGACCCCCGCGTTGAACAGCTCACTACGGTGACGGAGGTGAACGTCTCCCGGGACCTGGGGCACGCCAAGGTCTGGGTGTCCCGCTACGGGGACCGGGAGGCGGTTTCCGGGAGCGTGGAAGCTTTGAACCACGCCGCGGGGTTCATCCAGACGGTGCTCTCGAAGCGGATCTCATTGCGCGTGTTCCCCAAGCTTACGTTCCTTCGTGACGACTCCATGGAAAACGGCTTTCGGATCGCCAAGAAGCTTCGGGACGTCATGCATTGATCGGCAGCACGGAAGGCGTCATCCTCCTGGACAAGCCCCCGGGTCTCACTTCTTTCCAGGCGCTGGGCCGGGTCAAACGGGCGCTGGGCATGGGAAGGGTAGGGCACGCCGGCACGCTGGACAGGTTTGCGGAAGGCCTCCTCCTGGTCCTGGCAGGACGGATGACGCGGTTGTCGGGGCTGGCCATGGCAATGGACAAGGAATACCTGGCAACGGTCACGTTCGGGCGGCAGACGGACACGCTTGACCCGGAAGGAACCGTGGTCTCCGAAGGGCCCGTTCCGACTCGTGCTGCCCTTGAGGCCGCGCTGCCTTCTTTCACCGGCAGGATCCTGCAGGTTCCGCCGCAATACTCAGCCGTTCACGTCGGCGGCCGTCGGGCCTACCAGGTTGCGCGTGACGGAGAGCCGGTGGACCTGGAGCCCCGAGAGATCACCATCCATCACCTCAGCCTCCTGTCCTTTGATCCTCCCCTGGCAACGCTTCGCGTCGTGTGCTCCAAGGGGACGTATATCAGGTCCCTTGCGCGGGACGTGGCGAAGCGGCTTTCCACGTGCGCCTACGTGTCCCAGCTTCGCAGAATCCGCATAGGCGGGTTTTCCGTGCAGCACGCCGTTGCTCCTGACGCGTTCGACCCGGCGCGGCACCTCATGTCGCCGTCGGCCTTCTTCGACGCAGCGCCCGATCTCCAGAAGCTCGAGGTGCGGGAGGAATGGCTGACAAGGGCCAGCCAGGGTTTCCCGGTCAGGGATTCTTTCTTCCAGGCGCCGCCGTCGGCGGACGGCATCTACGGAGCCTTCAGCGCGGACGGCGGGCTGGTGGCTGTCCTTGAAAAACGCGGCGCAAGCTACCGGTACGCGGCGGCCTTCCCTCGCGGAGAAGCGGTGTGAGGGTGGTCCCGTGGACGGAGCTTTGCGCCGGCCAGCAGAAGATCGATGGACGGGTCCGCCTCACGGTCGGCGTTTTCGACGGCCTTCACCTGGGGCATCGGGCGCTCCTGAACGGCATTATTCGTTCCCCCGGGCCGGCAACCGCGCTGGTTGTCACGTTTTCCCGCAACCCGCAGCAGGTCCTGGCCCCCGGCAGGTTTCCCGGGCTGATCCTGAGCTACCGGCAGAAGCTGGCCAGGCTTGCCGAGCTGGGGGTCGACGCTACCGTGGTAATTGACTTTTCCGACGAAATGAGTAACCTTTCCGGAAAGGCTTTCATCAGCCTGCTAAGGGAAAACCTAGACATCGAAAAAATCGTCGTCGGGGAGAACTTCCGGTTTGGCAGGAGTAGAGAGGCCGGTTCCGGCGACCTGAAAAAGATGCTTTTCAACACCGGTATAGAAGTACAGGTCAGCCAGCCCGTCCTGAAGGACGACGCGGTCGTATCAAGCTCCCGCATCAGGAAAACAATCCAGGAAGCGGATTTCGCTGAGGCGCGGGCCATGCTGCTGGCGGACTACATCCTGGACCTTCGCGGTGTGGCAGGGAGGAAGAAGGGCGCGGGGACCATGCTCTTTGAGCGCTCGGACATCCAGCAGGTGCTGCCGGCCGCGGGCCGCTACGGCGTCCGGTGCGACCATGACGGAACGTCGTGCGACGCAGAGCTGGACGTCCTTGCGGACGCGCTCCTGCTCACGTGCGGCTGCCGGCAGGAGGCTACCACGGTTACATTCCACGGAAAGGAGTCGGATACATGCCACTGACAAAGGAAAAAAAGGAAGAAGTCATCAAGACGTTCGGAGCGAACGAGAAGGATACGGGTGCCACCGAGGTCCAGGTCGCCCTCCTCACCAAGCGGGTGGACGAGCTCACGGAGCATTTCAAAAGGCATCCCAAGGACAACAACTCCCGGCGCGGGCTGCTGAAGCTCGTCGGCCAGCGGCGGCGCCTGCTCGCGTACCTGAGGAAGAGAAACCTCGGGAAGTACCGCGAGATCATTGAGCGCCTCAACCTGCGCAAGTAGCGCAAAGGCAAGGGACACGCATGGAACATCGTGTGGCATTCAAAATCGGGGAGGAGGAGCTGATCCTCGAGACCGGAAAGATGGCGAAGCAGGCCAACGGCGCCGTATTTGCGCGCCTGGGCGGCTCCGCGGTCATTGCAACCGCTTGTTGCGCAGGCAATGAGAAGGAAGATCTCGACTTCATCCCCCTGTCCGTGGACTACATCGAGAAATACTACGCCGCGGGCAAGATCCCCGGTGGTTTCATCAAGCGGGAAGGCAGGCCCAAGGACAAGGAGATCCTTGTCTCCCGGCTCATTGACCGCCCCATCCGCCCATTGTTTTCCAAGCTCTTCCGTCGGGAAATCCAGGTCATCCCAATGGCCATCTCAACGGACCAGGTCAATCCGCCTGACATCCTGGCCATGAACGCGGCCTCAGCCGCCATCACCATTTCCGACATCCCGTTCGAAGGTCCCATCGGAGCCGTCCGCATGGGATACGTGGACGGCTCGCTCGTTGTGAACCCGACATTCGACCAGATCGAGCGGAGCACCATTGACCTTGTTGTCGCGGGGACGGCCAAGGGCATCACGATGGTGGAAGGCGGGTCCCGCCAGGTTTCGGAGGAGCTCATCATTGAGGCCATCGAGACCGCCCACAGGACCATCCGCGAGCTGTGCCGGATCCAGGTTGAGCTTGCGGAGAAGGCCGGAAAGAAGAAGCTCCCGCTGATCGAGAAGCCTTCCACGTTCACGCTGGGAGGAGAGGTCCGAAGCTGGGCATTTGAGAAGCTCAACCAGGCCTGCTTCGTCAAGGGCAAGGAAGAGCGTGCCAAGGCAATCCGGGCTGTCCGAGACCAGGCTCAGGCAAACTTTGCCGAGCGGCTGGCCGAGACGGACATCCGCCCGTTCAAGGCGCTGTTTGAGGACATGGAGCAGGAGATCCTCCGGACCTCCATCGCGGAGAAGGGCATCCGCACGGACGGCAGGCGGCCGGACCAGATCCGCCCCATCACGTGCGAGATCGACATCCTTCCGCGCACGCACGGCTCCGCGCTGTTCACCCGCGGGGAAACGCAGGCGCTGGTGGTCACCACGCTGGGCACCGCGCTGGACGAGCAGATCATGGACAACATAGACGGGGACAGCAAGAAGAGCTTCATGCTCCACTACAACTTCCCGCCGTTCTCCGTGGGGGAGACCGGGAGGCTGGGGTCACCGGGACGCCGGGAAATCGGCCATGGCCACCTGGCAGAGCGGGCCATCCAGATGGTGCTGCCGCCCAAGGAAAACTTCCCGTACACCGTACGGATTGTCTCTGAAATCCTGGAATCCAATGGTTCTTCCTCCATGGCCACCGTGTGCGGAAGCACGCTGAGCCTCCTCAACGCCGGCGTCCGGATCATGAAGCCGGTTGCGGGAATCGCCATGGGCCTTGTGAAGGAAGGGGACAAGTTCGTCGTCCTCAGCGACATCCTGGGAGAGGAAGACCACCTGGGGGACATGGACTTCAAGGTGGCGGGGACGGAGGACGGGATCACGGCCCTCCAGATGGACATCAAGATCGAAGGGGTGAGCGCGGAAATCCTGCAGAAGGCGCTGGGCCAGGCCCATGACGGCCGCATGCACATCCTGGGGATCATGAACCAGACCATCTCCCAGCCGCGCAGCGACATTTCAGATTTCGCGCCCAAGGTCATTTCCCTGCGCGTGCCCACGGAAAAAATCGGGCTGATCATCGGGCCGGGCGGCAAGAACATCAAGGGCATGAGCGAGAAAACCGGCTCCCAGATCAACATCGATGATGACGGCACGGTCACCATCTACAACAGGCAGAAAGACGGCGCGGAAAAAGCGCAGCGGATGGTGGAAGCGCTCATTGAGGAAGCCGTCGTCGGGAAGGTCTACACCGGGCCCGTGAAGAGGATCATGGATTTCGGCGCGTTTGTGGAGATCCTCCCCGGCAAGGAAGGGCTGGTGCACATCTCCAAGCTTGCGGCAACGCGCGTGGAGAAGGTGACGGACGTCGTGAAGGAAGGCCAGGAGCTGACCGTCAAGGTCACGGAGATCGACCACATGGGCCGCATCAACCTGGCAACCCTTGAGGCGCTTGAGGCCAACCCCGGCCTGATGGACGAGAGGCCGGAAAGGCGCCCGCCGCGGCGCGACGGAGAGAGGCCTTTCCGTTCCGACCGCAGGCCCGGCGGACCCCGGGGCGGAGGACATGACGGCCCGCGCGGGCCGCGCACGCACCGGAGTTGACGGGTGATCCTCTCGGAGAAGCTGGCCAACGGAGCAACGCTGCTCCTGGAGCCGGTGGACCGCACGGACACGCTGTGCATCGGATTCTGGTTTCTCCACGGTTCCCGTGATGAAAGCTCGGGGGAACGGGGTTACTCCCATTTCCTCGAGCATATGCTTTTCAAGGGCACTCAGAAAAGAAGCGCCCTTTCCATAGCGCAGGAGTTCGACCGCGTGGGCGGGATCATCAACGCCTTCACGGAAAAAGAGTTCACCTGCCTCTACGCCATCATTCCCAAAGAGCACCTTCAGCTGGCTTTCGACGTGCTCTCCGACATGACCACCGGGTCCCTCCTGGACACCACGGAGATGGAGAAGGAAAAGACGGTGGTGGTGAACGAGATCAGGTCCGTGGATGATTCCCCGGAGGAGAAGGGGCATGACCGCTACCTCCGGGAGATGTGCGGGGACCACCCGCTGTCCCGCAAGATCACCGGGGAGGCTGAGGAGGTCCAAGGCATCACGCGCGCCGACCTCACGCGCTTCTACCGGGAAAGGCTGGTCCCGCCCACCACGATCATTGCCGTTGCCGGGAACTTCAGGGTGGACGAGGTTCGGGCGCTGGCCGCGCGCGTGTTTCCGGACGCGGGAGGCGCCGGGGTGCCGCTGTCGCGCGAAGCCCCTTCCTGGACCCGGAAGGTCGCCGTCATCCCGGACCGCTTCAACCAGGTGCAGGTCTACGCGGGGACCTGCTACCCGCTGGACCACGACATGTCCCACTACTACACGTCGCTGGTGTTCAGCACGGCCTTCGGTGAATCCATGAGCTGCCGTCTCTTCCAGAAGCTCCGTGAGCAGCTGGGCCTCTGCTACACCGTCTATTCCTTCCGCACGTTCTTCTCCGACGTGGGAATGTGGACCATCTACGCAAGCGCCACGCCACGGCTGGCGCGTCCCCTCCTGGAGGGTCTGGACGAGGAGCTGGTCCGGCTGCTTGCAGAGCCGCTCAGCGGGCAGGAAATACAGGACGCCAAGAGCCACCTGGCCGGGAGCATGATTCTTTCCCGGGAGGACATGGAGTCGCGCATGAAAAGGCTGGTGCGCCAGTTCACAACCATGGGCAGGGTCCTGGAGTTCGATGAGTCTCTCAGCGCAATCGGCTCCGTTGCTGATCACGACATCCAGGAGTACGCCCGCATGTGCCTTCGGCGCAGCTCGTTCAGCCTGCTGGCCTATGGCACGCGAAATCTCGGCGGGCTGCGGAGCTTCGACTTCAGCTTCACGGGGTGACCGCCGTGGAAATCCCTGTCGTCAACTGCTCCCTCACCGGCGGATTCCTTCCGGAATACCAGTCCGAGGGGGCCTCCGGCGCGGACCTGCGGGCCATGCTGTCAGAAGACCTCGTTCTCAAGCCGGGAATGCGCGCGCTGGTTCCCACGGGACTGCACCTGGAGATCCCTCCTGGCCTGGAAGGCCAGGTACGACCGCGGTCCGGCCTTGCGCTCAAGCACGGGGTGACGGTCCTCAACTCCCCCGGCACGGTGGACTCCGATTACCGGGGAGAAATCAAGATAATCCTGATCAACCTCGGGGAAAGTGATTTCCTGGTGAAGAACGGGGACCGGATTGCCCAGGTGATCTTCAGCCCCGTTGTCCGCGTCTCCTTCCGGCGCCAGGATGAGATTGCGGCCTCCCGACGGGGGAGCGGCGGTTTCGGGTCCACGGGGACGTAGGCACCGATGGTCCGCAGCTACCTTCGGACATACCTGTACGTGAGCCGCGAGTACCTTTTTTCCTTCGCGGTTGCCTTCCTTTTCTTTTTTTTCATCTTCTTCCTGAACCAGATCCTGGTGATGGCGGAAGAGATCTTCTCCAAGAAGGTGCCGTTCTGGGACGTCGTTCTCCTGGTGATCTATTCTCTCCCCATCGTCATAGCTTTCTCATTCCCCTTCGGCTCCCTGGTGGGGGCGCTCATGGCGGTGGGAAGGATGTCGTCAGACAACGAGCTGCTGGCCTTTGGCGCGCTTGGCGTGCCGCCGCGCCACCTGGTGACGCCTCTCCTGGTGGTGGGGCTGGCCTTCTCCCTGGTCTCTTTCATCATGAACGATTATTTCCTTCCCCTGGGGAACATCCGTTTTGCGGAGATCTACCGGAGAATTCTCTACTCCAACCCTGCCGTGGAGCTGGAGTCCCATTCCATCAAGAAGTACGAGAACACGACCATCATTACCGGCGACGTCGAGGGCAGGCGCATCAACGGCCTGCTGATCATAGACAAATCACCAGAGGGCAACCGCAGGATCATCATCGCCAAGGACGCGCACCTGGAGGAAAGCCGGGCGCAGAAAGGCGTGGTCTCTCTCACGCTGGATTCCGTCATGACCCAGGTGAGCTACCCGTCGGAGGGGGATCGCTACGACTACACGACGTCGCAGTCGATGGTGTACAACATACTGCTGAAGGACATCTCGGTGAGCCTGGGCGGCATCAACCCGTCCTACCAGAGCTCGGTGGACGTCTGGAAAGAGATCCGGGCAAAACAGGCTGACCAGGAGAAAGCGCTGGAAGACAAGGACACCCGGGTGAGGGAGCTCCAGTTCAGGCTTGCCTCCGGAGTGGATGCCGCCGCCCTTGCGGCGCAGGCGGACCCGTCACAGGCCGGCGCGGCGCGTCAGCAGGTGGCGGACCTGTGGCGGGAGTACAGCGCGGAAAAAGGGAGAAACGTGACGGACCAGACGCTCCAGGCGTACCTCCTGGAGTTCTACCGGAAGTTTTCCATGCCGGCGGCATGCCTGGTGTTTGCGTACTTTGCCTTCCCCGTCGGGGTGCGCGCCCGCAGGAGCGGCCGTACCGTGGGATTTGCCGTGGGCCTTTTCGTGTCCATCGTGTACTGGGGCATGCTGTTTGCCGGCCAGACCTTTGGGGTCCGCATGTCGCTTTCACCGGCGTTTTCCATGTGGTTTCCTGACGCCATCGTCCTTGTGGCCGCGCTTGCTTTCTATATCATGAGAAGGGCCCGATGAGGATCCTGTACCGCATGCTGATCCGCCAGTTTCTCCCGCTGTTCCTCATGGCCGTCGTCTTCTTCGTGCTCCTTCTGCAGCTGATCGACGTGTTCGGAAGCATCTGGCGGTATTTCGCCCACGACGTCGGCCTGGG
>Ga0335078_10007196_pt1 | contig 16499 bp, 10 predicted proteins | sample Lox_Sample_32_FD_206711 | JGI IMG/M metagenome (GOLD analysis project Ga0335078, IMG submission 206711) | Soil microbial communities from Loxahatchee National Wildlife Refuge, Florida, United States - Lox_Sample_3.2 | ecosystem: Environmental > Terrestrial > Soil > Wetlands | place: USA...
GGCGGCGACCCGGGCCGGATCAACCCGCTGGTCCCGGCCGAGCTGGTCATCGATCACTCGGTGATCGCGGACGTGTTCGGCCGGCCGGACGCGTTCGAGCGCAACGTGGAGTTCGAGTTCCAGCGCAACCGGGAGCGGTTCGGTTTCCTGCGCTGGGGCCAGCAGGCGTTCAGCCAGTTCAAGGTGGTGCCGCCGGGTACCGGGATCGTGCACCAGGTAAACATCGAGCACCTGGCCCGGGTGATCATGACCCAGCCGGGCCCGGGCGGGATCACCGCCGCCTACCCGGACACCTGCCTTGGCACCGACTCGCACACCACCATGCAGAACGGCCTGGGCGTGCTCGGCTGGGGGGTCGGCGGCATCGAGGCCGAGGCGGCCATGCTCGGCCAGCCGGTGTCGATGCTGATCCCGAAGGTGGTCGGGTTCCGGCTGACCGGTGAGCTGCCGTCGGGGGCCACCGCGACCGACCTGGTGCTCACGATCACCGAACTGCTCCGCGCCCACGGCGTCGTGGGCAAGTTCGTGGAGTTCCACGGCGAGGGCGTGACCGCCGTGCCGGTGGCCAACCGGGCCACGATCGGCAACATGAGCCCCGAGTTCGGGTCCACCTGCGCGATCTTCCCGATCGACGCCGAGACCCTGACCTACCTGCGGCTCACCGGCCGGCCCGCCGGGCAGGTCGCCCTGGTCGAGGCGTACGCCAAGGAGCAGGGCCTGTGGCACGAGCCGGGTGCCGCGCGGCGCTACTCGGAGGAACTCGAGCTCGACCTGTCCACCGTGGTCCCGTCCCTGGCCGGCCCCAAGCGGCCGCAGGACCGGGTGGCGCTGACCGACGCTAAGAACGCGTTCCGCGAGGCGCTCGGCTCGTACGTGCCGCTGGACACCCTGGATGAGGAGATCGCCGACACGTTCCCGGCCTCCGACCCGTTCACCCCGGAGCGCAACGGCGACGCCGAGCCCGCGCCCGCCGGGCGGCCGTCCGGGCCAGCCGCGGGGCGGCCGTCCGCCCCGGCCGAGGTCACGCTCGACGACGGCACGAAGACCTCAGTCGACCACGGCTCGGTCGTGATCGCCGCCATCACCTCCTGCACGAACACCTCCAACCCCTCGGTCATGGTCGGTGCCGCGCTGCTGGCCAAGAAGGCGGTCGAGGCCGGGCTGGAGCGCAGGCCGTGGGTGAAGACCACGCTCGCGCCCGGCTCCAAGGTGGTCATGGATTACTACGAGCGGGCCGGGCTCACGCCCTACCTGGACAAGCTCGGCTTCAACCTGGTCGGCTACGGCTGCACCACCTGCATCGGCAACTCCGGCCCGCTGCCCGAGGCGATCAGCGCCGCCGTCGCCGACCGGGACCTGGCCGTGGTCTCGGTGCTGTCAGGCAACCGGAACTTCGAGGGCCGGATCAACCCGGACGTGAAGATGAACTACCTGGCCTCGCCGCCGCTCGTGGTGGCCTACGCGCTGGCCGGGACGATGGACATCGACCTGACCACCGAGCCGCTGGGCACCGGCGCCGCCGGCCAGCCGGTCTACCTGGCCGACCTGTGGCCATCGCCGGCGGAGATCGCCTCGATCGTGCAGAACGCGGTGGCGGCGGAGATGTTCACGCGGGACTACGCCGACGTCTTCGCGGGCGACGACCGCTGGCGGGCGCTCGAGGTGCCGCCCGGCGACACGTTCGCCTGGGATCCCGAGTCAACCTACGTGCGCCGCCCGCCGTACTTCGACGGGATGCCCGCCGGGCCCGAGCCGGTCACCGACATCCGCGGCGCCCGGGTGCTGGCCCTGCTGGGCGACTCGGTGACCACCGACCACATCTCGCCGGCCGGCGCGATCAAGGCGGACAGCCCGGCCGGGCAGTACCTCACCGAGCACGGGGTGGAGCGGCGCGACTTCAACAGCTACGGCTCGCGGCGCGGCAACCACGAGGTGATGATCCGCGGCACGTTCGGCAACATCCGGCTGCGCAACCAGCTAGCCCCCGGAACCGAGGGCGGGGTGACGGTCAAGCTGCCCGAGGGCACGCCGACCTCGATCTACGAGGCGTCCCGGGCCTACCTGGCCGAGGGCACCCCGTTGCTGGTGCTGGCCGGCAAGGAGTACGGGTCCGGCTCGTCGCGGGACTGGGCGGCCAAGGGGACCGCGCTGCTCGGCGTGCGGGCGGTGCTGGTCGAGTCGTTCGAGCGGATCCACCGGTCCAACCTGATCGGGATGGGGGTGCTGCCGCTGCAGTTCCAGCCCGGGGAGTCGGTGGCGTCGCTGGGCCTGACCGGGCGTGAGGTGTTCGACGTGACCGGGATCGCGGCGCTGAACTCCGGGCCGGTGCCCCGGGCGGTGACGGTGCGCGCCGACGGCCGCGAGCTGAGGGCCGTGGTCCGGATCGACACCCCCGGCGAGGCCGAGTACTACCGGCACGGCGGCATCATGCAGTACGTGCTGCGGTCACTGCTGGCCCGCGGCTAGCGCCCCGGCCGCGGCCGGGATCGCGGCGAGCCCGCGCATCAGCGCCGCGAACTGCTCGAACGTCAGGCTCTGGTCGGCGTCGGACAGGGCCTGGTCCGGGTCGGGGTGGACCTCGATGAGCAGGCCGTGCGCGCCCGCCGCGCGCGCCGCCCAGGCCATCGGCGCCACGTAACGGCGCTGGCCCGTGCCGTGGCTGGGGTCCACGATGACCGGCAGGTGGGACCGCTCGCGGACCACGGGCACGGCGGACAGGTCCAGCGTATTGCGGGTGGCGCTCTCGAAGGTCCTGATGCCCCGCTCGCACAGGATCACCTGCTGGTTGCCCTGCGCGACCACGTACTCGGCGGCGGCCAGCCATTCCTCGATCGTGCTGGACAGCCCGCGCTTGAGCAGCACCGGCCGGTCCACCTTGCCCAGCTCGCGCAGCAGGTCGAAGTTCTGCATGTTGCGGGCGCCGACCTGCAGGATGTCGGCCGCCCGGGCCAGCCGCGGCACCTGGTCCACGGCCATCACCTCGGTCACCACCGGCAGGCCGGTCTCCCGGCCGGCCGCGACCAGCAGGTCCAGCCCGTCCCAGCCGAGCCCCTGGAACGCGTACGGCGAGGTGCGCGGCTTGAACACCCCGCCGCGCAGCACGTGCGCGCCGTGATCGCGGACGAACCGGGCGGTCGCGCCGATCTGGCCGGCGCTCTCCACCGAGCACGGCCCGGCCATCACCACGAACCCGTCCCCGCCGAGCAGCACGTCGCCGACCCGGATCACGGTGTCGGCCGGCCGGGCCGCCCGGTCGACCAGCCGGTAGTGCCGGGACCGGCGGGCGGCGGGCGCCTCGTCGGCCGCGACGGCCTCCAGCGTCTCGGCCGGCGACTCCTCCGGCGGCGACCCGGGCACCTCGCCCGGGCGCGGGGGGTGTCGCAGCGCCTTGGCCGGGTAGCTGCCGAGGACCTTGATGAACAGCGCGGCCGAGCGCAGCTCGTCCAGGGCGGCCGCGGTCCTGGGGTCGGCCGCGTTGCCCTCGAAGTCGAGGAAGAACAGGTACTCCCACGGCCGGCCGGGGCGCGGCCGGGACTCCAGCTTGGTCATCGAGTGGCCGCTGCCGGACAGCACCTCGAGGCAGCGCAGCAGCGCGCCCTCCTCGTGCCGGGTGACCAGGATCAGGCTGGTCTTGCACGGGATCCGGACGTCGACCGGGGCCGGCTGCGCGGAGAGGGCCACGAACCGGGTGTAGTTCTCCTCGGTGTCGGCGATCCCGTGCCGCAGCACGACCAGCCCGTAGGCGGCGGCCGCCTCCGGCGAGCCGATCGCGGCCAGGCTGGGATCACCCGCGGCGGCCACCGACTGCATCGCGCCCGCGGTGTCGAAGTGGGTCACCGGGATCGCGTGCGGCAGCGTCTGCAGGAACTGGGAGCACTGCTCCAGGCCCTGCGGGTGGGACAGGATCCGGCTCAGCCGGGGCAGCGGCACGTCCTGCGGGGCGGCCAGGCAGTGGTCGACCTTCCAGGTCTCCTCGCCCACGATGAACAGCGGCTGCTCTCGCAGCAGCGCGTAGACCTCGTTGATGCTGCCGGCGGTGGTGTTCTCGATCGGCAGCACCGCGAGGTCGGCGTCGCCGGCCAGCAGGGCCCCCGCCGCCTCGCGGAACGTCCGGTGGCCGGTCAGGTCGCCGGCCAGGCCGCGGCCCGCCAGGTACTTCTGGGCCGCGGCGTCGCTGTAGGCGTGCGCGGCACCCTGGAACGCGACCCGGACCCGGCCGCCGCCGTCCCCGTTCAGGTGCCGGGCCTGCTGCGCCACCGAGTCGCTGATCAGCTCGCGGAAGATGGTCCGGACCAGGCTGGCGGACACGCCCAGGTCGGTGGCCACCGCCATCACGCCGTCCAGGACCCGCCGCTCCCGGTCGGGGTCCTGGATCCCGGACGGTCCCTGCTCCTTCAGCTTCGCGATGGCGTCGATCAGCTCGCGGCGCTGCGCGATCAACCGGACGATCCCCGTGTCCACCTCGTCGAGGCCCTGCCGCAGGCCGGCGAGGTCTGGCTGCTGCTCGGTCACGCTGGCAACGGTAGCGTCTTTAGGTGCGCCGTTCTGAAACCCCCGGCATGGCCGGCGTCCCGCCCGCGGCCGGCCAGCGCCGGGACGCCCGCCGCCGGCGCGGGGGCCTGGCGCTGCTCCTGGCCGGACTGCTGGTGCTGGCGGTCAACCTGCGCGCCGCGATCGCCAGCCTGCCGCCGGTGTTTCCCGACCTGTCCGCCGCGCTGCACCTGTCGCCGGCGTCGGTCAGCGTGCTCGCCGCCGTGCCGGTGCTCTGCTTCGGGGTGTTCTCCGGCCTCGCCGCCCCGCTCAGCCGCGGGTTCGGCGAGGAGCGGGTGCTGCTCGCGGCGCTGCTGCTGCTGGCCGGCGGGCTGCTGCTGCGCGGCGCCCTGCCCGGGTCGATGCTGTTCCCCGGCACGGTGCTGGCGGGCGGCGCGATCGCCTGGATGAACGTGCTGCTGCCGAGCCTGGTCAAGCGCCGCCGCCCGGACCACGCGGGCCTGCTGATCGGCGCCTACCTGCTCGCCCTCGGCGCCGGGGCGGTCGTCGCGTCGCTGATCGCCGTGCCGGTTTTCCGCGCGGCCGGGGGCACGGCGGGCGGCGCGGGCTGGCCGGTCAAGCTCACGCTCGGCCTGTGGGCGCTGCCGGCCGCGGCCGCGGCCGTGGTGTGGCTGCCGCAGGTCCGCTACCACACGCGGCCGGAGCGCCCGGCGCCGGCGGGGGTCCGGGGCGCGGCCGGCCGCGGCGTGCACCGGCACGCGCTGGCCTGGCAGGTGGCCGCGTTCATGGGCCTGCAGAGCATGGTCTACTACGCCACGCTGTCCTGGCTGCCCACCCTGTTCCAGGACCGGGGGGTGAGCGCCACGGGCGCGGGCGGGCTGCTGGCCCTGATGAACCTCGGCAACGCGATCACCGCCATGCTCATGCCCGTGCTCGCGCACCGCGCCCGCGACCAGCGGGTGCTGGTGGCGCTGACCGCGGCGGCCATCGCCGTCGGGCTGGTCGGGGACCTGTACGCCCCGACCGGCAGCGCCGCCGTCTTCACGCTCCTGCTCGGGCTGGGCCAGGGTTCCTCGCTCGGCCTGGCGATCTTCTGCACCATGGCCCGCGCCCCCGACCCGGCGGCCGCCGCGTCGCTGTCCGGGTTCGCGCAGAGCGCCGGCTACCTGATCGCGGCGGCCGGGCCGCTCGTGATCGGGTTCCTGCACGCGACGACCGGCGGCTGGACGGTCCCGGTCATCGCGCTGCTGGTGATCACCGCCCTGCTGCTGTGGGCCGGCCTGCTGGCCGGCCGCGCCCGGACGCTCCCGGCGCGGCCCGGGCCGGCCGCGGTGAGAAACCCGCCCGAACCGCGGTGAACCGGCGGCGCCTCGCGGACGTTCTGATGTCGTCGGCCCGCTGAGGGAGTGGGGCAGCACGCGAGCGGGGGAGGTGGCTGGTGCGGGCGCTCAGCGTGCGTCAGCCGTGGGCATGGGCCATCGCCCGGGGGCACAAGCGCGTCCTGAACCGGGCGCACGATACCGGCTACCGGGGGCCGGTCGCGATCTACGCGTCGTTCCGGGTGGATCTCGACTCGTTCGAGTCCCCGGTGGTCCGCCGGGTGGCCAGCACCGCCTGGACCTCGGCTGATCCGGTGACCGCCATCGGCGGCATCGTGGCCGTGGTCGGCCTGCAGGGCGTTTGCGCGGCGGCGCGGTCGGGTGAGCGGTGCGGCTGCGGCGAGTGGGCGGCGCCCGGCGACTACCACTGGCAGCTGGCCGCGCCCCGGCCGCTGCGGTGGCCGGTCCTGGCCCTCGGCCAGGCGGGGCTGTGGGAGCTGGCCCCGGCCGTCGCCGACGGCGTGCTGCGGATGCTGCCTGACGACGCTGTCAGGGCGGACCGGTGGCCGGCGGGGCGGCCGAACTAGAATCGGTGGACTCACGGGCCAAACCGCCCGCGGCGGGACCGGCCGGTCGGCCGGCTCACGGCAGCCGACAACCACCGAGGAGCCGAGCCAGTGACTGTGCTGGAGGGGATTTCAGGTCCGCAGGACCTCAAGGAGCTCAGCCCATCCGAACTGTCCCGCCTGGCCAGCGAGATCCGTGACGTGCTGATCGAGACGGTGTCCAGGACCAGCGGCCACCTGGGGCCGAACCTGGGCGTGGTGGAGCTGACCATCGCGCTGCACCGGGTCTTCGACTCGCCGGTCGACAAGATCGTCTTCGACGTCGGCCACCAGGCCTACGTGCACAAGCTGCTCACCGGCCGGCGCGCGCAGTTCGGGACGCTACGCCAGCGCGGCGGGGTGTCCGGGTACCCGAGCCGGGCCGAGTCCGAGCACGACCTGGTCGAGAACTCGCACGCCTCCACCGGGCTGTGCTATGCCGACGGCCTGGCCAAGGCCTACCGGCTGCGGGGCGAGGCCCACCGCACGGTGGTCGCGGTCATCGGCGACGGCGCGCTGACCGGCGGGATGGCCTGGGAGGCGCTGAACAACATCGCGGTGGCCAAGGACAGCCGGATCGTCATCGTCGTCAACGACAACGGCCGGTCCTACCAGCCGACGATCGGCGGGCTGGCCGACCACCTCGCCATGGTGCGCATCTCCCAGCGCTACGAGCACGTGCTCGACTACATCAAGACCACGCTGTCGCACACGCCGCTGGTCGGGCCGCCGCTCTACGAGACGCTGCACGGGATCAAGAAGGGCATCAAGGACGTGCTCCAGCCGCAGGTGCTCTTCGAGGACCTCGGCCTGAAGTACCTCGGCCCGATCGACGGCCACGACGAGCCGATGATCGAGCACGCGCTGCGCCGCGCGGGCGACTACGGCGGGCCGGTGATCGTGCACGTGATCACCAGGAAGGGGTTCGGCTACCCGCTGGCCGAGCAGAACGAGGAGGACTGCCTGCACCAGGTGCCGGCCGCCCCGCCCGCCCACCTCGCCACGCCGGTCCCGGCGGTGCCCAAGCGCACCTGGTCGGAGGTGTTCGGCGACGCGATGGTCGCGATCGGCGCGCAGCGCCCGGACGTCGTCGCGATCACCGCCGCGATGCTGCACCCGACCGGTCTCGGCGCCTTCGCCCGTGCCTACCCGGACCGGGTGTTCGACGTGGGCATCGCCGAGCAGCACGCCATGACCAGCGCCGCCGGCCTGGCCATGGGCGGCATGCACCCGGTGGTCGCGATCTACGCGACGTTCGTGAACCGGGCCTTCGACCAGCTGCTGATGGACGTGGCGCTGCACCGGCTGCCGGTCACGATCGCGATGGACCGGGCCGGCGTCACCGGGCCGGACGGCGCCAGCCACCACGGCATGTGGGACGGCTCGATCCTGCAGGTGATCCCCGGGCTGAGGGTCGCCGCCCCACGCGACGCCACCCGGATCGGCGAGCTGCTGGCCGAGGCCGTGGCGGTAAGCGACGGCCCGACCGCGCTGCGCTACCCGAAGGGCACGGTCGGCGCCGAGGTCGAGGCCATCGGCAAGCTGGGCGGCATGGACGTGCTGGCCGAGCCGGCCGTCGGCGCACCGCAGGACGTGCTGCTGGCCGGGGCGGGCCCGATGGCCGGGGTGGCCCTGGCCGCCGCGGAGCGGCTGGCCGACCACGGCATCGGGGTCACGGTCGTCGACCCGCGCTGGATCAAGCCGGTGGACGAGGCCCTGGCCGGCGCGGCCGCCGGCCACCGGCTGGTGGTCACCGTGGAGGACAACGGCCGGGCCGGCGGGTTCGGCGACGCCGTGGCCCGGCTGCTGCGCGACCGTGACGTGGACACCCCGGTGCGGACGTTCGGCCTGCCGCAGGAGTTCCTCGAGCACGGGGACCGCGGCCAGATCCTCGACGACGCCGGGCTGGCCCCGCAGCACCTGGCCCGGGCGATCACCGAGGCGGTGGCGCGGCTGAGCCCGGAGCTGGTGCAGGACCAGCCCGCGTGAGCACGGCGGGCACAAGACCAGCCCGCGTGGTTACCGCGAGCACAAGACCGCCCCGCGTGAGCAGAGCGGGCACGGGACCGGCCCGCGTGAGCGACAATTAGGTGTTATGAGAGCACTCCAGGTAGCGGTCGTCGGCTCGGGCCCGGCCGGCCTGTACACCGCCGAGGCCCTGGTCAAGCAGGCCGCCGCGCTCGACCCGCCGCGCGCGATCCGGGTCGACGTCCTGGACCGGCTGCCCACCCCGTACGGGCTGGTCCGGTACGGGGTCGCCCCCGACCACAAGTCGATCAAGTCGATCGCCGAGTACCTGCGCGGGGTGCTCGAGCACGACGGCGTCCGCTTCGTCGGCGGCGTGCACCTCGGCGACGACGTCACCCGCGACGACCTGCTGGCCAGCTACGACGCCGTGGTCTACGCGACCGGGGCGATGCGCGACCGGCGGCTGGGCATCCCCGGCGAGGACCTGCCCGGCAGCGTGGCCGCGACCGACTTCGTCAACTGGTACTGCGGGCATCCCGACGTCGACCCGGGCGCGTTCACCCTCGACGCCGAGTCGGTCGCGGTCATCGGCGTCGGCAACGTGGCCGTGGACGTGGCCCGGATCCTGGCCCGGGACCCGGAGGAGCTGCGCGAGACCGACGTGTCGCAGCCGGTGCTGGACACGCTGATGGCGAGCAAGGTCCGCGAGGTTCACATGATCGGCCGCCGCGGCCCGGCCCAGGCCAAGTTCACCACCAAGGAGCTGCGCGAGCTGGGCGAGCTGCCCGGCGTGGACGTGGTGGTCGGCCCGGGCGAAGCCGACCTGGACGCGTTCGACCCGACCGGCGAGAGCAGCCGGCTGGCTGAGCAGGACCGGCACGTGCGCGGCAACTACGCGGTGATCAGGGACTGGGCGGCGCGTACGCCGTCCGGCGGCGCGCGCAGGCTGACCGTCCGGTTCTGGCTCCGGCCGACGCAGATACACGGGCCGGACCGGATCTCGGCGCTGACCCTGGAGCGCACCCGGCTGGATGAGAACGGCCGGCTCACCGGCACCGGCGAGACCGAGACGCTCGACGTGCAGATGGTGCTGCGCAGCGTGGGCTACCAGAGCGTGCCGCTGCCCGGCGTCCCGTTCGACGACCGCTCCTCGATCGTGCCCAACGCGGAGGGCCGGGTGCTCGGCCCCGGCGGCGAGGCCATGCCGGGGGAGTACGTGTCCGGCTGGCTCAAGCGCGGCCCGACCGGGGTCATCGGCACCAACAAGTCCGACGCCGCGCAGACGGTCCGGGCGCTGCTGGCCGACCTGGCCGGGGGTCCCGGCCCGGACGACGCCCCGCTGCCCCGGGCCGGGCTGCTGCCCTACCCGGAGGCCGTGCCGGAGGCCGCGGCCGGCGCCGCGTCGCGGTTCGAGGAACTGCTGGCCGCCCGCGGGATCCAGCCGGTCAGCTACGACGACTGGCTGCGGATCGAGGCCGCGGAGCGGGCCCTCGCCGCCGCCCTCGGCCGCGGCAGCCGGGTCAAGCTGCCCAGCCGCGAGGAGCTGCACCGAGCCTGCGGGTTCGTCGCCCGGTCCTGATCTTTGGGCTGAGGCCGGCCCGGGTGAGCCGGGCGCTCGCGCATTGCCGCCGGGGCCGCGAGCACGGACACTGGAAGCAGGGCGGCGACCAGGCGGGCGGGGCTGATGGGCAGCGAGGCGGCAGACCCGGCGCGCGGCGGCCAGCCCGCTGCGGCGCGGCGGTGGCGCGCCCGGCGTGACCGGGCCGGCCGGCGTGCCCGCACCGGGGCCGGCCGCAGCGGCGGGCATACTGCTATCCCGTTATGGATGCGTCGTCTTACCCGGTGAACCGGGGCCCTGGTGAGCGGGCAGGACCGCCGGGCGGGGCCGGCGTCAGCGACCCCGGGCGGCTGCGGCAGATGCTCGGCGCGCCGGAACTCGGCTGGCTGGTCGACCGGATCCGGGTCCGCCTGGAACGCGGCGAGCCAGTGGACGGCACCGTGACGCTGGTCGGGGCCACGGCCGAGCAGCGCCGGGCGGCGGCCCACCTGCTCGGCCACGGCATCGGCCGCGGCAGCTCGCTCAGCATCGCGCTGCCCGAGGTAGACGCCGCCCTTCGGCGGTCCGGCATCGCATCCGGGCTGCGTGCCGCGGTCGAGTTCCTGACCGGCCCGGTCCGGGACCGGGCGGCAGAGCGGGCCACCGAGGTCCGGCGCTTCCAGGACGCGCTGGACGGGGCCAGGCGCAGCCCGCTGGCCGCGGCCAAATGGCACCTGGCCTGGCTGGAGCTCCTCAGCCGGGACGGGACCCTGACCCGGCTGGTCCGCCACGGGCAGGGGCAGCTGCTCGCCCAGGCCACGGCGGTGCTGGAGCGGCTGCCCGCCGGCCCGGACGAACCGGCGGTGCTGCTGCCGGTGCTGGCCGAGGCGGTCACCGGGGACACCAGGGCGCTGGACGAGACCCCGCTGGCCGGGCTCGTGCTGCGGGCGCTGGCATTGCGCGAGGGGGTTCCGGCCCCGGCGGGCCGGGAGGCCGAGCGCGCGCTGTGGACGGCCGCGGGCGTGGTCACCGATGACCTCGCCAGCCAGGTGCTCGTGCTCAACGTCCGGGCCGGAGGTGAGGGCCTGGGGGAATGGCTGACCGCGGCCGCCGAGGCCGGCGTGCCGTTCCGGGTTACCCTGCACCAGCTCACCGTCATGCCGGTGATGCCGCTCGCGATCGACCTGTACGTCTGCGAGCACGCGGCCGTGCTGCGCGCCGCGGCGGGCCAGCTCGGCGCGGACAGCGCGGCGCTGGTCTGCGCCGAGGGCGAGCCGTCGGTGGCCTGCTTCCGGCTGCTGCAGGCCGCGGTGACCACCGGGACCAGGATCCACTGGCACAGCGACTTCGACTGGCCGGGCCTGCGGGCCACGGCGGCCGCGATCCGGCGGCTGGGCGCCGCGCCGTGGCTGATGGGGGCCGGCGACTACCGCGCGGCACTGTCCCCGGGCGGCGAGCCGCTCAAGGGCCCGGCCGCCGACAGCCCGTGGGAACCCCGGCTGGCCGCGCTGATGCAGGCGAGCGGCCGGGTGGTGGCCGAGGAACGGCAGCTGCCCGCGCTGCTGGCCGAGCTGGCTAACCGGCCGGGCCTGCGCTGAGCCCGCCTGGCCGGAGACGTCAGCCGGCGGCCAGTGACTTCAGCAGCGCCCGGGTGCGCTCCTGCTCGTCGCCGCGCGAGAACTCGGCGGCCACGAAGTCGGTCACCCCGGCCTCCGCGAGCGAGCCGATCTGCGCGGCCACCGCGTCCTCAGGCCCGGCCAGCGCGACGTCGCCGGGCCCGGACGCGCCCTCCTTGTCGAGCATCGCGCGGTAGGACGGCAGCTGCCCGTAGATCGCCAGGACCCGGTTCGCGCGGGCCCGGGCGTCGTCCGGGTCGTCGGTGACGCAGACCGGCAGCATGCACACCACGCGCGGGCTCGGCCGTCCCGCGGACTGCGCCGCCTCCCTGATCGCCGGGACGATGTAGTCGCGCACCGTGGCCGGCCCGGTCATCCACAGCACGGTCCCGTCGGTGCGCCGGCCGGCCAGGCGGAGCATCTGCGGGGCGAGCGCCGCGAGGAGCACCGGCACCCGGGCGGGACGCGGCGTCGTCAGCCCGATCGCGGCCCGCACGGTCTCGCCCTGGAAGGACGCCTGCTCGCCGTCGAGGAGGGGGAGCAGCACGCTGAGGTACTCGCTCATGTGCCGGGCGGGCCGGTCGAAGCTGTAGCCGTACATGTCCTCGATGACGATCTGGTGGGACAGGCCGATGCCGAGGGTCAGCCGGCCGCCGACGGCCGTGGCCGTGGTCAGCGCCTGCTGGGCCAGGACGGCCGGATGCCGCGGGTAGGTCGGCACCACCGCCGTGCCCAGCTCGATACCGGGGACCTGGCTGCCGGCCACGGCCAGCGCGGTCAGCGCGTCCAGGCCGAAGATGTTCGACATCCAGTACGAGGCGAGGCCGTCGTCGGCGGCGCGCTGGATCTGATCGCGCAGCCGGGTCAGGGCCCCGGGGCCGGCCGGCTCGTCCTGGGAGGTGCCGATGCGCATGCGTGATCTCCGTTCACTCGGACGCCCGATCCTCCCGCCTGCCGCCCGCTTCCCGCAAGAGACGGCGCGGGCGGCGGCCAGGCCAGGGACCGGCGGGGGCCCGGCCTGGGCCCGGCCGGCCGGGGCGGGCCGGGGCGGGGTCATCGTGAGTTTGCGCCGCGGTCACCAAAGGTCTTTGACCGGCGGCGACACTGGGGACAATGGGTACATGAGTACCGGACAGGTGACATCGCAGCACGGCGGGGGAAAGAAGGACGCGGGTAAGGTGCACGTCAGCCACGGACAGGCATCGGTTGGGCTGCGCGTCACTGAGCGCGATCATGACGAGGTCCTGCCGCCCGTCCCGGCCTTGGAGGTTGCCACGGAACGCGTCCCGGCACCAGCGCAAGGGCCCGGCGAGGAAGCTGCGGGTGCGCTGCCGCATGACCGTTACCTGGACCGCGAGGAGAGCTGGCTGCGGTTCAACCAGCGGGTGCTGGAACTCGCCGAGGACGACGCGCTCCCGCTGCTCGAGCGGGTGCGGTTCCTGTCCATCTTCGCCAGCAACCTGGACGAGTTCTTCATGGTCCGGGTCGCCGGCCGGATCCGGCGGATGGCGGCCGGGCTGCCGGTGGAGCGGGCCAGCGGGCGCCAGCCCGCCCAGATCCTGGAGAACACGCTGGGGACCGCGGGCGAGCTGACCAGCCGGCACGCCGCGTGCTTCAGCGACTCGGTCCTGCCTGCCCTGGTCCAGGAGGGCATCGAGATCCTGCGGTGGAAGGAGCTCGTGCCGGCCGAGCAGGAAAATCTGCAGCGGCTGTTCCGGGAGCGGATCTACCCGGTGCTGACACCGCTGGTCGTCGACCCGGCGCATCCGTTCCCCTACATTTCCGGCCTTTCGCTCAGCCTGGCCGTCATGATCGCCGACCCGGCGACCGGCGCCACGATGTTCGCCCGGGTCAAGGTGCCCCCGCTGCTGCCCCGGTTCCTCAGCGTGGCGCCGAACCGGTTCGTGCCGGTCGAGGATGTGATCGCCGCGCACCTGCCGGAGCTGTTCGCCGGCCTGGATGTGCTCGAGCACCACGTGTTCCGGGTGACCAGGACCCGTGACCTCGAGATCGACGAGGACGTCACCGAGGACCTGCTGAAGTCGCTGGAGCGGGAGCTGACGCGGCGCCGCTTCGAGCAGGCGGTCCGGCTGGAAGTCGAGGAGTCGATGTCCAGCGACGTGCTCGACCGGCTGGTGACCGAGCTTGACGTCGACACCCGGGCCGTGTACCGGGTGCCCGGGCCGCTCGACCTGTCCGGGCTGAACGCGATCGCCGACCTCGACCTGCCGCAGCTGAAGTACCCGCCGTTCGTCCCGTCGGAGAACATGCTGCCCACCGACGCGAGCATCTTCACCGAAGTCTCCGAGCGGGACGTGCTCGTGCACCACCCGTACGACTCGTTCGCGGCCACGACGCTGCGCCTGGTGGTGTCGGCGGCCACCGACCCCCGGGTGCTGGCGATCAAGCACACGCTCTACCGCACCAGCGGCGACTCCGAGATCGTGGACGCGCTCATCGACGCGGCGGAGGAGGGCAAGCAGGTCGTCGTGGTCGTGGAGATCAAGGCCCGCTTCGACGAGCGCGCCAACATCGCCTGGGCGCACAAGCTGGAGGAAGCCGGCTGCCATGTGGTCTACGGCCTGGTCGGGCTCAAGACCCACTGCAAGATGATCCTGGTGGTGCGGGAGGATGCGGACGGCTCGCTGCGCCGGTTCTGCCACATCGGCACCGGCAACTACCATCCCAAGACAGCCCGGCTGTACGAGGACTTCGGCCTGCTCACCGCCGACCAGACAGTCGGCGAGGACGTCACCGACCTGTTCAACCACCTGACCGGCTACAGCCGGCCCTCCGATTACCGGCGGCTGCTCGTCGCGCCCGAGGGCATCCGGTCCGGCCTGGTCGAGCGGATCAACGCGCAGGCCGAGCGGGCCCGCGCCGGGCAGCCCTCGCGGATCCGGATGAAGTGCAACGCGATCATCGACGAGGTGATCATCGACTCGCTGTACCGGGCCTCGCAGTCCGGGGTGCCGATCGACCTGTGGGTCCGCGGGATCTGCGGCGTCCGGCCCGGCCTGCCCGGCGTGTCGGAGTCGATACGCATCCGCAGCGTGCTCGGCCGGTTCCTCGAGCACTCGCGGATCTACGCGTTCGGCGTCGACGACGAGGACGCCGACGGCGATGTCTGGATCGGCAGCGCGGACCTCATGCACCGGAACCTGGACCGGCGGGTCGAGCTGCTGGTGCGGGTCACGGACCCGGCGCACCGGGCGGAACTGCGCGGCCTGATTGACATGGCGATGGACGACGGCACGTCCTCCTGGTGGCTGGGCTCCGACGGGCTGTGGACCCGGCATCACCTGGACGCGTCCGGTGCCCCGCTCAACGACGTGCAGGAGCACCTGATCCGGACGCGCCTGGGGCGCGGTGCCGATGGCTGATGCCCTGGCTGACGGCGAGATCCGCGCAGCGGGCGCGGTGCTGTGGCGGCCGGCGGAGGGCGGAGTCCAGGTAGCGCTGGTACACCGGCCCAAGTACGACGACTGGACGTTCCCCAAGGGCAAGCGGGATCCCGGCGAGCACATCCTGCTGACGGCGGTCCGCGAGGTGGCCGAGGAGACCGGGCTGAGCGCCATCCTCGGCCGGCCGCTGCCCACGGCGCGGTACCAGATCGACGGGCGGCCCAAACGGGTCGACTACTGGGCCGGCCGTCCCGAGCCCGACGGGCAGCCCGCGTTCCAGGCCAACAACGAGGTGGATGCCCTGGACTGGCTGCGGGTGCCCGCCGCCCGCGACCGCCTCAGCTACGCGCACGACACCGCGCTGCTGGACGAGTTCGCCGCCGGGCCCGCCGACACGCTCCCGCTGGTGTTCCTGCGGCACGCGTCGGCCGGAGGCAAGGGCTCCTGGCCGGGCAACGACCTGGACCGGCCGCTGGACGCCCGGGGCGCGGCCGATGCCGAGCGGCTGGCCCGGATGCTGGCCTGTTTCGGCTCCTGCCGCGTGATCACCTCCGCCGCCGAGCGCTGCGTGGCGACCGTCCGGCCCTACGCCGCGCTCACCGGCATGGCGGTGGCCCTCGAGCCCGCGTTCACGATCGGGCTCGCCGGGGAGGTGCCTGGCGGAGCCCCGGAGGATCTCGCGGCCGCAGCGGTAGCGGCCGTGGTGGCGGCGGGCGTGCCCGCGGTCATCTGCGCGCACGGCGAGAACCTGCCGCCGCTGGTCGCGGCCGCCTGCGCGGTCCTCGGCGCGGTGCCGCCCTTCGGCCTGGCGCTGCCCAAGGCCGGCTTCTGGGTGCTGCACGCCGCCGACGGGCGCCTGGCTGGCGTGGAGCGGCATTACCTGTCCGAGCGGTGATTCCGGGCCGGGATCCGGGTGCCCGGCCGGATCCGGGTGCTCGGCGGAAGATCAGGCCTGCGACGCCCAGTCGAGCGTCGGCGGCAGCGCGCCTTCCAGCACCAGCAGCCAGCGCTTGACCTCCAGGCCCTGCCCGCCGCTGTAGCCGCCGAGCCCGTCCGCGGCCACTACGCGATGGCAGGGTACGACCACCGGGATCGGGTTCGACCCCATGATCCGGCCAACGGCCCGGGCCGGCAGGGCCGCGGTGCGGCCGTCAGACCGGGCCCGGCGGGCGAGCGTTCCGTAGCTGACTGTCTGGCCGTAGCCCACGGTCTCGAACAGCACCCCGAGCACCTGCCGCTGCAGCCGTGACATCGCGGTCCAGTCGACCGGCAGGTCGAAGCGGCGCCGCCCGCCGGAGAAGTACTCGGCGAGCTGGTCACGGGCGGCCCGGCTCAGCTCCCGCGCCGCCCCGGACGCGGCGGCCTCGGGCGTGCCGGAACCGGGCCCGGCTGAATCCGGCCCGGCTGAACCGGCCGGCGGCGGCCCGAACCGGACCTGGCTCAGCCCGGCCGTGCTGCAGCCCGCGGACACCGGCCCGACCGGAGTGCCGAGCGTGGCCCAGGCGAGCTGGGTCGTGCAAAGCAATGGCACGAATCCAGCCTAGGCCAGGAACTCCTCA
>Ga0335078_10007197_pt1 | contig 16498 bp, 16 predicted proteins | sample Lox_Sample_32_FD_206711 | JGI IMG/M metagenome (GOLD analysis project Ga0335078, IMG submission 206711) | Soil microbial communities from Loxahatchee National Wildlife Refuge, Florida, United States - Lox_Sample_3.2 | ecosystem: Environmental > Terrestrial > Soil > Wetlands | place: USA...
CCGTCGACTACATGCGCGCACACCCGATTCCGGGCCGCATGTACAACAGCTACGGTTACGGCGGCTATCTGATCTGGGCGCTGGACGGTCGGCACAGAGTCTTCATCGACGGCCGCGCCGATATCTACGAGCATACGGGCGTGTTCTCGGATTATCTCGCGATTTCGCGCCTTGTGCCGAGCGCCTTACTCTTGCTGCGCGCTTATGACATCCAGTCCTGCATGATTGAGCGCGACGAACCGCTGGCCAGCGTGCTCGTGGCGCTGCCGGACTGGCAGGAAGTCTATCACGACAAGATGAGCGCAATATTCGTGCGGAAGGGTGTGACCGCGGAACCAGCCGCCGGCCGGGGCTCGTCTTGAACCATGTCCATGTGGATCGAACTCGGCCTAGTCATCGTCGCGACCGCTCTTGCCTTCGCTGCCCCTTCGTTTGGCGCAAAGTGGTTCTCTACTGCAGAACGAGTGTTTGCCCGTCTGGCCGAACGCCAGAGACTGGCGGTGCTCGCAGTGGCACTGCTCGCGCTCGGGGCGCGCTGCGCCATTCTTCCCGTTCTGCCGGAGCCGCAGCCTACTATCAACGACGAATTCAGTTTCCTCCTTGCCGCTGACACCTTCGCTCACGGACGCCTGACCAATCCCACTCCGCCGTTGTGGATTCACTTCGAGACCTTTCACGAGATCATGCGTCCCACTTACGCTTCCATGTATCCCCCGTGTCAGGGACTTATTCTCGCGCTGGGCGAGGTCGCTACCGGACACCCGTTTGCCGGAGTCTGCCTCAGCGTGGCTCTGCTGTGCGGTGCGATTTGCTGGATGCTCCAAGGCTGGTTGCCCGGGCGCTGGGCGCTCCTCGGCGGACTGCTCGCCGTGATGCATTTCGACGTGTTCAGTTACTGGGCCAACAGCTATTGGGGCGGAGCGATGGCCGGCGTAGGGGGCGCGCTGTCGCTCGGAGCCTTGCCAAGAATCAAGCGCAAGCCGCGCGTTATCGATGCCTGTTTGATGGGCTTTGGCATCGCTATTCTGGCCAATAGCCGTCCCTATGAAGGGCTGATCTTCAGCCTGCCCGTCGCCTTTGCGCTCCTTGTCTGGATCGCGAGCCGCGAGCGCGCGCGGTTGCGCGCCGTGGTGTTGCGAGTTGTACTCCCTCTGGGACTTGTCCTTGGGCTGGCAGCGCTCGCCACGGGCTACTACTTCTGGCGTGTCACCGGCAGCCCATTTCGTATGCCATATCAAGTCGATCGAGAAACGTATGCTGTAGCGCCTTACTTCCTCTGGCAGTCTCCGAGGCCCAAGCCGGCTTACCATCACGTTGCGATGCGCGATTTCTACAATCACAACGAACTCGACTTTTACAAGCAGACGCGCTCGCCGGCCGGCATGGTTGCGGTGGTCGGTGCGAAATTCGCTGATCTTTGGGTCTTTTATTTCGGCCCCCTGTTGACCTTACCGTTCGTGATGGTCATCGCGACGATGCCCATAGGCTTCTCGTGGGCGAGCATCAATCGTGATACGAGGTTTCTTCTCGAAGCTGTCGCGTTCTCGCTGGCGGGTCTCGCGGTGGAGGTGTATTTCTTCCCGCATTACGCCGCGCCCATGACGTCCCTGCTGCTGGCGTGTGTGCTGCTTGCCATGCGCCGTCTTCGAAGATGGCAGTGGCGCGGCCGACCGTCGGGGCAATTTCTCACGCGGGCGATTCCGCTGGGATGCCTGCTCCTGCTCCCGCTTCGCGCCGCCGCTGGATTCCTCCGGTTGCCGCTTACACCAAGCTGGCCGCCAACCTGGTATAACTCCGCGCCTGTGAAGACCGCCCGAGCCCGCATCGAAGGGAAACTCGAGTCGCAGCCCGGGGGACAACTCGCGATCGTGCGCTATGCGAGCCCTGCCAAAGCGAAATACGAATGGGTCTACAATCGGGCCGATATCGGCAGCGCCAAGGTTGTTTGGGCGCGCGACATGGGACCGGAGCAAGATCAAGAGATCATCGACTACTTCAAAGACAGGCGCGTGTGGCTTGTGCAGCCTGATGAAGACCCACCGCGACTGTCACTCTACTCGCTGCCATTCAGCGAGTCTGCGGTGCAGGATACGGCGAGAGCTTCGGCGGGACCTCATCCGCCTCAACCAGCCAGACACGCCGATCCTTGAAGTAATTGATCAACTCGCCGTTTTCAGTCGGTCCCATGTCATGCGCCCAGACCACCTTGGATCTGTCAATATCGGCACGGTTGTAGACCCATTCCTTGTAAGGCGCGTGTCCAGACCTGTATCGGACGAGGACGAGATGAAGGCCCGATTGATGCTCCAGTTCGGCGAGCGTTCTCACGCGCGCCAGGTTGAGTGGATCGAGGGAATCCCAAGTCGGAGGGCCTGCCACGGGCCACCCGGAAGGCGGAGGCAAATGCAACGGGCCCGCGCCCGCTCGCAGCAGTGCCATAAGGACGCAGGTCGCCGGCACCGCTCTGCTCAGAAACACGCCAACAGGCTTGCCGCGCCACTTCAGCATCCGCACGCGGCGCATAGCACACAGCACGACCACAAGAATGGCGCAGGTGATTGGTGCCGCGTAATGCGGAGCAAACCATATCGGAAGCATGGACCCCGCGACCACGATCCCACAGACCTGCAGGTGAAAACGCACGGTGGGAGTCAGGGCGCGCCACGAGAATCCATACGGCAGAACAACGGCTACCGCCGCGACAAGCAATGGAAGGGTGAGGACCGGGCCCAGGTAGAATGTCCAAATCTCCAGCAAGACAACCAGCGCAATCGTGACAAGGCCTATGAGGGACTGTGACATCTTGTATCGGTCGAGCAGAATCCCAAGGTAAAAGTAGCGCATCACCGGATGGTGATACACCGGCGCGGGTCGCAGCGGTTGCCATGCAAAGTATGGCACCGGGCTGTAGGTGTTAAAGTTCACCAGATAAGGTGTATTGAAAGGACTGCCGGTGGTGCGCCAGAAATAGTACCCCATGGCACAGCCCGTCAGGATGAGCAGGAGCAGCAGAGGAGCCAATACGCGTGTGCTGACAAGCCCGAATAAAGACGACTTCTCTTTCACCATCCACGCAAGCAGCGCGGCCGCCACAGGCAAGCCAAAGAACACGCCCTCATAAGGACGGCTGTTGGCGATCAGAGCCAGGCCCAGTCCCATCCATAACGCATCGCGCACACGCTGGTGACGCTTGATTCGGGGCAACGCTCCGAGCACCAGGGCGCCGCCGGTGGCTGCCACCGCGCCTCCCCAATAGCTGTCCGCCCAATAGCTGAACGTGCCCAAGCGGATCACAGCCAGCAGGCCTCCTAGCAGCGCCCAAGCGGGCGGCAGCCAACCTTGCAACATCCAGCAAAGGGCGGCGCACATCAAGCCGGCGCTGAGCCATACGCCCCAGAAAGGATGCCCGGTGATCACCTGGCCGAGAGCCATAATTGCGCCTTGGGCCGGGTAGTACATGCCGGTGTAGGTGGGCCGCTCAATGATGTGGAAACTTTCGAAGTGGACCCACATGGGATGGGTCGGATTCGTAAGGCGTCCGTGGGCAAACGTGTCCGCGATCAACAGGTAGCCGTACTCGTCGCAAGCGCCGGGAGTCGGAATCGGACGGACAGGCAGCAAGGCAGCGCGCGCCGCCAGGGCCGCCAAGCCGCAGAGCAACACCGCCAAGTTGCGCCGCTCGGCGAGCAGGCGAAAGCGGCGTTCACATGCCTCGAACGCGCGCGCACCCGCCGCTGGAAAAGCAAAGGCGATAGTCACCGCCGCAAGAACTAAACCAGACTCGATCCAGAGCATGATCGAAATGGGGCACGCTGACGTCCAAGTCCGTTGGAGACGTCTGATGGCGCTCTGATGGCTGAATCAGTCATCGCCACGTCGAGGCTAACGAATCTGCCGTCCACAAAAGGTGACGCTTCAACGGCTGAGTAGTCGGCAGCTCTCCAGCGGCCCCGCGACCTGTGTCCCTAAGTCGTTCCTTCTCAGGCCCAACGAAGTCACAAACCGGCGTCGATCCGGTTTGGCACCCGACCTGCGCAAGGTGAGGTGGAGTTCAGCGCGGCGCCGAAGCGACCGCAGTTCGACAGGGGGAGAAACCTATGAAAAATCTTATCAAGCGTCTTTGGCAGGAAGAGGAAGGTCAGGACCTTACCGAATACGGCTTGCTGCTGGTTCTCGTGGCATTGGCCGCCATCACTTCAATGAAGCAACTAGCCAGCGCCATCAGCACGGTGTTCGGCAGTGCTTCGACCCAACTGACGGCCACCAGCTAGTTGTTCGCAATCACAGCAATCTTCCTCCGGCCGCAGAAAGGGGGGCGAGGCACGTGCCTGTCTCACGGGTTAAACGCCCCTTTTCCTGCCCGGGCACCGAAGATTGCCTCAATACACAGTTCGGAGTGGCACCCACGGCATCTCGCTTGACGTGAAACGTGGACGGCGCTCCCCAACCGAACTCGGCGGGGCGCCGCAAGAAGGTAGCCTTATGAAAGAGCTTTTGAAGCGCCTCTGGTACGAGCAGGACGGACAGGACCTGACGGAATACGGCTTGTTGCTGGTTCTAATCGGACTGGCCGCAATTACATCGATGGGTCAGTTAGCAAGCGCCCTCAGCACGCTGTTCGGCAGCACCTCCACGACTTTGACGAGCACCAGCTAGGAAAGCGCGAAGGCAACGAGAGCATCGCGGCGGGCCTACCGTCGCGGGCGTGAAAAGGGCTACGGCCTTGCGCTCGATTGATGTCGAAAGGGGGCACGGACAAAAAGCTGTGAAGGAGCAATGGAAGCCGCCGGCACTTTGGACTTAGCGGTCTCGATGGGAACACTCGGCGTGGCATGTTGGGCCGGCTGGCTGGATTGGCGCTCCCGACGAATTCCCAATTGGCTGACGATTCCCGCCTTAGTCGTCGGGCTGGCTGCGAACGCGTTGGGCTGGGGTTGGCCGGGTGCCAAAGCGGCGTTGGAAGGGGCGGGCATCGCGCTCGGTGTTCTCTTGCCCTTTGTCATGGCTCGAGGCTTGGGCGCCGGCGACTGGAAGCTGATGGGAGCTTTGGGGGCGTTCCTGGGGCCGCAAAGGACCATCGTCGTCCTCCTCGGAACGGTCTTCATTGCGGGCATCATGGCTGTCGTCGAGTTGATTCGGGAGAAGCGGGTGAAGGAAACGCTGCTCAATGTGTGGATCCTCATCGTCGCCTATTCTACCCTCCGGATCAGTTCTACCGAGGGCCTTACCCTGGACAATCCGGCGCTGCTCAAGGTGCCTTTTGGCCTGGCGGCCGCCTTCGCGACGATTCTGTTCTTCGGCACGGTGACCGCGTTCAGAGTGTTCTGATACCAAGGTTGCTTAATGGACCGGAATCGAATGCTGGTCGGGCTGGCCGTGGCCATCGTAGTCGCCCTCTTAGCGAGCCGTTATGTCTACCAACAGGTCCGGCGAAGCACCACGGTTGTGGTGGCGCCGAAGTTCAGCCCAGTGGTGGTCGCTGCCGCTCCGCTCGGGTTAGGGGTACGCCTGAAAGCCTCTGACCTTCGGATTCTCAACTGGCCGCTGGGACAGCAGCCGCCCGGGTCCTTCAGCCGCATCGAGGATTGTGTGGACAGGGCGCTGATTGCTCCGGTGGTGGCGAATGAAGTCATCTTGGATCAAAGGCTGGCGCGCCGAGAGGCGGGCGCGGGCCTGCCGGCGGCGATTCCGGAGGGCATGCGGGCGGTGTCCATCCGGGTCGACGACGTGGTGGCGGTAGCGGGATTCGTGCAACCGGGAACCATGGTGGACGTGATGGTCACAGGCGACCCTTCGATGACGGGACGGCCGGGAATCTCCATCACGCGCACCTTTCTGGAAGACATCCGCGTGCTGGCCGCTGGCCAGCAGGTGCAGCAGGACGCCACCGGAAAGCCCCAGACGGTGAATGTGGTGACTCTTTTGGTGACACCGGAGCAATCTGACATGCTGGCGCTGGCTTCCACCGAAGGCAAGATTCATCTGGCGTTGCGCAACACAATCGACACCAAGGAAGTCGCTCCGGCGGCGGCTTACACTTCGAGCCTTTTTTTGCAAGCCCCACCGGTGGTTGTCGCCAGCAAGCCGGTGGTTGCGCCTCGGCCGGCCGTTTCCGGTCCGGCCCCGTACGTGATGGAAATGATCCGCGGCGACAAATTGGAAAGCAAGTCGTTTCCGGATGACGCAGCCCGATAGGCGAGGGTAATGCCGGAATCAGCTATCAACAGCCGCTCGTCCGGATGGGTACGATGGCGTCCGCTCCGGATCTTGCTTGTGGGTTTGACGTGTCTTGGTCCAGCTTATGCTCGCGGGCCGGCAACATCGAGGGTGGACCAACAGCCCACGCCGCAGGCAGAGGTAGGCGGCACGGTTCCCCAGGGCTCTGAGACCTTGCACCTGCTGTCGGGAAGGTCGCTGGTGATAACTTCGCCGGTCCGAATTAAGCGCGTCTCGGTAGCGGACCCAACCATATTGGACGCAATCGCGGTAAACCCGAATCAGCTCCTGCTTAATGGCAAGGTGCCGGGCGCCGTCTCAATGGTTGTCTGGGATGAGACCGGTCAGAGCCAGACGTTCGACGTTTACGTCGATCTGGACGTGACCGAATTGAAATCGCAGATCCGGGACGTACTGCCCGACGAACCGGTGCGCGTGGATGCGCAAGGTAGCGTGGTGACGCTCTCCGGACGCGTTTCATCCCAGGCGGTCGCGGACCGCGTCACTCAGATTGCGCAGGCGATGGTCCCTAAGAAAGAAGACGTGGTAAGCCTGCTGCAGGTGCCCGTCGCACCCAGCACTGGTGAGGTACTGCTGGCGGTCAAGTTCGCGGATGTGGACCGCTCAACTTTGAGCCAACTGGGAGCGAATCTCTTCAGCGTCTCCTCTAAGGTTCCCTTTACAACCTCAACCGGCCAATTTTCGCCTCCCACCGTGCAGTCCTCTGAGACGGTGGCCGGCAATGGGACAACAACGACAAGCACCGGCGCGGTGACTTCGAGCGGCGTGCCGATCACACTCACCCAGTTGCTCAATATCTTCATCTTCCGGCCTGATATCAACCTTGGAGCCACCATCCAGGCGCTGGAGGAAAAGAATTTGTTGCAGATTCTCGCCGAGCCCAACGTGCTGGCGGAAACGGGCAAGGAGGCGAGTTTCGTGGACGGCGGGCAGTTTCCCTATCCTGTCATCCAGGGGGCTAGCGGCGGCGTGCCGGTAGTCACCATCCAGTTCCGCGAATACGGGATCAAACTCGTTTTCACCCCGGTCATCACACCTGACGGCCTGATTCACCTCAAAGTTGCTCCGGAAGTGAGTTCGCTCGACTATACGAACGCGCTTACGATTCAGGGTTTCACAATTCCTTCCCTGGTCACGCGAAGAGTGGAATCCGAGATGATCCTGAAGGACGGGCAAAGCTTCGTGATCGCCGGCCTGGTGAACAACCAGGTGACCGAGCAATTCGAGAAGATTCCAGGCCTTGGGGACCTTCCGATTTTGGGGAAGTTCTTCAAGAGCCGTTCCATCAGCAAGAGCAAAGACGAGCTTCTGGTGATGGTGACACCGCGAATTGTTCACATGAATGCACCGCCCGCGCAACCCGCCTGGCCGCATTATCCGGCGCCATTTATGCCGCCGCTGCCGCCTGAGAAGACTGCGCCCGGAGGCGGAAGATGATGGTTGCCAGCCAGGAGACAGGGGACACGGGGAGGTCTTAGAGTATGCTGACGGCCGGGGTTGCCAGCACGGACGGGAAGAGCGCTGCCTACTTGCTGGCGTCTTTGCAGCAAACGGGCTTGGTGCAATCCGTAGTGGAATGGGACTTGCCAGCAGCACAAGTCCCGGACTCGCCGGAGTCCGTTCCGGATGTTGTGCTGGTGGAATTGGGGCGCGATCCTAGTGCTCCCCTTGCCTTTGCCGCTCATCTGTACCGCGTTCGTCCCTCTGTTTGCATCATCTCCTGCTCCACATTGCAACAGCCCAGCCCCGAGTTGCTGATGCAAGCCATGCGGAGCGGTGTACGCGAATTCCTGCCGCAGCCCTTGGACCCTCTGTCGCTCCGGGACACCCTCGAGCGTTTGATTAAGGAGCGCCCTCTCGCCCAGAGCGTGGCAGAAAAACTCCTGCTGATCATGGGCGCGAAGGGCGGCGTCGGCACCACCACCGTGGCCGTCAACCTGGGCGTTCAATTGGCTCAAGTCACGCAAAAGAGGGTGGCGCTGCTCGATTTTGGCCGCCCGCTCGGCCACGTTTCTCTGCTATTGGACCTCCAGACCCGCTTCGCGCTCAGGGACGCGATCGAGAATCTTGATCGACTGGACAACCACTTCTTCGGAGGCCTCCTCACGACGCACAAGAGCGGTCTGCACGTGCTGGCCGGGGCTTCGCATCCGGACGTCTGGCAGGGTGCGTCGGCCGCCGCGCTGGCGAGGGTGATGAACGTGGCCCAAAGCAGCGCCGACTTCGTGGTGGCGGACCTCGGCTCCTTTCACTCGTCCGACTGGACGCCCGCATTGCGCTTGGCCCGCCTGATCATTTTGGTGGCAGAAACCGACGTCCCGGCCCTGTGGTCGTTGGAGCGCCAGCTTGGCGTGATGCGCTCCGCCGGTCTTGATCCGGAGCGGTTCCGTATCATCATCAATCGATGGCATCGCAGCGACGAGGAGGCTTTGGAGGCCTTTGAGAAGAAGGTCCAGCAGCCCGTTTTTGCGCGACTGCCCAATGACTTCCGGCAGGTGAGCGAGGCCGTGAACCTGGGCACCGCGCTCTCGCGCAGCAACAGCGACCCGCTGGTGTCGAGATTTCGCAAACTGGCGTTCGAGTGTGCCGGCGTGCAACAGGAGCCCGAAGCCAAGCGTGGCGCGCTGCTGGGCTTGTTCACGTTCTCGGCGAAGTCATAGCCTATGGGGACGAGTACTCCAACCCGACCCGATTTCGCGGGAGTCAAGGCGGCTATCCACCGGAGGCTCATCCAGAAACTGAATCTGGATCGGGTCACGCAACTAGGTCGCGACGCTGTGCGGGCTGAAGTAGGCCAGATTGTCGAGAACCTGGCGGCGGCCGAAAACACGCCGATGACCTTGCAGGAGCGCGAGCGCCTCTCGCAGGAAGTGCTCGACGAGGTCTTCGGGCTGGGGCCGCTCGAGCCCTTGCTGAAGGACGCGACGGTCTCCGACATCCTCGTGAACGCCTACAACAGCATCTACGTCGAGAGAAAGGGTCTCTTGGAGCGCACCCCGGTGCAGTTCCGCGATGATAACCACCTGTTGTCAATCATCGACCGGATTGTTTCGGCGGTGGGGCGCCGGGTAGATGAATCCTCGCCGATGGTGGACGCCCGCCTGGCGGACGGCTCCCGCGTGAACGCCATTATTCCGCCCCTGGCGATCGACGGTCCCTGCCTTTCCATCCGGCGGTTCGCCCGCGACCCTCTGAAGGCGGACGACCTCATCAAGACCCACTCGCTCACCGCGCCGATGTTGGAGCTTCTTCGCGGCTTCGTTTACGCGCGCCTGAACATTCTGGTGTCCGGGGGCACGGGCGCTGGAAAGACCACCATGCTCAACGTTCTCTCGTCGTTTATTTCGAACCGCGAGCGCATTATCACCATCGAGGACGCCGCCGAACTGCAGCTTCAACAGGACCACGTGGTGCGCCTGGAAACCCGCCCGCCCAACGTCGAAGGCAAGGGCGCGATTCGCCAGAGACAACTCCTGATCAACAGCCTGCGCATGCGGCCGGACCGCATCATCGTGGGCGAGGTGCGCGGCGATGAAGCTCTCGACATGCTGCAGGCTATGAACACCGGACACGATGGCTCGCTGGCGACGATCCACGCGAACTCTCCTCGCGACGCGCTCGGGCGTCTGGAGACGATGCTCGCGATGGCCAACTTGAATCTGCCCGAAGTGGCCACGCGACGGCAGATCGCTTCCGCCATCGAGATTGTGGTGCAGGTGAGCCGTCTGAGCGATGGCTCGCGCAAGGTCCTCAACATAACCGAAATCACCGGCATGGAAGGCCAGGTGATCAGTATGCAAGACATCTTTGTGTTTAAGAAAACAGGCATCGGGGAGAACGGTGTAGTGCTGGGCGAATTTGTTCCCACAGGCATTCGCTCCCGATTCACCGAACGCCTGCAGAGTTCGGGCGTAAGGCTGCCGGCGAATATGTTCGATCCCGGCAGGGTCATGTAACAAGACGGACTTTCAACCTGTAACTTTTGACTCTCGATCGCTTGTCTATGTCTGGCCGCTCTGCGGCACGACAGGACCCGTCCTATGCAGTGGTTGCTGCCTGTTCTCACCTTTACGATTGTCGTTATGATCGCCGCGGCAGTGTTCCTGCTTGCCCGCCCGAAGCCTCAGAACGCGGTGCGCACCCGCCTCGAGGCGCTGGAAAAAGGGACCGCCAAGGGAAATGTGCAGCTCGCAGCCGGGGCCGACCTCGTGCGCGACGAATCTCTCAGCGACGTACCTGTACTCCATCGTCTGCTGACGCAGTGGTCGTGGTCCTCCAAGCTTCGGGATTTGATCGGCCAGGCTGGCATGACCATCAAGCCCGGCAAGCTGCTTCTTTCGAGCGGCGTGCTGGGGCTCGGTGCGGCCCTCGCGGTTCAGCACTTGTACACCACTCCGTATGCGCCGCTGCCGGCGGCGATGGTGGCAGGCATGCTTCCTCTGGGCACCATCCTGATCAAGCGCTCGCGACGATTGCACGCGTTCGAAAAGGAGTTTCCCGAAGCCATTGACCTGCTGGCCCGCTCAGTGCGCGCGGGGTATTCCTTCTCCACGGGGCTGGAGGTAGTCGCCACCGAACTTTCGGACCCGGTTGCGACTGAATTTCGCGTGACGTTCGACGAACAGAATTTTGGCTTGCCTTTAAGAGACGCGTTTCTGAACCTGAGCGCTCGAGTCCCCATCCTGGATGTGCGCTTCTTTGTGACGGCGCTTTTGATTCATAAGGAGACGGGCGGTAATCTGGCGGAAATCCTCGACAACCTCGCGCATGTGATTCGGGAGCGCTTCCGGATTGTGGGCGACGTCCGGACGAAAACGGCGCAAGGCCGCATGACCGCGGGAGTCCTGATGGCTCTGCCGCCCGCCATGCTCGTGGTGCTGCGGATGCTCAATCCTGATTATGTGAACTTACTGTTCACCGATCCTTGGGGAACTTACATGCTGGTCGCCGCCGCCGTTATGCAGGTGATCGGGGCGCTCTTGCTATGGAAGATTGTGAACATCGCCGTTTGAGACATTGAGGGGCGCTATGTTCTGGACCGTTATCCTGGTCACGTTCCTGTCCGTCGGATTGATTGTGCTGGCCCTGGCGTACGCCTTTTCGGCTTCCGCTCCCACAGTGCCCATCACCGACCGGTTGCGCCGCCTCTGGCACCCGCCCGCCACGGCGCGCACGAGCTTCAGGGAGAAGCAGAAGGAGCGGCTGCAGCGTGTGCTCTCCGACATGGGCAAGATTCTCCCTGCCTCGCCGAAACAGGTTTCTCGCACCGAGCGCTTGATGGCCCGCGCCGGCTTCCGGCGTCCGGAGGCCGTTGCCGCCATGCGCGGCGCCAAAGTTGTCCTGCCCGCACTTCTTGTGGGCTTGGCATACTTTACCAACATCTATCGGTCGAACCCTCTGTTCATTCTGGGCTTCGCCGGGGTCGCGGGCTATATGGCGCCCGAGTTCTGGCTGACGCGTCGCATTAAGAAGCGCCAGCAGACGATTCGTCTGTCCCTGCCCGATTTCCTCGATCTTCTGGTGATTTGCGTGGAGGCCGGGTTGGGGCTTGACCAGGCCCTGATGCGCGTCAGCCAGGAACTTCGGGTCGCCCATCCGCAGTTGTGCGACGAACTCGACCTATCCAATGCGGAGATTCGAGTGGGAAGAAGCCGTGTCGAGGCGCTCCGGGAACTCGGCCTGCGAACCGGCGTGGACGAGATCAAATCGCTGGTAGCGATGCTGCTTCAGACCGAACGCTTCGGCACCAGCGTGGCACAATCGCTGCGCGTCCACTCGGATGAGTTGCGCACCAAGCGCCGCCAGCGCGCCGAGGAACTGGCGGCGAAGACAACCGTGAAGATGGTGCCGGCGCTGGTGTTCTTCATTATGCCGGCGCTCTTTATCGTGATCCTGGGCCCGGCCGCGATTAGCCTGGCCCACAGTCTGGGCCCGATCCTTCAGAAATGATCTGTATCTACGTTGGAGAAGAACGGCCGCCTGCAGCCGCGGTCGGAACTCAATCGAGGGAGAAACACCATGGACGTCGCAACCATTCGCATCATCGCCGGCATTGGTGCAGTGATCGTACTGTTCATCATCATCTGGCGTCGCAAGCGCAAGGCAGCCGAATAAGGGATGTTGGTGTCTTTTGGTAGGTAGGATGCCGTGAGGCGCGGGCATTCCCGCGGAAGTGGTACGGACACTCTCGCCTGTGACTGCTTTCTGTACAGCCAAGAGTGGCTGCGCCGCCTTCGTGGGAACGACTGGGCGCCGGGTTCCAGATGACACCGGCGGTCGATGGGGTCCGTTCCGACAGGCCGCTCGACGGTGAGGCATGCCCGTGAAGAACCCAGACTCAACCGGGGCTTCCAAGGTCTACGTCTACAACAAGACGCGAGAGACCTTCGTGGCTACCCAGGCGAAAGTCGCCGATGGCTATCTCAGTAGGCTTGTTGGCCTGCTGGGGAAGACGCCACGCTGGGCGCGCCCCGGGCACGGTCTTTGGATTGTGCCGTCACACGGCGTGCACACCATTGGCATGTTGTTCGCCCTCGATCTTATCTTCCTGGACCGCAACAAGATTGTGGTTCACGTCGAGGAGCACGTGCGCCCTTTCCGCATTTCGAGGGTCAGTCTGAAGGCCAACAGCGTCCTCGAGGTTCCGCCCCATACGGTTTTCAGGACGGGAACCCGCGTCGGCGATCAGCTTGAGATTTCCCGCGTCGGTCCAACAGGCGCGAGACTCTGAGCACCGTCGTCTGCAGCGCGTTATCCCGCCATTTCCGCGACGGCTTAATCCCGCCATGGTTTGGCGGCGTGAAGCCGCCAGTACGTCAAACTGACCTGCTACCTAATGGCGGCACATCGAGGCCCCGTGAGAAAACCCCACTATCGAGTATCTCTGCTGCCGTTGTTTCTCATCCTGATGGCAGCTTTGGTGGTCTTTTTCATGCCCTGGAGAATCTGGTCGGAGTTGTTTTCAGGTCTCGCGCCGGGCAAAACAAAGCTGAATACTCTAAACCAGTCCGCAACGGTTTGGGTCAGCACTCGTTCGGGGTTCTACTACTGCTCGGAGAGCACACTTTTCGGCAAGATCGGTCCGGGGCTGTATATGGCCCAAGGCGAGGCTCTGCAAAAGGGATACCGGCCAGCCGAAGCAGAGCCGTGCCGGGGCCGGGTCGCTAAAAGCCAGGACGGCCGCTGACCGTGACACACGGGGCTGAAGGCTCAGTGCGAATAGGTTTGCTCTTCGAGTGCGGAGCGTGGACCCCTCTGGTCCTCCGCCCGGGACAGGTCGCGGATCTTGGGGGGCCCTACTCCAGCGCGGTCATCGCCGCGAAGGCCGGAATCGAGGAGTTGCCATACACGCTACGAAGCCCTGTGCTTTTCTTGGGTGATTCGCGCAGCGAGGAAAGACCATGAGCGTGAGCGCGGCAACAAACCCTTCCATCGAGGCACCACTGTCGGTTGAAGAAACCGGCGTGGGAAGAGCCCTGCTCGAAGGCCTGATGCTCAAGATTCTCAGCCTTGAGGGGGAGTTGTCACTGGTTGATCTTTCCAACCGGATGCGGGTCTCCTACTTGATCATCGACGGGCTGTTCGAGAGGCTGCGCAAAGAACAGCTATGCGAGGTCAAGGGAATGACCGCTGGCGTTCACCGGATCGTACTGTCATCCAAGGGGCAGGACGAGGCCGTCAAGCTGTTATCCCAGAACCAATACACCGGCCCGGCGCCCGTCTCGCTGAAGGACTACGCGAGCAAGGTCCGAGCGCAAAGCAACCGCGACTTCGAGATTCATCCCCCGGACATCGCACGGGCGTTCAGCAAAATGGTTCTCAGCCCCGAGACCCTCTCGCAGATCGGGACCGCCGTTGTCTCCGGCCGATCCATTTTCCTGTACGGTCCGAGCGGTACCGGCAAGACCGCCGTCGCCGAGACCTTGCCGTCAATCTACCCGGACCCGGTGTGGGTCCCGTACGCCATCGCCGTCGATGGACAAATCATCGGTCTTTACGATTCGGAATTCCACCAACCAGCGGAGGTCGCGACCGCCGAAAGCGATGGCCGTTGGGTTCTCTGCCGGCGGCCGCGCGTGCTCACCGGCGGTGAGCTGACGCTGGACATGCTTGACCTGCAATTCAATCATCAAACGAAACTCTATACCGCGCCAGTTCAGATGCGGGCCAATAATGGTGTGCTGATTTTGGACGACTTTGGGCGACAAAGATCGCGGCCCGAAGAATTACTGAATCGCTGGATTGTGCCCCTGGACCGCCGAATCGACCTGCTGACTTTGGCCGGAGGAAAAAAGTTCGAGATTCCCTTCGAACTCTTCGTCGTCTTCTCTACCAACCTGGATCCTTCCACGCTGGCCGACGACGCGCTCCTGCGCCGCATTCAGAGCAAAGTGAAGCTGGATTTTGTGAACCGGCCGCAGTTTCACCAGATCTTCCAGCGCGTTTGCAGCCAGTCCGGACTGGCGTACGACGCCACCGTCATCGATCGGCTGGTGGACCTGCTCACCGAGATGAACCAGCCGTTGCGGCCCTGCTATCCCCGGGACTTTGTGGATCAGATTTGCTGGACAGCGCGCTACGAAGGAACGCAACCGCAGATTCGCGCTGACACGCTGGCGCACGCCTGCCGCAACTATTTCCTCGCTTCGCAGGGTGGCGCAGCCTGACTACTGCACCACGCCGTGGATTCTCAATTGGACAATCTCGTCAATCGAGAGCTTCTTGTAGCCAGCCGCTTGAAGCTTCTGCAGCGTGGCGGCGGTGACGCCGTGAATCCTCATTTCGACGAGATCGGAGACCGGGACGCGATCGTATCCGTAGCCCTTCAGGTCCTGGATGAATCCGATGCTGACCCCATGAATCTTGAGCTGAACCAGGTCGTTCACGGACAAGTTCTTGTAACCGAGTCCTTGCAGGTCTTTCGCGTAATCCGCGGTGACTCCGTGAATCTTCAGTTGTACGAGATCTTCGACGCCGACGCGGCCGTAACCCAATCCGCGAAGCTGTTTAGCGAAATCGGACGTGACGTCATGAATGCGAAGCTGCACCAGATCATCGAGAGGAATGCGATCGTAGCCCATGTCCTGAAACCCCTTCATGTAGTCGGTAGTCACACCATGAATCTGGAGCTGAACGAGCTGATCGGCCGGAACGGTGCCGTACCCGGCGTTCTTCAAACCGGTGGCGAACTCGGGCGTGACGCCATGAATGCGCATCTCGACGAGTTCGTCCGGCGGCAGGTTGTAGCCGAGGCCGCGCAGGGCCCGGATGTATGAGGTGCTGACACCGTGGATTCGCATCTCCACCAACTGATCGAGCGGGAGGTGCTTATACCCTAACGCGGCCAAGTCGTGAATGTAGGCGAGGGAAACGTCTTGAAGGGTCAATTCGAATAGGCGTTCGTCATCCAGGCCGTCGTAACCAAGCGCGCGCATCCAGGCCACATACTGCGGGTTGCCGGAGAAAGTGAAGGTGCCGCCTCCTCCCCCGTTGCGAAAGGTTCCTTCGCATTCGAGCGAGCCCGCGTCCCGGACGAATTCAAAGTTCGCGGCGCCCCCGCGCTGGATAACGGACGCCGTCAGTCCGCGAAAGCTGTCGAGCGAGTAGCCGGAGGAAGAATCATACTCGTTGTGCCCCTGCCAACTGCGATGAATCGAAAACTGGACGTCGCCGCCGGGGCGGAGTTGGAGCGTCCACTGCCCGGAAATGGTGCCGTTGTCGGGAAACGGCCGCGCCCCCAGCGCACCGAGCAAGGCGTCGACGAGAATCAGTATCAGCCAGATCCGTTTCGGGTTCATGAGCGCTCCTTTCGACAACACTGGTAAGGTTTCAGCTGCCCGGGACCCGGTGTGATTAATCGATAGTCCGCCGGCCAGTTGGTGCAAAAGCGCCTTGGCTCTTGCCCATTGCCTGCCTGCTAGAGTTCTTCTTTCCTAATTGACCGACCCTGACACCTGACGCTTAGATTCCCGCTTGCCTTAGCCGGATGAGCTGCTGCACGGACAGATTGTGAAGGCCGTTTTGATTGAGCTTGCGAATATGAGCGCCGTCCACGCCGTTGTCTCGCAGTATCTGGTATTCGTCCGCAGAGAGGTTGCGGTAGCCGGCGGCCGTGATCCCCTTGATGAAGTCGGGTGTCACGCCGTGATCGCGCAGCCGCACGAGGTCCGTGAGAGGAAGATTGGAAAAACCCGCTGCTTTCATCCCGTGCAGGTAGGTACCGTCCACGCCGTGATCGCGTAATTCGATCAGTTGCCCGGCT